>Ga0265593_1000016_pt1 | contig 190437 bp, 180 predicted proteins | sample saktaG_8_FD_190136 | JGI IMG/M metagenome (GOLD analysis project Ga0265593, IMG submission 190136) | Saline water microbial communities from Sakinaw Lake, British Columbia, Canada - sak_2011_5_24_36m | ecosystem: Environmental > Aquatic > Non-marine Saline and Alkaline > Saline ... | reverse complement strand
TGTGGTCTGCGGTTCCGCTGAGTTACTCCGGAAATGTTGGATGTTCGATTGATTCCGGAGTAGCTCAGCGGTAGAGCAATCGCCTGTTAAGCGATGGGTCACAGGTTCGATCCCTGTCTCCGGAGCAGTTAGTACAATAGCGCCTTAGGGTGCTATTTTACTTTACTGCTCCGAGAAGTCAGCGATAAGCTGATGTGACAGGGATCGAAAACCTTGAGTATATCGCACGGAACATAGTGAGTACGATATGAAAGGTCTACCGTTCTCGTAGAGAAAGATGTCCTGTCTCCGGAGCAAACAAAAAGACCATATAAATCAATGGCTTTTTTGTACCCATCTAGGGTGGTTCGCACCTCAGTGAATTTATGATATGCTTTTAGCGTGAAAAATATATTCAAAAGTTATATTTGTTATCTAAAAGACAATCCAAATAATTATTGGTTTAAAAGAAAATTGTACAGTTGGGGTTGGACCCCAGCAAAATGGCAAGGTTGGTTAGTTATTTTTGTATATATTACTCTCATCTTGACTCTCGTGTTTACCAGAGAAAAAGATATCCCAGGAAATCCTTACTCCGGAAGCAATTTTCTAATATTCGCATTACCAATTATTATACTGACCATCATTCTTATTCTTATCGCTTATAAAAAAGGCGAGAAGCCCCGTTGGCAATGGGGTCATAATAAATAAAAAGGTTCTAACTTCATCCAGCCATTGGAGCCGATTATTGACAAAACAAATAAAAGTTGATATCTTCTCGATAGATTCAAATGTTATAAAGGAGAAACGCAATGAAGACAGAAAAATGGCCTCCCCTCTCTCTTGGTACTTCTGTAAAGACCACAAAGAAAACCCCAAGGTCTCCGGTTGGACTACGGAGGCAAAAGCATCACGCAAGTGGGGAGTGCGGGGTAAGATTGTGGCTCATCACGATTCTCACGGACTGTCTTACACAGTGAGACATTACAATGGAACAATCGGCTACTACGACCCGTCTGAACTGAAGGTCGTGAAGTGACGAATACCGCCCACAGAAAGCCACTTTGCTCTGTCGGGTGGTTTTCTTTTTTAAAATATATTTTAACTTCTTATAGCCAGGGGAGCAAAACTTAGTTGACAAAAAAATGTCAGCACATATATAATAGTTGTGGAGGACTCGTAACGACAACGGTGATTTGTTCATCAGGAACTCATGTTATCACCGAATCGTTGCCCCTCAAGGGCCCCAGAATCTTGGGGCCCTTCGTTCTTATAAAGTGAATTACAGACGAGAACAAAATATATACAGATATGTAACCTCCAATAGATATTAACGAAATTCAACTGAGGGGCGGGTTTTGTTTTGCATGAAAAATGTATTAACAATCAATTTTCACAAAATCCTATGAAGTGGAGCTAATTTCTGTTTGATATTTTTCAAATAAGAACGACCTATCTTTTTTAGAACAGGTCACTTTTATTTAACAAGTCTGCTTTTACTATAGGTAAGCAGGGTATTTATCTGTTGACAAAATATTAATCTCAATCTTTGATTCGCAGGAGCGTCTACGCAAGTGCCTTTTGCTTGCCATGGCTTTACCTCCTTTCTGTATTAAAACTAGCAATTATATCAATATTGTGCAAATAGCAGAGTTGTGTAGGAACATGTTTTGCTGGTGATCGAAATTATTACATTCTTGTTTTTAATTTATATTCATGATAAAACTTTTCAAGACGAATTAGCCAAAATCACTAAAGAACGAGGAAAGCCGAAATGAAAAATGACTTGTCCATATGCGCGTTGCCTGGCGGGAAATTACCCGAAAGGAAAACAAAGGGTGCGATAGGATACGATACTTACCTTCGTGCCGTCGTATCGGTAAACGAGATGGATTCGTATAATCCAAATCTTCGGAAGACGCTCTTCGACTTCAAAAACATGCCGACGGACAATGAAGTCGCTCGGCACGTGTTCAAGGTCGAAGACAGACTGGTCTATCGTATGGATCCCGGAGAATCCGTGTTGGTTGGCATTGGCTTCGTTGCCCAAATGTTGTTCCCCATGTTTTACTGGGTGGCGCCCAGAAGTGGCCTTGCCTCAAGGTGGGGGATCACAGTTACCAATGCTCCCGGCACAGTCGATCCAGACTATCGGGGAGAAGCAGGTGTCTTGGTTTACAATCGTAAAGAGACACCTTTTGATCTCGAACATGACATGCGCATCGCCCAGATCATTTTCCAAACTGCTCTGATACCTAAATTCAAAGTGGTGAAGAAAGTCGAAGACCTTGGGCGTACGAGTCGCGGGGTCGGAGGTTTTGGCTCAACAGGGCTGAAATAGCTCGTTTCGCATATATGCGAAAGGTCTGTGGGGTTTCGTATGCACCCCCACAGACCTTTTTGTTTGTAAAAACATACTTAATACACAGTCTTAAAAGCTTTCTACTTCTTTTTTTGTTTTTTGGTTATTTTTAAAGTTAAATCTGAATATACGAGCGTGTTACTTTAAGAGTTAGACTAATTTATGATTTTATATAATTAATATGCTAAAATATCATATATGAATAAAGAAGATATTAAAATCATTGTTGAGGGATATAATAAAAGACTTTCAGTAGGAAGTTCAATTAGTTTTGTGGATTTTGAAAATAATACATTAAAAGTAAAATTTGTTTGTTCTGATAAGACAGAATTCAAGGTTCAAGGTAAAAAAGTCACCATGGAAGATGAATTAAAAAAAGAGATTGAAAAATATTTGAAATCTAAAATTAATAAAGCAAAGATAATTTTTGAATAACACTATGATATTTGATATACAAACGGGACGTATCGATTTGGCTGTATCTGGAGAAAATGCATATATAGTAAAAAAAGGGAAAAAAATCAAAATTCCTTCAGTTGAGACTAGAGCTCAGTTAATCGGTAAATTACAAAAGTCTGACGGAAAAGATGTGGCTGAAATGGAAAAATTTCAGAAAGAATATCCCAAACTTGAGGATGGGGATATACTTTTATCTGGTCCTAAAACAATAATACGTGTTGCTAGTGACTATAATGTTGGAAGAGAAAAACCGCTAGAAGGATATAAAAATAACTCATCAAAAACTATCAGCATGGCCCCAAATAGTGAGATGATTGTTAGTGGTTTTGAATCTTGGGACAAAACAGATAAAGATAAAAAAAGAAATCACGGAGAAATGATAAAAAATATCGAATTAAAAAAGGGCTTCTTTTCTGTATCATTTAGCAATACGGATGATATTCTCGTAACACCTATCGCCGATATCAAATTTCTTGGTTTTGGAGGATCTGGCGGTGTTTTTGATGTATATGATGATATTTTATATAGTAATGCCGGAGGAGAAAAAGGTGTTGAATATAAAAACAAAAAAACAAAAGCAGTATATCTTGCTAAATCAAGTTCACCTCAAGAAATAATTATAAATGGAAGTGGAATTTATAAAAAAGGGATACTTTCTGCAGATGATCTTTTCTCTGTTAATAATGGTATAGGATTAATTTCATATTTTAGCAAGGTATTGACTAATGCTGCACCGGACATTGATCCTAAGAAAATGGCTGAGTCGTATAAAAACATGCCGGAAAATATGAATCAGGTCATTGGCACATTTGAAATGTTTAGTCAGATGACTCCAGAAGATATGGAAAGGATGATGAAGATAAGTGAAGAACATGGGGAGAAAATGGACCCGGAAATGAAGAAAAAAATGAGAGAACAAATGAAAGAGCTACCTGAGGCAATGAAGAAAATGCAAAAAGCTGGCTTTATGGAACAAATGAAAAAAAGTATGGCTATGAGTAAAGGTATGATGGAGGGTCTAGGAAATGCAGGTATAGATAGATTAACAAAGGCTTCATCAGGCACAATAAAACAAGTGAAAGATACTCATGAACAATTATCTAAAATATATTTGGGAGAAGAAGGAAAGTCCGCCAGCTTGTCATCTTATTTGGAATCACCAAGAAAATATAAATCTTTAGCTGATGCGAAAAAAGTTGCCTAAAATAAAATGATTCACCCGAACAATTTTTTAGAAGAGATTAAGATTTAAATAAAAAATTGTTTTACAGTTAAAAAACAAAAATTTCAAATAAAAATAATTATGACAAAAAAATTGAACGGGCAAGAAAAAAATAAAGCAGAAAAGAAAGCAAAAATCACCAATGGAGAAAGTGATGCTGATTTTCTAAAAAGGATAATGAGTATAAAAGAAACAGCAATAAAAAAGGCTGGTGAAAATTCTAGTTCCTATAGAAAAGAGATGGAAGAAGCTAAAGCACAAGGAGCTGGAATGGGTAAAATGTTGGCAGAAAGAGAAGAATGCGAAAAAATTGTGGAAGAATTTAAGAAGAACCCGCCGTTGGTGATATCAAAAAGTATCGCTGGAATTTCAGTCGAATATCGTATTGAAGATAAATATAAAGCAAAAGTTGACCAGTTGAAAAAATATGGATTTTCATTCATTCAAGCTGTGCATAGTACATCAATTACTCCTCTTGAGTTTACAACTTTTGGGAATGTCTATATTAAACGTGGGAGTAGAAAAGCATTCCTTCCAATAAGTTCAAGTGAATTGCCGTTTATTATTAGGGATGGTGATATTATTGGTACTGAAAAGAGCGCATTTGTATTGGAGTTAAAAGATGAGTATCAGGATGAAGAAAACAATTTTTGGCATGTATTCCTGTTTCCAAACAGTGAACTTAAAATTTCAATCTTTTTTCATTTTTACTTATTACCTATCAAAACTTTTAGCTCTTGCGTTCCTCTATTTATTCGAACCGAGGCGGCGTTTGTTGATATATCTAAAATCTCACCAATTTCAGGGGGAGATAACCCTTCCACAAATCGCAAATACACAGCTTGTCGGTTAGAGACACTTATCTCTTTTAATTTACTCAAAATATATCTTGCTTCTGCCTTTATTTCCATATCAAATAAGCTCTCATCAGAAATCAAATCAAAGACATTCTTTTCCTCAGCAATTTCACCCTTATCAATTGAAACTGTCTTTTTCTTACGATACCAATCTATGATTAAGCGGTGCGCAATAGTAAATAAAAAGGCTCGATCATTTTTAATTGTTACTCCTTTTTTAAGAGTTTGCCAAAATCTAGAAAAAGTTTCTTCGGTAATATCTACAGCTTGGTCATAATTTGAAATACGAAATAAACAAAAACGGAAAACCTTGTTTGCCTCATTTTTATATATTTTTGAAAATTCTTTTTTTATTTCATTTATTTTCATCTTGATAAGAATCTACCGGATACACATATACTATAACTAATATTTACTTAAACAAGTTTAATTTAATTGGTAATATTTTATTCAAAATAAAAGCGGCGGGCTATGACATATCTACCCCGCCGTGCAATATTGCACCAAACTTATGGCTCGTCACGTTTTTACGTAACAAACCACAAAATCTGAAGCAATAAACATATGAACTCCTCCGCTCATTCAGACGAATGAACTAGCAAAATCTTACCTTAGAATATAGTAAAGTGACAAATTACATTTGACATTCTACATTATTAATGGTATCATCTCTTTGTACGTACATCTAAAAAGGAGGAAAAACATGTCCAAAGCGTTGAAGTTGGCAATATTTGCCATGCTGATGCTTGACATGTTTCTCGTGTCTCGCATCAGATTTTTCTCTCACAACTCCAATAAAGGGTTGGAGGGAGTTGTGAAATCTCGGTTCAAAAAGAAGCCGATATACGTTAAGATCTGCGAGTGCGAATCAGGTTTTAAACAGTTTGGAAAAGACGGCAAAGTCTATCGTGGCATAAAGGACCACGATGACTGGGGTCTCTTCCAGATAAACGTCAGGATTGATCGTGGCTATCACGCAAGGATGGCCAAGAAACTCCACTGTGATTTACGCACAGTGGAGGGCAACATAAAGTATGCTGAGTACTTGGATAGCCATGGTGGACCACACCGTTGGTGGTTCAAGTCAGAAGATTGTTGGAACCCAGCATACTCAAAGGTGAACAAATCTCTGATAGCATCGAGAAATTGATTCATCAAAGTTTAGTCGCATATCTCTATCTGATTGAGGATCAGAGAAAGATAAGCAAAAGCCCCGGCTTGTACATGTACAGCGGGGCTTTTTCTATTATATAAATATATATTAATTAAATTTTGGCAATAAGAAAGGGGGGCCAGTAAAAACTGTACCCCCCTTCGAGATTTCCTTTGTCATACTCGCTGCGAGTATTAGACCTTTTGTCTTTGAGCTCCTTGCAGAGCTCATTGGCTTGGGTCAGAAAACCTCTAACCATTTGTTGGCCGTAGGTTGGTTACCTACTGTTTTGTGCTTTGCACCCTTGAAGATCTTTCGATCCTCTTCAGATATCTTAGAACCCTGTTACAGGTCCCTCGTTATCTAGGACACAGCTATCCTGGGTTTCTAGGACGTAAAAGTATGAAGTTACCCTCATACTCAGAACACTAGACTTGAGCATCCCGCTAAGGCGCTCGAAGTGAGGTACCAGCTACCTTATTAGGGCAACTGGAACTTTTAGTGCTCCTGCACTTTTTTCTGTTTGGTGGCGACTTCAGTCACCGTTCTTCCTTGACTGCGACTTTCATCGCCGTCTCGGTTGTTTGATAACTTCCATCGCTCCTTATCTTCTCTGTTACATTCTGCAGAGACGACCAGTCCTACGTCACGACGCAGAACTTGTATGCCAACTAAATTTGAAAGAACGTTTCACCAGTATAGCCAAATGAATAATATTGTCAACAAACAAAACTGTGGATAACTTTTTAATGAAAAATACCCTTTAAAATTAAGGGTATTTTCAGATATTTTTACAAATTATTAATTTAAATTATTACTGTATAGATTTTTTTAGTACTAAAATTTTGTACATATCAACAACAGAAACAAAAAGAGAAAGAATTATTGGTCCGAAAATAAATCCGAGTGGTCCAAAATACATAATACCTCCCAAGATCGAAAACAAAATAAAAAGTGAAGGCACTTCTAGACCTTTACCAAAGAAATATGCAGACAATAAATCATCAACAAAGAATAAAAGTAATGCTCCAAACAACATGACATATACTGCAGACAAAATATGTCCGTTAAGCAAAAAATATATGAATGCCGGAATAATGACAAAAGGCGTACCTAAGCCAGGAACAGCACCGATTATACCCCCGACACTTCCCCACAATACTAGATCTTGTATTCCTAGAAAATAAAATGCTACGGTAATCAAAACAAAACGAATAAGTCCAACGAATAAGGTACCTCTTATTACTGAAATGATTGTTCTATCAACAGAACCAACGATCTCCTTATTTTGTTCATTTTTAAAGGGGCTAAAAGATATAAATTTATCAAGCATTTTATCTCCATCCCTAAGAAACAAGAAAAGCGCAAGCAACATCAAAAATGTCTGGAAGAAAATATATGTAGTTTGTGACAAAAGACCACCAAAATTATCAGAAATAAAAACTAAAATCTTATCAATATAGTCAGAAATGCTAAAATTAAAACTTGGAACAAAGTGTTGAACAAATATATTTATATGTTGTTGAATGTCCAGTATGTATTGTCCTTGATCGATCTTCATAAAGGAGAAGAGGTTTTGAGCCTGTCCTGAAATCTGAAGTCCAAGAAAAATAATAGGTAAAATAAGAAAAATCAGTGCAATTATCACCATAATGCTCGCTGCAAAACTCTTGTTTCCATAAAAAAACCTAACAAACATTTTATATAATGGCTGAAATAATACAGATAAAACTGCAGCTAAAACAATAATGAGAATGAATGGTTTAAAAACTAAAAAAGTTAACACTAGTAATCCAATAAACAATGCCAAAAAACCTGCGAGTTCAATTTTTTTACTTTCCATATTCTTATTGTAACATAGTCAAATATATATTTCACCAAAACATGACAATGTATTCGCTATATAAAAAACTAATAATTAATTGTTCTTAATAATTATTATCTGTTGCAAAACATATTGAACAAACATTTACATTATGCTATTTTAAATTTAGAAAAGCTGTTCTATTAAAATACCGAATGAGGTATAAAAATGCCTGAGAAGAGGGAGGGTGGACAAGTCAAAGATGAAATGTGGCTTGTGCTTACAGAAAGTGTTCGGGCAGAAGGAGGTGGATTAGTCCACCGCAGTTGTGGTACAAAAATCCTGGGTAAGATAGTTAATCGTCCTGTCTGGGACGGCCCAGGATGTTCGGGGGGTGGTGATGTAAAAAGCTTCACTGTACCCTACTGCCCAAACTGTGAGACAGAACCAAACTCCAATGGAACTCCCATAATTCCATAAGAGAGCACGCGCGCCTTGCTAAGAAAAGTCTTGAGCTTTTTACGGCAAGGTTTTTCTTTTTTAAAAATAATTATAAGAATAACAAGTCACGCTCAAGTCCATCAGAATCTGTACTTTTCACTTTTCGTTTAAGTGCATTATGTGTTGAAGCAAGATAAACCAAACGCTTACCAAACTTATTCTCTAATAAATCAATTTGCTTGTGTATTAAATCGAATTTGCTGTTTTTTGCTGTACCACCAAAAAGATCTCCTTGTATCACAGAATTTCCGATAAGATCTTGTAAAATCACTCCGGTCGTACGATAAAGAATACCGGGAGTATGCATCGCCTTAAATTGTTTCTGAGCGAGAGTGATTAGAGTTTCTGGAGAATTGGTCGGTGTTAAAAGTGGAATGAGACTGGTCACATATTCAAATTTTTGAGTTTTAAGAAAAATAGAAAATTTTCTTGGAACAAGTTTATAATATCTTGCTTTCCTACACGCGTCTTCAATGTTTTTTGAAAGCTGTGATAATAGAAAAGTCTTATTATTTGTTGCCGGATGAAATGTGAGTGTCTTTTGAATTGAAGAATATGCGGTCTTAGGTTTTGAATCTACTTCCATAACATAAACAGAATTCAATTCTTGCCAAATAATTTCATAAGGTGTAGAAAGATTATGTCTGACCCAATCGATACTTTTATCGGTAAAATCCTTAGCTGTAATAATCAGCTTTTTTTTCAAAATATCCGAAGTCTTTGGGCCAATCCCCCAAATTTTTTCTATTGGAGTTTTTGCAAGAAAATTTTTAGCAGTTTCTTTATTAATTACAGTCAAACCATTTGGCTTTACCCACTTTGATGCCACCTTTGCTAGAACCTTCGTGGGTGCAATACCAATTGAAACGGACAAATCCAGCTCTTTACTAATCTCATGTTTTATACGCTCAATTATTTGCTTATAGGTCATTTTAAGCAGAGGTTCAAGGCCAGTAAGATCTGCAAAACACTCATCAATACTATATTCTTCAATATCATCTGCATATCTACGAACAATATCAAACATCATCCTCGAATACTGAACATAAGACGCGTAGTCACCTGGGAGAATAATAACACCAGGAAAATCTTTTTTAACTTTATATATAGGCATACCTCTCGTAATACCTAGTGCCTTTGCTTCATAAGAAAATGCTGAAACAATTCCCCGCTCCTCGCCAGTAACAACCGGCTTTCCTCTCAACTTGGGATTTTTTGCAACCTCCACACCAACAAAAAATGCATCGCCGTCCATGTGCAAAATAACTTTATCTTTAATGATTTTTTGAGAAATTATTTTATACATCATATTTATTATATCAGTATTTAAATAAGTATCTAAATTTATTCATAAACAAAAGACTGTATCAGATTTAATCATATTTTGTTGACTTATAATAAAATAATTGGTATAAATATAATCACGAAAATGCGCTGCAGCGCCTGCCTGCGTAGGCAGGCCTTTTTAAATCAAAACGAATGGATCCCGTACGAAATCACTCAGTTTTAAAAAAGGATGGATACGATAACATTATTTTGAGAGTAGTTAGAGATAAACACGATTTCAAACGGAAATGTTTAAAAGTAAATTAACAGATGAAATAAGTAAACGGTCGAACAATTATTAAAAATAACTATATAGGAATGAACTGAACATTTCCTATTTCGTACGGGATGGAAATTAGAAACATCGCAATAATAGCTCACGTTGACCACGGAAAAACATGTCTTACCGATGCAATTCTTAGACAAACAGGAATGGTTGAAGAAGGCGTAAGTATGGACAGCAACAAACTCGAACAAGAGAGAGGTATTACTATTTATGCAAAGAATACTTCAATTTTTTATAAAAACACAAAAATAAACATTGTTGACACTCCCGGACACGCAGATTTTGGCTCAGAGGTTGAACGCGTGCTCCGTTCAATTGATACCGTTCTTCTTGTAGTTGATGCACAGGAAGGTCCAATGCCACAAACTAGATTCGTCCTAAAAAAATCACTTGAGCTTGGACTAAAGCCAATCGTCGTTATAAATAAGATTGATAAATCTGCAGCGAGACCAGAAGAAGCCCACGAAGAAGTTTTGGAATTGTTTATGGAGCTTGGTGCAAATGATGAACAATTAAACTTCCCCGTTATCTATGCAGTCGGCAGAAAAGGTGTCGCTATGGTAAATCCAACAGATGAACAAAAAGATCTGACTCCCCTTTTGGATATGATACTTGAAAAAGTCCCGCCTGCAAAAAACGATGTTACAGCTCCACTTGAAGCTCAGATTTTCAACCTCGCTTACGATAACTTTCTCGGAAGACTTGCTGTTGTAAGAATTTATAGTGGGAAGGTAAAAGATGGACAAACTATTTTTATCAAAACAGCTGATGGAATTACAAGAAGCACAAGAATATCAAAGCTTTATACTTTTAGAGGTATACAAAGAGATGGCGTGAGTGAAGCCGTCGCCGGTGATATTGCCATGATCGCGGGAATTTCCGATGCATACATAGGAGAAACCATCTGCGAAAATTCAGAACAAAATCCTCTTCCTGCTATCAATATTGATGAACCGACAATTTCCATGAACTTCCTCGTCAATGATTCTCCATTTGCAGGACGAGAAGGCAAATTTGTAACTGGAAGACAGATAAGAGAGAGGCTCGAAAAAGAAAGAGAAATCAATGTCGGACTTCGAGTAGATTTTGACGCAAACCCAATGACAGTTTATGGCAGAGGTGAGCTTCACATTGCTATTCTCGTGGAAAATATGAGACGAGAAGGTTTTGAACTCCAGGTTTCTCAACCACACGCAATCGTAAAAGAAATCAATGGAGTATTAAGTGAGCCTTATGAAGAGGTTACTATCGATGTTCCGCAGGAATTTCAGGGAACAATCATTGAAAAACTTGGCAAGAGAAAAGGAATAATGAAAGACATGAAAATAAAAGAAAACCAGGTCAGGATGATCTTTGAAATTCCCACAAGAGGACTTTTGGGTTACAGAGGATCTTTCATTATAGATACAAAAGGTTTGGGTATTCTTTGCTCAAGATTCATTGATTTCAGACCACATGCCGGCGATATTCAAAAGCAAGAATTCGGTTCTATGATTTCAATGACTACAGGAAAATCAATGGCATTTTCTCTTTGGAATCTACAAGAAAGAGGTGTACTTTATATCGACCCAGCAGTTGAGATTTATGAAGGACAAATAATCGGACACGTACTAAACGGCGAGGAGCTTGAAGTAAATCCAACCAAAAATAAAGCCCTCTCAAACATGAGAACTTCTGGAAATGACGAGGCGCTTTACCTTATTCCACCTTTCAGACTCGACATAGAAAAGGGATTGGAAATCATGCAAGATGATGAATATTTAGAAATTACTCCAAAAAGTGTCCGTCTTCGAAAAAAACTTTTAACAAATACCGAGAGACAAAGAGAAAAGAGGAAATAAACCTTATTACAATGAAAATTAATAATGAAATGCAAAAATATATTTTTGACCAAGAACAAAAATGGTTCATTAAATTTGCACCCTTTTTACGAGGAAAAATACTAAAAGTAGGCAACGGACTAGGTTATTTTGCACAGTTTATAGAAACTTTAAATAAAAATATAACTGTTCTCGATATTCAAAAAAATGATCTGGCAAATAATCATGACGATGTAATCATCTATGATGGACGACATTTTCCATTCGAAAATAAAACCTTTGATTGTGTTGTGTGCACTTACGTTTTACATCACACTCCAAATCCAATTGAAATTATCGAGGAAATGAGACGTGTTGCAAAAAGAATTATTCTTATTGAAATTACCTACACTAATTATTTTGTAAAATGCATGTTAATTTATAGAGACATTTTTGTAAATATTCTAGCTGGTCAATCATCTAAAATTTATAGGAAAAGCTATTTTAAAAGGGGTAATCTTGAAAAAATCTTTATTTCATATTATTTAAAAGTTATAAATCATCAGGAAGAAAAAACCGGATCATCCTGGAAAGAATTGTTTATTCTTGAGTAATGTTGTGTCTTCCTACTTTTATTCTCTTTATTTACCTCGAGGTTGAACCTCGGGGTAATTTTCCTATTCTGGTTCTTTTAATATTCAAAGCTAGCGCTGGAATTCCAACTTTTTCTCCAATAGAATTCGCCAAACTTCGCATATATGTTCCGCTGGTGCAATTTACTCTGATTGTTATTACGCGAAAACTTTCAGTCTTTCTTATTCTACTATTCGCGCGAATATAACCCACACTGGATTGCTTCGTCGCTTTGCTCCTCGCAAAGACGCTGTGCCAAGCTTCGATAATTTTTTGTTGACGAAAATCGCCTTTTACCAAATTAACTGATTCAATAATATATTTTTCTAAATCATTTTTTGATATGGTTCTCTGTCCAAGAAATTTAATGCTTTTTATTTCAACATCTTTTTTCTCAATTTCATCCTCCTTCAATTCCCCACTTCTGGCCTTATTAAAATACTTTGATGAATATGGTGGGTATTTTTGTGAAAACCGACCAATAAAAGAATTTAATAATTCTTTTATTGTGTCGTTCCCGTGCAGATGGGAATCTAGGTTTATTAAATCCGTCTGGATTCCCGCCTTCGCGGGAATGACAAGACCTAACACATCATAAGTATCCGTGGCAAATCCAAAAAGCACATCAACTTTGTATTCTTTATCTAATCCTAAATATTTTTCTTTACCCATACACCCACATTGCCATCGTGTTTTTATTGTAAGTATTGATTTCATATATGCTTCCATATTTTTGGGTAAAAATGAGATTATACGATTAAATAATGAAAACACGGTACAATAATGACAATGTGGGTGTCTGGGTTTATTTTTACACTCATCACCGACCAAAATTAAAAGTAAACCCTCAGCAAGCGGATCAAGTCTGCCGGCATATGTCATTTTTTCATCTTTGTATTCAGGATTATCACTTTTGAATCTATTTAAACACTCAAGCGGTGTTTCCCCTCTGTTTTTATATAATTTTAGGATTTTTTGTCTTGCACTGCGTGAATTTTTACTTTGTTTAAAATTTAACATCATAAATAATAATTAACTAAAATTAAATCATAAACCCATGTTAATTCTTACAAAATTCTTTGCGGGGTTGTTTATGAATCATATTTTGGTACAATGTTACCTGATATGTCAAAAAACACAAATAAAATAAACACGGAACCATATAAAGGCGTCAGAGATTTTTATCCTGAGGATATGGCTATTCAAAATTATATTTTCAGCACAATGAGAAAAACAGCTGAAAATTTTGGGTACAGCGAATATGGTGCTTCGGTTCTTGAATATGCAGAATTATATAAAGCAAAAACAGGAGAAGAAATAGTAAATAATCAAACCTACAATTTCAAGGATCGAGGAGATAGAGACGTAACTTTGAGACCAGAAATGACGCCAACTGTAGCTAGAATGATAGCTGCAAGATTAAAAGAGTTTTCATTCCCACTTCGATGGTATTCCATTCCCAATCTTTTTAGATATGAAAAACCTCAAAAAGGTAGAGTGCGCGAACATTGGCAACTTAATGTCGATATTTTTGGAGTTAAAAATCTAAATGCGGATGTTGAGGTTATTTCCATGGCCTCAGACATAATGAGAAAATTTGGTTTAAAAGATTCTGATTTTGAAATTAAAATAAATAACAGAAAAATTGTAAACTATATTTTAAACGACTTATTTAAACTCGCAGTTGAGGATTCTTATAAAGTCGCCAAAATAATTGATAAAAAAAATAAAATAAGTTCAGATGATTTCAAAAGTATGATTCAAGAAATAATTCCAGAGAGAAGCTCTGAGTTCATCGAATTATTGAACAGTAAAAACTTCGAAGAATTTGTCTCTAGACTTCCAAAAGATGCTGAATTCAATGAGGGAATAAAAGAAGTTAAAGAAGTTACTGAAAAATTAGAAAAACTTGGAATCACAAATGCTGTTTTTGCCCAAGATGTAATGCGTGGTTTTGACTATTATACAGGTATCGTTTTTGAGGTTTATGACAAAAATCCTAAAAATCCAAGGGCGGTATTTGGTGGTGGAAGATATGATGAACTTTTAGCAATATTTGGCAAAGAAATCATTCCTGCAGTAGGCTTTGGTATGGGAGATGTCGTCATCAGGGATATTCTTGAGACATATAATTTACTTCCAAAAATAAATTCGGTATCAAAATTATATATCTGTGTAATAAATGATGAATCAAATGGATATGCCCAAGATTTAGCACAGAAATTGAGAGAAAATGGAGTTAAAACAACTGTAGATTATTCTGGTAAAAAAGTTGGAGATCAGATTAAATTTGCAGATAGAAACAAGATACCATTTGTTGTAGTAATCGGGGAGGAAGAAGTTAAAACAGGTAAATTAAAAATCAAGGAACTTTCAACAGGAAAAGAAACTGCTGTGACTGAAGACACAATTGCTGAAATAATCAATAAATAACTAAGCCATGCGTAAAATAGTTTTTGACATAGAAACAAGCAATCTTTTTCAAGATGTCGCTTCAAATGATCCAGTTGCACTAGATTTATCTGTTGTATGTATTTATGATTATGAAAATGATAAATACAAAAGTTTTACAAAAGAAACACTTAGTGACCTTTGGCCCATTATAGAAAAAACCGATTTGCTTATTGGCTTCAACAGTGATCATTTTGATATTCCTTTGCTTAATAAGTATTATTCGGGAGACTTGAAAAAAATTAAAAGTCTGGATTTGCTTAAAGAAATAAAGAATTCCTTAGGTAGAAGGATAAAACTCGACACGATAGCAGAGGCGACTCTAGGAAAAAACAAATCGGGACACGGACTTGAGGCTGTTGTTTGGTGGAAAAAAGGAGAAAAACAAAAGGTTATAGACTACTGCATCGATGATGTTAGAATCACAAAAGACATTTATGAATACGCTCTAAAAAATAAATCACTCAAATATTTGGATGGAAAAAAAATAAAAGAGATAAAACTTGATACATCAAATTGGGATACCAAGGAAAATTCAGCAATGACCTTTACACTTCCTTTTTAAAAGTGATTTTTAATATACTCCTCGGTTTCACTCATTGAAAATGGCTGGGTAGTATTTCCAGTGCGAACAAAAAATTCTTCTTTTTTATCTCCAGCCTTTAGATATGCCGGCTTGTAGCCTTCTCGAACTGATACTATACAGACCTCCTTTTCTTGTACATTTTCAAAACTAATTTTTATATATCGTGTATATGACAATCCAATCATTGTTCTTATAAGCATTGTCAAATGATTTTCAAAACCATCACGATTTTTTCTTGGCAACGAATTATAATCCTTTTCTAATCCTACGACATTTCCTTCATTATTTACTCCGATTAAGAGATTCCCCCCTGAAGCATTAAGAAAGCCAACTATTGATTTTATAATTGTTTTTTCTATTTCTTTATTAACTTCATTTTTTCTTAAATCATATCGTAACGTTTCTTTAAATTCCAAATCACTACCTTCGCCACGTTTAAGTAAACTAGTTATGTTAATAGGTGACGTATCTCCAGATGTTTTTTTTATATTTTGTTTAATAAAATTTGCACACTCCTCAAAATTTGGAATGTTACTTATTTTTGTGATTTTATTATTACTGCGTTCAAGTATTAAAGTTGCATGTTTAATCCTACGATCAATAGGAGACTGATATATCTCAACAGAAGCAACATCTGCCAAACTGACAAATTTTTTGCGATGAAAAATAATGCCAGATTTCTTCATAATCTCCCTCTCTCCTATCTCATAATACGAAAAATACCAGTCTATAAAAATAATAATAAGATATATCATCTGAAACAAAAAAAATGCAATTAGAAGAAAACGATAATAACTAATGTAACTATCCAAATTAAAACTCGTAAAAAGCATTTGATAATCTTCTAAATATGAGATGAGTGTAAAAAAAACAATAGCAAAAAGTTCCATCACAAATACTCTACTTATAAAAACTACCGGTCCTTGTTTTACGATCACTTTATGCATAAAGCTATTTTAGCATATGATCAACTCCTGTCGATAATTTTAAACAATATATTTTGATTATATTTCGCTTAATTTCTTAAATATTTCGCCTTATTTGCAATATGTTCCTCAAAAGTAGCTGCATAATGCATATCTCCATTATTATCAGTAAGAAAATATAAATATGGAGTTTTTATAGGACTAATTGCAGCCTTTATTGCCCCTAGACCGGGGTTTGATATAGGAGTTGGAGGCAAACCCCTGTTGGTATAAGAATTGTATGGTGAGTCAATTTTGAGGTCGTCTGTAGACAGTGTTGCGGTTGTCTTGCCATTTATATATTTAAAAGATGAGTCAACCTGCAAAGCCATCCCAATGGACAGCCTCTTCCAAAGTATTCCTGCTATTATTTTTCTGGATACTTCGGTCCTAGCTTCTTCTTCTATTATAGATGCCATCTTAATTACATCCGATTCTGTTTCACTAAATTTTCTTATGTCATCACCCACATCTTTTATCTTTTCACTAAAATTAATATTCATTAATTGGATAATTTCAAATTCGCTGGTACCTGGCAATATAAAATAAGTATCAGGAAAAAGATATCCTTCAAAATTACCTTTTTCAACTAGATCTAAAAATATTTCTTTATCAAAAGAAGGAAAGTAATTTGAAAAAATATTTGCGACTTCATATGAATTCAACCCCTCGGGTATAGTAATTCTCACAGGTATAATATTTAGATCACCATGAGATACTCTCCATGCCAATATAATTAGGTTTTGTTTAGTATTTAATGCATATTCACCTTGAATCAGAGTCGCATGACCAAAAGAGAAAAGGTAAACAAAAGATTTAAACCAAAACTCAGATTTTATTATATTTTGTGCTTTAAAATTATCAGATAAGATAGATAAAGTTTGACCAGATCTTAAATCATAAATTGAATTTGTGGGAAAATTTGATGGAGCGGTCCAAAAAACAACATTAATAAAAATCACTATAGCTCCAACTGATCCAAAAAATACATTAATTTTATTACTGCAAATGTAATTTATAATGGCTTCATTTTTAAACAAGCTAAATATATTAAATTTTTCATTTTCATTCATTATGATGATATCTGATTAAATAGGTAAATTGGAAGGTGCCTCTGATTTCTTTGAAGGTACCCTCTTTAACGTTGGAGTCTGAGAAACCATACCGCTTGGAAAATGAAAAATTGTAGCCAACTCCTCTGTAGTCAGAACGAATGGCTTATTATCTTTATAATTTTTATATGGATACTGAAAAAAAGATCTCAGCTTATATGCATACAATAAACTCTTTTTTACATCCAAAACATCGTTATCTAACTTTTTTTGGTAAAGCGAAAATATTCTACCCCAATCTTTTTTTGCATCATCGGCATCTGATAAAAGACCAGGCTTAAATCCATTCAAATCCTTTGAACCATATTGTTTAAAACAGCCGACCAAGCCACCGATATTTGCTGGTACGAAAGCACCATTTTCTGTAATATAAATACTTCTAATCATACAATCATATGGGGTCTTTGTTGCACTTCTTTCAAGTGCGGCGATTACTGCCTGCTGTCCTTTCGTGGGATTAGGAAATTTTAAGGTTGTTTTTTCATCACCCTCAGGTACAGTAGATTTTTTTATTTTTTTAATTTCATCTTCAACCTCTTTCTTTAGATCTTTCGGTTCACCTAATTTGCCATGAAAAACTCCCTCCTTTTCATGTTTTTGTAAAAGTATCTGTATCCATGCATTTTCACCTTTTTTAAGAGAGCCTAGAAATTCAATCACTGAGGTTATAGGGTCTATTTTGTACTCATCTTTTTGATCTTGATCCAAGCCGTAATCGATATATGTTTTAATAGGATACGGATCAGGTTGAACCAAGGTATATTGAAGTCCAAACAAAGGGTATTTCTCTGTATCAAAATAAAAATCCTTGGTATAATCATCTGCCTCGAAAATTTCTAAATTAGGATACTGGGCATAAAGCTGAGCCTCAACAAGGTTTCTGAATTTTGTGGCATTGCTACACCAGACAAAAAACCTTACCTGTCCTCCAGTTGATACTATCTCACAGGAAAACCATGCTCTCGTTTTTCCATCGATAAAAGCCTCGCCATAATTGCCCGCGCCACTCTGTGCGAGGTGTGTAAAAAAGATTTCCATAGCCAACGGAGATTTTGTTATTTCTTTAGGCAATCTTATTTCAAGTAAGCATGTTTTTTGTGCGTCAACAAATTTCATTGTTAACCATCTAAATCGTACAACCCAAATAGCAATTAAAAGTATAATTGGTAAAGCTATTGGCAATATTAGCAACAAATACTTACCAATGGTTGACAGTAAATTAGAATTTAATATATATAAAGTTAAATTTGTCATGCAAATGTTATGCAAGCATTATAACAAAAAAATTAATTAAAAGAAAAGGACGACTTTATAAAGTCGTCCTTTTCTTTTAATAATTGATAGAAATAATTTTCAGCTTACTTTACCACCTCATATTTACCCTCTTTGTTCTTAGTAAAAAATTTCTTATTCTGAAGATTAATTATAATGGTGTTTTCTTTAACGTATCTTTCTTTCATCACCTTTTCAACCACCTCCTTCTTTGTCAAAGGTCCATTTTTCTCCAAAACCTTCTTTATTACGTCTTTTACCACACCACTCATGTATCCCCATTCTGAAAGTGCATACAAACCACGTCCAACTAGCACAAATCTTGGATCTTTTATAAGTTCGTTGTGAGTTGTTGCCACATGCGCTTTTTTGTTAAAAACAGTGGTAATGGCTTTGGCAACTTCCTTGAAATGTATCGGTGAACCATGTTTTCTTATAACCAAATATGCATAGTCTCTAACACCTTTTATACTAATATTCGGAGAAACCGTCTTACCCCACTCACCTAGTGGATTTTTCGAAATCTTTTTTGATAAATTTAACCATCTCTTTGCTACTTCGTCAGTTTTGTATTGTTCTGCAACACCTTCAACATAACCAAGGAATTTTTTAATCATTTCTTGTTCTGTTACAAGCTCATCATCTTTGAGACTTTCAAAAAGTTTTCTTAATGACCCATGAATCTTTTCGGCTATACTGTTATCGATAAACCATCTATGTTTAAAATCCTCATCTTCTTTTATTTTATTAAATGGGTGTCCTACTACAAGTAAAAAATTGATATAGCTTCTTGTGCTTGGATCTTTTGAAATTAAATCAAGTAAATCTTGCTCAACAACGATTCCACCTAAACTCGAAATAAACTTCTCTATTTCATCAAAAACTGGTTTTTCTTCTGTATAACTTTTAGATTTTCGAATGGTGTTTATTGCATGATTCTCTATCTGTCTAACTCTTTCTCTGGTTATACCATAAGCCTTTCCTATAGCATCTAAAGTCATACAGTCTGGATTTTTACCCAAACCGTACCTTCTCATTATAATATCTCTAGATCTTTCTTGCAGGGCAAGAAGAAGTTTTTTAACAGATTGCTTTGGTTTGAAAGTCAGCGTAATTTTCATATTAAGATAATAATTTATATGTTTTATAATATACCTATAAAGGCATATTATCATACAATAATAATAGAGTCAAATGCCCATTGACACCTAGATAACAAAATTGATTATTTTATTTCTGATAAATATTGTCTTGATTATTTTTTTATTCCCTATCCACTTGACTACACTTTCATTTTTCAAAGCTTCTCTTTCCACATCCGCCTGTGCAGAGTCCATTAATACCTCTAGTGTTGTCCTTACTCTTCCATTTATTTGAACTACTATTTTTGCTTTAGATGAAACAAGCTTCGCTTCATTATATTTTGGCCATTTTTCTAAAACAAGTAATTTTTTATTTCCAAACATGTGCCAAATTTCTTCTGATATGTGCGGTGCAAAAGGTAAAAGAATTTTTATTAATTCAAGATAAGTTTTCTCGCTGATTTTTTCCTGAGCCTCTAGATGATTACAAAATATCATCATAGATGAAACTGCAGTATTTGCATTAAATGATTCTATATCCTCGCCAACCTTTTTTATAGTTTTATTTAGTAAAAGAATGGTCTCGTCACTGTCAGAATATTTACCAACGACCTTATTTTGTAATTTCCAGACCTTATCTAAAAATCTTCTTGAACCAACCATACTATCAGTACTCCAAGCAATTTCTTGTTCAAACGGTCCCATAAAAGATTCATAAACTCTTAATGTGTCGGCTCCGACATTCTTAATTACTTCATCAGGATTAACTACATTCCCCCATCTTTTGCTCATTTTTCTATTATCTAAGCCCAAAACCATACCCAAATTTCTTAACTGCTTAAATGGTTCCTTTGTACTTACCACCCCGATATCAAACAAAAACTTATGCCAGAATCTTGCATATATAAGGTGTCTTGTAGCATGTTCAGCTCCTCCAACATACATATCTACTGGCGCCCAATATTTTTCCTTCTTTTTATCCACCAACACTTTCTTGTTTTTTGGATCCATGTAACGCAAGTAATACCAAGAAGATCCTGCCCATTGTGGCATGGTATTAGTTTCTCTTTTTGCTTTTCCACCACACTTCGGACATTTTGTATTGACCCATTTTGAAATTGCAGCAAGAGGAGACTCACCTGTTCCAGTAGGCTCATATGATTTAACTTTGGGAAGTTTGAGCGGTAAATCTTTTTCTGGAACTGGCACGACTCCACATCTTTCACAGTGAATAAGTGGGATCGGCTCACCCCAATATCTCTGTCTTGAAAAGACCCAATTTTGAAGCTTATAGGTGGTTTTTATTTCTCCTCCGGCAAAATCAGTGATGGCTTTCTTTGCATCCTCATTATTCATATCATCAAACTGACCAGAATTGATCAAATATCCATTTTCTATTAAAGCGGTTTCTTCGCCGAGCATCTTCCATACTTGTTTTTGATGAGCTGGAGTTAAACGATTCAAAACCTCATTTTTGCTTACCCAAACTAATGTGTGATTTTTTTGTTCTTTTTCAGAGATTGCTCCTTGATTTCCAAGATTATCAACCTCTGCAAGTAGAGAATAGACATGGGCAATACGATTTTGATTTTTATGTGAAGCACAGTAACTTGCAGCTGTTATAAAACTCGCTTGTTTTATTATCTTTACTTTTTTTAGTGAGGCTTCTTCTTCAATCTCCATCAATGCTGCCTCCTCAGGTGTTTGGCCAGATTCGATTCCTCCCATTATCGCTGTGGTAACGCCCTCTAGTGTTCCATGCCAATCAAGTAGTGCAAATTTTCCAGTTGATTTGTCACGTAAATGAACAACAACTGTGTCTCTTTTTACTTCTTCCAATCCTTCCCTTGGCGGATTCTTTACATCAACTGCGCAACTAACGATAACCTGTTTAACCGGTAAATTGTATTTCTTTGCAAAAGCATAATCTCTGTCGTCGTGCGCTGGAACCGCCATAACAGCACCTGTACCATAATGTGCTAAAACATAATCAGAAATATAAGCAGGGATTATTTCCTTCGTTATAGGATGTTTTACAATGACACCTTCGAGCTTCACTCCAGTTTTATCTTTCGTCTCCGATGTACGTTCAATTTCTGATTTACTTTTTGTTGACTTAATATATGCTTCGACTTCTTTCCAGTTTTTAATCTGACACTTTAATTTCTCAATCAATTTGTGTTCTGGTGCTAAAACAACATAAGTCACGCCGTACAATGTATCTGGCCGAGTTGTAAAAACAGTTATTTTTTCGTCTGAGTTTGCAATATTGAACCAAAGTTCAGAGCCCTCACTTTTTCCAATCCAATTTCTCTGAGATTCTTTAATATGAACTGGCCAGTTGAGAAGAAATCCCGCATTGTCCATATACTCCTTTGATTTGCCAATATGCATTGTCCACATGTATTTTTGCGCTTCAGGTGAAATAAAATCTGCCATTCCGTCATTTTTTATCCACACAACCTCATGTATACTTTTTTCTTTCTCTGACACTTCCACTTTTTCACCATCTTTTAATTCAACAAAAAATACTTCAAAATGGGCAAAACGATTTTCATTCTTTGGAACATGAAAAAACTTTGAATGAACTCTACCAATCTTTTTGATTGATTTAATATTTTTGTAGCCAGTCTCTTCAAGGATTTCAGCTGCTGCTGCGATTTCAGAAGTCTGGCCTTTTTCAACTCCACCTGTAATAACTGTCTGCCAGGCAACTTTTTTCCATTTTAGGCCAATATATTTATCTTCTGACCAGTGTTTAACAATTACCGCAATTGCTTTTCTTTCAACAAAAGGTAAATCTTTCCTTATTGTCCCAGGTTCAATAACTTGCATAAAGCAAGGTTCACCTGACTCTAGTAAAAATATTTCTGTCCCATTTACATCTTTTACATCCAAATCACTAACCAGTCTGTCAGCATAATCACGAATTTTCAGAACCCATTGTCTCATTGGCTTTTTTTCAACTTTTGTTCCGCACCTCTCGCATTTGCCATCCTCCACGTCTTCATTAGCAAGACCAGTTTTACATGAAGGACACCAATTTATTGGTTCAAATGATTCATATGCTAGTCCATTTTTAAATAACTGTAAAAAAATCCACTGGGTCCATCTATAATATTCCGGATCAGTAGTATTTATTTCTCTCTTCCAATCATAATCTAGACCAATCTTTGAAATTTGTTCTTTAAATCTTTTCACATTTTTCTTCACAGCAATTTCAGGATTAATTTTCATTTTTATCGCATACTGCTCTGCCGGAAGTCCAAAAGCATCCCAACCCATGGGGTGAAGAACATTAAAACCCTGCATTTTTTTGAATCTAGAATAAACATCGGTAGCAATATATCCTCTGGGATGACCGACGTGCAAACCTTCACCTGATGGATACGGGAACATATCAAGTACATAACATTTTGGTTTATTTCCTTTTTCCAAGGTTTTGTTAACTTCCTTTTTATTCCAAATAGCCTGCCACTTTTTTTCTATTTTTAAGTGGTCATAAATTTTTTTGTTTATTTTTGTCATATTTGAAATGATACAGTAAAAATATATTTTATAAAAGTGCTTGACAAAGGTTAAATACTATATAAAATATTATTTTAGTGCATAGATATGTCGTTCATCTTTGTTTCTGAAGGAGAAAAAATGGCGCGCAGACAAACGAGAAATGGAAACAGAAGGAGAAGTCACTCCAGCATTCACATCACAAAAGATATGCTGGAAGAATTCTGTGAAGGATTCGACAGACTGAGCAGGGGGAAACAACAGGAGATCAGAGCGAAGCTGAAGAGACATCTGACTCTGTCGGAATCCAAAGGCGCGAGGCCGGAGGACCTGCTGCTGGAACCACTATAACAAGTGGTGGCACGCAAAAGACCGTGGGGATATCAATCCCCCACGGTCTTTATAATTTATTTATCATTCATTATTCCTTTCCGCCCCACACCATTTTTAAATAAAATGTTTTAACTTATATTTATGATTTCTCTTTACAAAATATTTCATTATCTTTTATTAATAAGAGTAAAAATAGTAAGTGGGCTACAGTTGATGATTAAAAAAACACCTAATAGGTGTTTTTTTAATCATCAACTTCCGGCTTTGCTAATTCTAGAATTTCTAAATCTGACTCCACACCAGTTATTCTTACCACGTCTTTATCAATTTTCTTAAATTCTTTATTTGAAGTATTGAAATGATTAACTGTAGTAGCTAAGGCATTTCCAAGTTTCAGCTGGTATTCTTCAAAACTTTTAAGATGCTTTTGCAAACCTTCAACATTTTTTCTGATTTCTTTTGCCGATTCCTCAATTTGCATAGCCTTCAAACCCTGTAAAACAGTCTGTAAATAAGCCAAAAATGATGTAGGTGAAACAATAATGACTTTATATTTGTTTGCTGCTCGCTGGATCAAGTTGTCGGTTTCTTCTGTTATTGCTCCTATTTTATTTACTAACAAATCATAATAAATTGCTTCGTGTGGAATAAACATAAAAGCAAAATCCATTGTACCCTCTTTGGGCCTGATATATTTTGATGTTTCTTGGATTCTTAACTTCAAATCATTTACAAAAGCTTTTTCTAGCTTTTCTTTCTCTTGTGGATTTTGTTCAACACTTAATTTATTATAATTCTCCAGAGAAAACTTAGAGTCCACTGGAATAATTTTGTCTTTCACAAAAACAGCAGCGTCGACAATCTCACCGTTGGCAAAAGCATACTGCATTTTATATTGTGTCGGAGCTAAGACATTTTGAAGCAAGGTCTCAAGATAATATTCACCCAGAATTCCACGATGCTTTGGATTTTTCAAAATATCTTGAAGTGACTGAAGTTGATCGGCAAAAGAAACTACTTGCCTATTGGTCTCATCAAGTTTGGTCAATCCTTGAGTAACATCTTTTATCAGTTTCGCTGATTCAGTGAACTGATTTCTCACCGATTCATTCATATGTTTAGTACTCTCACTAATCTTGCTGTCTACAGTTCTGTTTAATTCATTGATTTGCTCTAGTATAAGCTTGAGACCAATATCCTCTTCTTTCTTGTTTTCAATAGTATTTTTCTTCAAAAAAAGAAAAATAAAAAGAATAATGATAACAGCAAACAATATAACTATGACAATAGTTGATGACATTTTTTAATTTTAAATTTTATTTTTATCTTTGCACCTTGATTTTTACATTTTGTATTATACCAAAAACACATAAATTATGATAATATCTAGAAGTTAGATTTTATCATTAATAAAAAAACGAATACAATGTCATTATACAAAACAATTAAGGATGGTATTAAGGATGCCATGATAAAGAAAGACACTCTTCGCCTTACCGTACTTAGAAATATTTCTGCCACTTTTACAAATGAGATGCTAGCCAAAAAGATTACCACTCCGGAACTTGCTGACGAAGATGCCGTAGCCATTGTAAGACGCCTAGTAAAACAAAGGAAGGATTCGATAGAACAATTTACAAAAGGCAATCGCATGGATTTGGTGAAAAATGAACAAGATGAAATGAAAATACTTGAATCATTCTTGCCCCAGATGATGAGTCGCGAAGAAATTGAAAAAGTTGTTAAAGCAAAAATTGCTTCGGCCGGAACAGTGGACAAAACAAAACTTGGTCAATTTATGGGTGGAATAATGAAAGAGTTAAAGGGAAAAGCTGACGGGATGCTTGTAAAAGAGATATTGGAAGAACTTATAAAATAATATATTTGACAACATAAAATATTGTGTTATTAATAAAGAGGAGCGACTTACTACTCCAATTTTTAAGGAGGCGTCAGCTATGGCAAAAAAAACGTCAGGAGTGACACCCGAGGTCATAAAATACTATAAAAACTGCCTAGCACGCCACATGGGGTGGAGCAAGGCACAGCAAAGTACCGAGGGACACTTCAGACTTAACAAGGGAGCCATAGCAAGCTTCTTTGGAGGGAAGGGGGCAAAAAGCAAGTGGAAGTCTAGAAAGACAAAGGTATCACCACAAGCAGAACAGAAGCCCCCTACGGAAGACTGGGCGATGGAAGAAAAATCAGAACCTCCCCAGATCCACGATGTCGGATTTATAGAGGATGACATAGATGGGGGTCACACAGGATGACAACCCCCGTAATGGAACAAGGGGCGCGTCTGACTCTAGACCGCCCCTTTCTGTTGACAAGTAACACAACATAATGTTACAATGCTGAGGTAGTAGTTCTTCAAATCAACGTCGGAAGGAGGCGACAAATGCCCAGCACGACTTCAATAAAGATCGATACGTCTGTTGTCATCGGAAAAGAAGCAGACGCAGTCCGGATCTTCTGGTGGTACTTGAGGAAATTTTATGGAGACCTCACCGACACCAGCAAGAAAAACAAAGAGGTCATTCGATGCGCCGAGCTTCAAGCCGATCAAATGTTCGGTTGGAAATTCGGAACGATGAAAGCGTACTTTGGGAAAAGGGCACGTGAGTTTGCTCGCCTGAAGAAACGCTATACTCCTGCTCCAGTGGAGCACTGGACACAACGTCACGAAAGACGACAGGACGAACTGGCAGACAGAGGGATTCCTATGACATCGGAATCCCCGGGGGGAGGAATCTGAATTCAAACATCAGTACCTCCCCTTTTCTAATTGTTCAAAACATAAAAAACTGTTATATTTGTTTTTGTATTTGTACTAAGTATCTGTATTTTATATTCATACTTATTCCTTATACTATCAAAATCGGCCTTATCGTCTAACGGTTAGGACACGGCCTTCTCAAGGCTGGAATCGGGGTTCGATTCCCCGTAAGGTCACAAAAGCGGTTGTTCAAAAAGACTAGACTACTCTAGTCTTTTTCGCTTTTGTGAAGACGGAAGTATATTTTTCTATCAAGAAAAATAACTAAGTCAGGGGCTGGAAAATTTGCTTTTGACGAAAAGCAAATTATTGTGGCTCACACTATTTTGAATACAAAGCATACCTTCTAACAAAAAGTGTACTTATGTTTCCCCATAAGTCCCTGATTTTAAGCATATTGTAAAAACATATTACAAATGCTAAATTTAGACTATGAAAAATCTAGATATTCCTTATCCAAAACAAATCTTTGTTTTTGGTCGAGATACAAATCTCGGGGAAAAAATTGCGAGTCTTTTAGAAGTTACTCCTTCAGATCACAATACAGTATGTTTTCCTGATGGAGAAAGAATTCCTCATCAAACTAAAACTGTACGAGATAATGATGTTTATATAATATTTACAAGTCTAAACGGAGAAGAAACCGATAAATGGTTTGTTGATTACTTGCGTTTTGTTAGATCCGTCAAACGTGGTCAACCACATAAAATTACTGTTGTAATGCCAAAACTGGTTCAGCAAAGACAAGACGTTGAAAATCGACATCTGCGTCAGCCAAAAATGAGTGACTTTTTCCCTGAATTATTAAAAACAGTAGGTGCTGATCGATTGGTTGTTTGTAAATTACACAATCCAGCAAGTTGCACTGCAAATCCACCAATGGAAAATCTAGATACCACCAAGCTAATTATTGATGAAATAAAAGCTAAATTCATCAACCCAGCAAATGTGGTAATTGCTTCTGGAGATATGGGTGGTTCAAAATATGCAAGAAAAATTGCTGAGGAACTAAGAGTTCCACTAATAATCACCGATAAAGACCGCGATCCACGCACAGGAAAAACAAGGGCAATGAAAGTCTACATACAAGGTGAGGTATCTGAAAAAATTGATACTGCAATTTTTGTAGATGATTTGATCAGTACTTTCGGGTCACTTAAAAGAGCAGCGGATGCCCTTTCAAAAGAGTATTCACATATTAAAAATTATTACGCAATTGCAACACATGCTGATTTTGGTGGAGAAACATTAAAAAATATGACCGATTCAAAATTTTCATCAATTTGGGTAACTGACACTGTTCCAGTCACCACTGATTTCGTAAAAAAGATAAAAAAAGCTAAAAGAAACTTTGTGATTATTTCGGTCGCAAAACTAATCGCCCAAACAATAGATAATCTTCATAATGGTGATTCAGTCTCAGATCTTTGGAAAAACTAAACTTGACTAGTTGCGGTTATTTAATATATCATCTTAATCGGAAAGTTGTCTCAACAGGAGGCTATTGTATGGGTTTCGAATTGGGATTTCATATTCCAGCATCAGTGCTATTCATGATAGCTGTATTAATGTTGCTGGGAGGATTACTGATAATTTTCCTGGCTTTTGTGGCACTTGGCATTCTCGGGTGTCTCATTGTTTATGGAGGCATCTGCTTGGAAGCCAAACTACACAAAATGAGAATCATATAGGGAGGTCTAAAACAAAGACAAACGAAAAAGACGGGCAAGCCCGTCTTTATTCATTAATCAATGATACACCAATCTTGATTCTTTCGATTCCTCTTCTGTTTTATCTCCTAACTCTCCAAATTCTCCGAGCTTTTCAAATTTATCCAATACTTGATCAAGTTTGCTTATTGCTTCAGTGTTTTCTGACTTTTTCAATTCCAGTCTTGATTTCACCATTTTCAAAACAAATATTGACGCTTTCGTAAAAATTTTTACCAAATTCTGATCACTTGATAAATTATCATAATTAAGATTTTTATCTTTATATTCCTTATATCCGATTGTTATTAACTCTCTTAACTTATGATTAATGGGGCTATCAATAATTTTAGTTACAAAAGAATTATATTTCTTACTTAAAAGATTGAGGTCTACTTCAAAATCTTCCTGTGTTTTATAATTTGTTCTTTCTATACCCAAAACGTAGTGTGTTAAAAAACCTTGAAATAAACCTCTTTCAGGTAATCCGAGCCTTTCAAGTGGAACATCTTCTCTTAAGGTTTGTGCGTTATCTGCCATATTTTTATTACTTATTTTTAATAAAATTACTTAATTTTCCATTCTTCTTCTTGTCTAACTAATAATTCTTCTGCTCTTTCTGGCTCAAGCATAACTTCAAGAATTGTTTTCTCCATTCTTGTTGATTGGGAACCCTTTATTAACATAATATCATTTTTTTTAATCATGTCTTGTAGAGCTTTACCAGCCGTTACCGAATCATCAAATTGAAAGATGTTTTTTTCATCCATAAGTCCATCGAGTGCTCCTCCAACAATTTTTCTAGACCTAATACCAACAGTATACAAAACATCGCAAACTTCTGCCACAATTTTACCAGCTTTGTAATGTTCATCTGATGAATGCTTTCCCAATTCCATCATATCACCCAAAATAGCAAATTTTCTTGCATTTCTTTTTGTTTTTATATGTTTTAATGAATACAGTGCGGAAGCAAGCGCTACAGGAGAAGAATTATATGAATCATCTATTATTGTGGTACCTTTAATCCCATTTATTATTCTCATTCTCCCTTTTGAAACCTCAAGACCAAGCAACGCTTCGGCAGATTTAACAATATTTATTTTTTGAGTCAGACCAACCGCTATTGCTGCAAGTGAAGAATAGATGCTTTTTGCTCCAAGCGAACCTTTAATCACAATTGGTACAATATTTCCTTCATATTCAACTTTAAATGTGAGTCCTTCAATTTTTTTGTCTTGATCGTAATAATTTACTGCCTCTGTTGCAATTAAATCAGCTAATTTATCAGTACCATATACAAATGAGATATTTTTCGATGATTCTTTTATTTTCATTGAGTCTTCGTCGTTTCCATTTACAATAAGTGTCCCGTCATGCTTGAGAGCATCAACTAAATACTGCTTCTCTCTTATAACTTGTTCCCTATTCTTAAAAAATTCGATATGAACTGGGACCTTCGCAAAGGAAGTAAGAACAACAATTTGGGGCCTAAGCCATTTTGTAATTTCCTTGATATCTCCTGGTCTATCTGCGCCAACTTCTAAAATAAGCCATTCTGGATATTCTGATTTAAAAACAATCAATTCTAGTCCTATAATAATATTTCGGAGCCATAGAATAGGATTGAACCAAGCGTTTGGACAACCAAGAATAGTTAGTGGAATACCAATATCGCTGTTATAACTTTTTTCACTTTTTCTGACAAAATATTCACTAGACATAACAGCGAACACAGCATCTTTTGTTGAGGTTTTTCCAACACTTCCAGTAACAGCAATAATTTTAGGCTTATATTTTTTAATAATAAGAATTGCCTCGTATTTGATTATTTTGGAAATAATATTTTTTAGTATTGATTTCATATAAATAACAATATTAGTTTACCATATTTTGTTGATGTCGGTTTATTGTATTTGCACTGGCTTTTATCTATCCGGAGGAATCTCATAATAGTTTATTAAAAAATTTGTTATTTCAAAAAATGGATCTGTAAGAGTCTGGGAAGCATATTCATCCGCTTGAGGATTTGTTGTATCACTCGGCTCAAATATATAAAGAAAAACTAAAAAACGTGGGTTATATGCGGGAAAATATCCAAAAAATGAGTGCAAATATTTGTCTGGGTAATATCCCCCGCCTTCATTTGCTGGCCTTGCGACCTGAGCTGTTCCTGTCTTTGCAGCAATACTATAATTAATTATTTTCCTTTTTCCACCAGCAAGAGATTCGTCTACAACTTTAACTAACATTCTTGAAATTTCCTCAGATGTTGCTGGTTTTAACACTTGTTTGGCTTCATTTGTATAATCATTTTTCTGAGGCAATCCAACTTTATAATCAATCTCTCTCACTACGTGTGGTATTATAAGTTTTCCTCCATTTGCAAGCACCGACAAAGCAGAAGCAGTAATAATTGGTGTCATCGATATCCCTTGTCCAAAAGACGCAGTGTCATATTCAACTAACTTTTTATTTTTTAGATTTCCTGTGAGATTACTAATATTTCCTGCTGCTTCATTTGGTAAATCAATTCCAGTTTCTGAACCAATTCCAAATGCTTGAAAATATCTTAGTAAATCTTGTTTACCTATAAGGGTCGCAACATATGAGGCACCGACATTAAGTGACTGGTCCAAAATTTTTTGCATATTGATTACCCCTCTCGCCTTACCATCATAGTTATGAATAGTGCTCCCATCTACTTTAATAAATCCAGTATCATTATATGTTGATGCTGCCTTAATGACGCCAGTATCTAAACCCACCGCAATTGTAATTGGCTTAACAATAGAACCCATTTCATAAGCGTTCGAAACTAGTGGATTAGAAAAAATACTGACATTTTCCTTTTTAAAATCATTCAAATTAAATGAGGGCGAAACTGCCATAGAATATATTTCTCCCGTTTTTGGATCCAATACAATTGCTCCTGTAACTTTTGAACTCCATTTTTTATTAGTGTCATTGACAACTTTCTCTACGTAACCTTGAACTTCCGGATCAATAGAAGTTATAATGTCCGCTTCTCTATTTTTATTTTGTATGAAATTTTTATTTATGTTTGAAAATATCTCTGCAAATGTATTTACGTAAAGATCACTGCTATCTCTCCTTAAATTATCATTATAATATTTTTCTAAACCATACCTGCCTTCCAAACTCACACCCGTATCATCATACCCAACAAAACCAATTACATTCGACGCTAAACCTCCACCAGGATAATATCTCCATTTTTCTTTTTCTATTATTAAACCGGGTATTTTTAGATCACTAATCTTTTTAATTTTATCTTCAGGTATTTGTCTTGCTATCACCTCATAAGGATCGTTAATTTTTAATGCTTTTGAATAAAAAATACCGGCATCCATAGGAATTATTTCAGAGATTTTTTTATAATACATTTCAGTATCAGTGGCCATCAACTTAGTATTCAATGCCAAAATATAGCCAGTTTTTAAACTAGCTGCTGATATCAAAGTACCACTTTTGTCACTAAAAAATACACTTCCCCTATCATAAGTGTCTACGGATATACTTGTGTACTGTCGATCTGCTTTGTCCGCATAATTTTGACCATGAACAATTTGCAAAAAATACAATCTAACAACCATAATCAATCCAAATAGAACTATCAAACAAAATATCATTCTAACTTTATTTGAAAAGGAATTAGTTTTCATTTATAGATAACGATAGGTCATTTTTAGTGGAATTTATGATAGCAAATTTACTAGAAGGTACTGAAACGAAACCCTTCGACTGAGCTAATGCTATTGTTATACTATTTTTAATATTTAAATATTGAAATTCCATTGAATTCACGTCAGAACTTAAGGAGGTGATTTCCTTTTCCATACTTTGTTTTGAAACTCCATTAATCATAGTGCTATTTAATAAAAAGCCATAGGATATAATCAAAATAAATAAAATAGAGAAAAATACCCAGAAAATTTTTCTTTCTCTAGATTCAATCATCCCAATTTGGTTTTTTATTACTTGAGTCACCATATTATATTTTTTCTATTACTCTTAATTTTGCACTTCTCGATCTTGGGTTTTCTATTATCTCCTCGTCAGTGGGAATTATTGGCTTTTTGTTTATGAATCTCGCGTCCTTACTTCTTACTAAATCTCTAAAATAATTTTTAACCTCTCTATCCTCAACACTATGAAATGAAATTATCGCCATTCGTCCGCCTTTGTTTAAAAATTTCCAGCCATTCCTCATCCCATCTTTCAGCGCTGTTATCTCATCATTCACAGCAATCCTGAGTGCTTGAAATGTTTTTGTTGCAAAATGTATCTTTCCTTTCTGGTATCCAACTGGTACAGAATTTTTAATTATTTCAACCAAATCAAATGTTGTTTCTATAGGCTTGATTTTTCTTGCTTGAATAATTGCCTTCGCTATTCTTCGTGCGTATTTTTCGTCAGAATATCCATTTAAAATGTCAATGATCGTATCCTCGCTCCATGTATTTACAACTATCTTTGCATTAACTTTTTGCTCACTCTCTGAAAAAGTCATTAGTAGTGGTTCATTATTTCTGAAAGTAAACCCCCTACCAGAAACATCGATTTGATCTGAAGAAAGTCCTAAATCAAAAAGTATTCCATCAACCTTACATATTCCTAATTTAGTCAAGACGTCATCAAGATTTCTATAGTCTGAGAGAACCAAATCCGCTTTGCAACCAAGTTTTGAAAGTTTTTCTTCGGCATTTCTTATTGCTAAGGCGTCTCTGTCTGTTGCGATTATTTTCACTTTTCCATCAAAATCGGAACATACTTTCAAACTATGACCTGCACCACCCAAAGTTCCATCAAAATATATAGAACCTGGTTTGAGGTTGAGCTTTTCTATTGATTCATTTAAAAGAACTGTCTTATGTAACATATTATTAAAGTGCACCAGCCTGTCCGAGTTTTTCTGCTAACTGATCGGCCTTTTTCTCCACCACATCTTTATACTCCTTCCAAGAGGTTTCATTCCAGATTTCAATTCTATCCTGCACTCCAACTACTGCTATTTTATTTTTTAAAGATGCCCTTGTTACCAAAAATTCAGGTAAAAGTATCCTTCCAATTGTGTCTACCTCTACCTCAGTAGCACTTCCAAACATGTATCTGTTAAAACTTCTGTTGTCAGCCTGCAGCATTGAAAAATCTGAAAGTTTATCCGATATTTTTTTCCACTGGGCTTGTGTAAAAATCCAAAGACAGTTATCTAAACCCGCTGTAATAATAATTTTTTTCCCAACCTCTTTACGAAATTTAACTGGTAGAGACACTCTCTTCTTTTCATCTAATGTGTGTATGTATTCTCCAATTAACATAATAGTTTTTATTAAGAAGAAATTTTACTCCCACTTCTTCCCACATACTATGTATTTTATAGCACTTTATCCCACAATGCAACATAAAAACTCACAATTATTATTTGATAAAATAAAAATAGCCACAATTATATGGCTATAAACAAAGATAGTTTTATATTATAGTTTTTTAAAAATTTAAACTTAAAGTTATCAACAGATGAATAGTCTTTTTAAAATTTATATTCATAAAAATACTCAGGTAAGCATTTTAAAATATAAAAAAGTTTTCGTATCACGAAAACTTTTTATGTTTTAACTTTAATTTTATTTAACATTTCCGTCGTAGATGCATCTGGTAGCCGCAATATTATTACTACTACTATAGTAAACACTTCCATCAGAAAATAGTACTGTAAACTTACTGCCAGGATATTCAGCCGGTGAAGTTAACGTCCAGTATGGATCATTCGAACTTCCAAAGAAATTTTTATTTATTGATGGATCAAAAACTCCTGTATCTACGATAGACTGAAGCTCTTTAAGTGATGGTATTCTCCAACCTTTTTTCCCAGCAAAACTCAATTCCTCGCATTCAACCCTAGCTTTAGACCATTCTCTAAGTGATGGGCTGCCACCTTTGCAGTCATTACCCGATATCCCCTGCGGGCATTTTTTCCAAATCAAACCAGTATAATTATCAGTGATTGTTCCATTTTTATTATCGGTATAATTTACCGGTGATTCTGGTGGTAAAGTAAATTTGACCTTCGTACTTGAGGACGCAGTGATCGTGGTTGATCTGGATTGGGATGCTGACATTACTGCTGCATATTCATTATTATCGTATCTGAAAACGAAATTGTTCGTATTAATGAAAAAAATGTAGCTTAAACTTAAAAAAGCAATCGCTGAAACTAATATGAATCTATTATCTTTATTCATAATAATTAAATTAATTAACCTTTAGGTCTCATGAAGGGGAAAATTTGACACTCCCTAATCGGCTTGTCCATAAGAAAACTGAATAATCTTTCAGATAATCCGAAACCACAAGTTGGCGGCATGCCATATTCGAGAGCTTCTACAAAATCACCGTCCATCATCTGGGCCTCTTCGTCTCCTTCTTCTCTTAATTTTGCCTGATCAGTAAATCTACCCAATTGATCTATTGGATCATTTAGCTCACTAAAACCTTTTCCATTTTCAGATCCCGCAAGAATTACCTGAAACCTTTCTACAAGATTTTTGTTTTTTGACATTCTTTTAGCAAGTGGTTCCATCATCACTGGAACATTTATAAGAAATCCCGGACCGGCAATCTGCCTTCTACAATATTTCCATAAAGAATCAATCGCTCGATTTAAATTGAACCCTTTTTTATCGTATTCAACTTTTAAATCCTGAAGCTTTTTTTCTATTTCTTTTATTTTTGCAGAATTAATATCTATTCCAGTTTTTTCTTTTATTATCTGTGTATAATCATATTTCTCCCACTTACTGCCAAGATCAATTTCAAAACCTTTTATTTTAAATTTAAGGGTACCAAAGGTTTGAAGAGCTATATATTTATACATTTCTTCAATGAGTTTCATACCATCATTGTAATCAGCATACGCCCAATAAAATTCCATATGCATATAATCCTGAAGATGTTCTGCATCAGCTCCTTCATTCCTAAAAATCCTTCCCATCTCATAAACTTTAGGAAAACCAGCCACCATAAGACGTTTAAGCCAAAGCTCTGGGGAAATCCTCAAATATACATCTATGTTATAAGCATTATAATGCGTGATAAAAGGCCTGGCCTCTGCACCTCCAGCTGTATTCTCTAATACAGGAGTATCAACCTCCATAAATCCTTTATCTGCAAGAAAACTACGAATGGAACCGAAAAACTTAGCTCTTTTTTCAATAGTTTCTTTAACATCAGGATTGAAAATTACATCGAGATATCTCTTTCTTAATCTTTCTTCTTCATCTTGAATACCATGCCATTTTTCCGGTAATGGTCTTAAACTTTTTGTTAAAATTTTCCAACCTACAACCTGAAGAGTCTTTTCTCCTCTCTTCGTAACAAAAAGTGGGCCATTTATTTCTATAAAATCTCCTATATCAATTGTGACCTGAAAAAGACTAAACGCTTTTTCATCCATGTCGTCTTTTTTAAGTAAAGCCTGAAATGTTCCCGTGCCATCATTAATATTAACAAATATTAATGCACCCTGACCTCTTATAGCCATAATTCTACCAACTAAATACACTGACTTTTTCTTAGATATTTTTTCAAAATCAGATATAACTTCAGATAGTGTGTGGTCTATCCTAGAAATTGCAGGATACGGGTCCATGCCTGATTTCTCAAGCAATTTTAGTTTCTCTATTCTTGTATTTCTTAATTCTTCAAATGAAGACATGTTTTATTTAATTAATGACAAAATTAATTATATTTTCTTACTGATTATCTTTTGCAAACGTTTATTTAACTTCTACAACTTTATATTCCATTTTTCCTGAAGGACTACTGAAAGTAAAACTTTCACCTTTCTTTTTTCCTAAAATCGCAGAGCCAATGGGAGATCTATTAGAAATTTTACCTGAAGCCAAATCTGATTCGGCAGAACCAACGATCATTAGTGTCATTTTTTTGGAGCCGTCAATTTTTTCTACAACAACAGTACTGCCAATAACAGCATGATCACCATGCTTATCTTCAACTACAATAGTATTTTTTATTATGCTTTCTAATTTTGATATTCGTTCTTCAATATCAGCCTGTTGCGATCTAGCTTCATGATATTCAGCATTCTCAGATAAATCTCCCAAATCTCTCGCATAATCTAAGGCCTCGGCCACCTCCTTTCTTTTGACATTCTTCAAATTCTTAAGCTCTGCAACCAACTCTTCATACTTTTTTTTCGTAAGATATTCTTTTCTTTCGTCCATATTTGAGAATTAAAATTATTAAACTTGAGCGCATTTTAGCAATAAAACAACATAAAGTCAAAAGACGTATATTTTAATATATCGAGAAACCACTAAATTATTTTAGATATGTTGGTTTATTTATGTACATCCAATCTAAAACCTGTCTCATCACATAAACTCCCCCAACAGAATTACTTTCAGGACCTTTTTCCATTATAACCACAAAAGCATATTTAGGGTTATTGTATGGGAAAAATCCTGTTACCCAAGAATTAATAAATTGTTTTTTTGATCCAAGCTCAGCTGTTCCTGTCTTTGCACCTAAAGTTAAATATTCTACATTTAGTCCAGTAGCCACACCCTCCTCTACTCCAAGCTTCATACCCTCTCTAACAACTTTAAAATAACCTGGATTTAGATTAAGTTGAGTAAATTTAGCTTGATTTCCCCCCAAAAGTATTGATGGCTCAAATAATTTTCCACTATTTGCAATGCCGGCTACTGCCCTAACAGCCTGTATCGGAGTCACTTGGAAACCATACTGGCCGATAGAAGTGTGATAAGTATCCCCCAAATTCCATTTTTCTCCATTAAAATTTTTTGCTTTCCATTCTGGATCAGGAATTACTCCTGCATTTCCTTTAAAAAAACCCTCAGACATATCCTGACCAAAACCAAACATTGTCATATATTTATCTATCAACGATATTCCCAAACCTTTTTGATCCTGATAACCACCTCCAACTTCATAAAAATATACATCTGAAGAAACGGCTATCGCATGTCTCATATCAACCCACCCTTGAGCTTGCCAATCTTTAAATACTGATGGATGCAAAGGATCATATATATTTGGTATTGAAATAGATCCGGTACTCAATATTTTTTTATTTGGATCGATGATATTTTCGGACAACGCCGCCATAGACATATATGGCTTAACGATAGAACCTGGAGCATAAAGACCATCAATAATTCTATCTAAAAATGGATTATTTTTATTCTTGAGATATTGGTTTATAGCAGCAACATTATTGCCATCAGTTAAAATTTGTGAATTATATTCTGGATAACTAGTCAGAGATATTACTTCTCCAGTATTAACATCCATTATTACTCCTGCTCCTCCAGTGAAACCAACTCTTTGTGCCAAATCAGCAATCGTTCTATACATATAACTTTGCAATTCCGAATCTATTGATAGTGTAATATCTTTGCCATCTCGAGCTGGGCGAACCACACTTTCAGATTGGACTTTATTACTTGCATCTACCTCGACAATTCTCAAACCATTTTCACCTGATAAAATATCACTATAATATTTCTCTACTCCATCTTTACCAACAAAAGCCTCACTATAATAAAAACCGGAACTATCTTTTGATGGATATTTTATATATCCCAAAATATGTGACAGACCTGGTAATGATAAATATTTTCTAAGTGAAAACTCAGGGTTGATATCACTTACAGCATTCCAGGCAAGTTTGTTTAAATTTCTATCATAAATAACTCCCCTGTTCGAAAAAATCAAGGTGTTTTTTAATCTATTATTTTCACTTTTATCTAAATATGATTTACCATTTGTGACCTGAAGATCGTATGATCTTACAAAAAATGTACCAAAAATAATTAAACAAATTATACTCAAAAAAATAAAAGTACTTGTTGAAATTGGTTTTTCGATTCTTCCCTCAAACTGATTTACATCAAACTTTGGTAGATTTTCGGAATCCAAAAAAACCTCATCAGGATCCATGTCTTTTATTCTAGCTTCGTATGGGTTATTTCTAAAAAAAGTTTTTATTCTCTTAAACATATAACTACTATAATGAAAATCTAACCATTTTTTTTATTTTAAAAGAAAGCATGTATATTAATATTATAGTTGTAGTAAAAAAGTAAAAATAATTATAACTAAAGATGTGACCATTACCATAAATTAAATCTAAGATATAACCCCAAAAAACTGCCTCTACAAAATTATCAGTGATAATAATCGACAATATTATTATTAAAAAAGAAATATACACTGGAAATACAAATACTGACAACATAATAAATATATTTGTAATGATTCTATACATCTTATTTTTTGGCGGAAATTATAATTTCCACCCACTTAAGTTCAGAGATATTTACAGGACTTTTAAATAAAATGTTTTGAAATGAATCTGATTCTTTAAATACAACTTTTTCAACTACACCAAAAATATTGGGTGAAATTGAAGGGATAACTATAGAATCCCCTTCTTTGATGTCAATTTCTCTTGGCATTTCCACACTAAAATTACCCCCGCCCAACCCAACAGCTTCTTTTTCAATATTATTGTTTCCAATTAATATCTGAACTTTTTCTCCCGGTGCAGAATACAAAACAACCTTAGATGTTTTATCATATACTTCAGAAACATAGCCAATATATACATCACCATCAGCTAAAACTTTGTCTCCAACAGCAACACCGTTAGATTTACCAATATCAACTATTAACGTGTCGTAAGCTGAAAGAAAAGGTTTTACAAGTACAGAACCAAGTATGAGTTTTTGACTCATTTTACTTCTATTTAAAACATTTTTTAAATCTTCATTCTCTTTCTTTAGAATGTCATAAAGAGCAGAATTTTTTTCTTGCAATTTCATTTGTTCCTTTAATAAAATGTTCTCATTTATAAGAGATAATTTTGAAGTGAAAATGTTTATATTTCCTTTAAAAAAGGAAATAACATTGTTTTTAATAGCCCAAATAGGCGCACCCACACTGAACAAAATATTCCTTGTAAAGGAAACGGAAAAAAATAATATAAGAATAATTACAATAATAATTTGCAAATATTTTTTTTTATTTGCATTATTTTTTGTAGAAAAATTATTATTTCTTTGGCGGAAGTTCATCTTCGTTTTGTATTAATGATTCTGCATAAAGCTCCATATTTTCAAGAATTATTCCTGTTCCTCTTGCAACAGCGGTTAAGGGATCATCAACAAATTGAACTGGGATTTTTAGGTAATCACTCAAAAGAGTATCGAGTCCTCGAATAAGAGCACCACCCCCAAACAAATAAATTCCCTTTTGCATTATGTCTGTCAAAATTTCTGGAGGAGTGGTTTCGAGCACTTCTTTGGTGGCATCCACTAAACTTTCTATAGAAGCTGAAATAGCTTCTCTTATATCAGAATCCGTTAAAATAACTTCCCGTGGTAAACCTGTTATTAAATCTCTCCCTTTTATGGAAGCCTCAAGATGTTCTCCTGGAACAACTGCACCAATAGCAATTTTCACATTTTCAGCAGTTTTTTCTCCGATTAAAATTTTAAATTCACTTCTTATATAACTTATAATATCATTATTTAATTTATCTCCAGCAATTCTAAGATTTTTTGATCTAACAATTCCACCGAGTGAAATAACAGCAATATCTGTGGTACCGCCTCCTATATCAATAACCATGCTTCCAACTGGATCATTGGTGGGCAAACGGATACCAATGGCACCAGCCATAGGTTCTTCAACGATGTGAACCTCGCGAGCCCCAGCATTTCTTGTAGCGTCACGAACCGCGCGAATTTCAACATTAGTCACACCACTTGGCACGCCTACAACAATTCTTGGACCTAACATTTTTGGAGAAAATTCTTCAGCTTTTTTTATCAGATACGTAATCATCTCTTCAGTCACCTCAAAATCAGAAATTACCCCGTCAACAAGCGGTCTAACAGCAACAATGTGTGGCGGTGTTCTTCCAAGCATTTCCCTTGCTTGTGTACCAACAGCAACCACCCGTCCAGTTTTTTGATTGAGCGCGACCACTGAAGGTTCATTAATAACGATGCCCTTTCCAGAAACATACACCAAAGTATTAGCAGTACCAAGATCAATACCAATATCGTTGGATAAGTACTTATTTGCTTTTTTCTTTAAATTTTCAAACATAATTGGCTTTAATTAAATAGATCAAATCTACATATCAATTAAATATATCAAAACTGCAACTTCTCAATGGCTTAAATACTACATTATTTTGTAATAAAACAAAACTCTTGACCAATATATAGTTTATGTCGCTGTTATAAATTAAAAGAGCGCCAGCTTCGCTTGCGCTCTTTTAATTTATCTTATTTAAACAATTTCAAAATATCCTTATAGGTAATATACAACATAAGTGCCATTAGAAGTATGAATCCAATCATGTTTAGCAAATTCGCTATTTCCGGTTTTATCCTCTTCCTAATAATCACTTCTATCAAGACAAATAAAACTCTTCCTCCATCAAGTGCTGGAAAAGGTACTAAGTTAAGTACAGCAAGATTGATAGAAATCATAGCAATAAAACCAAGAAGAAAAGAAATGCCCAAACCACTTGCACGTCCCACCATTCCAGCAATACCTACTGGACCAGCAACCTGAGAAAGTAAGCCACTCTTACCACAAAACGCTCCTGTAATAAAACCATATATGCCTGAAGTAATGTTTTTTGTCTCAATATAAGTTAGTCTCACCCCTTGATAAAAAGACTCGAAAAAACCAAATTTAACCGTACCAACCAGACCCATAGAAATGCCAATCTCTTTTGGACTTCCACTCAAAACTTCGGTCGCAATCATATTTGCAGTACCGGTAGCTATTCCTCTTTTATAATCAATTTTTATAATATTGGTACTTGAAGCAATAATTTCTTGAATTTCAATTACATTCGGTAAAACTTTTTTTGTTACTCCAGATTCTATTGCTAATACATTATCACCTTCTTTTAAACCAGCTTTGTCACTCGGCGAATCTCTCAAAACTGAAAATATCATTACTGAAACATTCTCAGCCTTATCTTTATATTGATCCTCAATGGAAGTAAGTAGACCAAAATTGAATGAAATTGAAATCAAAAGCCATGCAAAAACGATGTTCATAAAAATTCCAGAAAGAAGTATTGTCGCTTGTTTCCATTTTGCTGCATTTACAAAGCTTCTTTTACTATCTGGGCCATTAAGAGACTCATCATCGGGATCTTCGCCAAAAATTTTTACATAACCGCCAAGTGGAATCAGGTTCAAATTATATTGAGTTTCTCCTTTCTTCCAACCAAAAATTTTAGGTGGAAAACCAATGGCAAATTCGTCCACTCTTATACCAAAAATCTTTGCAGAGACAAAGTGCCCTAATTCATGAACAAATATGAGAGCAGCAAGTATAAGTATGAATAAAATTACTGTCATACTTATGAGTTAACTTCTTTTTCTTTTTTGGCAAATAGGGCTTCGAGACTCACATTCCCATCATCGACGATTTTTTGCATTTCTTTTTTATACCTAAATTTATCGTCTTCACCCATCCCACCTTTTTTCTCTAATTCCTCTACTTCTTTCCATGTATCGTCTCTAAAACTTCTGATATTTACTTTTGCGTCTTCCAACTTTGCTTTTGCTGTTTTGACAAGAAGTGTTCTTCTGTCAGTTGTAAGCTCAGGAAAGAATATCCTTACCCCTTTGTCATCAATTCCAACTGAGACACCAAGATTCGCTAAAGAAATTGCTTTCTCAATAGCTTTTGACTGAGTCTTGTCCCAAGGAGTAATTCTAATAACCCTTGCATCTTCAATTCCGATATTTGCAACTTGATTTATAGGCATTTTGGAACCATAAACTTCAACCAGTACACTATCTAAAATAGTAGGACTTGCTATGCCGGTTCTTAATCCGGTGTATTCTTTCTTCAGCCACTCCTCAACTCCTTTTATACTTTCATTTAATTTTTTAAAATTGTACGCCATTTTATTAATATTAATTTGTAATTTGATATACAGATTATATCAAAAATTAATCATTTAATAAAGGTAAAATTAATGATAAATGCTCCAACAGCATTTTCAGAGATGGTGATTGTTCTCCGGCATATTGTCTAACTTTTTCAATATCCTCAAACATTTTAACTTCACCACTATTTAATTTTTTAATATTAGTATTCTTTTTAAGTTCTACCTCTAAGGAATTGATAAGTTTAATTACCTCAACTTTGCTTTCCTCCTCATCCGAAATGCTTTCATAAATTTTTTTGACTGCTTCCATTCTCTTTCCTATCGGCATTTTTAAAAAATCCTTTGGATCAATCAATGTATCAACGACTTTGTTTGCATCAAAAATATAAAGTCTTGAGCGAAAAGTCGGAATAATATTGTTGAGCGATGGCAAAACTAAAAAGAAATGTGTGTCACCTCTTGGTTCTTCAAAAAGCTTGAGCATCGCATTCTGCGCTTTTTCTGTAATAAAGTTTGCACTAATAACAAATATCTTTTTATCACCAGAGGTTGGCCTGTTTTGATGCAAAATTTTAATTGCTCTTCCATCTTCAATGTCCATGACATCAAATTCCCCGTACCAAAAATCCGGATTATTTATCATTGAAAATTTCAATTCTTTCAAAAAGAATTTTTCAAGTTCACTTACCACATCTCCTTTATTTCCCAAAATACAATATGCATGATGTAAGTTATTTTTTTTTATAGATAAATCTAAACTTTTCATCAATTGTATAATAGCAGAAAATGATAAATACAAAAGCGGGTTTTGATTTTATTCAAACACGCTTTTATATTTATATCTTCGTCTAACGCTTAGCAATAATAGATTTTTTATAAGTATCCAAATGTTCTAGAGCTATTCCAGTACCTTTTGCAACACAATAGAGTGGATCTTTCGCAACAACAGCCTTCACACCTATCCTTCTGAATACCAACTCAGTAAGATTTCTAAGCTGAGAAGACCCCCCTGTCATGATGATCCCATTATCAATAATATCTGCAGAAAGCTCCGGCGGAGTCTCCTGCAAAACATCTTTTATCGCCTTGATCATATCTTTGAGTTCTTTTGAAATAGCTTTTACGATTTCGTTCGTCTTGATTTCGGTTGAGCGTGGAAGTCCGGTCAAAAAATCTCTTCCTTTTATAATTACGGCGAGTTCTTCTTCCATTGGTACAGCACTCCCAATAGTTATTTTAATTTGTTCTGCAGTTTTATCACCAATAGCAAGGTTAAAAGTTTTTTTAATATAATCTGCAATAGCCGCATCAATTTTGTTACCAGCACATTTTACGGAATTTGAAGCAACAATTCCTCCGAGAGAAATAACCGCAACATCTGTAGTTCCACCTCCAATATCAACAATCATATGACCCATCGGCTCATAAATAGGAATGCCAGCACCAATAGCAGCAAGAATGGGCTCCTTAACAACATAAGCATTTTTTGCTCCAGCGCGTATTGCAGCTTCCACGACAGCCCTCCGTTCTGTGGATGTAACTCCAGCGGGAACAGAGACCATTACTTCAGGTTTAAAAATATTCCATTTTCCCAAAGCTTTATCAATAAAGTATCTAAGCATTGCTTCAGTAACACGATAATCAGCTATAACCCCATCTTTCATCGGTCTGTAGGCAATAATACTTTCCGGAGTTTTTCCGATCATATTTTTTGCTTCAAGTCCCACTGCGAGAATTTTGTTATCCTGTTCTGAAATAGCAACGACTGAAGGTTCAAAAAGTACGACACCTCTACCTGGAACAAACACTAAGGTGTTCGCAGTTCCCAAATCAATTCCTAATTTTCTTACAAAAAATGACATCCCGTACGAAATAGGACGCGGACAAATCAATAACCTGTCGTTATCCTATCTATATTTTAACTGATAATCTGTTCGACATTCCTCGTGCCAATTCGCGTCCGCGATTTCGTACGGGAACATGTTTTATATATTATATGTTTTCTCATGAATTGCAAATTTTAAATATTTACATTTAACTAGTAAATTTTATCGCTTATATGCTATAATTCACCCGTTAAAGTTTTTGCTGACGTGTTGAAAATGAGAGATTTGCAGATAAATCTTATTTGAAAGATAAATCTGAATATTAAATCTTATATTCATATAACACCAACACATTTTTATCGGCAAAAATTTTCTCAGGTAAATGTCAAAATTAAAATTATCACAAATTGGAAATTTAATAGCTGAGTTGAGAGACAGGAGAGGATATACGCAAGCAACATTTGCAGAAAAGCTGGGGACAACACAGAGCGTAATTGCAAGAATAGAAAATGGTGAACAAAACCTTACCACTGAAATGATATCAAAGATAAGCGAAGCACTAGGAAGCGAGATAGTCAGCGTTTCAAGAGGTACTATAAATTTTGAAATTGAAGGAGGAAATAAATTATTAGGAACTGTCGTTACAAAGACTTCAAAAAATGGTGCGATGGGAATTATCCCAGCATCACTACTAAATAAAGGAAAAACTGTTCTAAAAAACGTCCCAAAAATTGAAGAAGTGTACAGAATGATTGAAGTTCTTGATAGTATCGGTGTTTCTATAAAATGGAACGGTAATGATCTCGAGATAGAAGCTAAAAATATCAATCTAAAAAATATTAATAAAAAATCTGCTGAAAGAACAAGGAGTATAATTATGCTTATAGGGCCACTCACTCATTTATTTAAGAAATTTTCTCTTCCCCACTCTGGTGGTTGCAAGCTTGGCAAACGTACAGTCACTCCCCATTTTTTTGCACTTGAAAATTTTGGTATAGATATTGTCACAAAAACTTCAAGTTATGATGTCTCATATAAAAAATTAAAACCCGCAGAGTTTGCATTGTATGAATCTGGAGATACTGTCACAGAAAACGCAATAATGGCTGCCGCACTCATCCCAGGCAAAACAACTATAAAATTTGCATCAGCAAACTATCAAGTTCAGGATTTGTGTTTTTTTCTCGAAGCACTCGGTGTACAGATAGACGGAGTCGGCACATCCACCATCACGGTTCATGGTGTAAAAGAAATAAATAAAAACATTACATATTATTTAGCCGAAGATCCAATTGAAACGATGTTTTTTATTTCCGTAGCTGCAATAACAAAATCCAGCATAACGATTGAAAGGTGCCCTATCGATTTTCTTGAGATAGAATTGCTCAAACTTAAAAAAATGGGTTTTAAATATAAAATATTAGAAAAATATAAAGCATTAAATGGTAAAACAAATTTAGTTGATATTAAAACTTTTCCATCGTCGCTCGTCGCGCTACCTGACAAAATAGAATCTCGACCTTATCCGGGATTAAACATCGACAATCTCCCTTACTTTGCAATTATTGCAACGCAAGCTGAAGGACAAACTCTTATTCATGACTGGGTTTATGAAAACCGCGCGATTCATTATAAAGAAATTGATAAGCTAGGAAGTGACACCATCCTCGCTGACCCGCATAGATTTTATGTAAATGGAAAAACAAAACTTAAGCCAGCAGAAATTATTTGCCCACCAGCATTAAGACCAGCTGCCATTATCTTGATTGGAATGCTAGGTGCAGAAGGAAAATCAATCTTAAGAAATGTTTATAACATAAACAGAGGATATGAAGATATTGTAAAAAGACTGAACTCGCTTGGTGCTAAAATAAAAATTCTGAGAGATTAGAACTTAAGCAAACAATATCTTTAAATAGGGATTTCTTCTTTAAAATCGATTATGTCTTGCTCAAATCTTACTAAATTTTCTGTGGCTTTTTCTACCTTTCTTCTGAGCTCATCATGTTCTCTGTTTAGAGCAACGGCATCTGCATAATCATTCTCAGATAATTTTCCTAGCTGAGAACCAGCATCGCCAATTTTTTTCCAAAGATCATCAAAAAATGTTTTCTTCGCCTGATTATCAGTGAACTTGCTTTTGGAATCACTCATCAATAACGGTGAACCGTTTGACATTAATTCCGAAAAGATAGTATCTTCTTTATCCATACCAAGTTTCTTTCTCTCAAATTTTGCTAAGGCATCGACAGCATCTATAACGTTATATTGGAGCTGATCATATTTTTCATTAATTGCATTGGCTTCGATCTGACTTTTTCCATATAATTTTTCAACTTCTGCTCTCAAATGACTAGCCTGTAATAACAAACTGTCATAATATCTTTTTATTTCCTCGTCTCCAGCTTTGACACGACCAATGAGTTTTTTTGTTGACTTTATTAATATTTGTTCTGCCATACACGCATCCCTATTGGCTTCATCGTATTTTGCTCTTGAATAATCGCTTTTATTATTTTCCATATTAATATTATTAACAGTTATATGACTAATTCTACTTTCATAGAATATTTTGTCAATTATTTAACACTAGTTGAAAAACATCCACATTTCTGACATTATTAACCCGTTAAAGTTTTTACTGACGTTATTGAAAATACTCATATAATAATTGTAGTGTATATAACCAATGTATCTTACAATTTAAATATTAGAGTTTATAACACAATAACATTTTCATCAGTAAAAATTTTCTCGGGTAAATGAAAATTCTCGAAGTAATACCAATAGCAAAAGGCGTAAACAAAGACACTCTTTCGTATTTTTCTGGAAACGACATTCCAATTGGCTCTATAATCAAAGTTCCTCTCAGAAAAAGAGTTGTTCCTGCTCTTGTTATAAATTCTAAAGACGTTGGAGACTCTAAATCCGAAATAAAGAATTCTTCTTTTCCTCTCAAAAAAATAGCGAAAGTAAAATACAACAACCTATTAAGCAAAAATTTTGTTAATTCATCTGAAATCGCCGCAAATTATTATGTGGGTACTGTTGGTGCCGTACTGAACTCAATAGTACCAAAAGCATTGTTAGAAAATATTGACAAAATAGAGTTACCCACAGAAAAAATTGAAATTGCTCCTAAAATAACTCGTGCAGAGAAATTTGTCATTCAATCAAACGATGAAGACAGGTACGCTCAATATAAAAGCATTACAAGAGAAGAATTCGCAAAAGGTTCATCCGTTTTTTTCTGTTTACCAACTATTCAAGATATAAAAAAAGCAAAAGAATCGCTTCAAAAAGGGATAGAACCTTTCACTTTTGTACTTCACAGTTCATTAAATAAAAAAGAAATTGTTGAGACAATAAACAAAATTTTGAAAGAAAAACATCCACTACTCATAATAGGAACAGGAGGATTTCTTTCGATACCCAAAAATGATATTGGCACAATTATATTAGATAAAGAGAACTCACGGTCTTACAAAACACAAATACGACCATATATAGATATAAGAAAATTCGCTGAAATCCTGGCGGAAAAAACAAATTCTAAAATAATTTTCGGAGACCTTCTCCTACGTACGGACACAATATGGAGACAGAAGAAAGGAGAACTTGTTGAACTTGCCTCATTAAAGTTTCGTTCACTCACCACCTCGACACAAGAAATTATAGACATGAGATCCATCCAAAAAGAGACGCGAGAAAACGAAAACAAAAAAATATTCAGAGTTATAAGCGAAAATCTTGAAGAGAAAATCAAAAACAATATAGAAAATAATGAGCATATGTTTATTTTTACCGGTCGAAGAGGACTTTCCCCTTCTACCGTGTGTGCAGACTGCGGAAATATCGTTAAATGTAATTCATGCGGTGCTCACACTGTGCTTCACAAATCAGTGGCAGAAAATTTCTTCCTTTGTCACAAATGCGGTGAGAGAAGAAGTGCTCTTGAAAAATGCTCACATTGTGGTGGATGGAGACTAACAACTCTTGGTATTGGTTCTGAACTAGTAGAAGAAAAAATAAGGGAGATGTATCCTAAAGCAAATGTTTACAGAATAGATGCTGATGTTACTTCTACTCACAAAAAAGCTCAGGAGATAGCAAATAAATTTTATAACTCACCACAAGGCATACTCATTGGCACTGAAATGGCCCTTTTGTATCTTACAGAAAAAATTGAAAACACCGCCGTTGTGTCAATTGATTCATTCTTTTCAATCCCCGACTTTAGAATAAATGAGAGAGTTTTGAATATTCTTTTAAAAATAAGATCAATTACTGATAAAAACTTTACTATTCAAACAAGAGATACGACTCAAAAAGTTTTTGATTACGCAGTTAAAGGAAATTTAGTTGATTTTTATAAAGATGAAATAAATGACAGGGAGAAACTTAATTTCCCTCCATTTGCTACTTTCATTAAGATATCCATTTCTGGAACAAAAAATGAAGTCATGGAACGAGTAGAAAATATTCAAAAAACTATTGCACCTTATGAAATAGATGTGTTCCCCGCTTTTATTCCTCAATTAAAAGGAAAATATGGAGTAAATGGAATAATAAAAATTGCAGACAATAAGTGGCCTGATAAAGATCTGTATGACAGACTGAAGATGCTCCCGCAAGAGGTACTTATTAATGTAGATCCGGATTCATTAATTTAGATAATATTTATTTAATATAGTTCAAAATTCACCTTATTTCCAAATCTTAGGTCAATATACTTTATTTTTTTAAGTGACTCTTCATCAGTTTTCAGATATTTATTATCGACAAGCGCTTGAAGGTTTATAAGTGACGACTCAAAGTTTTTTGAGTCATTTATTATAATTTTTCCTCCGCCTATAATATATACTTCATACTCGTGTTCATCTAATGCGTTGAAATATGATGGTTCAAAAGACATTTTTTTAAGGTCAACATATAAGTTCGAAATATTTTTGAAACTATTTTTAAAATAATATTGACCAATTGGGTTTTTGTCAGTTATTAAACCAAAATATTCAGTAAAAATATCATTGGAAAATAATGGTGCTTTCTCAAAAATGTATCCGTTCAAATCCATATAATAACAATCACTATTTGCAGCAAATCTACCCTCGCACCACAAATATTTTGATTCCCTTTCCTTTATAACAATTTTAATCCTATCCAATCCTGTGGTCTGGACATTAACAAAACCAATCTTTTTAAAATTGTCCAAAATTTGCTGTTCAATTTGAGACCTTCGTAATAAAACAATATTATCAGTTGGAATAATCCATAAATAGTATTTATTTATTTCACCCTCTACAGCTTTCATAATATCATCAGTCGTTATTGAAGAATTCCCAGACACCACGACACTTTTTATTCGTGCTTTTTCTGTAGTTAAACCTAAGACAATCAAAGATATAAAAAATAGAAGGAAAATTACATAAGCAAAAAACTTTTTCATACGACTAGTATGCCTTTTTCTACTTAAAGATGAACTAATGTTTGATTTTCCTGGAATCATAGTTTTTTACTCATTCTATTATACAAGATTTACAAAAAATTTAATACAAAAGGCGGTTTGGCAAAGCCAAACCGCCTTTTGTATTAAATTTTACTCTTTACTCACTTATTTTAGTTTTTTGATAAATTCCGCGCCTCCCATATATTTCCTAAGTACTTCTGGTATTTTTATGCTCCCGTCCGCCTGCTGATAATTTTCCACAATACAAGAAAGAAGTCTTGGGGTTGCAGCTGCAGTGCAATTCAAAGAATGAGTAACGAGTTTTTTACCATTATCATCATATCTAATATTAAACCTTCTAGTTTGAAAATCATGATAATATGAAGCACTCGAAAGCTCTCTGTAAGCATTCGGAAATGGAAACCACGCCTCTGTATCATATTGTTTTACTTTACTTTGGCCCAAATCTCCACAACAAATAAGCAATCTTCTGTAAGGTAACCCAAGCGATTCTAAAAATTCCTCAAAATTTCTGTTTACTTCTTCATGATATTTTACAGACTCATTATGATCAGCTTTACAGATTATAAGTTGTTCCAATTTAAAAAATTCGTGAACCCTTATCAGTCCTCTGGTGTCTTTACTATAGCTACCAGCTTCTCGTCTATAACAAGGCGAAAAAGCAAGATATCTCTTTGGAAGTTCATCGGCTTTCAAAACTTCACCTGAATGGTACGCCATCATGGGTACTTCGGCCGTGCCAGAAAGAAAATCATCATCCTGAGTTTTAAACAAATCTTCTGATTCCCTTGGTAAATGTCCTGTTCCGTAAAAATGCTCTCTTTTTACAATTGCTGGTGCAATAAAAGGATTAAATGATTTTGGTCCAAAAAAATCTCTAGCATAATTCCAGATTGCCCAAGTTAAATTGGCACCATCGTTTTTTAAAAAATAACCCCGAAAACCATGGGCTTTCGTCCCTCTCACAAAATCAACCATATCATGTTTCAACATAAGCTCAGCGTGATCCAAAACTTTAAAGTTAAATTTTGGAATTTCTCCCCATGTAGCAACTTGCACATTCTCAGATTCGTCTTTACCTTCAGGCACTGAGATATCAGGAATATTTGGAACTGCAAGCATTAGATCTTGCCACTCTTTCATTACAGCTTTAAGTTTTTCTTCCTCCTTTTGCATTTTCTCCTTCAGAATCTTCATTTCTGAAAAAAGCTCGGTTTTTTGTGTTGCATCTTTAAGTTGGGGAATTCTAAAAGACACTTCGTTTTGTTCTGCTCTCATCTTTTCTATCGAAGTTAAAAGCTCTTTTCTTTTGTCATCTGCTTTCAGGAGTTCACTAACGTCAAATTTTATTTTTTTCTTTCTGGCCGCGTCAGTAATAAGTTCTTTATTTTCTTTGATGAATTTAATGTCTAGCATAATTGGTTATAAAGTTGAAAATCTTAAAGTTATAAAATAAAAATACATATTCAAACTTTCGTTTAATAATAACAGATGCTAAAATAAACTCAACTTGTCCCGTTATAAATTACGAGATGAATCAGTTAATAAAATAATAGGTAAACATAAAATTGATATGATAGATTCACTAAACATTAGAAGCTTTAAAATTTTACTACTGGGATGTCGTTAAAAGATTTTGAAATTGAAATATTGAGTAGTGATGAAATTCCTAAAATGCTTAGAGAAATTTCTGATCCACCCTCAAAACTTTATATTCAAGGAAAACTTCCCATGCCTCTCACAAAAATACTTTGTGTCGTCGGCTCTCGCAAGTATACTCAATATGGAAAAGATGTTTGTGAAAAGCTTATTTCAGGACTTCGTGGATACAATATTTGCATAGTCTCGGGTTTGGCACTTGGTATCGATGGTATAGCCCACAAAGCCGCACTTGAAGCTGGCTTGAAAACAATCGCCGTACCAGGTTCAGGACTTCATGAATCTGTCCTCTACCCAAGCACGCACAGACAACTCGCAGAAAAAATTCTCGATTCTGGTGGTGCCCTAATTTCTGAATTCGAACCAAAGTTCCGAGCTACCCCATACAGCTTTCCTCAAAGAAATAGAGTGATGGCGGGAATGTCACACGCCGTGCTTGTTATTGAAGCAGAAATAAAATCTGGCACGCTCATCACCTCAAAGTTTGCTACCGAATACAATCGCGATGTCCTAACAGTCCCCGGCTCAATCTTTTCTAAAAATTCGGAAGGTCCAAACATGCTCATTCGACTTGGAGCAATACCTGTCAGAAACAGCGAAGATATTTTAGAAGCACTTGGATTTAAAATTAACGATGCTCCTCAAAATTTAGAATTAAAATATTCAGATTGTTCGCCTGATGAACTACTAGTTATTAAAATCCTTACCGAGCCACTCGCAAAAGACGAACTGATTCGCGAAATGAAAATGCCAGTATCAAAAGCAAGCACTGTTCTTTCAATAATGGAGATCAAAGGGTTGATTACAGAAAGTCTCGGCGAAGTTCGTTTAACCTAATAAATCACCCCGAGGTTGAACCTCGAGGTAAACATTAGATTAACCTAAATAAACTTCTATAAAATCCCCAAGTTCATCAAATGTTTTTAAAATCTTTAGTAAATTTTTATGTGGTTCACGATTAAAATAGTCCTCATTGTGTGCCCCCCATGTTACTGCAACGGTGGGAATATGTGCAATATCAGCTTCCCTTATATCACCTAATGTATCTGTGATAAAAAGAACATCTTTTTTGGTAATTCCATATCTTTCTTCTATTATCTTAAATTTGTCTATTTTGCTTTTTGATATCTCGGCTGTAGCTACAAAATCAAACAGCGATATTATACCTGAACGTTCCAAAAGTGGTAAGGAGTTACGATTATATGCCGATGTATTAAGGACAAGAATATATCCCTTTTTATAAAGTTCTTTAAGTAAATTCTTTGCACCACAATACATGGGAATTTCAGATTTAATTTTTGAATATAATATTTTTCCTTCAGTCTTTTCTTTTTCCGTTTGTACCTTTCTAGGTAAATTAATTTTTTTTAATTCTTCATGAAAATTGCCACATAGCAATTCTTTGTGCATTTCAATTGTCATATCAGGATATTGATTTAATGTTGCTTTTGTTGAAATACTGACTGAATCAAACAACACCCCATCCATATCAAAAATTATTACTCTCTTCATAACATAATATTAGCAAAAATTTGCACAAAATGATATTTGTGTGTAATAATGCACATCGATGAATCCCGCACGAAATCGCGGACGCGAATTTATACGGGAAATAAAAATTGATTTAGTAATTTAATTTTAAATAGGGTTGCAGATAAACACTAGGCTTGTCCGCGTCCTATTTCGTACGGGATGAAACTTTTAATCGTTGAGTCTCCGTCAAAAGCGAAGACGATAGAAAAATATTTGGAGGGTGAATATACAGTCCGAGCAAGTGTCGGGCATATTCGTGATTTACCAAAGTCCAACAAAGACGCCATTGATATTCCTGGCGGTTTTATTCCCCATTATGAAATAAGTCCCGGAAAAGAAAAGGTGGTTTCTGAAATAAAAAGTTTAGCTAAAAAGGCCGACGAGATATTACTCGCAACCGACCCTGACCGAGAAGGAGAAGCTATCGCGTGGCACATTAAAGAAGCCGTCGGACTGAAAAATCCCAAAAGAGTTCGTTTTCATGAAATTACAAAAGATGCAATAAAAGAAGCTCTGCAACACCCAACAGAAATAGATGATAATTTAAGAAAAGCACAAGAAGCAAGAAGAGTTCTTGATAGGCTTGTTGGCTATGACCTCTCCGGACTTATTTGGAAAAAAGTTCGCTACGGACTTTCAGCCGGACGTGTTCAATCCCCCGCCCTTCGCATAATAATGGAACGCGAGCGTGAGATTCGCGCATTCAAGCCAGAACAATTCTGGGTTATTGAAGCTGATACCGAGACTAAAAAGCGCGAAAAGATAACTTTAAATTGCGACAAAGAACCTCGCGATATTAAAGAAGTTGAAAAAATACTTGAAGTTGGGAATAAAGAAAACTGGTCAGTAAAAAATGTCACCGAAACAGAAGCAAAGAGATCTCCCAAAGCACCTTTCACCACTTCTACACTTCAGCAGACCGCAAGTACTCGTCTAGGATATGCTCCTTCAAATACTATGCGCATAGCACAGAAGCTGTACGAAGCTGGACTTATTACTTACATGAGAACTGACAGTACAAACCTAAGCGTCACCGCTTTAGATCAAATTGCTGCAGTTGTTAATAAAAAATATGGTTCGGGATATGCAATGAAAAATGTTTACGTCACAAAGAGTAAGAATGCGCAGGAAGCACATGAAGCGATAAGACCAACAGATGCATCAAAAGAAATCGCTGGACTAGCTGAGGATCAGAAAAAACTTTATAGACTTATTTGGCAAAGAACGGTTGCGTCACAAATGACTGATGCAAAAATTTTAAGAACAAAAATTATTGCTCAAGTTGGCAGCAACAAACCCACAAAAACTTCCGAAGAAGTTTTACCGGGCAAGGAAATCCCTACTTTTTCGATAAACGGTTCGAGAATGCTTTTTGATGGTTGGCTCAAAGCTGATCCAGATGCACGAGGAGAAGATGTTGAATTGCCAAAAGTTGATATCGGAGAAACTTTGAAACTTTTAGACATTAGAAGTCAAGAAAAATTTACCGAACCACCAGGAAGATACACCGAGGCTGGTCTTATTAAAGAACTGGAAAAAAGAGGTATCGGAAGACCTTCAACTTACGCTTCAATTATGAAAACCCTTGAAGACAGAGGATATACAACCAAAGAAGGAAGAACTTTAATACCAACCGATACGGGGGACGTTGTTAGTAGTTTCCTTGAGAAATATTTTTCTGAATATATTAGCGACACTTTCACTGCTGAAATGGAAGATGAGCTTGATGATATTGCTACTGGTAAAAGAGAATATGAAAAAACTTTGAAAGATTTTTATGGACCATTTTCAAAAGATGTAAAATCGAAAGCTAAGATAGAAAAAGTAACAAATCTTGGTGAGGCTGATCCAAGCATAAAATGTCCAAAATGTGATGGACCAATGATAATTAAGCTTTCTAAAAATGGAAAATTCCTGAGCTGTAAAAAATATCCTGAGTGTGTTGGAGCAAGAAAAATAACTGGAGAAGAGCTTGAGGGACCTAAAGAGACCGGTGAAAAATGTCCTGAGTGTAAAGATGGCAAACTAATGGAGCGAGAAGGAAGATTTGGAAAATTCGTCGCTTGTTCAAATTATCCGAAATGCAAATACATCAAAAAAGATGCTATTCCACAAAACACCACCGGAATAAAATGCCCTGTTTGTAAAACTGGTGAAATGTCAGAAAGAAAAGGAAGATTTGGAATATTTTATAGTTGTACAAATTATCCAAAATGCAAATACGCAATAAAAGCTAAACCAACGGGTAAACTCTGCCCTATCTGTGGATCACTTATGATGCTTGGAACAAAGACTATTCCAGAACGTTGCAGCGACAATAAATGTCAAAATAATAGACCTGATAAATTGGGTAAGTGAAAGAATAAGAAAAGTATTTTTTAGATTATTATCTCAACTATCGGATGTCCTTTATGTATTCCTCCAACTAAGTTGTGGTCCATCTCTATTGTTTTATCTGCTTCAGGATAGGTACGCTGTGTACCAATAAGAAATAACCCCCCATTTCCTTCCTCAAATACAACCTTAGAGCCAAATCCCCTGATATTCAATTCAAATGGACTAACCCCTATTCCAAAAGGCACAGTCCTTATTTTTTCACCAGGATAAAGCTCAACACCATTTAACCTATCAATTTCACTTTGCGGTATAAAAAACAAGTCAGTCGTTATTGGCTGAAACTTATAATGCTTTCCATCGCCCTCTTCAAATTCATATTTATCTGGCATCATTTTCGCCCTCAAAGTCTCCCCAGTTTGAACTTGAAAATAAATTGAACCACTAGACGTTCTAAATATTCTACTAAATCTTTCTTTCTCAGACAAAAGTTTTTTAACAAATTCATTCCTAATTTTAGTAACAGCAATAATATACTCACCACCCTTTTTATCAATTACAAATTCCCTGTTTCGAAGAACCTCAAGTTGAGAAGAGACCTCATCAATTCCAATTGGTGATATCTTTTTTCTTTCTTGATTGTTCTGTTCCAATTTACTCATTATCAAACTATATCAAGTTAAAACAAAAAAGTCTAAACGTTGAATAACCACACACTTTATACTTTACACCAAATACTGTATACTGCTTTTTATGACTTCTGAAGAGATAATATCATTTTTAGATTCGCCAAGCCAAAAAGACAAAGAGTTTATACAAAAAGCTTATGATTTTGCATTTAAGGCACATGAAGGACAATTTAGAAAATCCGGTGAACCTTACTTTATTCATGTATTTGAGACAGCAAAGATTCTTGCAAGCCTGCAAATGGGAGCAACTACAATAGTTGCCGGCTTACTTCACGACTCTATAGAAGACGGTGTTGCAACTGAAGAGTGTATAAAAAGTAAGTTTGGAGAAGAAATTTTTTTCTTGGTAAATGGTGTAACAAAGCTTGGAAAAGTTAAATACCGTGGAGCAGAAAGACATGTGGAAAGCCTGAGAAAATTTCTAGTTGCCGCAGCCCAAGACGTCCGCGTCCTCATCATTAAACTCGCCGACAGACTTCACAATATGAGAACTTTGCAACATATAAACAGCGACAAACAAAAAAGAATCGCACTTGAAACACTCGAGATTTACGCTCCCCTGGCCTACAGACTTTCCATCAGAATGATATCTCGCGAACTAGAGGATTTATCCTTTCAATATTTATTTCCTAAGGAATTTGATGAGACTAAAAAATTATTAAAGGCAAATGAGGTGGAGTCCATACCAGAACTCGAAAAGTTTATAAAATATGTAAAAAAATCTCTTGCTGCAGAAAACATAATTCATTTTAAAACAGATTTTAGACAAAAAGGGATTTATAGCTTATATAAAAAACTAAAAAGATTTGATAATGATATAAACAGCATTTATGATCTCCTGGCTATCCGTATATGTGTTGATACAGTCGTCGATTGCTATAAAATACTAGGCATCATCCACAGCATTTCAAGACCAATTCCAGGTAGAATAAAAGATTATATTGCTTTTCCTAAACCAAACGGCTACCAAAGTCTGCACACGACCGTTCTTACAAAGGACGGCGCAGTCATAGAAGTACAGATCCGTACTTTCGAAATGCATCACGATTCTGAGTACGGTATCGCGTCTCATATTTTATACAAAGCAAAAGGATCGGTTAAACAAAAAGAGAGTTCTGAATCTCTTTGGTTTAAACAATTTCTACCTAAAATAATTAACTACTCGGAAGTTACAAAAGACAGTTCAGAAGTAAAACCTGGCTGGGTTAATGAACTGGCTGAATCACAAAAACATATAAAAACTGACAAAGACAAAGATGTATTTTTAGAAGATCTCAAGGCTGATTTCTTTAATGACAGGATTTTTGTTCTTACACCAAAAGGCGATGTTGTTGATCTCCCAGTAGGTTCATCTGTACTAGATTTTGCTTTTACCATTCACTCTGATATCGGGATTCATACAAGTGGGGCAAAAATTAATGGAAAGATGGTATCACTCGATACAAAACTACAAAATAGCGACATAGCCGAAATAATAATTAAAGAATCAAGCAAACCATCTTCCAAATGGCTAGAAATGGTAAAGACAAACGTTGCTAAAAGAAATATCAGTAATTATTTGGAAAAAAACAAAAAAGTAATTCCAAAACAGAAATAGAAATCCGGGAATACCCGTAATCAATGACGGTTTCCGCAGAGCGGAAACCGTCATTGATTATTCTTTTTTATAAACTTCATAACAGTAACTATAGACTAAAATTTTTCACTGAGTACAAATCCTCATTTTCCTCCTCTTTCTTCTCATTCTCACTTCGGTCATCAATAAGCGGTGCCTCTTCTTCTGTAATTTTTGATACATTTTCCACTTCCGCAACGTTTGCAATATGTTTGTTTAAAAGTTCATCAACTTTTCTTTTATTTTTCGTGCTGAGCAAATCCAAAATAGCTCGAACATCATCGTTTGAAAAGAAATCTATAGTAATCTTTCCACCCTTCTCTCCCTTCTCAATATGTACTCTCGTCCCCAAGGATTCAGTAAACTTTTCTTCAAGAGCTGTTATTTCCGGGTCAAAAACTGTTTCTTTCTTTCTAGCTCTTTCAACGGCAATCTTTCTTGCAATAATTTCTGCATCACGAACTGTTATTTTTTTATAAATAATTTCTTTAAAAAGAGTCTCTTGTTCTTCTTTTCTGTCAGTAAGCATGAGAAGTGGCCTTGTGTGACCTTCAGAAATCTTGCCCTCAGAAACGGCTAGGAGCATATGTTCTGGAAGAGCAAGTATTCTCAAGCTATTTGATACATACTCCCTACTCTTGCCCATTTTCATCGCAATCTGAGTGTGTTTAAAGCCAAACTCCATTACAAGTTGTTGAAATGCTTTTGCCCTATCCACACAATTCAAATCCTCTCTTTGTAGATTTTCTATTATAGCGAGCTCAAGCTTCATTAAATTTGATTCATCATTTGAGCGAATTACAGCTGGAATTTGTGGGATACCTGCTATTTTTGAAGCGCGCAATCTTCTTTCCCCAGAAATTAATTCATATTCAACAACAATTCCACCATCATCTTTTTTGACCTCTTTTCTAGTAACAACAATAGGCTGAAGAACTCCATATTGTCTTATAGATTCAGCCAAATCATTTAGTCTCGTTTCATCAAATTCTTTTCTTGGTTGAAAGGGGTTAGGGTTGATTTTTTCGGTTTCTAACCAGAATATTGAGTCACTATAAAATTGTGTCATACAACAATTCTATCACATAAAAAAATCGAGTAAAAATTGATTTTTGTTGATAAATTGTATATAGTTATCGCGTTAGTGAATACGCCGGGATGGCGGAATTGGTAGACGCACACGACTCAAAATCGTGCGTAGCAATACATGAGAGTTCGATTCTCTCTCCCGGCACAAATTAAAATGCCCTTTTGGGCTATTTTAATTTGTGCCGGGAGAGAGAATCGAAAGACTTTTCCTTATCGAATTCGCCAAGGATAAATGAGATGGAAAAGTACCTGACTACGTAGTAGCCAATTCTCTCTTTTAATTTTTATGCTACTATCCTAATTATGAAACCCAAAGTCATCATAGTCCTTGGACCAACATCATCAGGAAAAAGTGATGTTGCTGTTCAAATAGCAAAAAAACTTTCCACCATAGGTGGATCCGTTTATGGCAGAAATGGTGCAGAAATAATAAGCGCCGATTCACGCCAAGTATACAAGGGCATGAATCTTGGTAGCGGTAAGATAACGAAAAAAGAAATGGCCAGAATTCCCCATCACCTTCTTAATGTTGTTAACCCAAAAACTTTTTTTTCGGTTGTAAGGTACAAAAAGCTTGCAGAAAAAGCTATTGAAAAAATAATCGCAAATAACAAAATACCAATAATTTGTGGGGGGACTGGTTTTTATATTGATAGCATAGTGAAAAATATAATTTTGCCCGAAGTCAAAATGAACAAAACACTCAGAGAAAGCCTAGAAAATAAATCGGCAGAACAATTATTCGAAATATTAAAGAAACTTTCTCCAACTCGCGCAAAAAATATTGATAAGCACAACAAAGTCCGCCTAGTAAGAGCAATCGAGATTGCAAAAACTCTAGGTGAAGTCCCCAAGATAGTCGAAAAACCTAGCAACTATGATTTTATCATTATAGGACTTGATGCCAATGATAAAGTATTGAAAAAAAGAATCGCTAAGCGTCTATTGATGAGAATAAATGCAGGTATGATAAACGAAATTAAAAAACTTCATGAACAAGGTGTCAGCTGGAAAAGACTCGAATCATTCGGACTTGAATACAGGCAAACTTCACTATATCTTCAAAAAAAGATTACCAAAAATCAGATGATAAATAACCTAAACAAAGAAATCTGGCATTTCGTAAAAAGGCAGAGGACGTGGTTCAAGCGGAATAAGCAAATAGTTTGGTTAGACCCTACAAATAATATGACGACATCGAAAGTCATTGATATTATAAGAGAGTTTATAAAAACAAGATAATATTTTTTCTATTTTAGCCAAGATTGCACCTTTTGCTGGCAAGTCTTTACTCTCTTTCATTTTCTCGACAAATTTTTCCATTTACCTTCTGTAAAATATTCTGTATTACCAATAACCTTGTAGCCTTTAAAGTTATTATCCCAAACAATCATACAAACATTATTATTCTCGAGAATATCTTTTTTTGTCTAATTCATATAATTATCAGTGATCAAAACTTCAATATCAGAAACAACTTTAACAAAAGCAACGCCAATTACATTCGGCCTATTGCCTTCAGTAGCTGTAGCAAGAGCTATTGGATTATTTTCTATAAGTGTTTTAATTTCTATTAAATTCATAATCTATATGAAATGTTTATTAATAAATGCACGACCGGAACCAGATTTTAAATATTTTTCAAATTCAAATGCCTTGTATTTATTTTCTATTGCAAAATAACTAATTAGTTTTACAGGCAATCTATATCTTGTTGCTGGTACATTACCATTTTTGTGCCTGGACATTCTCTCTCTTAAATTTTCAGTACAACCTATATAATGCCCGTTTTTACATTTTAGATTATAAACGTAGTACATTTTAATTGTTATCTCATTATCAAAACGATATGAATCTCGCCTTCGCAAATCTTTTGGCAGGTTTACCTCGCCGAAGCTTTGCTACTGCGAAGCGAAGGCGGGAGATGGAGGAATCGGACCTCCGACAGCGGTTTTGGAGACCGCAGTTATACCACTTAACTAATCTCCCGTGGTCGAATAAATATAGCATAAAATATACAAATTAAAAACAAATATTAATGCACCTAGCCTAAGTGAGTGAGAAAAGAGGTTTTTAAATCCTTATGGAGGAATATTTCTTTAAAAAAATATTTTGAGCATAGAAAAACTGCTGTGTCTACAGCAGTTTTATCGCAATTTAAAGTTATCTTTTCGCGTGAGCCTTTATCCAGTTATTTTAGCTTCCTTGTGGGGGGTAGTCTTCTTGCAAAACTTACAAAACTTGTTTAAAGCAAGCTTTTTCTCAACGGTTTTCTTGTTCTTAGTTGTGTAATAGTTTGGATTCTTACAAACGGAACATTTCATTCTTATTAAGGTATCTTGTGACATAATATTTAAATTTATATAGTAAATTGAAAAAAGTAAAAAACATATCATTTACTCGTTCGACAACTATAACCCAAAACAACTATAAAAACAAGTCATATCTCGAACAAAAAGATAATCACAACATTGTTGGTTCCGCAGGTATAATGTCGTTAGTTTTATAAAATTTACTCTTAAGTGTCCTACCAACTTCAAATATCTCCTTATTTTTAAATAAAACAAGAACACCAACACCAAAACAGATTGCTATTATTCCCGAGACAAAACCCTGCATAAATATCCCGACTGTAGTATTTTGATTAAAAACATTTGCGAATATATTGAGAGAAAAGTAGCTAACAACTCCGATAGTCAAAGAAGATAATGACACCTGACCAAAAGCTTGAAGCACAGGTTTAGAAAAATTCTTGAAATCTTTTTCAAAAACCACCCACAAAGCAAGGGTATTTAAAACTTCTCCCATCGACCACCCAAGTGGTAGAGCGAGAACAATCGTTCCGGGTACATCTTTTACCCTAAGTAGGGTTTCTAGTAATTCTTTAAATGGGGGGTATTTTTGATATAAAATCACAAACAGATATCCGAAGACAACTGTCGAGGCAGCGTTAATAAATTTTGCCACAAAAGGTTTTTTTGTATTACCTGCCGCATAATATGCCCGCACAAAAAGCAGAGTTAGATTTTGAAACAATACTGAGATAACAAATAATGCAAGAGCGGCTGCTGTCAGACGGGTCTGATACCAATTAAACATTCCGGCTCCTAAAATTGTTCTGACAATCTGAGCACGCAATGTTATAAAAAGAACTGCTCCCGGAATAGACCAGAATATTATATGTTGGGCGGACACAACAACTTGTTCCACAAATTTTACGTTATTGCCTTCGGAGAAATGCTTTATCAGTATGGGAAATGCAGCAAGAGAATAACTGACACCGACTATAGCAAGCAAAACTGATTGTAAATTGTATGATAAATTAAAAATTGCAATCGAACCGACTGTCATTGTTGAAGCAAGAGACAGCAAGAATATTGCAGAAATATTATCAGAACCCAATGTAAAGGTTCTCGGCACTGAAACAAATAAAACTTCCTTGATTTCTTTAAAATTGAACTTTATGCACGGTTTGGGGAACAATCCATGTTCAACCACAAAAGGCACTTGGATAATAAAGTGGAGAAATGCACCAAATATGACGCCAAAAACCAAACCTTTTAAGCCAAATAATGGATACATAAATAGTATCCCAGATATAATTCCGACATTGTAAAGAATGGGACTGAGAGAATATACTAAAAAGCGTTTATAAGTCTGTGTGAATGTTCCAAAAATATTTGATAACCCTAACAATATAGGCGACAAAAGAAGAATTCTTGTGAGTATTATCACTTTTTGGATATCCGTTTCCGAAAAGCCGGGAAAAAGCCACCTATCCAGTTGAGGAATCAAGAAAAAAGCAAATCCGCTAACTATTATTATCAGTAGGAAAAAGAAAGTAAAAATATGTCCAATGAAACGTCTCCCTTCATCCGGCCCTTTTTTCATTTTTTCAACTAAAAATGGAATAAGCACTGAAACAGAAACCATTGAACCCACAGTTATAAAAATAAAATCTGGAATTCTAAAAGATGCATAGTAAATATCAAGTGTATTTCCTGCACCAAATGTCGCTGCTAAAATCCTGTCTCTTACAAGTGCAAGAACCTGAGACATTAAAGCAAAAAAAGCCAAAAGATAAGCTGCCTGATGCAGGCCATCAACTTCCCTATTAATTAATTTAAACAATCTCTTAACCATTAATTTATATTAAAGTTCATTATACAGGATTTTTATTTTTATTCCAAAAAGTAAACTACTATCGACTAGAAGCCGGTAGCTTTGAATAAAGCTAAAGTTTTAAATTACACAATGCAATACTTAATCAAAGTACCTTACCTGTGTCTTTGCGAGGAGCAAAGCGACGTGGCAATCTAGGTTGAATTTAATTAATATGGATTGCTTCGTACCTCGCAATGACGCTAAATCTTAAAAGAACAACCTGGAGGCACGGAGAGTTGCTCCCAAAGATAGAAAAGAAAAGAGCACACCTTTCAGTGAGCTCTCTTCATAACCTTTATACCTATAAGCCGAATTCTGTCCATCATATTTCTATGACTGGATAACCATCTGTCTGGGCCAAACATTACTGCTTAGCTCAAGCGGCGCTCCCCCTACACCCACTTTATCATCGTTGCTTTGTGTGTTTAATATTAAACAATATTAATTTTTGTTTGCTAAAAAATTTACAATTATTTTGCAAATATCGCTTAGCAACAAAAACACAATGACAAAGTGGGTGTGGGGGCCCGGCCTTGCACCAAGGTAAGAAATTTTGCCGTTGCACCCTCAACTCTCATTGAGATTATTCCCGAAGGAACCCTAGCCTTTCGGCATCGGCGTCACTGTTCGCATCTCTAAGATTGCTCTCGACGGGCGTTACCCGCTACCCTTCTCCATCTATCTTTCAATAAATGGTAGTGTTCGGACTTTCCTCCCCAATAATTAAATTGGAGTAGCTATCCAATATAAAGGCAAAAATAAGTATACAATAAGCCATTTTTTTTAGCAAGCTTTATGTTGACAATAGTAATATTAATGATATAATTCTTATCGGAAGGAAGGAGTGGAAAAATCTTCGCTCCGTTGACAACTCGCGCAAGATTTCAATAAAGCAAAAAGCAAGGAGGTAGTTATGGGGACAGTCATCGTTGTCGTATTCGTTCTCCTGTGGATCGTGTTGTTTGTCTTCGCTAAGCCAATCGCGGCTTACATGGCGGACAAAAAGATCCTCTTCTTCTCCCCTAAAAAGGGGAAGATCGTGGCCCGCAAGAGAGCCGGTAGAATTATCGGTTACTATGCGAACATCGAAGACACCGGTAAATTCATCATCAAGGAAACGGGAGAAATAAGAAGTATCCGTAAATGGGATGATGATAAACGCAAGAGATCAAATAAAATTGATCCCTTGTACCCAGCGATCAAGAAAATACAGGAAGATAGCTTGCTCTGGCATTGGTTGGGTGTGTTCTGGTTGGGAATGGATTCACTATTCTCCTACTGGTTCGCCCCAAACGTAAAAGCAGAGAGCATCTTCTTAAAAAATGTCTTCCCGATTGATATCCCACCTTGTCCCACAAAGGACATGGGATGGCTATCATTCAAGGGAGCATTGCTCACCCTGCGTACAACGCATGCCGGCCTTTCGCTCAATTACAAGGACGGCGAGTGGCGGGTGGTCGCTGAAGAGGCTGTTAGATCAGCTGTCAGAGACTACATAGCTAAACTGCCCATGGAAGAGATGTTGCAGGAGCAAATTGAAGGTAAGTCAAAACTATTGCCTTACCTAAAAAAGCTCAATAAAGACGTGGGTGGAAACCTCGGATTGCCCAGAACTATCGGGCAATATGTGGACGCCTTCAACATTCCGCAGGAACAGATCAATGCGGAGATGGAAAAGTTGATGCTGGCGAAAACAACCGAGCTGAAGAAGGGAGAAGCATTGGTCATCAAGGCAGGAAAGGAAAAAGAGGCAGCAATACTCAGGGCTGAGGGGGAGGCAAAAGCGACGACCAAAACCGGAAACTCCATAAATAATGTGATGAGAACACTCGCTGATATCGTTGGTAAAGACAACGCGGCGAGGATCCTTGTCACCCAGACCGCTGGAGCAGCGCTCAAGGAAACTGGTGTTACTGCGCTCTCTGTGGGTGGAACCGGTGAGATTCCGTTTATCCTGAATGGTGCGAACAGCACCAAAAAGGATAAACCGGCTGGAGATGCCCCTCCGGAAAAAGAAGAGGGCAAGGAGAAGTGACATGACCGAGGGTCAGGAAGGAAGTAAAATAAAGACAATCAGTAAAGAGTTGATCCAGAAGTTGATCACTCTCTGTTTGTCCTTCCTGACCCTCTCGATTTCGTTAATCAAGAGGGTTTGGAAATGGATGAATACAAGTCTGGAAGCACCAAAAAAGAAAAAAAGGAGAAAAAAGGAAGAGAATCAGAATCTCAGTGAGATTTTGATTCTCAAATGGTTCTTCTTGGGTCTGTGCTATCTGGCCCCAATACTCTTGTTAGTCTTGGGATACCAGTCAGAAAAGTATGGACCCATGATCATCAAAGGTCTATACTGGTCCATTGGATTGCTAGCTGTAGGGGCCGTGTGTCTCTACATCTATGCAAGACCGAGAATCAGTAAAGATACTGACAAGTCTACTACGGAAGGAAAATATGAACCATGTGGAAAAAGGCGCTACTCTGAGTTCTTCAAGAATTTCAGAGAAGCATCAGAGCTTCTAATGGCCTTCATTCCACTGTTCATTGTCTTGCTTGCTATCCTGGCTCTTTACTGGGTGTCCATCTTGAAAAAGGACAGCATAAGGATCCAGCAGCAAACAAGACAGCAGGTGGAGGAGAGAGCAGTCGCTCCAACTCCCCCGATCGTAGAACAAAGACTACTCAACAAGGGCACTCTGACTTGGTACAAACCAAACGGAGATCGGAGTGACCCGATGGATGTCACTGTTCTACGAAATGATGGGTCGATCTTTGAATTTACCGCCGCGTATCCACGCGATGGTGCAATTCGAGAGGCCCGCTTTCGATGGGACAAGCGCGAGAAATGTGGCCGGTGGTACCAGACATTTCCCAGTGATGGGGGTGAGTGGTACCTCAGGCGCACAGATGACAGTGCGGTATACGTGGGGTCATGTAACGACAAGAATGGTGTCGTGACCTCGCTGATACTCAAACTGAACACAGGGTGACGGGAGGAGCTAAAAAAGCTCCACCCCCGTCACCCTGTTCTTATTTATAAAAAACGCTCAGTTTTAGACTGAGTGTTTTTCTTTTTTATAATATTATTTTATACCAAACCCATCGTCACTAGTATTATATGTATGATACCTCTCGCTGACAACATTATAGCTAATCCCAGTATTCCAAAAATCATATGTCTCTGTCCATCACTTCTCTTTTCTGGCTTATCTGCATCTTTGATAAACGCTACTACTCCCCAAAGAAAATAGATAACGGCTATCGCCATGATCAAATATATTATTGGGTCAACTATGTTTGTTACAATACTTGTGAGAAGATTGTCAAAACTAGCTGCCGTACTACCTGGGGAGGCATACGCTGTTTTAACTATAAAATCCATCATATCCTTTACAAAGGAAGCTGGTTACCTATATTGGCAGTTGCACCTGATGTTCCGAATGTTGACTGCAAAATTCCAACAAGACCCCAGACTGAAACCATTACGAATATACCGACAATTCCCCAAATCATTTGTGTTTTTGCCTTTGCCTTCTTTTCTTCATCACCAGCAACTGCATACCAAAAAACATTAAAGACAAACCAAACAACTGCCAAAGAAATAATAAGAGGTAAAGCCAATTTCAAAATTCCTGCTGCAAGGCCAAATAAACCTCCAACTCCCTGACTTGGAGTGTATTGAGCAAGTGCTACTATTGGAAATGCGCTAACTAAAACTGTTGCTAAAATTCTTTTCATATTTTTACTTAATTGATCAGCCATTCCAGCTGAAATTATTAAACTAAACTAATAAATAAACTTCGACTAATAAATTATAACTTTAATTATAAGACCTGAACTATCAATATGCAAGCACTATTATCTACAATATCAAATGATTCCATTTCTTTGACAACAGTTACCACTTTGAAGGACTGGTGATATAATCTAAAGAACTTATAAAACCATTCACTCCATCCACCAAACCTTTTCCAGTATCAGACATGATCTGACCCCAGGTTTTAGAACCTGCTGGAGTTTGTGCTGAAGTTGGAATTACTGAAGAAGATCCACCAGATCCTGAAACGCCTCCAAGCGGTGTAAGAACATCATTAACAACTGTCGGAGAAGCTGATATTGTATTACCTCCAAAAAAAGTCCCTCTTAAAACACCGATGAATCCCCATATGGAAACCATCACAAATATTGCAATAAGACCCCAGACCATTTGATTCTTTGCTACAGTTTTTTCTGCCTCCGTATCAACAATCATATATTGAAATATATTATAAGAAAACCACACTACAGCCAAGGAAACAACAATCGGAAAAGCTAATGTTAGCCAAGAACTTACAAGAGGTAAAAACCCTCCGACGCCAGTGGCAGGACTATAAGAATAAACAGTTGCTGCAAAAATAAAGCTTGGTAAAACAAAAGAGATGATAGAGATGACTATTGATTTTTTAAATATTTTTTTCATATTAAATAACGATCTAAATACAAATTAAGTTTATTGTAAATCAATAATCATAGTCTGTTACCGGTGTAACTACATCCTGAATTTTGATTGAATTTCCACCCTTTGTCGTGCCGAATGTATTTTGAAGTATCGCCACAAAACCCCAAACGGAAACCATTACGAATATTGCAATAAGACCCCAAGTCATTTGATGTTTGGCATTAGTTTTTTCAGCATCAGTATCAAAAATTGCATATTTATAAGCAAACCAAGCAAACCACACAATGGCGAAGGAAATAATTATGGGAAATAACAACTTTAGCCACGACCCTATAAGATTAATCAAACCAGGAATACCTTTGTCTGGCGTATATAGATAAATTTGCGCAGATACAAAATTTGGTAAAATTAATGAAAGAAGAAATATAACTAAAAAAAGATGTGATAATTTTTTCATATTTTTTATTGAGCTAATTCAAATGGGGGTATATCTATTGAAGTCGGAGTAACCTGATATTTCTCATTATTCATGTTTGGGCCCAAAACTATTGCAACTAAACCCCACATAGATAGCATTACAAAAAGACCTATGATACCCCAAAACATAAGCTGTTTACCATCTTCTTTACCATCGCCACCGGCTGACATAATAAACTTGTAAATTCCCCAAAGGAAAAGGGCAACGGCAATCGCCATAATAATATATACAACATTCACGAAAATACATCCTATAAAGAAATCCATTACTATATCTTTAAAAGAATCATCTGCATTTATCTTACAACTTGCACTAGGTGTGTAATTTGAGTTATCAAAACTTCCACTAACTTTGGCAGTACCAGTCTTGGTGCTGCCAGCACCACTTCCGGGATTGCTCGCACTGGAGTCAGGAGCATTGTTTGTTGGCCCAACATTAACAATAAAGCTACTACTAAGTGAATGACCACTATCATCAGTACAAGTTAAACCGTATTTAATCGCGCCTGGCAAACCAGAAAAAATCTGCTCTGAACCGGTAGTTGGCTTTGAACCAGACCAATTTTCAGAATTTCCAGTAGCCGAAGCTTTGCAAGTATAATCTGAAGTCGCATTAAATAAATTCCAACGAAGCTCCATTTCTCCTGGTGGTATACTAAAACTTGAGACACGTGGACAATCTTGTAGATCTTTAGGGGCAAGAACACAGTTAATAGTAAAAACCAAAGATGGGTTTGAAGCTGCCAAAGTAAAACTGGAAAAAATCGAGGTAACAAAAAACAAAAGAATTGTCGTGACTATTATACTTAATGTATTTATTTTACTTTTCATTTTGCAATTTATCTTGTTGATAAAGAATTTAGTGTATTTACTATAATACTTGCTATGAGCTGAGCTCCGAGAAGAAGTGCTACTCCGATGCAGGTATTAACAAAAACCTTTCTCGCCTCTTCAAGCTTTGTGGTATTACCTTGAGCCATGACAAATAGATACCCTGCCCAAATAAATGCACAGATTGCTGCTACACCACCAACTTTTACCACATAACCTAGGACTAGAGTTACGAATTCGGGTATAGAATCGACAGCGAGCGGGTTTTTGATTGTTGTTGCAGTACCCTCGCCAAACACTAAAAAGGGTAATGCCAGAATCATTAATGAAAGAATCGTAGTAAACGCTTTTGTGGTTGTAGTTGTTTTATTTAAATTATTTTTCATCCTGATTGTAAAATTTTAAGCTATTAATGTTTTGACTAATTTTAGGTTATTTTGATCCCATTTGCAATTATTGCTGTATGCTGTCAAAGAAACGCAATGCACCAGTAGGACCACTATTGTTGACAACCAAAGTTGTGATAACTGTGTGAACGACCAACCATGCTCCCAAGACTATGAGCATTCCAATAAATGTTTTTTGGAACATGTCTTTTGCTTTTGTCCATTCAGCCTCATTGCCCGGATTCATGAGCATTTTGCCGCCAGCTACTGCAAATGTAATTGAGGCAACTGAAACTGAAATATATATAAACCAATTTATCAGTCTATTAATAAAAATTGCTGCCTCAGCAAAATCACAGCAATGTTGGTTTGTGGCACCACACTGAATCAATGGCGTTAACTCTGAGCTGTTAGAATATGAGTGATCATCTGAACAATAAGCATTGTTTGATTGACCATTAAATGTTTTGGTATCAGCGGCATACATATTTTGATACTTCAACAATAGCGCGCGATAATTTACTAAATCAGATTTAGTTTCTTGATTGGTTGGATTTGAGTCCAATAGTTCACTGGTACTATTCACAAGCCTTTGATAAGTCTGTATTTGTTGAAGGTCTAGGTCAATTGCTTCTTGTGTTACTGCTTTTGCAACATTACAAACACTTAAACCAACAAAAAGAACTACTGCACCAGCAAATATCACACCTATCTTTTTTATATTTATTTTCTCTAAAATTTTCATATTAAATATATTATCTATAAATATTACTTATTATAGCAAATTTCCAAGCTCTAGGCCCGCTTCTGAAACAGAATCTTTAACATTCATTTTCCCCGAGGTGACATTCTCAATCATGTTTTTAAAAATTTCATCTGTTTTATTTGAATCTGGATCCATCCAGCTGCTAGATATTAGTGCGGAATTATAAAAAACAGATTTGGCTGAATCAATCGAGCCATTGGAAATAAGATCTCGTCTTGCTGGCGCTACATCTGCAAATTTTAAAAATGTAGAAACGGAATCATATCCTATGAGAGATAAAAGCAAACTGTAGGCTTGGGTAGCATTTTGTGAACTCTTTAAAATGGCAAAACCATAAAGCTCCCCAAATGTGGTTTTCTTTTGAGCATTTACTATCTGAGGAATTGCGGCTACATCAAAATTAAGATTTGGGTTTTTCTCTTTAATATCAGTGTACTCGGAAGCAAAACCAAAATATGTCGCTAAATCCCTGCTCAAGAAAGACTGTTTGGATGATGGTAATGATCCATTCCATGAATATACAGACTTCTTTGGATTTGAATAATCAGTGTAAAACTGCAATGCTGACTCTGCTGGAACCATTAGATCTGATGAAGATTGATAATCTAGTCTCGATACGTAGCGACCATTTTCAGAATAAACTATGGGGCAACCGGCCTGCATAATAAGAGTGCTCAAAAGTGCTTTAGCATTATTTATGTTGTTATATTTTCCAAAGGCAACAGCACTTTTTGTAATATTTGCATTATTGTCACTCTTTGAGATCTTTTCGGCCAATAAAGGAAACTCGGTCCATTTTGTTGGTGGATTTGCAATACCGGCACTTGAATACATGTCTCTATTCCAATACATAACCATTGGATCGATAAAGAAAGGTAAACCAAATAAGCTACCGTCTGGCTGAATGTATAATTCCGATTCTTGTACAAAAGTATCTAGAAAAGTCCTCGTTGGAATAGAAGTGATCGGATAAACTTTATCTAAATATCTTCTAATAAGTGTATGGGGTATCAAAATCGCATCAGGAGCTTTACCTGTGGCTATCGCCTCAACCAGCTCACTATCTATGGTATCCAAACTTTTTTGTGTATAAGCCAATTTAAAATCTAATATTTTATCCTGCTTATATTTGTTTATATAATTATCAAAGACGATTTTGTCTATAGTTCCCCAGACATTTATTGTTGCAGTGGTGGTCGTAGTGCTTGTAGATTTGTATGTTGAAAATGCGACCAAACCTAAAAGAACAAAAAAGGCAAAAATACCTGTCACTATCAATTTAAATTTATCTGTTGTTTGATTCATTTACCCGAAAAAATTTTTATTCTAATAATGTAACCTTTTTTAATATTTGTTTAGACAAACCAACCAAACTCCAGCATATTACAGACTATCTTGCAAAAAAAATTTAGCGGGTGAACCCGAGAAAATTTTTACTAATAAAAAAGTTAGTGGCCTTAACTGTATGATTATTTATTATATTAAACATTGTATATTATATATCTATTTTGCCGTTTTACAAACTAACTTTTTCTACATTTCTATCTTCTTTGGTGCCCCCAGTCAATCAAAGAAATAATCTTATTAACTTAATCCGCTTCACTTTATTTTCTGGGATAGAAATGAGTTAGCAAAAACTTTAACGGGTGAATATTATTTTCTAAAAATTATTCCATAATGATGTGCACCGGCACTAATAGTCCTGTCTTCCTTAAAACCATTTTTCAGAAATAGTGCTTTTGCTTGTTCTTCGGTAAAAACATCTTGTGGTTGTGGCCCCATTCCACCAAATGAATCAGTCCAATCAACAAGAAGGACTCTAGCTCCTGTTTTTAAAACCCTTTTTATTTCAAGTAATGTGTTTTCTTTTTTCTCCAACTGAAAAAAGACATTTGCTACAATTACAGCATCAATTGAACTCTCTCGAAGTCGCGTACCACCTACATGATCAAGATCGGCCCAAATTATATCTATATTATTTAAATGGCGAACATTTTTTGCTTCGTTCTTTAATTTTTCAAGTAAATCCTTCTGAACATCAACGGCATAAACTTTCCCCCCTAATCCCACTGCTTTAGCAGCCAAAAAAGAATAGAATCCAGTGCCAGATCCAAAATCTGCAACATGACTACCCTTACCAAGATCAAACTGCTCTAAAATTTTTTCTGGATCTGAAAACATTTACCCGAGAAAATTTTTACTGATGAAAGTGTTATTGTTTTAAATACTCTAATTTCTAAATTTTAACCTTAATCTTATAAACAAACCAAGATTTAATTAGAGCACTTTCAATAACGTCAGTAAAAACTTTAACGGGTTAATTATAACCTTACAAACAAAATCTTGCTAGTGGATAATTGCCAAAAAATAACGAGCCGGAGGCGACTGTGTTTTTTGAGCACCCCGTTAAAAGTCTGAACTGAACACAAGTATTAATAATAAACGCAGCCGAAAGCTGGTCAAACATAAAAACAACTAGCTAAAATTACACCTATTTAGACTTTGTACGGGGTCTAGTATTTTTGAAAAAAAACAAAACCGCTCTGTGCTCTTCTTGCGAAGTGCACGAGCGGTTTCCTATCAGAGAGGCCAATGCCCCCTGATATTACGTTCTCCTCGTTGGTAGGATCTAATCTGTCCCCTCTTCACCTGAGCGAAGAGAATGTTGTTGTGTGCGAGTCTGATTCTCACATACATGTATGTGAGAACCAAGATCATCACAAGATACAGAACCATCGGTACGAACCACATTATGGTTTTCAGCACGAGTCCCCAATTGATGAGAACAACGGTGTGACTGAGATACAATCCCAGCATTCCACCGAGCATCGCTCCGATCATAAATCCTCCATTGAACCGTCATCAATCGACTTAATAGAGGTTGTTACTCCCTCTTTACATTTCATTATAGAGTATAACATGGTTTAACACATTATGTCAAGTATGAAAAGTAGCTATAAATAAGGTGTCATTTATATAATAGATGATTTGTACAAATCATAATACAAAAGGTGGCTCGCAAGCGAGCCACCTTTTGTTATCTTTTAATTTTGAACTTTTATTTTTAATTTTTGCTCTTTGATTTTTCATCGCGAACAAAATATTATGAAATTCAGATAGTTAGCTCTCAATTTTAGATACAGGTTATTGAGGCTATACTATCCCCTTCTCTCAACTTCATTATTCTCACACCTTGAGTTTGTCTGCCAAGACTTGGAATTTCCTTTACTTCAACTCTTATAACCTGACTCTTTTTTGAGATCGCGGCAATCTCATCTTCTTCATCGGTAACAACTTTTGAAGTGATTATTTTTCCAGTTTTTGGAGTAACTTTCATTGTAATAATTCCTGACCCCCCTCTTCCCTGAACTTTATATTCATCTATCGGAGTTTTCTTTCCATAGCCGTTTGCGCTGATAACTAAAAATTCAGGATTCTTCATTTCTTTCTTTACAACATCGGTGCCAACAATAAAATCTCCTTTATCAAGCTTCATTCCACGAACACCGCTTGCATTTCTCCCCATAACGCGAACGTCTTTGTCTTTAAATCTAATCGCCTGTCCTTCTGAAGTCGAAAGAATCACCTGATCTCCTTCGGACATAAACAAGGAACTTCTAAGCTCATCACCGGTATCAAGTGTGATAGCTATTAAACCATTCCTTCTGACATCCTTGAATGCATCTGCATCAACTCTCTTGGCTGTTCCATTTTTTGTAACGAAAATAAGCGACAATTTGAGATTTTTTAATTCTTTTGGCATGGCGAGTACTGAAGTAATTTTCTCTTCACTTGAAATCGAAAGATAATTTACAATCGCCTTACCTTTCGTAGCTCTTTTACCTTCAGGTAATTCGTACATTTTCAATTGATATACTTTTCCTTTGTCTGTAAAGAATAAAATATCATTGTGAGTAGTTGCCGTCAGAAAATGAGTAATAAAATCTTCATCCTTTGTGTCAAGATCCACCACACCGACTCCGCCTCGTCTTTGTTTTCTATATTCGTCGGGATTTGTCCTCTTCACATATCCACCTGCTGTGAGAACAAGCATACTTGGCTCATCTGGAATCAAGTCTTCTTGTGAGAAAGATTTTACTCCACCCTTTATTATTTTTGTCCTTCTTTCATCACCATATTTTTCTTTGATTTCAGCAAGCTCATCTTTCATTATCTGTAAAATCCTTTTTGTTTTGGCAAGAATATCTTTTAGGTCTTCAATAAGTGCTTGTACTGCTTTGAGTTCATCCTCTATTTTCTTTCTTTCAAGTCCGGCAAGCTTTTGGAGCTTCATTTCAAGAATAGCATTTGCCTGAATTTCAGAAAATTTAAATGTTTTCATAAGCTGAGCCCGAGCATCATCAACATCCTTTGACTTCTTAATAAGTTTGATAATCTCGTCTATGTGATCTAGAGCTTTTTTCAGACCTAACAAAATATGCTCGCGAGCTTGTGCTTTTTTCAAATCAAATTCTGTCCTTCTTTTTATGACAATCTTCCTGTGTTCAATAAATTCATCCAAAAAAGTTTTAAGAGAAAGAGTTTTCGGCACGCCATCTACAAGCGCGACAAGATTGAAGTGAAACTTTTCTTCTAACTGACTGTGTTTATATAAATAATTCAAAACACTTTGCGGCTGAGCCCCATTTTTTAAATCTATGGCAATACGAATATCTTTTGCGGATTCATCTCTTAAACCCTTGATACCTTCTACTTTTTTATCACGAACAAGATTTGCAATAGCGATAATAAGCTCAGATTTGTTTACTCTGTAAGGAATGGAGGTAATAATGATTTGAAATGTTCCTTTTTTATCCTCAACTATTTCAGCATGTCCACGGGTCAAGACTCCACCTCTACCTGTTGAATATGCGTGATTTATATCTATTTGATTATAAATTGTTCCTCCGGTTGGAAAATCTGGACCTTTTATGAACTGCAATAAATCTTCTGTCGTCGCATCAGGATTATCAGCCAAGTGAAGTGTAGCATCTACAACTTCGCCAAGATTGTGCGGAGGAATATTTGTCGCCATACCAACAGCAATACCCAAGGTCCCATTCAAAAGGAGATTCGGCACAGCTGAAGGAAGAACTGCAGGCTCTTTTTTTGTATTATCATAATTTGGTCTCCACTCAACGGTTTCTTTATCAAGATCTTTTAGCATTTCGCTAGAAATTTTTGACATTTTTGCTTCTGTGTACCTCATGGCGGCAGCTGGATCTCCATCTATGTTTCCAAAGTTTCCCTGACCAATAACGAGAGGATATCTGGTAGCAAAATCTTGTGAAAGCTTGACCATTGCATCGTAAATTGAAGCATCACCGTGTGGGTGATAATTTCCCATCACTTCTCCAACAACTCCAGCAGATTTTCTTGTTTTTGCTCCAGCGGTAAGTCCCATTTGTCCCATTGCAAAAAGTATTCTTCGATGCACAGGCTTCAAACCGTCACGAATATCTGGGAGAGCTCTATCTGTAATAACAGACATGGCATAATCCAAATAAGATTTTTTCATCTCAGTCGTTATGTTTATATTTGAAAGCATTTTGTGTTCCCCGCTGTTTTCTTTTTCTTTTGACATTTACCCGAGAAAATTTTTACTGATAAAAAGTTATGACGACTTATTTAAATAACTTATAATTTTACCATTGATAACATCGCTTAAAGATAACTTTTTGCATTATGCAATGTGTCTTATTTTACATATCCCTTCGCACAGACTGCAACTAATTGTAACATTTTCCACATCTTTTTGCACGTAAATATTACATAATGCGTCAGTAAAAACTTTAGCGGGTGATACTAGAAGTTGTTGAACTAATCTGATCTATTATTTCCGTTGTACTGCTAATTGCTCTATCTAATGCAGGCCGTGCCTCATCAAAAAGCCTAGAAAATGATTCTTTCATCGAACTAAAGGCATTCTCTTGTAGATAATTTGTTTTGGGAGATTTATCTTCCCAGATAGAATTAATACAAAAATTTAATAATAATATTAATATAGTAAAAAAAATTGCCAATAAAATAGCAAAAAATTTTTTCTTTTCAATCGGCCATCTCTGTATTGTTTTTAAAATTTTCGTAAGCATTCGTAATATTCGTTGCACCTATTTTTCGCATATTAGATTGCTGAAAGCACAACCACCTCTCCCTGCTTTCCCTCCAAATCTTTTCTTTTTAAAGTCAACTTATCGACTGGTTTGACGTTATCCTCACCAGCCGCTTTCAAATATTTTTTTAAAGCATCCTTTACTCCAACCTCACCAAAATGCATTGGAATAATGATCTTAGGCTCAATCTCAACCGAAAGTTTATCTGCTTTTGCTGCATCCAAAACATTATTATCGCCAATTGGAACAAATAAAACATCTACATCTCCTAGAGACTCTTTTACCTCTGAAGAGAGATTGATATCTGAAAGCGCCCCTAAAAAACAAATATTCATATTTTCAAGAGTAACGGAATAAATAGTATTGATTCTTTCCTTTCCATCGTACATAGATTTTGAGGCGAATCCTTTTATAAAAATATCTTTAACTTCATATTCTCCAGGGCCAGAAATAACAAACGGATCTTTGCCATTATAAGAAAGATTTTCTGTGCCGTTCATATCGGGATGATTTATGCTCACAAGTGCGATGTCAGCAAAAAATCTTGTCGGCTTGAACTTCGAATCTTTAGAAATCGGATTAAACGCGATAGTGGTATCACCAAACTGAACCTTAAAAAATTCTACGCCTTGATATGTAATAATCATACAAAAATTATATCAAAAATACTCACAATAATCAAACGTTTTTTAATGTCTTTATCTAATAAAATGACCTGATTCTTTAGGCAAGACCTAAAGAATTTAATTAAATTTTATATTGACTTTTAAAATAAAAACACTAGTCTATCGAACAGATGTATCATCATAAAGTGATTGAGGTATATAAATGAAACAGTGGGCATACGAGATGACTCACCAGGACCTGGTCACTGAATTCGCCGATGTCTGCGCTCGACTGGGCACAGTGAATTCAGGTCTTGTCATCAGTATGACGGGGAGTTCCAGACATGCTCGGGACGTTCAATATCTTGAGGGTGTACTCATGGCTAGGCTGGATGGAGTACAACCTCCCTTCAAGCGTGACCATGTAGTCCATGCCAAGATAAAAAACGGAGCCACTTCAATGGGCCTCTCGAGAATTGTCCTGAAACAGGATCAACCCGTAACAATTCACAGGATTCACTACGACAAAGGAAGGTGGCTCCTGGAATTCAGAGGCGTCTCAAATAGGGAAAGAGAGTCGCCACTTTTCAGCGCCTCGGACTTCGTCCTTTAGTGAAACAAAAGCATAGGAGAAAATATGAAAAAGAATGGGCGGGTTCGCAAAGCGAACCCGCCCTATGCATTTATATAAATATGATTGTGTGCTTGCATTTTATCCATATTATAGTAATCTCAACTCTGTTAAATTAGTTGCACAAAAAGCTAACCTTCATTACTTATCCGCCCAAGGCGGACCAGAGTACTGGAAACTTTTGTTCCGCTCTTGCGGGACGGATAAACATTATTATGGTTTATTGGTGCCGTTTTTTTATCCCCACACCTATCTTGTCATTGTGTTTTTGTTGCATAACAGAGACTTATATAAAAATAATCTTTAGCAATAAGAATTTTTTGTACTAAATAAAGTATATGAAACACAATGCAACGATGACAAGATAGGTGTAGGGATTTATTTAATAAAATGGTAAAAGAAAAAGTAGTTAAAGTGGAAGATGAAAAAACAAAAGCCAAAAACAATAGTTTGATGGCGAAGTATTTCAATGATACAAAAAACCCACCAATGGCGGGAGAGGTTGTTGAAGGAAAAGTAATCGGTGTAGAAAAAACAAGAGTTTATGTAGACTTACAACCTTACGGAACCGGTCTTATTTATGGGAAAGAATTTATCACAGCAAGAGATGTTATCAAGAAATTGAACATAGGAGATACAGTTTCTGCAAAAATAGTCGATCACATCAACAAAGAAGGTTATATAGAAATCTCTCTAAAAGAAGCAAGACAAGCTCTTATTTGGGATGAGGCAGAAAAAGCAATCAGAAATAAAACGACTTTTGAACTTCCAGTTCAGGAAGCAAATAAAGGAGGTCTTATTATTTCATGGCAAGGTATCATCGGATTCCTTCCGGCTTCACAACTCAAGTCTGAACACTATCCAAAAGTAGAAGATGGAAACAAAGATAGGATATTGGAAGAGTTGAAAAAACTTGTTGGACAGAAAATTTCAGTTGCTATCATTACAGCAGTACCAAAAGAAGGAAAACTTATTTTCTCTGAAAAAAATCTAGAGAAAAAAGAGAATCAAAAGAAAGCTGACAAATACAAAGTTGGAGATACACTTCCCGGTGAAGTTACTGGAACTGTCGACTTTGGCATATTCGTAAAACTTGAAGACGGACTAGAAGGACTTGTTCATATTTCAGAAATCGATTGGGCTTTAGTTGAGGATCCAAAAGCAATGTTTAAAATTGGAGATAAAGTAAATGTCAAAGTAATAGAAGTAAAAGATGGAAAAGTTTCACTATCTATCAAGGCTCTTAAACCAAACCCTTGGAAAGAAGCGGAAAAGAAATACAAAAAAGGCGATGAAATACAAGCTGTCGTAATCAAGTTTAACAAATATGGAGCCCTTGCAAGCATAGAGGAAGGAGTTTCGGGACTTGTACATATTTCAGACTTTGGAGCAGAAGCAAAGATGAAAGAAAAAATAAGTTTAGGTAAAAGCTATACTTTCAAAATCAATGTTTTTGAACCAAAGAATCAAAAAATGGGACTAAATTTTGTTAAATAAAAGTTTAGTATAGAAATATAAAAGGCGGTCCGCTTTGCGGAACGCCTTTTATATTTTTATAAGCTATTTATTTTCATAGTTGCCGTATCTCTTCCCTCGGTAACAATTGATTCAAGGCCCATCGCAGCATTTTTCATCCCATTAGAGAGGAACTCACGCTGCGAGCCCTCGCGATCTCTAACGGGACGAGTTTATTTTTCCAGTAGCAACTTCCTTTCCTTCGATTATTATCATTTCCAAACCTTCCGCTGCAAGTTTCATAACCTTCTTCAGTGTGTCTTGCTCGGCAGGTTTAAATTTACCAAGAATCAAGTCCGTAACATCTTTCTCTCCTGATGGTTTTTTTGGTTTACCACTTGCAGTAACGGGGCAAATACCAATCCTCACCCTAATAAAACCGGTGGTTTTTACTGCTTTTATTATTGATTCAACACCTCTATGACCTCCTGCGCTTTTATTGAAGGAAATTTTGATTTTTTCAAAAGGAATATCAAGATCATCGTGTATTACGACTAAAGTCTCCGCAGCTTTTTTGCTTTTTATTAATGACTTGACAGCATCACCAGATTTATTCATAAAAGTATTCGGTTTTACTAAAAGCACGGAGTTCTTGCCCACCTTCGTCTTTGCAGTTTCAGATTTTAATTTCTTATCATCTTTCCATTCTAAATCTCCGCCCGAGGCGGATATCTTCTTAGCAAAAGAATCAATGGCAATTCTTCCCGTATTGTGCCTAGTGTTTTCATATTCCTGTCCCGGATTCCCGAGTCCTACAATTATATAATTCATGATTTGTATTTTATATACTAATAATTAAAAAGCAAACAGCAAACCTCAATTTATAACATCATATGTGCGCAAGATCCTGCCTTCATGTAAATGCTCTTCTGATTTTAAAATCATTTTGGGCTGTTTTTTATTAAACTGTTTAACACCTTCACGGACTTCGACTGGTAAAATATTGAGGATGATTTTGTCTATAAGTTTTTTTTCTAGAAACACGTCATTAAGTGATGGCCCACTAGATAACAAAATCTTTTTGCCGGAAAGTAAAACTTCTTTTGTTGATTTTACAACACCATATCCTTTTTTCGGAATAAAATTCTCGTCCCTACTTACAATTAATTTTTTAATCAACAGCTTTTCAAACAATTCTCTTTCTTTGGATTCGTAGCCTTGAATCGCAGAATAACTATTTTTGCCCATGACAACCAAATCATAATGACCGCATAATTCTACAAAATCATACCAGGCATCATACGGAATGAAGTCTTCTGTTCCATCACCTGCAGCAATATACCCATCCGAAGAAATTGCGTTGTAAAGTATAATCATGAACAAGATTATATCATATAAATTTTTACTGAAAAATCTTCAATGTTTGTGCTTAGATTTTAATCAAAAACTTGTATTGCATCAATTTTTACTATATAATGAGCTCAGATTACATTTTTAGCACGATTTTAAGCCATTTTTTAGGATGAAACAACAAACAAAGGAATTCATAAAAGAAACAGTATACATAGTAGTATTGTCGTTAATCGTCGTTTTGCCCATCAGAACATTCATTGCGCAACCCTATATAGTTTCTGGAGCTTCAATGGACAACACCTATCAAAATGGTAATTATTTAATAGTTGATGAAATTTCATATAGATTCGAAAAACCTCAAAGGGGTGATGTAATAGTTTTTAAAACCCCGCCTAAAGGTCTTGAGCTACAAAATCTTCCTCTGACTAAAACTGTTTATTATATTAAAAGAATAATCGGCCTTCCTGGTGAAACTGTCGAGGTAAACGGCGATGAAGTTAAAATTTATAACAATGAAAATCCTGAGGGCAAGGTCTTGTCTGAACCATACATATTTATAAATAAGCTTGTTCCCTCTCAATTTTCAAATATTAAATTAAAAACAACCTTAAATAATGATGAATATTTTGTCATGGGAGACAACAGACACAATAGTTCAGATTCGAGACTCTGGGGTACACTGCCAAAAGAAAATATAATTGGAAGAACATATTTAAGACTATTCCCTTTTAACGAGATATCTGTTTTTCCAGGAAACTATAGCAAGTATTAAAAAAATCAAATTAAAATAATAACACAGAGTATATGAAAAAAACCAAAAAATCAAAGAAACCAACAAAGAAAAAGAAAATTAGTAAAAAAGATAATTTTATAAATTTTCTTCCCATAAACAAAATGGCAGAAGCTGCCCTTTATTTTGGTTTTAACTCAACTAAACCAGTGCAAATAACAAAAGATGATGTCCATAAAGCCGCATCTCTTAAAGATTCATATTCAAAAAATGTCGCGGGTTTGCCTTGGATTTTCTCCCAAGTTTTTGCTGAGGAAAGAATCGCCTTGCTCCGCGAATATTTAGAAAAAAATCTATCTTCTCTACCACAACCCGTAATGCTTATCCACGAAAGCGATATTATCAAAGAAAGGGCTAAACACACCATCAGCCTCGAGGTAATGGGTACGGACAGAAGTATTGCGGAAGCAATGTTAATAAAAACTGCTGTGTCTATTTTGAAAGATAACGGCTATAAGGATTTTATAATAGAAATTAACAGTATCGGAGACAAAGAATCGATGACCAAATTTTCGAGAGAATTAACAAATTACTACAAGAAAAATTTAAATACTCTCTCTGCCCATTGCAGACAAAATTTTAAAAAAGACGCCTTTTACCTCCTTCATTGTTGTGAATGCGATTCCGATGCAAAACTAAGAGAAAATGCCCCAACCTCCATCAGCTGCCTTTCCGACATTAGCCGTGCACATTTCAAGGAAGTTCTCGAGTTTATTGAAACAATGAATATCCCATATAAAATAAATAACTGTTTGGTGCCAGACAAAAAATATTGTTCAGGGACTGTATTTGAAATAAAGGAAACTCTAGAAAACGGTGAAGTCGGTGACACGCTCGCAGTGGGTTTCAGATACGATGGTATTGCCCAAAAAATCGGACATAAACGAGATAATCCTGGAGTGGGTATAAAAATATTTCTTCCGAAAAAATCGGTAATGAAAAAAGTTTCAAAACTTGCCAAACCCGTTGCCTTTTACATCCAGCTTGGTGATGAAGCAAAACATAAAAGCCTTGAGCTTATTGAGATGCTTAGACAAGAAAAAATATTTGTTCATCATATGCTTGGGCGTGACAAATTTGGAAGTCAGTTTGCACATGTTGAAAAAACAAAAGTGCCTTATGTAATTATAATGGGCAAGAAGGAATTCATAGAAAATTCCGTTATGGTAAGAGAAAATGTAACAAGAACACAACAAAATATTCCCATGCATAAATTGATAGAGCATATAAAAAAGATCAAAATTTAAAAAGCAAAAATCAAAATTAAAGTTTAAAATTCAAAATTAATACAAAAGGCGGTTTTGCTTCGCAAAACCGCCTTTTGTATTTAACTCTTCGTATATTTATTTTCGTTTCGCTCTTTTGAGCTCATCAGTCGAGATACGCATCTCGAAACGACAGGGGTTTTCAAAAAACCCCAAAAAATTTGACCGGGCATCATCCATCCTTCTTCCAGGTGACATGTACCTGCTGCGTGTCTCTCTCGATAAACTTCCACATATCGAGATAAAACAGGAAGAAGGCGAAGACCGCAGAAAATACCGCCGACAACATTAGAGCACCCGCCCAGGTTGTCATTGGAACGACCGCCTTCAGAAACGCAGTGCTGAGCAAAAGATACAGCACCGCGGAGACTACAAGGAAGATCGTCTTCTTCATATCCCCTCCAGACCATCTAGTGTGGAGAATAACATACTAGACATGTTATGTCAATAAAGAAATAACATTGGCGTGTTGCACAATCTACTAATAAAAATGCTCCGTGAATGGCGAGTTCTGACTTTGTTAAAACCTACGTTCTCACACTCCTCTAATTAAATCGACTGCGCTAGTTGCCTTCTTGTAGATTTAATGCTAATCTAGCAAACACTACCTGTCCCGTTGTAAATTACGGACAAGGTTTGTTAAGATAAATTTGTATAGATTAAAAATAGCAAGGAGAAGAAAAATAAACATTAGAAGCATAAAAATTTTACAACTGGGATGGCAATAAATTTAGAAATAGAAAAGAATAGTAACGAGAGCAACGCAAGTATGCTTCGACGTTTTACAAAGAAAGTTCAAGGTTCTGGAGTACTTCCAAGGATTAGATCTATAAGATATTCAAAAAGAAAGCTTTCGCCTTATAAAGTCAAGATGCAAAGGTTAACATCTATTTCAAGAAAAAAAGATATAGAAGAACTCATAAGAATGGGTAAAATGGCAGACAGAAATGAAAATCAGCAAAGATCAAGAACAAAGACAAAAAAATAATTATTGTTTGAATGATGCTAATGGTTACGAATAAAACATTTTCAATTTTTAATGAAACAAAAGGCATCCACCAAAGGCGGATGCCTTTTACAGAGATAAAAAACAAAATACTTGGTGAAAAATATGAGCTTGATTTGATTTTTGTTGATACCAAAAAAATACACGCCCTAAACAAAACGTACAGAAAAGTAGACTCTCCTACCGACATTCTAAGCTTTCCAATTGATAAAGACAGTGGAGAAATTTTTATTTGTGAAGAAATTGCAAAAGAGAAAGCAAAGAATTTTAAGAGACAGTATGAAAACTTCATTGCTTTCCTATTTATACATGGAAATGTGCACCTGCTTGGATATGATCATGGAGATAAGATGGAAAAAGTAGAAATTAAGTATAGAAAAATTTTTAAAATATGAACTAATACAAAAAGGTGGGCTCGCAACGCGAGCCCACCTTTTTTATATATAAAATAATCCACAATTAACACAGTAGACTAGCTCTTATATAAATACTTTGATTCACCCGTTAAAGTTTTTACTAACGCAATTCAGGTGCAAAATGTGAATTTACACATTTTGCACCTGAATTGCAGAAAAAGTTGTTTTAAACAGTTATACTATAGGAAAAATTATAAATAAGTAGTATAATAAAGCTAATATAATGATGGTCGCAAACAACTTTTTTATTAGTAAAAATTTTCTCGGGTAAATGGCACAAAAAATTTCAGTTGGAATAGACATAGGAACATATCAAATAAAGGTGATAATCACTGAAAGCGTTTTGTCTGAAGACGGAAGCTATAACCCCAAAATCATTGCGACTGGAGAGGCTGAATCAAAAGGATTAAGGCACGGATACATTATTAATATTGACGATGTAACTCGTTGTATAAAAATCGCGATTGCTCAAGCAGAAAATGCTGCCAAAATAAAAATCAAAAGAGGTTATATTTCAATTGGTGGAATTGGATTAAGTTCTCTAGTGGGAAAAGGTTCAATAATGATCACAAAAGCCGATCAAGAGATTACTGATTTAGATGTAAAAAATGTCTTGCAAGAAGCTGAGGCCAACTTACCATCTTCATCATTAATGAACAAACAAATCATTCAGGTAATTCCTCAGGCATACAAAATTGATGGCCAAATGTTAATCGGAAGACCTGCAGGAATGTTTGGTTCAAAACTTGAAGCAAAAGTTCTTTTTATTGTATGTCTCAAACAACACCTAGATGACATAATCAAGGCAGTAGAGGATGCAAAAGTTGAAGTTTTAGATGTTATTGCTTCACCTATCGCTGCAAGTATGGTAAGCCTTACAAAAAGCCAGAAAATTGCTGGGTGTATTTTAGTGAACATTGGATCAGAAACTGTCTCACTGGCAGTATTTGAAAATAATTTACCAATGTCCCTAGAAGTTTTTCCAATTGGTAGTACCGACATTACAAACGACATCGCTTTGGGCTTCAGAATACCTATACGTGAAGCTGAAAATGTTAAACTCAAACAAACAATTGATAATCAATATCCAAAAAAGAAATTAGACGAAATAATACTTGCCAGACTTTCAGATATATTCGACTTGATAGAGGCACATCTTAAAAAAATTGGCAGAAGTGGGCTATTACCAGCAGGAATCATTCTTACAGGTGGAGGATCAGGAATAGACACAATCGAGGATATAGCAAGAGTCAGCCTTAAACTTCCATCAAAAGTTTCCTCAATTAATATACTTTCAAATATTAAAAATAGTCAACTTCAAGATTCGTATTGGTCAGTCGCCTATGGCCTTTCTGTTTGGGGATTAAATCTGGAGGGAGCTGATGATTTTGATACAGTGTTTAACACAGCTAAGGCATCAACAAAAAGGGTCTTCGGCGGAATTAGCGATTGGTTTAAACAATTTCTTCCATAGCAGCTTGTAGAAAATAGCTTATTAACTTTTTAGGGAAAAACAAATTCAAAACGGCGGCTCGCAAACGAGCAGCCGTTTGTAGTAAGATTCAATTTTGCTATTTTATTTTTGGCCTCCTAAAAAGCTACTAGGCTACAAGTTAATTCCTAACACGTCAACCCTTTCCCTTTTTGTATATTTTCTGATATTATTCTAGCCGTCAGAGAAATTTAAGTTGCAATTATTAATCCCATGAGAAGTTTTAAAAAACAGACTTTTGGATTATATAAGGTTTTATAAATTTATTTATTAGTTATCCCAAAACAGAAGAAGTTGAACTTCTAACGGGACTAACATTAATTTTGCTTTACGCATATAAATGTTTTGTTTGTTTAGATCATACTAGCAAGCTACATTCCCAATACGCTACAAGCCAAGAAAAAAATGCCACAAATTAAACCAGACATTGAAGCCTTCGCAAGAATAAAAGTGTTAGGTGTTGGAGGATCAGGAAGAAATGCAATTAATCACATGATAAATTGTAAAGTTAGAGGTGTTGATTTTCTTGCCATAAATACAGATGCACAAGACTTACACCATTCTCTTGCCCATAAAAAAATTCATATAGGAAAAAATCTAACAAAGGGTTTAGGTACAGGAATGAATCCAGAACTGGGTAAAAGAGCTGCTGAGGAAACAAAAGAAGAACTTCAGGAGGCACTAAAAGGTGCAGATATGATATTCGTCGCTGGAGGAATGGGGGGAGGAACAGCAAGCGGTGCAGCGCCAGTAATAGCAAAAATAGCAAAAGAATTAGGAATTCTTACTATTGCTGTTGTCACGAGACCATTTATGTTCGAGGGTTTACAAAGAAATAAAATCGCAGAATTAGCTGTTGATGAATTAAAGAAAAATGTTGACGCAATTATTGTGGTGCCAAACGACAGGCTCATGTCTATGGTTACAAAAGAAACGACCGCCAAATCAGCATTCGCAATCTGTGATGATATCTTGAAACAAGCAGTTGAGGGTATCTCAGATTTAATTACAACACCAGGAACAATAAATATAGATTTCGCAGACATAAAAGCTGTCATAGAAAATGCAGGTTCAGCCCTCATGGGAATAGGTAGAGCTTCAGGAGAAAAAAGAGCAGAGGAAGCAGCGAAAATGGCTATCAATTCCCCACTTCTCGAAGTTTCTATTAATGGTGCTAAGGGCGTACTCTTCTCAATTGCAGGAGGTGATGATGTTACTCTTTTTGAAATACAAGAAGCAGCTAAAATTATCACAGAATCAATCGATCCAAATGCAAAAATTATTTTTGGTACTGTAAATACAGATAAATTGAAGAAAAATGAGATACAAATAACTGTTATTGCCTCAGGTTTCTCAGAAATGACTCCAAATAAAAAATCTCTTTTCCACTCTGTTATAACTCCTACGGTAAATGCTCCTAAAAACACCTCTACTGAAGAAAAGAAGACAAAATCAGAAAAAGAAAAATTATCTTCAGCAATTGTCATAGACGATGATGTCAATAAACAAAACGTCCTGGAAGAAGATGATTGGGGCGTCGTTCCAGCATTTTTGAGAAGAAATAATAAAAACTAATTATGTATGATCTATGTATCATAGGTGGTGGTCCTGCCGGAGTAGCAGCTGGAGTATATGCTGCTAGAAAAAAAATAAAAACTGTGCTCATCACAGAGCATTTTCGCAATCAAAGTGCGGTTTCCGAAAACATCCAAAATTGGATTGGTTGTATTTCAATAAAAGGAGAAAAATTAGCTTCTGACTTGGAACAACATATAAAAAGTTATTCAAATGATGTCGATATAAAAGAAAAGGAAATTGTTTTAGAATTAGTAAAAAACAAGAACAAAACTTTCAAAATTAAAACAAATAAGTCTGAATACATCTCCAAAACAGTTTTGATAGCTTCAGGTAGCATAAGAAGGAAAATTAAAGTCAAAGGTGCTGAAGAATTCGATGGTAAGGGTATTACCTATTGTGCTACATGTGACGGGCCTATGTATGCGGATCTAGACGTCGTGGTAATAGGAGGAGGAAATTCTGCTTTTGAATCAGCTCTACAACTTTCTGCTTACACAAAGAGTGTTACTATTTTACAAAGAAGCGACTTTAAAGCTGATCCTGTCACAATAAAAAGAGTTTTACTAAATCCTAAAGTTAGAGGCGTTTCAAATGTAGACTTAATTGAAATAAAAGGAGATAAATTTGTTAAATCATTAATTTATAGAGACAAAGACACAGGAAAAGAAACTGAAATTCCGGCCTCGGGAATTTTCATAGAAATTGGTGCTGACCCATCCGTTGAATATCTCAAAAATAGCCCAGTTAAACTAAATGACAAACAAGAAGTGATTGTTAATCCCAAACATCAAAATACCTCAGTAAAAGGAATTTGGGCAGCTGGAGATTGCACAGATAGTCTATACAAACAAAACAATATTGCAGTTGGTGATGCGATTAAAGCGTTAGAGGATATTTATAGATTTTTAAAAGAGTAAAATAACAATACACAAATAAAGACTGTTAACAAAACAGTCCATCTTTGCTGTTTAAGTATATTTAGAGCATATGCTATCTGTGTTTCTAAATCGTTAACTTGACACTTCAAATTTCAATTCGATTTTTTTATCACCGAATTGATCTTTTAAAACTTCTATAATATTTTCTCTAAATTTCTCTAACAGCCTCCAACTATAATTACCAAAATCTCCACTGCTACGAGAAAATGTGATAAGAATTTTTTCATTTTCTATGTCTATATTTATTGCTCCACCGCTTCTTAGGTTATTTAGAAATTCTTCATTAAAATCCCGTGATATTCTTTCAAATATATTTTTATGATATTCATATTCGGATGTATTACTCCACGCAATATGAATGGTATTATCTCCAGATGATATACCAACAATAAATTTATTATTACCCTCACGTAAACTAGAAACTTGAGAGACTTTTGGTTTATTTGATAAACTACTTAAAAACTTTTTCGCTAATGCAACAACATTTTCTCTTTCTGATTGCGATAACTTCTTCAGAGAAATTCCTTTATCTTTGATAATTTCCTTAAAAATACTCTTATCAATAACAAATTTAAATATGTATGTTATTTCAGCACTATTTGAACTTCTAGAAAGTAAATTATAAAGAAATCTATCAGAGTCTACTTTCTTATGATGAGTGAGTGTCTCGGCAACATTACATTTTATTGATGGTAAGGAAAAACTTCCTGTTTTTTCCTTTCTTTCTTTATTATCCTTTATTTCGTTAACATATTTTAAAACATCTTTTAGTATACTTATTTTTAAATCTACTTTTTTAACCTTACTAATTAATAAATCAACCACTTCCAAATTGTCACGAGAATAACCATAAAGTTTCATTAATGAATCATCACTTTGGCCAATTTTTTTAAGTAATTTCCCTTTCAGAGAAAATCCTTCATCATTTAAAAGCCTACTCCCAAGCTCTAAATCAGTTTTATCAATTTCATTTATAATAATTCTTTGAGTTTTTTCCGAATAAATCAAGGGTTGATAATGCTTTTGTAGTTCTTTCTTAACTCTTTCTTCATATTTTCCACCTCGTAAAATATTGTAATCTGAAACTTGTCTAATTAATTCTAAAATTTTATTCTGTTTTTGGTAATTATAACTTTCTGATGCCGAACGGTACTTTAATAGCAAATCATCGAGTGACAAATTTTTGTTCTCAATTTCTTGTCTTAAAGTATTTATTGCCTGATCATCGATATTAGCAAGTTCATGTCCAATTTCTATATTCATTTCAACATCCTTCATAACAAAACCTTGCTTGTCCTCACTCTCTTTATAATTTTTACTTTGGTTTTTTGGCAATTCACCAATTGAATTATACTCAAGCGGATTAAAACTTTGTTTCATAAGATAATAAATTAAATTTAATAAATATTTCAGCTTGTCGTACAAATAATACACTCAATAATTCAAACAATCAAATTCCTTTTGTGGGCGGTAGAGGAATTTCTCCCTCGCCTCTCAACTCGCCGTCGCTCGTTTCGGGCTGGGCACCAGCTTCCGCCCAAGGCGGATCAGCCTCGGGCTGACATGATTCCACCGTTCGAATCCTGACGCAAGCAAAACTATTTGCTTGCTTGCCGACCAGAAAACAATCCGATTAACATGGATTATTTTGTGGGCGGTACAGGATTCGAACCTGTGACCCTCTCTACGTCAAAGAGATGCTCTACCAACTGAGCTAACCGCCCTTATTACAAAGAGATGTTATCATAAAAAAAATTAAAAAACAAAAGGTTTTTATTCCTTGTTTTTAATATCGTATTTTTCGCAAATTTCCTTTACCTTATCAACAATCTCAGATGGAATATATTGACTTTTCACAAGATAAGAAACAGCACCAAGATCCATACCTCTTTTCTCATCCGCCGGTTCATACATATTTGTTAAAAATACCACTGGAATATTTTTCAATTCTAGATCCGTTTTCATTTCTTCTAAAACTTCAAAACCATTTTTTCTTGGCATCTGACAATCAAGTAAAATTAAGGCCGGCTTTATCACCAAGTTTTTTAATTTAGAAATAGCCTCTTCTCCATCCATAGCAAACTCTATTTCAAATCCACTTGACTTAAATTTCTTCCCATAAATATGTACCAACAAAGAATCATCCTCTGCCATAAATAACCTTATCATAGAAATATTATACTTAAGATATCTACAAAAAGCCAACTACAAATCTCTGAGGCTCTTGAAAACTTCAGTGGGTTTCATGTATTCTTTAGTAATTTTTGATATAAGAAACTCGTCACCCGCATCAAAATTATGCGAGGCATCAGTCATAACATCATCCATATGTGGTCCACATTCTTCTCTAACCTGAACAGTAAGTGGAATAAGTTTAATCCCGTTTTTATGAAGCACTTGAATACGATGGTTACCAGCTTCAAGACGAAACTTTTTATTATGCAAACCAACACGCATTATAAGTGGGTTATAAAGTCCCTCTTTTTTTATGTTTTCCCATAATTGATCCAAGTTCACCACTGTTCCATCCATCAAGTCCGCCTCAGGTGAAACATCACGCCCCCAATAATTCCATACCCAGCTTGTAGGGACAAGTTCAACTACACCTTGTTTATATAAGACATGATCTTTCCATAATTCTTTAATTTTCATTTTTTATTATTAATTAAAATGTACTGGTAATATATTATTTCTGGCGGAGAGGGGGAGATTCGAACTCCCGATGCCTTGCGGCATGCCGGTTTTCGAAACCGGTTCATTCAACCACTCTGACACCTCTCCAAATATATTTCGCTATCGCTCAAATTTGTCATCCTTCGGAACGGTGTCAAAGTGGTTGCCGCCCAAACTTTGTTTGTGGAAAAAATTAAAACATTTTAATTTTTTCCCACTCTGACACCTCTCCAAAATAATACTTTGTTTAACGGGAATAACAATAACACTTTTTTGCCTTTTTCTCAAAAAATGTTATATTAGCTCATGTATTTCTTTGGCCTTATCGTCTAACGGTTAGGACACGGCCTTTTCAAGGCTGTAATCGGGGTTCGATTCCCCGTAAGGTCACAGGTTTTAGGCACAGTAAAAAACTGTGACCTTAAACGAACAAACTGCTTTGTTTGTGTCGGGAAATTGAAAGACTTTTTATTATCGAATGAAATGAGATAAAAAAGTACCTGGCTATGTAGTAGCCGATTCCCCGTAAGGTCACAATTTATGATAATTCTCGGAATCGAAACCTCATGCGACGAAACAGCAATCTGTATAATTGAAACAGATGATAGTTCTTCTGCAACAAAAGTTAAAATACTTGGAAATCAGCTCTACTCGCAGATAGCACTACATGCACAATATGGCGGAGTTTATCCAATGATGGCAAAAAGAGAGCACGTCAAAAATTTAACACCGATTCTTGAAGCGTGTTTAACTGAATCTGGTGTCTTAGAATTTGGAATTTTGAATGGGGAATCTAGACAAAAATCACACTCCAAATTCGAGATTCTAAATTCCATTCTTATACGCGAACAAGGACTAATCGAGCCATTCATGGAACTTGCTGAAAAAATAAAGAATTCTAAGTGGCTTAAAAAAATTGATGTAATAGCAGTCACAAATGGCCCAGGACTTGAGCCAGCTCTTTGGGTCGGTGTAAGTTTTGCAAAAGCACTATCAGAACTATTAGATATACCCATCATTCCAACAAATCATATGGAAGGTCACATTGTAGTCGCTTCCCTCCTAAAATCAAAAATAAAAGAACTAAATGAAAAAATTGAATACGAAATACAACCCACAAACTATCCCGCAATCGCGCTTCTTATAAGTGGAGGTCACACCCAGCTCGTACTAATCAAAGAAAATTTAAATTACAAAATAATCGGCAATACTAAAGACGATGCCGTGGGAGAAGCGTTCGATAAAGTTGCAAGAATTTTAGGTTTGCCATACCCAGGCGGTCCTCAAATATCAAAACTGGCAGAAAAAGAAAGGAAAGAATTTCCGAATAAAATTCCGCCATTTCCTTTACCACGCCCAATGATTCATTCTCATGATTTAAATTTTTCATTCTCAGGTATAAAAACTGCTGTTCTTTACACTGTTCAAAAAATCCCAAATATAACTGATAACATCAGGCAAGAGATCGCCAAGGAATTTGAAGATGCAGTTGTTGAAGTAATAGTTAAAAAAACAAGAGAAGCAGTGGAACAGCATGGTGCACAAACTATCATAATTGGTGGCGGTGTCAGTGCAAACAACAAAATCAGAGAAGATTTTATAAAATTATCTAAAGACTTAAATGTAAATTTTTTAGTACCTGAGATAAGTGCCTCAACAGATAACGCATTTATGATCGCTCTTGCAGGATATATAAACATTAAATCTGGTAAAAAAACTGAAACTGAGTTTGTTGCAAAAGGAAATTTGTCATTTTTAAAGTCATTTTGATTAAATTTTAAGCACTTGACTTTTTAAATCATATGGGTTACAATACTGCTCAGATGGGATCTGTTTTATAGATCTCTATATTTTGGAGAGAACCTCTGAAACCTTGCGCTGTGGTACAGACTCCTACACGGTGTACAAGGAAGAGGTTTCTCTCCCACTTATGACAGGGCTTTCTCAATGGTATACATTATTCATACATATTGTATATACCAGGGAAAGCCCTTTCTTTTTTGTTAATAATGAGAAATAATATCACTGAACTTGACTTTTTTTATTATTTAGGTTAGTATTGAAACAGCAAACACAAAATGGAAGATCGTTTGGATCTTCACAATTTGGGGGATACTCACTTTGCTACACCCGCGTGCCACCCGGCATGGTGAGTACTCCCCACCCACTCTGGCTCTACCTATCCTCCCAGGCGTAGGTAGAGCCATTTGTTTTATTGAACAATAAATATACTCCGTGTGATAATATCAAAAACATGATTATTGAATGGTCATTTTTAATACTTTTTGCTATTATATGACCAATATGCAAGATCCCGTAAAGAATTTTGTAAAAAGAATAGCTTAAAATTAAATTTGGCAGTATTTTTAATAAATAAATATTATGTTAACAGATAAACAAAGTGACAGTTTACACGAGACAAATAAATTTTTAAAACCGTACAATCCTCAGGAAACTGAACCGAGAATGTATAAAATGTGGGAAGATTCAGGTTATTTTAATCCTGACAATCTACCTAAGAGACATAAGGAAAAATATTCCATTGTATTACCCCCTCCCAATGTCACAGGTGTACTCCATATGGGTCATGCCCTTATGATTACTATCGAAGATATTATGATTCGCTATCAAAGAATGCGTGGCAAAAAAACCCTTTGGCTTCCAGGTACAGACCATGCTGCCATTGCCACACAATCCCGAGTTGAAAAAGAAATAAAGAAAAAGGAAGACAAATCAAGATATGATCTAGGAAGAGACGAGCTACTAAAAAGGATAGATATATTCGCAAAGCAAAGCCACGATACTATTACTTCTCAACTCCGCACATTCGGAGCTTCTTGTGATTGGTCACGAGAAGCTTTTACTCTGGATGAAAAAAGAAATTTTGCTGTACGTACAGTATTTAAAAAAATGTATGACGACGGCCTTATATATAGAGGCTTTAGAATAGTAAACTGGGATCCAAAAGGCCAGACTACTATTTCTGATGACGAAATAGTTTATGAGGAAAGATCTGCTAAATTTTACACTTTTAAATATTCAAAAGACTTCCCTATCTCTATTTCTACCACTAGACCAGAGACAAAAGTTGGCGATGCAGCTGTTGCCGTTCATCCCGATGACACGCGCTACCAGAAATATATAGGTAAGGAATATGATGCTGAGTTTTGTGGTGTCAAAATTCACATAAAAATAATCGCTGATAAAGAAGTTGATAAAGAATTCGGCACAGGTGCACTTGGTGTTACACCGGCTCACTCAATGATTGATTGGGAAATGGCAGAGAGACACAACCTCCCAAAGGATAAAATTGTAATCGATGAAAAGTCCAGAATGACAGTCGGTGATGAAAGAATATTAGGGAAAAAAGTTACTGAAGCACGGGAAGTTATCGTTGAATGGTTAAAATCAGCGGGACTTTTAGAAAAAGAAGAGGAGATAAAACAAAATATTTCTACAGCAGAAAGAACTGGTGGAATAATTGAGCCATTACCAAAACTTCAATGGTTCGTTGCAGTAAATAAACCATTTAAAATTGATCATTCTGAAATAAATGGAATAAAAACTGGTCAAGAAATCACTTTGAAGGAAATAATGAGAAGTGCCGTTCAAAATGGACAAATAAATATGATTCCAAATTATTTCAATAAAACATATTTTCATTGGATAGATAACCTTGGTGATTGGTGCATATCGAGACAAATATGGTACGGACATCGAATCCCAGTATGGTACAGAGAAATCAAAGATCAAAGATCAAAAAACAAAAATATCGAACAGAAAGAAAATTTGGAAATCTATTGTGGGATTGACTCACCACAAGGAGAAGGTTGGGTTCAAGATGAAGACACGCTAGATACATGGTTCTCTTCTGCATTATGGACATTTTCTACACTGGGCTGGCCGGAAAAAACGAATGATTTAAATTTCTATCACCCAACCGATGTTCTCGAAACCGGATATGAAATATTGTTCTTCTGGGTTGCCAGAATGATTTTGATGACCGGATATGTCCTCGGAACGATTCCATTTAAAACTGTATACCTTCATGGAACTGTTCGTGACGCAAAAGGCAGAAGAATGTCTAAATCTCTAAATAATGGGATTGACCCACTTGTTATCGCAGCAAAATTTGGTGCCGATGCTGGAAGAATGGCCTTAACAATAGGAAACGCTCCAGGGACAGACAGTAAAATTGCTGAAGATAAAATAAAGGGCTACAAGAATTTTGCGAATAAAATTTGGAACATCACTAGATTCATTTTGGAATCAGCAGAGGAGACTAAATACGACACAAACTTCATAGCCTTTACAGAGGCAGACAAAAAACTCATTAATGAAAGAGAAACCTTTGTCAAAGACATAACGACTGATATGGAAGAATTCAGATTTTATATGGCTGGAGAAAAAATCTACCACTACACTTGGCACACACTTGCTGATATAATTCTTGAAGATAGCAAGAAAATATTCGCGGATGGAAGTGATGAATCAAAAAACTCCAGAAAACAATTTCTCCTCGGCACATTAAGAGTAGTAATAAAAACCCTTCATCCTTTCATGCCTTTCGTAACAGAAGAAATTTGGCAATCAATAAATGAGAATAAAGGCATCTTAATGATTGAAGAATGGCCAACCCTGTAAAGAATTTTGTAGGAATAATCTTCTCTTTACTACTCATTGTTAATAATAAATGTAACCTTATGTTAAAATTAAAACAAAGTGAAAATTCACACGGGGTAGCTATAAATTAAAAACAATGAACTTTGATCCAAACTATCTAGCCACAATATTTTTTGTCTTTATCAGCGGGGTCATTCCAGCACTTATTTGGCTTATATTTTGGACGCATGAAGACAGAGAAAACCCTGAGCCAAAAAGCATGATAGCCCTTGCCTTTTTGGGCGGCATGGTAGCGGTTTTTATTTCACTATTTTTAGAAAAATACTTTTATGAAATCGGTCTAAAAAATTTGTTTGAATCAAGTTTCTTGGTTAGCACACTGTCTTGGTTTGAAAACATTGCCAGACAGACAAATGTCAATATAGATAAGATACTACTCGTGGTTATATTCGCACCAATAATCGAAGAACTGGCAAAATTTGTTATGGCTTTCACCCTGGCATTAAGATCAAAATACGATGACGAACCCCTTGATCCAATGATATACATGATAACGACCGCCTTAGGGTTTGCCGCTATAGAAAATATGTTTTTCTTAATTGATCCAGTCAGTAAACACAATGTCGTACTGAGTATTTTTACAGGAAATATGAGATTTGTTGGTGCAACTCTACTACACACAATTTCATCGGCAACCATAGGACTGTTTATAAGCTTCAATTTTTTTAATTTCAAATCGAAAGAAATTTTTTTTGGTTTTATCGGAATAATATGTTCCATCATAATACATGGTGCTTTCAATTTTTTTATGATTGGAAACCAAGTAGCATCCTTTACAACTCTAGAACTTATTTGGGTTGCTGTTATAATAGTGTTACTTGCATTTGAAAAAATCAAAAAAATCAAAGAAGAGAATATATAATTAACACAAATGATATAAACAATACTTGTCTTGTGTAAAATTCACTAAGTGTTGTATAATAAAGAGAGTAATAACCATTTTTTTAAGAAGTCGAAAAATATAAAATAATTAATATCATTACAGAATGAAAAAGAAATCATTTTTTGAAAAACTAACAGGAATTGTGAGGGCAGATGATCAAAATAATGACCAGCAGTTTGATGAACAGATTGAAAATGAGTTAGAAGAGATCGAAACAGAAACTGAGGGCCAATTGGCTATAGATATGTATCAGACTCCATCAGAAATAGTTGTGAAAACTATGATTGCTGGCGTCAAGCAAGAAGATTTGGATGTATCTATAACTCGTGATATGGTTATCATTAAAGGCAAGAGAGATGAGTCAAATAGCACTGCAGGCAACGACTACTTTCACAAAGAATTATACTGGGGATCATTTTCCAGAACTATTATACTTCCTCAAGAGATTAATGTTGACGAATCAGAAGCAATAAATAAAAACGGCTTACTTATCATAAAAATGCCAAAGATAGACAAACACAGACAAGCTAAACTTAAGATCAAAAGCGCATAATTTTGAAAAATCTCCGTATTAATGCGGAGATTTTTTATCAAACAAAAACCCCGAGCCATATAATGACTACGGGGCTGAGCATGGTTAAACGAGAACTATGTACTCAATATCCCTGCTCAAGATATCGGTAACGAACTGCTTATCGCATTGAAGGTTGCATCCGGAAGCCATTAATCTCTCCCGAATGTCAGGATCTGATGAGGCTGCTATCATCAGTCCCTTGTAGGTCTTTCGGAACTTAATAGCGAGTTCTAGAGTTAGTGCATCGTCGTACTCAGACATGGGATTTGCTAACACTGAACCATCAAGAACAATGGCCGCAAAATCTGCGCCAAAATTCTCGAATTTCTCTTCAGCTTCTGTGATCGATGTTGCCGAAACGATCTCAAGCTTCAAGAGAGACATCGTCCAAATCCTAATGAGGGCGACGTTGTCTTCGACAATCAGCACTCTCTTCATATCACCCTCCTTGGGTCTGTGTTTGTTCTGTTACCCACCTTAAAACTCCATGTATACACTATAACAACACACAATTATAATCAAAAAAATGTAAATCTTAATGTTACTATTTTTGTGCCAAGGGCCGGATCGCTTCGCATCTCTCCTTCTCCTCTCACCTCGTCGTCACTCGGCTCGGGCTAGGCACCAGCTCACTCATTTTTTCTGCTGAAAAAATATCACTCCGCTGTTCTCGTCCGAACATGAGCCGAGCAGTCGGCTCATTCCCTCAGCACAAAATAAAAATCACCTTTCGGTGTTTTTATTTTGTGCCAAGGGCCGGACTCGAACCGGCGACCACATCCTCTTCAGGGACATGCTCTACCAACTGAGCTACCTTGGCATACTCAGAGATATTACACTATTTTATAAAAAATTTCTAGAGCTAATTATCTTTTAGGTATTGAATTCACTACCGATTTAACGCTATTCAAATCTCCCTGTACACTCTTGTAAATACCAACGGCTTTATCCATATAAGGTTGTATATAATAGAAAGCGCCAATAGAAACCCCAATTATTATTACCCAATAAAATATATGAAAAAATGTTGACCATCTATTTGAACTCCTAATCCCTCTTAAGATTTTATTATTCTCCTGTGACAATTCATATGTCTTTTCTAACAAGTCTTTTTCGTTTGGATTCATATGCATATATTATACTATATTGACACCAAATTAAACAATTCTATTTCCTAAAATAAAAATAACCTGCAGCCTTCCCATCCATGTACGGGTGGGAAGGCTGCAGGCCGCTGTAGATCCTCTATCGCGGGAAAGCCTCAAGGTATTTGAGGATTGCCACGACTGGATCGATGTGAGACGTCATGAACCCTCGGGCTTGCCGAGAAATGACGTCATATTCGGTTATGCCTTTCATTCCGGGATAGCCCCAAGCCGGAGGTTCTTTTCCTTTCGTCTTCTTCCAGTCGCGAACCGTGAATGTCCACAGTCCGTAAATATTGCCAAGGCAGACATCATCCTCCGTGACGGTCTGTCCCCTTTTTGTGCGATTCAAGCCAGAGTCCGAACGTCCTGCGTTGCAGAAGTGCAACTTCAGGACACGCAGCTTCTCCAGCACAGCATCGTACTGGCCATAATTCACCTCTTTGAACGCCATGATGAGATCCTCGACACCACGATCCTCCCACTTCGACATGATGTCGAAGAAGTGGACGATGGTGGTAAGCGGATCACACGTGTGGGACATGTGCTCGAGCGCCAACCGAAGCTTTTGAAGCTCCGGCACCAACTGGATTAGCAGTCTCTCGGGTTTGACAAAAAGTGCCTTCACCCGCTTACATATTGCTATGGTCATAACAACCTCCATTTATTAATATGAGTAGAACTATCAAATTACCCCGCATAGTAGAATATCACATTAAATGTGATACGTCAACTTTATATTAAATAAAAAAGTCTCCGCGTTAAATACCGCAAGAGACTCTTTTTTTATGTGTTTACTCATCAACTTGACCTGAGCTTCGCACATTGACACCATCCTTGTCGCACCTCGTTATAGCGCGTCTGGTAGTCAAGTTTTAAAGCTTTAACATCTACTTCACTTATCTGTTTATGCGATGAAAAGAATGCGCTACCAGACTGTTTACCTCCATTTGTGAATTCTAAAACTACCTCAATGCTCGCACCAATATAATGATGCTTCGCACCCGGTTTCGGATAGTTTGTAGAGACGAACTCAACGAATATAGGCATAATTGCCATTTTTATCTCCCATCTATCGAAAGATTCTGTATCAAGTAGAATTTTGTCATTGAAAGAACTGACAATCGTTTACTAGCGAAAACAATAACACATGTAAAATTCATTGCAAATCCATAATGTGCTCCTGGCCGGACCACGATTACATTTATCTCCCTCGACTAAAACTTCGCCGTCGCTCAGTTTTGTCTGGGCACCAGCTCACTCATTTTTTATGCTGAAAAAATATCGTTCCGCTGTTCGATTCCGATACGCAAGCCGAGCAGTCGGCTTGCCCAAGAGCACATTACAAAAAAACACCGTAAGGTGTTTTTTTGTAATGTGCTCCTGGCCGGAATCGAACCGACATCTATTCCTTAGGACGGAATTGTTCTATCCATTGAACTACAAGAGCAATGAGACAGAAACAATATAACATATTTAATTGATTGCTGTTAGTTATGTGTAAATAATTATCAATCTAGTAAAAAAGTTTCGTTTCGCGAGACTTTTTTATTTTTTATTTTATTTCTAGCAATTCCCTCAGCCTATCTTCATCAAAACCTTTAACCATTACATCGTCAACAAAAATCACAGGTACACCCATCTGTCCACTTCTTTCCATCATCTCTTTCCTTTTTGCCAAATCGGTTTGTACATTAAATACTTCATAAGAAATATTGTAATCATCAAAAAACTCTTTTGCGAGATTACAATAGTGACAAGTTGGGGTTGAATACATTATTACTTTTTTCATATGTTTGTTATTAATATTTATAAAATTTATGCTATATGTCTAGATATTATATATTACAAGTTTTAAAAATCAACACAATTATATTTTAACGGAATCATTCGCTTGCTTACTCACATTTAAAACTACCGTTTTTGAATTGTGCGAGTGGAGGGAATCGGCTACTACATAGCCAGGTACTTTTCCATCTCACTCTGTTCGATAAGGAAAAGTCTTTCGATTCCCTCCCGCAAGCGAAAAAATTCGCTTGCTCACTCGCATTCAAAAACTGCTATTTTGAATTGTGCGAGTGGAGGGAATCGAACCCTCGCCCAATGCTTGGGAAGCACTAGTTCTGCCACTAAACTACACTCGCAATAACATCGAACAATACAATTTTCAGTGTCGGGACTTGGGAAGCAATCGTTCTACCACTAAACCCCCACACCCACTTTACCATCGTTGCATTGTGTTTTCAATATTTGGCAATATTAATTTTTGTTTTCAGAAAAAACTCGCAATTTTTATACAAATCACTACTAGCAACAAAAACACAATGGTAAAGTGGGTGTGGGGGTAAACTACACTCGCGTTTTTTTATTTTAGTTTTTAAAGACCCCCCACAAGCTCGGCCAGAAACCTTCATTTTGGTTTGCTGTATTTACAAGATTACTGCTACTACTGTCAATAACGGTCACTACTGTCTCCCCAGGCTTTGCCACATTAAACTTACTTCTTATCTCTTCCTCTACACCATTGTCAGTTTTTAGTCTTTTTATCTCTGACTCCAACATAAGTCTTCTATCTTTTAAACTATCATAATCTTTCTTTACAGCATAATAATTATTTGAACTCAATTTGTATTTTTGATAGATATTATAAGTTGCTTTTGCAATAAAAAAAATAATTATAATTAAGATTATTAAAGAAAGTTTTGAATATATTACACTCTTTATTTTTCTCTTCTGTTGAAAATCTGTCATTTTAGTGTATAGTATTATACATCATATTATAGAAATAAATTAATAATTAAAATGTTATTCAGTAAAAAAACAAGAAATGTAATCAAGGTATTGTGGACAATTATTGGTGCGCTGCTAATAATAAGCATGCTCATAGCCTTTTCTCCTTCATTTTGGAGATAGCTCAAAGTAGTATGAGAAATTAGTATAAGTATAAGATAAAAATACAAAAAGACGTTTTCACTTCGTAAAAACGTCTTTTTGTATTTCCTCATTCCTATACTTTTTCCCAATACTACTATTCCGACTTCATCATCTTCAAAAACACATCTTGTGTAATATTCACCTTTCCTCTTTCTTTCATTCTTTTCTTCCCTTTCTTCTGTGCTTCCCGAAGCTTCATTTTTCTTGTAATATCACCTCCATATAAATAATCGGTAACATCTTTTTTCATTCCAGAGACAGACCTTGAAGCAAGAATCCTTCCGGTGGCTTTTGCTTGAATCTTAAAATTAAACATTGTTCTCTCTATAGCTCCGTGAAGTTTTTCAACGGTCTGATCAGCTTCCTCCTGCATTCTTCTTCTTGCAACTATCTTACAAAAAGCGGCAACCGGCTCATCAGCAACCAAAACATCCATTTTTACAACATCAGCTTCTTTCATCGGCATTGTCTCATATGAAATTGATGCGTAGCCTGACGTCATACTTTTTAGTTCATTAAAAAAATTTCTCATAAGTTCTCGGAGTGGCATTTCAAGAGTTAAGGAAGTTCTATTATCTCCAAAACTTTCGGAATCACCTATTACAGCCTCATGCTCATAAAGTTGTTGCATAATCGCTCCAATATATTGACCGGGGGTAATAATTCTCACCCTTACCCATGGCTCCATTATTTTTGTTACCATATGATCTTCTGGAAAAAGTGACGGTGAAAAAATCATCTCTTTCTTTCCATTATTAAAAGTCACTTCATAATTTACACTTGGAGTAGTAACAATAAGCTGTAAAGAATATTCTCTTTTAAGTCTCTCAACAATGATTTCCAAATGAAGCATTCCTAAAAACCCGCATCTAAATCCTCTACCCAAAGTCCCTGAAGTTTCCTCATCATATGTAAAAGATGAATCTGAAAGTCTTAACTTTCCCAAAGCTAATTTAAGCATAGCAAAATCATCTGCTCCCTCTGGATAAATTGACGCCCAAACTACCGGTGAAGGCTTGAGATATCCGTGAAGCGGAGGTTGAATATCTCTTATGTGCGAAATAGTATCCCCGACAGATGCAATATCCGACTCTTTTATTCCTGTGACAATGTAACCGATCTCTCCGGCCGACAAAGTATCTTTGGCAACTTCAGATGGAGAAAAAATTCCAACTTCAGCGGCGACAAATGACTTTCCTGAAACCTTAAACATAAGTGGTGTATTTTTTTTTGCTTCCCCGTTAAAAACCCTGACAAAAACCGTAACCCCACTATGATTGGAATATTTAAAATCAAAAACAAGAGCCCTGAAAGATTTCTCATCTATCTGCATTTGATAATTGTCTTCGCCCGACTCACCTCGCGGTGCAGGTATTCTCTTTATTACCTCGTTCAAAAGTTCGGCAACACCTTCGCCAGTTTTTCCAGAGACTTCTAAGATCTCGCTTTCATCAATGTCCAAAAGTTTTGAAATTTCTTCTTTTACTTCGTTCGTTCTTGCAAGAGGTGAATCAATCTTGCTCACAACAGGAACAATAACAAGATTTGATTCTCGCGCCATATTCAAAGTAGTCAAAGTTTGAGCCTGAACACCCTGTGTAGCATCCACCAAAAGAATAGACCCTTCAACAGCTTTCAGAGCCCTAGAAACCTCGTAGGAGAAGTCTATATGCCCTGGTGTATCAATCAGGTTCATAACATATTCCTCACCATTTAAGGCCCATTTCATGCGAACTGGCTGCATTTTAATGGTAATACCACGCTCTCTTTCAAGCTCCATGCTATCTAGAACCTGATCCATCATTTTTCGCTTTTCTATGGTATTTGTGATCTCAAGCATACGGTCAGCAAGTGTGGACTTACCATGGTCTATGTGAGCTATTATGCTAAAATTGCGTATGTTCATAGGCTATAAGTTATTCTGAAAAACGTGTTAAAAAATCAAAATACTTGCCCTGTAGCCAACTTTTCCCTTCAAAAAAGTTGTGGTACTGGGGTGAGCTATAATACTGAAGTTTCGTATGTTCATTTATTACGATTTAAATATAAAACCTCTTAATCTGCGGATTTATTCTCGTCAAAAATTCGTAAGTTGAACCGCCCAAAAGCACCGAGACTTCATCAGCTGTAATTTCAGCATCTTTTGACTTTCCTATAATGGTAACTTCGTCGCCAATCTTTACATTTTTTATATCAGTAATATCAACCATGACAATGTCCATACAAACTCGGCCAAGGACTTTTGCCTTCTTACCATTTATCAATAGATATCCAATGTTTGAAAGTGCCCGAGGATAACCATGCCAATAACCTATTGGGCAGATAGCGATAATTGAGTCTCTTTTCACAACTGCCGCTCCATCATATCCAACTCTTGAATCTTTTCTAATTTTTTTAATTTCAGCGACAATCGTTTTCCAAGACAAAATTGGTTGTAAATGAAATTTACTTCCTAAAAACAACTTGGTTTCTTCTGATGGCCATACTCCATACAAACCTATTCCCACCCTTACCATATCAAAATGGGCATCCTTTAAGATCAGTATTCCTGACGTGGCAGAAGCATGACATATTGGACTGTACCCAGCCTTCAAAAAAATATTACGGCAATTTATAAACCTTTCTGTTTGAATCTTGGTGTAGGTCAGATAATGCGGATCCTTTGCCATAGAGAAATGTGTGAAAAGCCCTTCAAGGATAATATTTTTATCTTTTTTTAATTTGGTTAAAACTTTTGGAACATCCTCCTCAGAAAAACCGTGTCGAAACATTCCTGTATCAATTTTAATATGAATTTTTATTTTCTCTCGTGACTGTATTACTGCGGAGAGAGACTCGAAATTTGAAACGGTGATGCTTATGTCTTTTTTTGCCGCTTCTTTTACCATTTCCGGCAAAGTATAACCAAGAACAAGAATCGGAATTCTTAAACCTTCATGTCTTAACGTCATTGCTTCGCGGACAGAATCTACTCCCAAAAAATCTACGCCAAGCTTTACTTGCTCTTGCGCAAACTCAACCAGATTGTGTCCATAGGCATTAGACTTTACCACCGCAAGTATTTTGCAATTTTTATCTATCAGATTACGAAAAGCGTGATAATTGTGATGTATCGCTTTCTTATCTATTTCTATCCAAGTTCTGAGACCTTCACGCAGTTTTTTATTCATCCCGTACGAAATAAGACGCGGACAAAATATAATTTTGTCAATTGTCCTATATAAATTAATTTGATAAAACTTCCACATCTTTCCACGCACTACTCGCGTTCGCGATTTCGTACGGGATTCATGAATCCTTATCTTAGCAGAAAATTGGGGAAAATAAAGTAAATTGAAAAGGGCCGCGTCATCTGTGAATGACGCGGCCCTCCTAGGGACGAGGGGAATGGTTCTTGTTCTGCCCAATTTCTCCTGCGAAGGAGAGAGGTGCAATTACCCATTTAGAAGTTCCCTTAACGAGAACTTACCCTGTCGTCCTTTCGGACTTTACGAACTACTCCTGTTTGTTGGATTTGACGAGTGCCTCGTCCACCAACTCGAGGATCATGATCTTAGCGAATTCCGAAGCCTCCTCCATCGGGATCCCGATGCACTTTGCACCGTTTCCGATCTCACGGCGCATGCTCGATGAGACTTTCACGCCCTCCCTGCGCATTTTCTCTTTGAGGACGAGAAGGGCGATTTGCCCTCTCCTTTCTTGGGTCATGAGACCTCCTTTTACGACTCACATAATAATAGCAGAATATAAACGTCTTGTCAAGACAAAATCTGAATGTGCGCCGGGAGGGACTCGAACCCCCGAAGGCCGAAGCCGCAAGATTTACAGTCTCGTGTAATTGCCACTATACGACCGGCGCATTGAAATGCATAGTATCATTTAATTTGTAATTTTTCAAACCTGAATTAACTTTTTGGTTTGTAGCTTCTTAGCTTATTAGAAAATATCAATAACATAAATGAAGTTTTGCAAAGCAAAACTTCATTTATGTTTTCCTACTGTTTTTTATCCTAAAAAGCTATAAGCTACTTCCTACCATTTCTCTAGCGACAATCATTCCCTTTCTTCCCTTCTTAACATCAAGTGATATCTCGTTATTTTTAACATCAATCGCCACCGTTCCACCCTTTAATATTCCTTGAGAAATAATAAGTGACGCAATGGGGTTCAAAAGTTTGTTTTGAATAAGTCTCTTGAGTGGTCTAGCACCGTATTGCGGATTGTATCCTTCCTTGGCCAGATAATCTAATGCCTTTTCAGTAAGTTGTAGTGATATTTCTTTAGACTTCAATCTATCTTTCACTTGATCTATTTGTATATTAACTATTTTTCTAATTGCATCTTTGCTCAAAATATCAAAGACAATGACATCATCAAGACGATTCATAAATTCTGGTCTGAAGAAGTCTTTCAAACTTGCAAATACTTTTTCCTTAACCAAATTATATTCATTACTCTTCTCGTCGCTTGTTACAAAACCTATTTGTTCCATTTTGTCTATAAATTGAGCACCAATATTTGATGTCATTATTATCAAAGTGTTTTTGAAATTTACCACTCTACCTTTTGAATCGGTAAGTCTTCCGCTATCAAGTACTTGAAGCAGAACATTAAAAACTTCAGGGTGAGCTTTTTCAATTTCATCAAATAATATTACTGAATATGGTCTATGTCTAACAGTTTCTGTAAGAGAACCGCCTTCTTCATATCCAACATATCCTGGAGGTGAACCTATAAGCTTAGAGGTTGAATGCCTTTCCATAAATTCAGACATATCAACCCTTATAAGAGCTTTCTCATCATCAAACATAAACTCTGCAAGAGCTTTTGTAAGCTCGGTCTTTCCCACACCAGTAGGACCAAGAAAAATAAACGAACCAATAGGTCTGTTTGGATCTGCAATCCCAGCGCGTGATCTTTTAATAGTATCAGAAATTTTCCTTACCGCTTCATTTTGCCCCACTATTCTCTTTTGAAGTTCTTCCTCCATTCTAACCAGCTTATGAGCTTCGCTTTCAAGCATCCTTGATACTGGAACTCCCGTCCATTTTGAAACAACAGTGGCAATATCTTCTTCTGTGATCTCCTCTTTCAAGACTCTTCTTGATGTTTGAAGCTTCTTGAGTTTTTTAAATTTAACATCAAGATCTTTTTCCGCCTCAGGAATTTTTCCATATCTAATTTCTGCAGCTTTAGAAAGATCCGCTTTTATTTCGGCATTTTCCGCTTCAATTCTTAAAACTTCTAATTGCTTCTTGAGAGATTTTATACCACTTAATATTTCCTTTTCAGTTGTCCATCTAAGCTCTAAATCAGCAGTCTTTTCTTTCAAATCGGCAATCTCTTTTTCTATAATTTCGACTCTTTTTTTTGTTTCTTTTTTCTTTTCGCCTTCAACTTCTTTTTTTAGTGCCTCTTTTTCTATTTCAAGTCGCATTACCTTTCTTCTTGTTTCTTCAAGGACTGGGGGCATATTCTCAAGCGAAATTTTAAGCATGGATGAAGCCTCATCTATTAGATCTACAGCTTTGTCAGGTAAAAATCTATCAGAAATATACCTGCTACTTAAATTTACCGCAGACAAAATAGCGTCATCGGTAATTCTCACACCGTGATAAAGTTCGTATTTTTCTTTGAGTCCGCGCAATATCGCAACAGCGTCTTCTATTGATGGCTCAGTTACCATAACAGACTGAAAACGTCGAGTCAGAGCTGGGTCTTTCTCTATTTTTTGGTATTCTTTTAATGTTGTCGCCCCTATTGTTCGAAGCTCACCGCGCGACAATGCAGGCTTTAGCATATTTGAAGCATCCATTGATCCCTCGGCGCTTCCAGCACCAACTATTGTGTGAATTTCATCTATGAATAAAATTATCTTTCCATCAGATTTTTCAATTTCTTTTATGATTCCTTTTAATCTCTCCTCGAATTCCCCTCTGTATTTTGTGCCAGCTATAAGAAGACCCAAATCAAGAGAAACGATTTCCTTTTCTTTCAATGATTCAGGTACGTCATTTGTAGCTATCCTTATTGCCAATCCCTCAACTATCGCAGTTTTTCCAACACCCGCCTCTCCAATAAGAATCGGGTTATTCTTTGTTCTTCTTGAAAGGATTTGAATTATTCTCGAAATTTCATTATCTCGACCGATAACAGGATCGAGCTTATTGTCTTTTGCCAACTTCGTTAAATTTCTGGTGTATTTTAATATTGCTCTATATTTTTTCGGAAGATTTACTTCATCTCCTTTCAAAGTTTTCAAATCAGAAAGAATTTTTAATATAGTGGTCTTATCTATTTTAAATTTCTGTAAAATATCACGGGCAGAACAAGGCGTATCAAGTATCGCAATAAAGAGATGCTCAGTAGAAATAAATTCGTCTTTTAAATCTTTTGCTTCCTTACCAGACAAATCCAATATTTGAGCCAAATCTGGGGTTAAATATATCTGGTTTGATGGAGAAAGAGTTGCAGATCCGGTCGTAGATTCTATAGCTTCAAGTATTGAATCGGTAAATAAAATGATGTCTATTTCTAATCTATCTAAAATTGATGAGACCACACTTTCTTCTTGAAGTACCAGTGCAGCTAAAAGATGCAGTGGATTAACATGATTTTGACCACGTTCAACAGCAAGCTCGTGCGCTCGTCTTATTACTTCTTTTGCTTTAGTTGTAAAATTATTAAATGGTGGCATTTACCCGAGAAAATTTTTACTGATAAAAGTTGTCTGACCCTTATTACTAACCAATATACTCTTTCTTAAAAGTAAGTGCAAATATACTGACATTTCTTATATAAGAACAACCTTTTTGCACTTTGTGCTTGTAACAAAAACATAAAAATTACTTAGTATACCCGTTTTTACAAAAACCATAAAAGATTTAACATGATCCGCACATAGTGCATCAGTAAAAACTTTAACGGGTGTAATAAAGTTTTAAAATCAAAATTAAATACAAATAATTACCTATTAATTACATAATAGCTTCCAAAAGATAAAAAGTCAAAAAAAATTATAGAGACGTTTTTTGAGAACTTGTCAGAGAAGAAAGGGCATCTTGTACATCAGAGCTGGGTGTGAAAAGATCTGTTTTTGAACTATCCATATAAGTTGTTTTGATACCAACCAACTCACCGGAAAGATTCAGTAATAATCCTCCAGAAATATAGCTCGAAGGAATTGATGTTTCAATTGATGATATTTTTGTAACAAATGTTGGTGTCGTTGTAGATGTAGAAGTAGAAACAGAATTATCTGTAAACTTTAATTCTTTTATGGCCAGACTTGAAACAATTCCGGTTGAAACTGAATCTTTAGTTTCTCCGCCAACATAAATCACAGTCTGCCCTAATTTTAAATCACTACTTGCAATAGAAACTTTTGAAAAAGTTTTGGAATTTTTTTCGTCATTTTGGATCTTCAGCAATGCAATTTGTGCCCCACTTACAGATTTCTGAATTGAAAGATCTAGTAATTTATTATCTGATGTCGTCGTAAAATATTTTCCTCCTTCTGAAATAAGGCTATTATCAGTCGCCACGATACCATCATTGGTTATCACTGCTCCCAAACCAACAAATACCATTGCTGCTGAATTCGATGAAGGATCAGTATTTGTTCTGTAAATCCTAATCACATTTTTTGAATTTTCTGCTACGGCACTTACTATCTGATCTTCAGGATTTACAACTACTGTTTCTTTAACCACAGTCTGAATTTCTTTTGGTGCTGGCGTAACAGTTTCAATTGTTCTCTCTACGACTTTATTTATCGTCTGAACAACTCCAACCGGAGCTTGATTCATTAGAGCAACTGTAACAATACCCGTCGCGATAGACGTAACAAAACTTATCAAAAGTGTGAGTAATATTATTTGTTGTTTGTTAAGATGTTCCATTAGCAGTATTGTAATACAATATAATCATAAAAACAAACTATTTAAGACTCGTCTGTATTTGTTAATTTTTCGAGAATATCTACATCATCAATCTTATATTTATCTGCCAACTCCATAGCTTTTTTTCTATTTACTACAATGAGTTGTCTGATGTACTTCGTCGCAGCTTTCTTGATCAATAACACACCCAGGCCAAATATTTCCGCATCTCTCAATGCTTCGAAAAAATCTCCCTTTTGAAAAAGGAGATCGTAAACTTCTTGACCAAGCTTTCTTTGTTTTTCATTAATGCGAGCCAGTCTTTCTGTATCGCTATCTTTATTCAGCAAATCTTTACAATATGAATAACCATTTGCAGCAATCTCAAGCAATATTACTTTATCTTGAAATGAGACATTCGCTAAATTTTGTTGGTATAAAGCATACTCATCAAAAAATACTTCTATTTCATCATACGAGAATCTATCTGCAATCTTACCGCCCGTAAGAAGAATTCTCGCGGTCTCATAATTACCAGTTGATCTTGTTTCTTTAAATTCCTTAAATCTTTTTTATTTTAAGATTTCAAAATCCTCTGGAGTAAAAGACCCGTTTGACATCCCATCATATATAAGTTTGGGAAATTTTTCGTCTTTCATATTATATATATATATATATATATTAATTTAAATTATCGGTGTTAGTAATGCATTATATTATTAAACTAAAAAGACTGTAAAATGTTACTCAAAATTTTTAACAACTTTTTAATATCAACCATTTTGGTATGTTTTCCCATTGAAAATCTGAGAGTCGATTTAGCACGTAAATCAATTTCCCCCCTACTCACATTAGTTTTTTCTGCTATTTTTCTGACAACCAAGGATTCACCGGAGCCTGAGAAACAAGCACTCGCAGACGAGCAAATTATTCCGGCCTCATCTAATCTAAAAACTATCATTTCACCATCTTGTCCAGGAATTGAGATATTAATATTATTTGGAAGCCGAGATTTTAGATCGCCATTTATGACAACTCTGGGGACAAGTTTTTTGATGGAGTCAAAAAATTCGTCTCTTATTTTCGAGAGCCGGACACTTTCTTTGTCTTTCATCTTTCTCGCGAGCTCAAGTGCTTTTGCAAAGCCTACTATTAGAGGAATATTTTCTGTCCCACTTCTCATTCCCTTCTCTTGTCCCCCTCCAAATATCATCGGTTTAATTTTTATTCCATCACGAACAAATAGCGCCCCAACTCCTTTTGGGCCATACATTTTCTGAGCATCAAGAGTCATGAAATCTACACCAAGTTCTTCGACATTAAAGTTTAGATAAAGCCCAGCCTGACAAGCATCAATATGCAAATATGGCATTGTAATTCTATCTCGCCCTTCTTCAGAGGCAGATCTAGAAAATTCTTTTCTCTTATGTCTAATTTCTTTAATAATCTCTCTTATCGGTTGTATTACTCCAATCTCATTATTTGCATAACCAATTGAGACAAGTACAGTCTCTGGCTTGATTATATCTCTTAAATCTTTTGGATTTATAAGCCCAAACTCATCAACTTCCAAATAGTCAACCTTGCAACCTTCTAATTCAAGTTTTTTAAAACATTCCAAAACAGAACTATGTTCAATTTCAGAGGTGATAAAATGTGGCACTTGGAAGCTTCGCTTCCAAGTAGAATTATTGCCTTTACTTGGAAGCGAAGCTTCCAAGTGATTAAATACTCCCAAAATAGCTAAGTTATTTGCCTCAGTACCACCCGAAGTAAAAATTATTTCCCTTTCGTGTCCACCAATAAAATCGGCAATTGTTTTTCGAGCTTTTTGCAGAGTAATTTTCGCTTCTACCCCCATAGAATGTATCGAGCTTGGGTTAGCAAAAATCTCTGACCAATATTTTGCCATTGAAGACAGTACTTTTTTGTCTACTTGTGTTGTTGCGGCATTATCTAAATAAATTTTCCTCATATCGTTAATTTAGCATTTTTTGCAAAAAAAACTAGGCCAAGTTATAATTAACCCGTTAAAGTTTTTGCTGACGTGTTGAAAATGAAAAGTTGACAGATTAATCTTTGTAAAGAGACAAATCTGAATAAAAAACTTTTATTCATTTAACATCAACACATTTTTATCAGCAAAAATTTTCTCGGGTAAATGAATTTTGAAACATATATAATTGTTGGTTTAGCAGCTATTTTTTTATTATTACTCATTTGGATTATCAGACTTGAAATCAAATTAAAAAAACTTCTCGGGAGTAAAAACGGCTCCTTGGATGATGCAATAAGCACAATAAGAAAAAACGTTGACTCTTTGAAAACTCACGCGGAAATTACAAATGAAAAGTTTGAAATTGTTGAGAAAAAACTCAAAAAAACAATATCAGGAAATGAAACAGTTAGATTTAACCCTTTTAAGGGTAACGGCTCAGGAAGCAATCAAAGCTTTGCGACGGCACTTGTAAACAGCGAAGGTGATGGAGTTATAATATCAAGTATCTATTCACGTGATCACATAAGCGTTTTTTCAAAACCTATCAAAAATTCAACCTCTGAATATGAATTGACTTTGGAAGAAAAAACGGCCTTGCAAAAAGCCAAAGAAAGCATAATATAGTCAATAACTAACAAATAAAAAGATGGAAAGCCTGATTGTTTTTTTATTGTCAAAAAATCATGGAAAAACATGCCAAAAACAGCATAATAAAGCGTTCTCCTATTGTTTGTATAATGGGTCATATTGACCATGGAAAATCAACCCTTTTAGATTATATAAGAAAAACAAATATTGTTGATACGGAAGCGGGCGGAATTACACAAAGAATTTCGGCCTATGAAGTAGTTCATAAAACTCCCGAAGGAAAAGAGGAAAAAATCACTTTTCTTGATACACCAGGACATGAAGCTTTTGGTTCAATGAGAACTTGTGGCACGACTGCTGCTGATATAGCCATATTGATAGTCTCGGCTGAAGAGGGTGTAAAAAAACAGACGCTGGATGCTTGGAAGTGTATTACAGCTGGAAAAATTCCATTCATCGTCGCAATAAGTAAAATCGATAAACCGGGAGCAAATGTAGAAAAAACAAAAAATAATTTAGTTGAAAATGAAATTTACATAGAAGGATATGGTGGCTCTGTTCCTTGTGTGCCTATTTCGTCAAAAACAGGACAAGGGGTACCTGAGCTTCTAGATATGATTCTCTTGGTTTCTGAAATGGAAGATCTAAAAGGTGATACTAAAAAATTAGCAGAAGGACAAGTTATTGAAGCAAATTTAGACAAACAAAAAGGTATCACCACTGTGCTTGTCATAAAAGACGGCTATATTAAAAATGGAATGTATGTAGTGGCTGGGGACAGAATTGCTCCAACAAGAATGATGGAAAGCTTCTTAGGTAAAAAGATAACTGACGCAACTTTTTCATCTCCAATTAGAATTATAGGTTTTGACAAACTTCCAAAGGTTGGGGGATCATTTATTACTTTTGCCAATAAAAAAGAAGCTGAGACATATATTTTGGAAGAAAAAGAAAAAAAGGTTCCAGCAAAAAATTGTATAACTAACGATTCTTCGGATGATTCCGAAATAAACATGATAAGAATTATGATTAAAACAGAAGCTGCTGGCTCTATACATGCCGTTGAACATGAAATAGATAAGATTAAAAACGAAAAAGTAAAAATTAAGATCATCGGGTCTGGAATTGGCAATATTTCAGAAAATGATGTTAAGCTAGCTTCGGGTAGAAACCCAGCCATCATACTAGGCTTTGATGTGAACATAGACTCATCTGCAAAAGATTTAGCTGAAAGGTCTTGTGTAGAAATTAAATCATTTAATATTATATATAAGATTGCAGAGTGGCTAGACGAAGAGGTAATAAAAAGAACTCCCAAAATTACAGTCGAGGAAGTAACGGCGGAAATAAAAGTATTAAAAGTTTTCAGTACAATGAAAGACAAACATATAATAGGTGCAAGAGTTGAAAAAGGCACTGTATTTATTGGAGAAGATGCTAAAATAATGAGAAAAGATATTGAAATTGGAAAAGGAAAAATAAGAAATCTACAAAAAGAAAAAAATAATATTAGCGAGGCGCGCGAAGGGGTAGAATTTGGTTGTCAGTTTCAATCCGATATAATACCAACTCCGGGAGATAAAATCCAAATTTATAAAGTAATAGAAAAATAAATGAGCGAAAATAGATCAGAAAGAATAATAAAAATTATTAAGACTGCCGCCGCAGAATTTATGCAAAAAGAATCAAACGGCGCATCCCTAATCACTATCACAGACGTGAGACTTTCAAATGACGAAAAATATGTTAATATTCTTTTTACTGTCCTCCCTGAGGACAAAGAAGAGGCTGCTCTTGAATTCTCTAAGAGGATGAGATCTGAATTTAGACAGTATATTAAAGATCATACCAAATTAGGTAGAATTCCAACCTTTGATTTTCAAATAGATTTAGGTGAGAAACATAGACAAAAGATCGATACAATACCGTTGAATTAATTTGTAAGTTTAGTAAGGTTCGTTTTTGTAATTTTAAATTTTATTTTTGATTTTTAATCATATATTATGGCCTGGTAGCCAAGTGGTAAGGCAGAGATCTGCAAAATCTCTATACGGGAGTTCAATTCTCCCCCAGGCCTCCGCGAGTTTTCTCTGACATTAAGAGAAGAAGAAAATTCAGCGTCCGCCTTTGGCGGAAAGATTAATTCGTTTTTGCCTGGGTGGCGAAATTGGTAGACGCTAGAGACTTAAAATCTCTCGGTGGCAACATCATGTGGGTTCGATTCCCACCCCAGGCACAAATACAATCAGCCAGAAATTGTTTTTCATAATCTAGTTAGGTAAAAATATGCAAAACATCGATTCAATAATCAAAAGAGAAAATGAGGCTATACGCCTTTTTTTTAATTTAGAAACATTCAATGTACCAACACTGCCAATTTGGATTGATAATGAGATTATAAATTACTGGGATAATCTTCATTTTGATATTCACTACTTGCCAAAAATATCGTTAAATAAACAATCTAATTTTTCACTTTGGCGAGACAAACCAAGTAAATATTTTTATAAAAAAATTACTGAAGGTAAATTAACGAAAAGATCAGATGAATTACCCGGTAAATGGATACTCATTGACACGAGAGATAAACCTCCTAAAAAAATCCCATGGATAAATTACAATGACGCCTTATTTTTCAAAATATTTGGATTAGATATAAAAAAATATTTAAAAAAAATACGCACACAATCATTTAAAGATGAATATTTGGATAAAATACTGTTACAAAAAAAATTCTGTTCAAGATTTTGTTTGTCTATTGATGAAATAGACGAATTGAAACCTCACATTCAAAACTTGTTGAAACTCGACGAAAATAAAAAAATCAGATTGCCATATTTTATTGAGTATAACTATTTAGGAAATATCTTCTATAAACAGTGGGCCAAAACTAAGACGTGGGAATGGTTTGAAGATACATTAGATAATGGGTCTCACTTGGCTGGTGGTAGCGGATCAGTTGGTTGCCTAGGCATTGATCCACCAGAGTTCTGGAGCACCATTTTGACCTTCAGGCCTATAATTGAATTATGAAATAAAATAACATTATGAAGAATGAAATAAGGCAAAATTTTGAAAAGATTAACTGTAAAAATGTCATGGAAAGAAAATCCTATCCAGCGTGGTTCTTTGGAAATGAAAGAACAAATAAAATTTTACTAACATTCATTGGCTGTCTCAAAAAAGAAGAGAAAGTAAAAAAAATTTTTTGTATCGGTGGTGGCGGCGATTTTACTTTCTCAATTCTATCCATAATTGAGAAAATAAGTGAAGTATATACCTGTGATAATAGACCCACCGCCGCACTCAACATTGACATTAAAAAAAGTATTGTGGACAAATTCTCATATGAAGAAATCATTGATATTTTCTCTAGAAAAAAAATAAATAAAATAGAGACTTATAATAAAATTGTTGATGGGATAAGCATCGAATCCAAAACAGTCTTAAACAATATTTTAGATAAATGTAATGGAAATAATTTTCTTCACTGTATCAGAAAGTCTGGTCTTTGGTATAAATATAGCTTTGGACAAATTAAACATATAAACGATTACCTTTTATATTTAACTGATAAAGAAAAATATCTGTGTCTTAAGCAGAACCTAGAAAAATTGGCTATTTGTTATGGTGATTTTAATGACAATCTAAAATTATTTAATGATAAGTATTTCGACCTAATTTACGTTTCTAATATTTTTGATAGCAAGAACTACTGCAATGATGTTGATGGGTATATAAGAACAATAAAAAATAAACTGACCAGTAATGGTTATTTGTTTATTGTTACGCAAAATAATCCTGAAATATTGATTAATATTTTCAAGGAAAAATTTGGCTTCGTTATTTATTTAAAGGAGACGCACAAATTTAAAATGTTTGAATCGTTGTTTGGCCATTACAGCTATTCCTTTGTAATTGTGAGAATAAACAATAACTTAAATTGATTGATTTTTCTCATTTTTTCTGTTATTTTAATGTGTGAGTGAATTGACATTTTTCATTTTACTCTTTTATTTTTGATTTTGAAACATGCGCCCATAGCTCAGCTGGTAGAGCAGATCCCTCTTAAGGATAAGGTCGTTGGTTCGATCCCAACTGGGCGCACAGTGTAAGTAATTAAAAACTGCTAATAATTCTGAGCAGTTTTTTCTTACACTGTGCGAGCCGGAGCGCGACGGCGCGAGGCGGGGTCGCGCAATTTTTCAGCAGAAAAATATGTGTAACCACATCTGATTCTGCGAGACGGAGATATGTTTTGTGAGTACACAAAACTATCGAGTCGGGGTCGAGAAAATCTTGTTTTGACGAAAATAAGATTATTCGTGACCACAATAAATTGTGCGGGCCAGACGAACGCAGTGAGGAGGCCGGGCTGTAACTTTGCTTTGAGTTCACGATAAGCAAAGTTATAGCCACATCGTGCGAGCCAGAGCTATGTTTTGCTAGCAAGCAAAACAAGCGAGGTAGGATCGTGGAAATTTTTGAGTGTCGACGAGAAAATTATTCCTGACCACACTGTGCGAGCCAGAATAATAATTGATTTTACTTTAATTTCATTATAGAATGCTGTCTGAATGCGCGGGTGGTGAAATGGCAGACACGCTAGCCTTAGGAGCTAGTGCCGTAAGGCATGGAGGTTCAAGTCCTCTCCCGCGCACAAACAAATCAGCGAGGTAGCTGATTTTTTGATGTACGGGAAGCAAGCAAACAATTTTGCTTGCGTGAGGACTTGAAAAGTCTGAGTATATTTTTGAAGATTTAATAATCTGAAAAAATACGAAGACTGTACCGACCATGTAATGGTCAAGAGTCCTCTCCCGCGCACAAATTTAAAAAACCGCCTCTCAGCGGTTTTTTAAATATCTATAGTATTTCGCAAGTTCCACCCACACAAGCCAGCTCTTTTTTTACATCTGTTTCATCTATCTTCTCATATGTGATAATTTTTGAATAATCTATATGCTCCATTTTTTTAATCATCTCTTTGTATTTCTTCTCATCTATTTCTTCATATGGGGCAAGCTGATAAACATGATTGTCTCGTGGCAGGAATGAAAGTCCGCCTATCATATCCCAATTTTGATAAAGCCACTTTGCAACCTCAATCCACTCTCCATCGCCCACTGAGATGGTAACCGAAGGATTATGTTCTGTGTAATGTATTTTAACCATTTTCCAATGCTCAAGCTGTTCCAAAGCAGTTTGGTCATTTCTGAAGGTTGATCCCTTAGGAGACTTAACAGGAAATTCAAAGACAAAAGTATTTGCAGTCTCCTTGGCTTGTCCCACTTCGGGAAAATGAGGAATTCCTTGGTCTCGAAGCATCTTAAACAAAGAATCTGTCGTTGATATGCGTACTCGTCGAATATAATATGGTGCATAACGAGGATGCATACCACTCGAAAAATTAAATGTCTGGGAAGAATTTCCATCTGGTTTTACACAAGTAATAGCAGTTGATTCTGCAATACCAAATCTCTTTGCAAATAGTTTATTTACTTTTATAGATTCATTTTTCAACTTTTCCAACATTTTTGGGGATCTAACAATCTCGCAATCCCACTGTCCAGCAAGGCCAATACCAAGCAATCTTTCTCTCTCACAGTTTTCCTTCCATTCTTTTGATAAATATGCAAAATTTGTAAGCGAAGCTTGGTATGTACCAATAATAGTTGCGATTTTCATTTTTCTAAGAAGTGAAACCTCCGTATCACCTTCTCGAGCAATAACATTCGTGAGATTACAAAACTGTTTTGACTGTAAAATTATTTCTCCACAGGGATTTGTACCTATAAGTCTCTTACCAGTTAAATTTTTGCCATCGAAAAGACCTTCGTCTTTCCATACTTTCAATCTTCTCTCTGGTGTTGTTGTTGTGAGTCCTCCACGATTGAATATACCTCTCTCGCCTGATCCAGATTTCATAAGTGCAATCCACTCATCAAGAAATTCCTCTTCGGTTGGCTTATGTAAATATACAGCTGAGTTGTTCGCCAAAGATCTTTGACCCTCCGTAAGATAAAACTGACCTTTCTTTGAATCTCGAATCATCTCGTCATCCAGGTCAGAAAGCGAAATCATAGCGCTTCTCCTCACTCCTCCTGAAACTACAATCTGACCAATCATACACATAATATCGTGTGCATCAATGTTTTCTAAACGCCTACCTTGTCTAGCCAATAATTTTTTCTTCGCAAAAGTAAGGAGGTTTTTCAATGGTTCCGGACCAGACGATTTGCCTCCCATAGTTTTTAGTCTTGCCCCTGCAGGTCTCAACTCAGAATAATCGAACTCCACATCCATACCGTCCGCCCATGTAGTAAGTCCTAAAGTCAAGGCATCACACCAACCTTCTTTATTGTCTGGAACAACAAACGTGGAATGTTTTTTACCTGTTTGAAATTTGATTTGAGGAAGCTGTTGAATATTTTGGCTTTCTGCAGACCAACCACATCCAGTACCACACATGGATATGTACATAATCTCCGCAAAATCTTGCCATTTGGTTGGAGCAATATATGAGCAATTATATGCACAGACATTTGTCTTTTCTGCTGCCGCACCAGCAAATTGTAACAGTCTCATTGAAGGCATAGCCTCCTGTTTAAGAATTGCTTCGCGAACCTCTTTGTATTCAGAATCTTTTAATTTACTAGCAAGGTTCTTTTTCATAAAACTTACGTAGCGGTCAACTGTCTCAACCCATGTCTCTCGTCTCTGTTCAGCCGGAATCCATCTAGCGTATGTTCTATAGTAAACAAACTCACCCAAAGGATTACTAAAATATTTTCGGCTTTCTTGAGTTAGTTTTTTTACATGTGGTGGAACTTGAATGCCAACTTCTCTAAGTTTGTTTCTTTCTTGTCTATAAAGAATGTACTCCTTTGAGGTCTTAACATATTCGCTCAATATTATTTCTTTTTCGACTATATCTTGAATACCTTCAACATCCGGCACAAAATCTTTAAATTTCTTCGCAATTTTAACTAGTTCAGCCAAAACCTTATTAGCGACAAGCTCAGCCTCTTCTTGTGATCCCTCACCACTAATAGTCATGGCCTTGAAGATTGCATTGGTAATTTTCACTAGTTCAAAAGGAACTTCTTTACCATCTCTCTTCTTAATACTTGTAATAAGATTGACTCTTCCGTTTCCTGTTTTTACCATGTTTAGATCGCCGAACGTTTTGTAAACAAAAGGTTTTAGGCTTAAATTAAATTAATAAATTTGTGAAGTAATTTTACACCTAAAACGTATATAAAAGAATAGGGAAAGAGTAGTTTTTAAAAAAACAAACTGAAAATAATACAATGTAAAGCTCCCTGTTATATTGCGATGGAAAATATAGATATTTTAATGGAAAATAAAAAAGTTTTGTTTAAAACATTTTTTATTTTTTAAAAATTCAAGAAATAATTTATTTTTTGTGACATTTTTCTTAATTTAAATCGTAAAAAGTCCTTGACAAATTATTTTTTAAAGAAAATAATTTTGTCTCCAATATTTATATTATTTTTTTGAGAGTTACCTGCAGATATTTCTAAAACATATTTAGCAAAATAATTCTGTCCAAATAATTTCGGAAATGTTTCAGGATAAAGATCCTTTTCAATTCCAACAATTTCAAAATTACTGTTAATCCATATAATATCTAGAGGAAAATTCATATCTTTCATCCAAAAACCATAATTTCCTGCATTTTCGAAAATAAATAACATACCATCGTTATTTAATGATGCTTTCCCAGAAAGTCCGAGAGTTTGTTTACAGGAATCATCTGCTATATCTACCGGTAAAGTAATTGAACCAGTTTTAATCTCACCCTTTTTATATTCTCCACAAATCGTTTTGTAAGTTTCTGTGCTGACAAATGTCTTTTTGTTCGTGATATTATCAAATTTTGTTTGTATAAATAATATGACAAATGCAAACGATGCGAGAATTAGGACAATGAGATATTTTAGTTTCATATGATAATAATATATCTTTTGTTAATTAAACACAAAATACGGAGAGTAAGAGATTTGATCACAACCTTTTCCTTTAATATGTATTGAACGAAGTTATAATGTATTTTGAAGCTGAGATGGGGTCGATACTTTGCGCCAACCATATTTTTGCATCCGAACCCGATTTCGTTTTTTGGCGGAGGGTAAGAGATTCGAACTCTTGGTGGATTGCTCCACACACGCTTTCCAAGCGTGCGCACTAGACCACTATGCGAACCCTCCTTTTTTAAATAACTTTCCAAGCTCGTCACGTATAATTTTCTGCTGAAAATTTACGCGACCCCAACTCATTCGCCTTCGCTCATTCCTTTTTTGAAAAGCTTCAAGTTTTCACTTTTCAACACTAGACCGCTATGCGACGTCTCCTTATTTATTATTCAATTGTACACACTAGGTCACAAGTATTTTTTTGCTAAAAAATCTCGCGACCCCGACTCGCGCCGTCGCGCTCCGTCTTTGATTTGTTCCACGTATTCGCAAATCAACACTATGCGACGTCTCCTTTTTAAATAAATAATTAACTATCAACTAAATATAATATCGGCTACTCATTTTTTATTTCCAAATATTTAATCACCATATTTTTTCCCAAACTTTTCGCCTTATACATTGCGATATCCGCAGACTTTACCAGCCCAACTCTAGAGGAATTCTTCGCCGATGCCACGCCTATACTAGCACTAATTCTCAAATCTGGATAATCTTTAAAGACAGTTTTATTAATTATCTCCCTTATTTTCTCTGCCTTATTATATGAATCTTTTTCGCTTGCTCCTAAAAAAGAAATAGTAAATTCCTCTCCTCCATATCTTGCTGCTATATCAGTACCTCTAACATTTTTTTTCAATATATTCGCCACAGTTTTAAGAACCATATCCCCAACATCGTGTCCATAAACATCATTAACTTTCTTAAAATTATCTAGATCAATAAATAGAACGCTGATCTTAGTAAAACCCGATTCTTCTTTTCTGTTATGTTTATTTTTTGCAAATATTTCATTTAAATTTTCATCAAGCTGCTCCTCAAAAAAAACTCTCGTCTTCAAACAAGTTAAACTGTCATGAATCAGGTCTTTTTCCAGATTTTTTATTTTCAACTTTAGAGAAATTATCTGCTTGTTGAGTTCCTCTTTTTCTTTGTCCTTTTTCATCATGGGTTAAATTATAATTCCCTATTTCCAATGAGTGCCGCGATTCTTTCTTCAACCGGTGGATGAGTACTGAATAATGAAGAAACTTTTTTGCCAACCCCACCTGCCTGTGCAGGCAGGCCAAAGGGATTCGAAATATAAAGGTGCGCAGTCGCCGAATTGGCATTTTTCATAGGAATATTCGCGTTTGATATTTTTTGCAACGCAGAAGCAAGCCCATCAGGATACCTAGTGAGAAGCGCACCGGAAGCATCAGCAAGAAATTCTCTTTTTCTTGAAACGGCAAGCTGTATAAGAGTAGCAACTATTGGTGAAAGAATTACAAATATAATTCCAATGATTATAAGTATTCCACCGCCCTCTCCTTCTTTCCTGTTTCTTCCGCCAACAAGTCCGCCACGCATAAACATGTTTGCTAATATTGAGATAAAACCAACAAGTACCACCACAACAGTTGAGAGCAAAATGTCTCTGTTTCCTATATGCGAAAGCTCATGAGCTATCACTCCCTCAAGTTCTGTTCTGTTTAAAATTCTCAAAAGACCAGTGGTCACTGCTACGACTGCATGCTCTTTGTCTCTTCCTGTGGCAAAAGCATTCGGAGATACATCATTAATAATAAAAATTTTAGGCATCGGAAGACCTGCTGTAATCGAAAGATTTTCAACTGTGTGATACAACTCTGTGTATTCATCATGTAGTGCCTCCTTAGCACCGGACATTGATAAAACTATTTTGTCAGAATACCAATAACTTAAGATATTCATTGCAACACTAAAAATAATAGCAAAATACAAAATACCGGGATTGTTATAATAATAACTTATAAAATAACCGAGCATAATAATAACAATCAGAAACATAGTCATCAAAAACCACGTTTTATAGATATTTTTAGTTTGTTGAGTGTATAGAGTTGCCATTCAATGAATTATATAAAATCGTCTAATTTTTCATGTAAAAAAAATGGATTGGTAACTTTTTTGTATTCGAACCATTTTTTAATAAAACTTCTTACATCATCACGGTGGATTTTTAGATTGTAATAATCATCTGGATCACCTTCTATTCTGATATCAGAAAAAAAAGGAGTTCCATCTTCATGAAATCTTTTATCCGGATTTATAAAACGAGAAATATATTGCACTTGCCCCAATTTCTTAGTTACATCAGCAAGAGACACAAATTCTTGTTTCTCATGACTTTCCAAAACCATAATCGATTATTATTTATTAGAACTTAACCTCAACAGGCTTCTGGGCTGCAGCCGCTTCGCTTTCATCAAGAGTAAAAAGCTCCATTTTTACAAAATGAAACATACTCGAAATAAGATTGCTTGGAAATGAATCCACTGAAATATTAAGATCTCTGACATTTCCATTATAAAATCTTCTTGCAGCTTGGATCTTGTTTTCCGTATCAGAAAGTTCTGATTGAAGTGACAAAAAATTCTGATTTGCTTTTAAATCTGGATAAGCCTCTGCCACTGCAAAAACCGTCTTAAGCGCACTTGATAGCATATTTTCAGTCTTTCCTTTATCTACTATATTCTGGGCTCCCATGGCCTGAGCTCTTGCTTTTGTAACATTTTCAAAAGCATCACTCTCATGAGTTGCATATCCTTTTATTGTATTTACCAAGTTTGGAATAAGATCATACCTTCTTTTTAGTTGTACATCTATATCTGACCAAGCTTCTTTGGCTCTATTAATAAGAGTAACAAACTTGTTATATGTAAAAATCGCCCAAAGCACCAAGACCACTAAAATACCCAACGTTATATATCCTGTCATATTTTTTGTTTTAAATAATATTTATTATTAATCATTTACTCTTGTTTAGAAAACAAGAAAAGCTTAACACAAGCAATTAGAAAAAGCTTTCGTGATATTATAGCATAATTGATTATCAAAAACCATACAGAGTTTTTATAAAAATTGAAAAGGCCCTTGATATTTTTATTCTTTTTGCTACACTATAGACTGTAATGACCACTTTAGTCACATACATACCATATATACAGATAGTTTTAGCCATATTCCTAATAGCCGCAGTTCTAATACAACAATCTGATTCAAGTGCTGGCGGAGCATTTGGCGGTGCTGACAACTGGAATGCTGGATATCACACGAGACGAGGTTCAGAAAAAATCTTTTTTAATATAACCATAATACTCGGCATACTTTTTGCATTGTTTTCCCTTATAGCCATCATGGCTAGATAATCAATAGAAAACTTGCCTTATAGGCTTTTTGGGATATAATACTAAGTATCATATTTTAACTCGTGAATCCCGTACACAATCGCAAACGCGAATAAGTGCGGAATAATAAAAGTTCATTTATCATTTTAATTTTAACAGGATGACCAACAAATTGTATTTTGTTCGCGTCCTATTTCGTACGGGATGAAAGAAAAGATTAAACAAATCTTAAATAAAAGATGGGAGGTTAAATTTTTTGAAAACCTCTCTAATATAATCAAAAAATTCAGTATTTCTGAAAAGCTTTTCTTTTATTTTCTTTGTGTATTATTTATATTGTCCGGCCTGGCCCTACTAAATCAGGTTAATAATTTTGCCTCAGTTCAAGTTCCAACTAATGGAGGATACTTAAAAGAAGGTATTATAGGATCACCAAGATTTGTAAATCCAGTCCTTGCCATATCAGATGTTGATTATGACTTGGCCGAACTCATTTATTCAGGTCTTATGAAGTCCGGTAAAAATAATTCACTCACCACTGATTTAGCAAAAGATTATGATATATCAAAAGATGGATTAATTTATACTTTCAAATTAAAAGACGATATCTACTTTCAAGATGGGGTAAAAGTCACAACCGACGATGTTGAATTCACAATAAATAAAATACAAGACAGCACTATAAAAAGTCCTAAAAGACCAAGATTTTATGATGTAAAAGTAGAAAAAGTTGATGAAAAAACTATTAAATTTATTTTAAAAAAACCTTATTCTCCATTCCTAGAAAATTTAACGATAGGAATCCTACCAAAACATCTTTGGGACAATTTAAGTTCTGAACAATTCCCCTTAAGCCAATATAATGTCGAGCCGATAGGTTCTGGCCCATACAAAGTGACCAAAATGGAGACATTAACAAAAAATATGCTTCTTATCCCCACCTATTATGAATTAAATGCATTTGATAAATATGTTGCAGACAAACCTTTCATAGAACAAATTATAATAAATTTTTACAAAGACGAAAAATCTTTGATTAATGCTTACAATAACAAAGAGATAGAATCTATCAATTCTATTTCCCCAGATAAGATTGTCAATATCAAATTACAAAAAAATTCATCGGTAAAAACTTCCCCACTTCCAAGAGTGTTCGCTGTCTTCTTTAACCAAAACCAGTCGGAGGCCTTGGCGTACAAAGAAGTAAGACAGGCTTTGAACTTGGCAGTAAACAGGAACAAAATCGTAAACGATGTCTTATCAGATTATGGAGAACCTCTTAATGGTCCAATACCAGCTGGTCTTATAAACACCCCTGACAGCAATGGTGTTTCAAATATAGATTCAGCAATTAAAATTTTGACAAAAGCAGGATGGTCAATAAGTTCAAGTACAGGAATAATGAGCAAAAAAATCAGTAAGATAAAGACAATTCAACTCTCAGTTGTCATTTCCACCCTAAATAGTGACGACCTTATTAAAACCGCTGAGCTTGTAAAGAGTGATTGGGAAAAAATCGGCGCTAAAGTTGAAATTAAACAATTTGACATTGGAGACTTACAACAAAATATTATCAGACCTAGAAAATTTGAAGCGCTACTCTATGGTGAGGTAATTGGAAAAGATATGGATTTATTCGCTTTTTGGCACTCATCGCAAAGAAACGATCCGGGATTAAATATAACAATGTATGCAAACACAAAAGTAGATAAACTCCTTGAAGATGCAAGGGCCACCTTAGATACATCGTCAAGAATCAAAAAATACGAAGCCTTCGCAAGTGAAGTTGAAAAAGATGTCCCTGCGATATTTTTATATTCACCAGAATTTATATATATCGTGCCGGGAAAAATACAAAACATTTTTCTTTGGACAATAACTCTACCTTTCGAAAGATTTCTAAATATTAATAATTGGTATATAGAAACAAATAATCTTTGGAAAATGTTTTTAAAAAATTAAATCTAATTTCTGTCGAAAATTATTAGACATAAAATAAAAAATTGTTAAATAATATAATATTTAAACAAAAATAATCAATAATGATTAATAGCCAACAAAATAACAATAGAAACGATAATGGGAGTGTTCCAAAGAAAGATAACTCTGGATCTTTTTCTGCACTTACAAGCAATTTTAGTACAAAAACAAGATCTTTTGTTGCAGAAAATTTAAATAAGCCAGAAACCCCAAAGAAAAATCTTGTATTTATAAGAAAACCAACATCTCATGGCCACAGTAGCCAAAGAAACAACCACAAAAACGGTCCAAAAAGACATACGGTAAGAAAAACTACTTCGGAATTTGCAACCAAAAAAGAACATGTGATTCCCCCACTGGCTGAAGGAAATATACGTATAATCCCCCTTGGAGGTGTCGAGGAAGTTGGTAAAAATATGACCGCAATAGAATATGGTGAAGATATTATTGTTATAGATGCTGGAATCCAATTTAAAACAGAAGAAACACCTGGTATAGACTATATGCTTCCCAATACAAAATATTTGGAGCAGAGAAAAGGAAAAATAAGAGGCCTCGTGATAACTCACGGACACCTTGACCACATTGGGGCCATACCTTTTATTATGGAAACTCTAGGAAATCCACCAATATACACGAGAGAATTCGGAGCCCTTTTAATAAAGAAAAGGCAATCAGAATTCCCCCATCTACCTGAACTAAACATAAAAGTAGTCGATAAAAATACCGATTTTTTGCCTGTAACAAATAACATAAAAATTAAATTTTTTGGTATTACACACTCTATTCCTGATTCTACGGGAATAATCATTGAAACCCCACTCGGAGATATAGTAAACACGGGTGACGTCAGAGTAGACAATGAAAATGGGATAGTATCTGAAAAAGAATATGAGCAATATAAATTCTTTAAAAATAGAAAAATACTGCTATTTATGATGGACTCTACAGGTGTCGAAAAAGCTGGCTGGAGTATCTCGGAAGATTTGGTTATTGAAACGATTGATAAGATTGTGAAAAATGTTCCTGGAAGAGTTATAGTTGCTACTTTCTCTTCTCAAGTTGAACGTATTTTAAGATTTATTAAAATCGCTGAAAAATATGGCAAAAAATTAGTTATAGAAGGTAGAAGCATGAAAAATAATATGGAAATTATCAAACATTTAAAACTTGCCGATACCAAACACATAATCCCAGTCGAAGAAATGCTCGACTATCCACCACACAAACTCATGATGCTTGCCACAGGAGCCCAAGGAGAAGAATTTGCCGCCCTCATGAGAATGTCAAATAATTCCCATAAATACATAAAATTAAATAAAACTGATACCATTATTTTATCTTCATCTATTATTCCTGGAAATGAGAAATCCGTTGCCGATTTGAAAGATAACCTCTTCAGACATGATTCAAAAATAATCACTTACTCTGATTCTGATGTTCATGCCAGTGGCCATGGTAAAAAAGCTGAACTTGAGTGGATACATAGTCAAGTTCCATATAAATTCTTTATGCCTGTACATGGTCATCACTACATGCTAAAAATGCACGCAGATTTATCCATAAACAAAGGTACACCAAGAGAAAATGTCGTTGTCCCAGACAATGGAAGTGTTATTGAAATAACCGATAATGGAACAAAAATAAGAGTCTTAAAAGAAAAAGCTCCATCTGGGATAGTAATGGTTGATGGGTTCTCAGTTGGAGATGTACAGGAAGTTGTTATCCGTGACAGACAAATGCTCGCACAAGATGGAATGTTCGTTATTATAGCAAGTATTGATGTTAACACTGGCAAGTTAAAAAAATCGCCTGACATCATCTCAAGAGGATTCGTATATCTAAAAGAATCACAAGATCTTTTAAAAAATACCAGGTTCATAATTAAAAAAACAATTGAGGAAGGTGCAGTTGGAAAACCTATTAATTTCGATATCTTAAAAGATACCATTACAGATAATGTTGCTAGGTATCTATTTCAAGAAACCGCTAAAAAACCAATGGTAATACCCGTGGTTATAGGAGTGTAGGAAAATCAAAGTTCAAAAAGTAAAAATTAAAAATCAAAACAAAAGGCGGCTCGCAAAGCGAGCCGCCTTTTAAGTCAAATATTGAATTTTAATTATAATTTTACATTTTGCTTTTTTATTTTTGATTTTACTTCGTATCCCTGATCGCCAAACTATACCTCAAACCAAAGATCATAAGTAATCCAAGGATATAAAAAATATTTATCATAGGAATAAAAAGCATAAGAATTGTAGTTATTAATGAGGAAATTATATAGGCTAAAGGACTAGTAGTTCTATAAAGATTTATTACATTCAAATTTTTATCACTTACATTTTTAAAAAAATAAGTATCATTCATCAGCTCTACCATCGCAGCACCAACCCTAGTCATAAATAATATTAGTGCCCAAACAATAAAATTATTACTATGAATTAAGGGTATGATGGAAGTGGAGACACCCATAATAATGAAACCGATGGTAAGCATTTCTTTCTCTCCTATTTTTTTATCAGCTAGAAATCCTAAAGGAATCTGTATTAAAACAAATGGTAAAAGCATAATAGAAAATATTATTCCAATAGTGCCCCAACTAAACCCCATATACTCATTCAAATAAATCGGTGTATACACCGTCATCCAAGAAAAGAACAACTGCAATAAAAAACCAGAAATTATTATATCCTTAATATTTTTATTTGCTTTAATACTTTTGATGGTTTTAACTACATTAAAAATATTATATTCTGGGTCCTTAAAATTTTTCAAATTTGACGATATTATTAAAATAATAGGTAACATTATCAATGCCGTGACAAAATATATTCTTCTGTAAGAAGACTCACCTATTATCATCCCAGCAAGCCATGGCGAAATAAGCCATGCTAAGTTTACACAAGTAAGATAAGTGCTTCTAATACCACCGGTTTTGGTATTTGAAGAGTTGTGTTCAATAAAAACATCTATATTAAAAAAGAATGCTGTCCCTAACGACCAAGACAAAATAAGACAAAATATTACTACAAAAATGTTTTGAGTAAATGCGATACAAAAAAAATTTAAAAAATAGAGCACCGCTAAGAATAATGTAACCCTATAATTTCCATATTTTTTAAGAATTCTTGGTATTAAAATGAGCGAAATTAAAGTAAAAATTGAACCAACCGAATAGAAAATACCTACCGCTTGTTCACTGGTAAAGCTTTTTAAGAAACTCGAGTTCACGTATGCTGGTATTGCCACGGTAAAAGAAAAAACAAATCCCAATATATACAAAATAAAGAGTGACGACTGTTTAAAAGTTAATAAGTTAATTCTCATTTACCCGAGAAAATTTTTACTAATAAAAAAGTTGGACAAAACTTTCTTTATATAATTTCTACCATACTGTGTTTTCATATATTTCTCTCCGTTATACGCATCTTTATCATTAATATACGCTTCGTAATTAATAAGTGCAAACGGCGCATGTTTCTTTGTTGAGGCAACTTTTTTGGCATTATGCAATATTAATTTTTTTTATATCTTTCGTGCAACCTGTATATAGTTCACCATCTTTCTTACTTTGTAATGTATAGACATATTGCATAATGTGTTAATAAAAACTTTAACGGGTGAATTATATATTATCATTATAAATTATTGTTACAAAGTATATATTCTCTATTTTTACAATCAGCTAGTCCTTTTTTATTGCTTCTATACACATAAACATAGGTATTTCCTTCCTAGCAATATCCTCAGCTTTTTGTCTCGGACCATTTTGACTTTTTTTATTAGAAATCCACTCTTCGAGTCTTGAAACCAAAAATCCTGCACTACAGAGAACCTTGAAATATGACTGAAGTGGTCTATGAAAAGAAACAGTGTATACCTTCTTTTTTATCATTTTTTCTCCTGGATTCATGTCTATATTCATCATTATTTCTGATAAATATTTTTCAACTCGCCTATATTGTATTTTATTTTTATCATCATAACCCCAGGCGCTTTTCTTTGGTATGCGAAAAGTTGGATGATTCATAATTATGTATAATTTGCCATTTACTTTCAGTATTCGGTAACATTCATTTATTACATCAGACAAATTATCAATATTCTGAATAGCTAGAATTATGGAGATCTTATCTATGCTTTCATTTTTAATAAATGGTAAATTATGAGCAGAAGAAATTGAGTAACTTATTTCTCCTGTATTTTGTTCTTTTGCTATTTTTATTAATTCTTCAGATATATCAACACCAGTGACTTTAGCGCCAAATTTTGCAAATTCACGAGTAAAGAAACCCTGGCCGCATGCAAGATCCAACACGTTGTCAGAACTCTTAATATCCATTAGTTTAAGCAAGCTCGGCAAAATAACATCACTCTGATATGTACTGTCTTTTTTCAGCAAATCGTCATACCACGCAGCGACATTACTCCAAGATGTTTTTTTCTTTTTATTCATTTTACTTCAAAATTACAGGAACAAAAATTGATTGATTAAAATCCGGATTACCTGATGGATTATCATTACTCAAAATAAGTAATGCTCTATCAGTACTTGTTGATTTTGTATATTCGACAGTAGCAATAAAATCAACAAACGAGGTCGTCGCCCAATCACTCTGTGCTATTGCAGTGGTAGAAGTTATCACATTTCCATCTGCATCAACCAATTTTACCGGAAATGAAGCCTCAAAAAACCAATTCCCCCTCGCCTTCCCTTCTATTTTTACTGGACTTTTTATTGTTTGATTGTCTTTAATATTATACAAAACAATCGGCATACTCGAGGTTGATGAAACATTCAAATCGATAACGGAAATTATTGACCCTCTTCTTCCCCAATCAAAAACAAGTGCCATTGAAATTATTGCGACAATAATTATTCCTATTAATACTAGAGATTTTTTCATATAAGAAAACTTATAAATTATATTGTGGCAAGAGACACCCAGTAGCGTCCGAAAGTGTTTTCATTGTCTTACTGTCAAAACCTTCAATTTTGGTACTTGTTCCTATAAGCCAGGTTGGGAAACCTTGTATTCCCCTATCTATACAAAGCTGTGTATTGTCCGGACATTCTACATATTTAATTAATTTAAAAGAATCACCAAACGCTGCCTTTTGTTCCTTACAATGTGAACACCAAGCTGCTCCATACATTACGGCTCCTTTGTCGGTTAGACATTGGGCAAACTGATCATATAAACCAGGCTTCCCGTTCACCACATTATTTTTTGGATTATTTACTATAGCTACTATTATAATAGCTATAGATAGAACTACCGCACAACCAATTATAATTTTATTTTGTTTACTCATCGCATTAATTTTTACCTTTCATCTTGATTTTTGCATTTTGATTTGCTTTTATTTCTCATCACAACAATCCACCAACTTATTCATTATATCTTTCATCGTCATCTGTTTATTCTTATCACTCAAATCTTTATTCGGAAGATTTACGATTTTTAATCTTAGTGCAAAAAACATATTAAACATTTTATAAGCTTGTTCAAAAGTTTCCTTTGCTTCCTCTTTTTTATTATCAGACTGAAGCTTTGTACCAACTTCAAAAAGTCTCACCGATGTAGCGAGCAAATGCTTTGAAATACACCAAGTTTCACCTTCAGTTTTGTCTATCATCTTTGCTAAAAGTTTTGTTCTAATTGAACGAACTTCTATCAATAGGTCAAAATATTCTGGCTTATCTGTTTTCGAACCCGTAAAGAAAAAGTGCTCTTCAATACTGATGAGGTTCATGACCGCTATCGCTAAATCCTCTTCTGTAGAAAGATCGAAGTTTTTCCCCTTCTTCATTGCTTCTATTTTCTTCATTACTTCCTCATAATTTATTTCTTTGTTCATAATATTAAATTAAAATTTAAATACCAAATATCAAAATGACAAACTAAAATTCAAAATTTTTATGCAACCAAAATAACCAATTTTTAATTTTTCATCTTTAATTTTGATATTTGATTTTTGCATTTTGATTTGTATTCTCAGTTTATCATAAAAACCAACGATCCCAAAAGTATCATTATAAGTGCGATCCAGAGTCTTGCTTGCTTCGTTTCAGCCCGTCTAATATCATCCATAGTATCCAAAACTTTTTTGTTTACAGCGATCAGAAGTGCAACAAGTAAAGGCAAAACAAACATAAAATTATAAAATATAAGGTAAACGAAACCCCTAAAAATATTGTTTTGATCATGTAATAGGCCTAAAACAAACAAATATGGCCCCCCAGTGCATGGAAACTCAAAAAGACCAACAACTATGCCTAGTATAAAAGATGCTGGTATTGTGGCCTTTTCTACAAGAACTGCTATTCTTCCATAAGCAAACTTGGGTATTTTCAACTTAATGGGAAAACCTGGAAAAAATTCATTAATAAGCGCTATAAGTCCAAAAATAATAATCGCCGTGGCCCCAATTCTTGACATCAAGTTTGGAATATTAAACAAACTTAATGCTTTCAAAAAACCTAGACCAATAAAAACATAAGTGACAAAAATTCCAAAAACATAAGCTAATCCCGCCCACACTATATCTCTTCTTTTTCTCCCCAAACCAAACAAAAAAGTAATGGTCAAAAATAAAACTGAAAAAGCGCATGGATTAACACTATCAATAAGTGCTGCGGCCCCAATGAGAGCCGGCATCCAACCTTTATAAGTTCTTATATCTGGGGCATGAAGATGAAAGAAACCTGAATATAAAAGCACCAATCCAGCAATTATAATCACAAAAATAACTACTGGTAATATTCTTTTAGTTTTAAGTGAATTTTCGCCTTGATTTAAATCCGACATGAAAATCAGTATATCATAAACAACATGCAGCCGGTAGTTTACCCTGAATAATTGTCAATCTGGTGAAATCATAGATATTCCTCAATGCTCTACATCGGTCCATATTATGGATTTCGTCTTTGCGAGCGAATGTGAAGCAATCCAGAATTACATACAATATAATCTAGATTGCCACGCTACTTCTTACTGAAGCTGTACACCTTTCACACTTTGGTTACAAAGCGCTCAAGGTCTTGCGGAAGTGAATACTTTCACTTCCTCACTCACAAAGACATACAAAGATGACGAATACCCCGTCAGCTCTGCTGTGGGGTATTTTATTATAACAAAAGGCGGGGCGCTTCGCGCCCCGCCTTTGTGTTTTATTGTTTTTGTTTACTTTAAACTTTCAACCTGAAACTTTTAACTATTTATTATTTCTTACCAGTTTTCTTCTTTACAACTTTTTTAACCTCTTTTTTAGGAAGAGAGACGATCATACTTTTTACAACCTCTGTCTTTGAAACTGGTTTTACTTGAACTGAGACTTCTTTCTTAGGCAAAACAACCGTAGATTTTGACTGAGTAAAACCTTCCAAAGATGAAATGAGTTTATCCATTTTTGAATTTAGCAATTCTAGCTGTTTTTTTACATCATTTCCGCCTTGATTGCTGGCGCCAGTGTTATTTGAAAAACTTGGTCTTGGTGCACTAGGTCTATCACCGAAATCTCTTCTTGGTCCTCTATCTTGACCCCCACCCTGTTGTCCCCTGAAACAATCTGAACAGTAAACCGGCTTACCTGCCGTTGGCCTGAAAGGAACTTCACATGGTTTTTTACATTCATCGCAAACAGCCTGAGTCATAGTGACTGGGCCTCTGTCTTCTCTTCTGAAACTTGGTCTGCCTGAATCTCTACCACCGCCAAAGCGGTTTCCACCACCTCTATTTCCACCAAAACCTCCTCTGTCTCCTCGATTAAAATTTCCCATATTTTTTATTTGTCCCGCCAAAGTATGTTTTGTTTGACTGAGATAGTTAATTGATAATACTAATTACGAAAACAATACCATATTTTTATAGAAAAAGCAATAGTTAAAACAATAACGTCTCAAATAAATTCTATACTACTCGGAATCAATAACACTCTTAACTATCGGAAATATCAGGCTAAAATAATTTTTTAAATTATCATAACTTAATTTTCCAACCACTTTATCGTATGTTACCCATTCAATGTCATCTTTTTCAAACTCAAATTTCAATTTTGAATCGTCTTCTGATTTTACAATAAACATTTTAGTTGAAACGACTTCCCCACTTGAGCTGATGTATTCAAGATTGGGTAAATCCTTAATTATACTTACAGTCAGACCTGTTTCCTCTCTGATTTCCCGTATCATTGTTTGTGTAGAATTTTCTCCCAAATCGACATGACCCTTAGGAAAAGATCAATCGTTTTGTTTACTTCGATAAAGCAATGCGATTTTTTTAATGTCAGTACTACTCAATATTATTGCCCCAGCCTTAAATGTTTTTTCTTTCATGAAGACATCAAATAGTATTGATAACTAAAAAAAATACAACCAGCTTAAAGTAGGCAGGTTTTATTTCACCGGCAACTCGACAAAAAATACTGAGCCTTTGTCTTCGCCATCAGATTCAAACCAAACCCTGCCTTTGTGAGCTTCAACGACACCCTTAACATATGCAAGACCATAACCAGAGCTGTTGGTGTTTATCTTTATCGAACTTGCACTAACACCACCTGCCTTAAACATTTTATCGCGATCTTCATCTTTAATTCCTACACCAGTATCTTTAATTGAAAAAACAATTTTACTATCTTTAAGTTTCAAGTTGGTAGATATCTCCCCTTTAGGAGTATAGTTGATCGAATTTTCCATCAGATTTCTCATTGCTTCACTCAAATGAGAGCAATCCCCCACAATATTGTAGTTTCCATTTGAAACATTAGACGTAAACCTCAATCCTTTCTTTTCTGCGACCTCTTTTTCCTTCAGCACAATCCCCGAAACAAGAGCCCCAAAATCAAACAATTTCATATCATAAACAAGGGTTCCGCTTTCAGCACTAGCTCCTTTTAATATCTCTGAAACATATTTCTGTCCATTATCAGAACTTTCTAAACCTCTCTTGATTATTTCGGTTGCTTCAGCCGGTACCTTGCCATAATCATCAGTGAGTAATTCAGCAAAAATGTTTTTATCTATACTCAAATAGCCTTTAATCTGGTGATTCATAATATGAATAAGATTTTTCTGTCCGGCATTCGCTTCTTCAACTTTTTCCCGCAAAGCCACTTCTTTTTTTATACTGCGAATAATCATGTACCCTAGCCCAGCTGACAAAATAAGTGTAATGGCAGTAAGAATTCTATTTATATTGGTTTTAACAAAGAAAAATTCCGAGCCAATAATGATGACCAGAGACCAAACAAGTGCTTTGGCACCAATAAGCTTAATATCAAAAGCCTTGAAGCGAACAATAATAAAGGCAAGAAATGCCATAAAAATTGGTGCGCCAAAAAGTCCATATTGCCCTATATACCAATTCTCGGTAAAGACCTCCAAAATATTACCCAGAGAAAAACTCAAAAGAAAAAGGGACGTGCCAATTGTAACAAGTATTATTTCTCTTCTTGAAATCTGATCCTTAATTTTTCTAAATGCAATAATGGCAATAATAATTATCGATAGTGCATATATTATCTCTAGTGCATAACCGTAAGAAGCCAAAATTCCTTCATACGCGTTTCTATCACAATTTGATAAATTGTATCCAATAAGAGAAAATTTCGTTGACGCAAAAATTATTATCGGTAAAAGCGGTATACTAAAGATGATTTTTTGTAAAACAGAAAAATCTTTCTTAAAGAAAAATACAAAAGAAAAATAAAAAGCAAAAAAATAAACAAAGGGTTCAATTAGATTTATGAATGTCCAGAAAAACATTGTATATTTAGGAAATTCTGTGGCCCACGTAACAAGGGCACCAAAAATCCACAAAACAAATGATATTATAGTCAAAAATAATAATTTATTTTCTAGCCTTTTTCTATTATTCAAGTATATCAGAAAGCCTACCATAAGAGCTGGGATAGCTGCTCCAAAATATGAATAATATAGTAATGGTGAAAATACATTTTCGGAAATTACTAAAAAATGTGACGGAAACCATTCACAACTCTGTATTATTTCTAATATACTTTGTGTCATAATTATCTATATGAATTAATATCAAACCTATCAGGAATAGAATCTTCTGTTATAAAATAAGCAAAATTTTCTTTAACCATATATCTATAATAAGCAAAAGAAGCAGATAGAACTATCGCTATTAATAAAATGATTATAAAAATGTTACTTTGTTTATTTTCAATCATTAATTTATTGGTACATCACTAGGATCTAGATCAAACTCCAAATAATTATTTGTAAGTTCTTCTCCTTTTATTATATCCCTTAATGCAAAACATTCAAGAGCATCTTCAAATTTTGAGTTTTTGGGAACCACACAGATTGTATTTGCATCCTTTTGATGATTAAAAAATCTTGCGTCATCTGAACATAACACATATTTCTTTGTACTTTTACTTAAATACGCATAGTTAAGAAATTGTTCTCTCGACGCATCGGAAAGTTTTTCTACTTGTCCCTTATTCAAAGAAAAATCAAACCAATTTGTATATTCCCAGACCTTAGTACCTTTTGAGATAAACTGATCTGCAAACAAACCTATCCCATGAATTTTACTTTGTCCTGTTTTAGATTTTACCAATATCATGTTACTTTTCTAGTCTTTTATATTTTTCATGAACCTTTTTAAAATATGCTGGAATATTGGGCAAATATTTTTTGAAAATATTTTTAGGAAGAAATTGTATTGATCTTATCACCCCCCTACAGTTAGGAGTCTGGCATGCACATTTCATTTCCCACAAATTATCACCCTCTTGAATCGAGTAATCTATGGTGATTTCATCACCCTCTCGTATATCCCTTAGTGCAATTAATGTTAGTCCTCTCATACCAGATGTGGGATTGCATGAATGATTAAGAAATTTATAGGGCTTAAGTGGATCAATCCATATATCTTTTTTAACCCCGACCCAATCTGGATGCCCGATCGCATCATCTTTATTTTTGTTTATTTTAAATTTTATTGGACCTTTTATCCTTGAAATGATTTCTCCTTTTTCTATATTTTCTCCTGCTCTGACACCCCTTCCGTGGATATTACTTGTTGCTATATATATATGTTTCATATGGCTTTTCATTATACAATATTTTTTAAAAAACAAAAATCGCTCCCCCAAACGATTTTTGTTTAAGTTGAGCGATTCAGAAATGCGATCCATGTCACATTTGCATGAAGTATCAGACATATGACTGGATAGACAAGTTCTGCCCAATTGTTCAGTCTTAAGAATACCGACAGACCAAACAATGCATAAGCACATGTCCAGATAGCCCATGGAAGCCAGTTCTCTTTGTCAGTGCCATCTTTTATCCCATCAAGCATGGGTATAAAAGAAATCACTGTACCAATCTGATACAAGAGATTGGCCTCAGTCGCGGATGTGAAATACCAAACCACGGTAATCACACAATCCACAATCAAGATTTTCCAACCCTTCTTGTTAAGTCGACCAAACTGTCTCCGATAGAGACAGAGTGCAAACGTGAAGAGGCATGCCATTGAACACGAGAACGGAAGGATGTCCTTCACCCAATCCCGTGTCATTACAGCATACGACAACACATTTACAATCGACCCAAAGGCCCAGATGGACCACGATGCAGAATCGGGCTTTGTTTCACCCTTCTGCGCCTCGACGTTGTAAACGATGTATCCTGCTATCTGGAGAAGTCCAGATATTACAGCAATGACAATCGCAATGTCCATTTGGACCTCCCTGTTTGTAGATTTTAACAACTCACCCTTTTACTAAAATGGTGATTACACTCGCTTGTAATTGTAACGTATTTTAGCAATTTGTCAATAGCCAAACCAGAACTAATAATAAAGTTAGGACTGCATATTTTCCTTATCAAACAAAATCTTCTCCTTTTTAAAAAATACACACGCAATCGAATATATGGAGTAAGTAATAAAGAAAGCAGCAACCACATCAATCGTATAGTGCAAATGACCCATCAAAACTACTATACCAAAAGATATAGATGTTATTAGCATAATATAACGCATAAATTTATCATTCCAGAAAACTAAAGTCATAAGAAATGGTAACCCAGTATGTGCTGAAAAGAAGAGGTCACCACCAGATGTAAAGTTCGTGATGAGCTTGGTAGAACTCATCAGGATAGAGGTCGGAAACGGTCCAATGTGTGTTAATGTGATAAAAAATGAACGTATCAAGACAAACAGGGCAATATTCTTTACGATAAAAGGAATACGATACGGTCGGGAAAAAGTTACAATTAAAACAAATATCCACATAATCCAAGGGCCATATATAAAAACTGTATCTACGTCATAAACGCGAATATTCGATAAAATAATATCAGTTACGGGCGCACTTGCGACTCTTGCCGCATATAAGCTCGCATAAAAATTTACAATGAGAGAAGCGATCAGGAGAATAAAAGAAAAAACGAAAGTTCCGACAAATTTTTTGTCTGAAAAATGTGATGTGTATGTTTTTAGAATTAATTTCATCCCGTACGAAATAGGAAACGCTTTAAACGCGACTTAATGTAGCGCTTGCCTTTCCCTGATTTAAGATATTTCTCTCTCGACCTTGCATCATATTCGTTTGTACATGCTTCATAATATATCAACTTAAATGGACCTCGTCCTTTAGTATAACCATCTAGATTATCATTGTGTTGTTTAAAGCGCTTCCGTAAATCTTTCGTATATCCAGTATACATCTTAGCATCCTTTTTACTTCGCAGTATATAAGTGTAAAACATACTTTTGATTTCGTACGGGATTATCGAAAATCCTTATAATCTTTAGTGACAGGTTTTTTAAATAATACCTCAGATAAGAAGTTCTGTCCATATTCCCTAAACATATGCATGATCCCTTGATTTTCCAGCCTGCGTCCAGAAGTATACATATAATTACTTGGCATAAATTTTACTTTGCCAAAATGGCTAGCACGCCTGGCTATATTTGTGTCTTCCCCATAAAACTCAATGTCGGTATCAAAACCATTCATTTTTTCTAAAACTTTCTTTTTAATGGCAAAATTTCCGCCAACCACCATATAGCCGACAATCCAGTACATTGGCATTGCAAAAAAATACCAATATATTTTTATTAAAAATTGCTTAAATTTTGAAATATCATGATAAATATATGGCCCACTTAAACATGCGAGATTTTTGTTTTTTGCAAATTGTTCTATCAAAATATCCACCCATCCATTTGGCATTCTCGTATCTGCGTCAATATATGCAAGTATGTCGCCTCTTGCTTCCATAAATCCACGCTGACGAGCCCTCGTGAGGCCTTTCCTTTCCTCTCTGACAACCCTGACACCGGGCCTCTTTAAAGCCTCCATGCTTGTATTATCCGTACTTACATTGTCCACGACGATAATTTCAAAAAATTTACCGCTAGAATTTTTTATGGCAAAATCAAGACAATCGCCAATATATTTTTCTTCATTGTACGCGCAAATAATGAGACTGATTTTAGCATTATTCATGGCAATATTATATCTTAATTTTTAAATTATTCATTTTTATAATCTGATATATTGGTCCAAAAATTGAAATCGTTCTAAAAATATCAATCATCATGAAAAAATCGGCTTTCAAACCTTTCAAAAGACCCATTTTTTTATTTTTGTACGGACTATCAACCTCTGGCCAAGAAACGATAGCAATTCTTAATTTGTCTCTAATAATCAAACTATTCAAAAAAACTTCTATTCCAAAACGCGGTAAGGATAGCATTTTCTTCAAATGTGGCAAAAGAATTTTTTTTGGTAAAATTCTTTCACCAGAAATATAATCCATGCCGATCATTTTCCATACTCTCGGAGCATTTCTTCGCAAACTTATGCTTATATCAGCTAAATTATTTTGCACTGGCGCAATAAGATTTGTAATATCTTCCGTTTTAAGTCCGGAGAGATCAGAATCGAGAAAAAAAAGAAAATCTCCGGTAGATTCTGTAATCCCAGTATAAAGAGCTTTCGTTTTTCCAGAATTTGATTTGTGAGTAACTAGGCGAACTTTTTTGAATTCGCTAACAACTGCTGATGTATTATCGTGCGACCCATCATCAACAACGATGATTTCGTGAATAAATGGATGTGAAGCAATAACTTCGAGAACACCGTGAATCCTTTGTGCTTCGTTGTACGCTGGTATTATACAAGAGATTTTTATCATAATAGTGATTTGGTTTTATTTTCTAAATACTTTTTATATCTTAAAAAGGCAATAATAAGTACTGTCAATATTACGACTATAAAAAATCTACCAGTAATGTTATTTATCTGTATATATAAATCTCCAAAGAAATATCCGACGCCAATCAAAACGCCTGTCCAAACAAATTGTCCTAAAATATTTACAGCAAGATATTTTTTGAAAGGAAGCTTCGCCAAGCCTGCGGTTATAAGAACTGCCAATCCAAAACCAAAACCATTTGTGATTTTAGAAATAAAAAGTATCGGATGCTTATGTCTATGAAAAATTTCGGTTATTTTCTCTATATTTTGTTCAGTTATATTAAAATATTTTCCAAATTTGTGTATAAAACCGTGCCCGAAAAAATAACCAACGTAATACCAAAATGTATCACCCATTAAATCCCCGACCATAAGCGCTAGATATATTGGCATAACGCTAAAATAACCAAGTCTGACGATAACACCAAAAACCATAGACAAAAAAGGTCCCTCAGCAAAAGCAAAAAAAACAATAAAGACATAAACCCAAACAGTATGATTTGTTGATAAATTAATCAAAAACTCCTGCATTTACCCGAGAAAATTTTTACTGATGAAAATGTTATTGTTTTATATGCCTTGACTTATAAATTTTAACCTTAATTTCAATATATGAACTAAGGTTTGATAAAGCATTTTCAATAACGTCAGTAAAAACTTTAACGGGTTAATTATAACATATTTAACATCTGCTAACGATAAATGTCATATGAACTTTTACCAATTGAAGTCTATGCGGATTAAAAAATCCTATAAAGATCTTCGTGCAGACGCAGTGGCCGTTGCTTTATACATAACGTTTCTTAATATTTCATTTAATTTCTTCCTGTCAGTATCACTTTCAAGTTTGTTTAAGTAATAATATCGTAGGGCTTTTTGAAAAGTTTCATTAATATCGCCTTGATAAAAACGAAGGATAAAATCACGAACGCGACGTGGCTCCATACGGTCGTCATATGTAAAAGGCTGTGGTTGATCGGCACCAATTTTTCTATTCTTTACAAGTTCTTTAGCAGCCTTATGAAACTCTTTATACTTGGACACAATCTCATCAAAACCAGGAATTTCTTTTAATTGTTCAACTGTAAGATGTTCTCGGCGAGATTTAATAAACATATCTGCTGTAGCACCTTGAGATTCATATTCGCCTCTAAATAAAGCGTCGGTCGCCAAATTAAATGTACTCTCTGGCAATTCGGTTGGTAGCTTTTTATAAATCCATCTTCGAAGCTGTGCTGGATCAAGTGGTTTTTTACCCAAAAAACCTTTACCAGGAGGGTTCGTAAGTGCGATAATCTTAGTTTTACTTTTATTGACAGCGACAATTTGTGAACCCTCCTCTTGAAGTGTTACCTCACCATTGCGCTCTAGTGCATCCAAAATTTCATGTAAACGGACAAGTGTTCCAGGAGAAGCAGCGTTAAATTCATCTAATATGATAATCTTTATTTTACCTTCTTCTTGTCTAAGACCTCTCGTTACAGTCCCGTCTGCAAAAATAACATCTGTATCATTAGTCCCTGTCTTTTTACTGTTATATACAAATTTACCCATCAAATCACCGACATCAGTACTTTCATTCAAGTTTGCATAATGAACTTCCCAACCTAATTCAGCTGCCATTTTCTTGATTGTCGTTGTTTTGCTCAAAGATGTCCCACCCTCAAGTAGGATTGGGTCTCCATTTGAAAAGGCCACTGCTATATCGCGCTGAAGTGGTAAAGTAATTTCTCTATCATTTACATAGTCTAAGTATTTATTTATATCTGGTAAAAACTGTTTATCAGCAAATCTGGCTCTTTCCAGGATAACTCCCAAATATGAAATTTCGTTATTCACCTCACTAATCCCCTCTATCGGAACGATCTCTACAACCAACTTACCACTTTTAGGATCACTTGGATTTGTATCTTCAATTATTTTAACCCTGTATGAATGTTCGGGTTCTGGATGGAGTGGTCATAAAATCTATAACTGGTTAAAATTTGAGATTAATTTCAAAAGTGTAAATGGCAACAAAGGATTAACTCTAAGTAATATATATCAAATACTTCAAAACCCATTTTATTATGGAATATTCGAGTATCCAGTAAAAAGTGGAAATTTCTACACAGGTAAACATGTTCCACTTATTACCAAAGAATTATTTGATATGGTTAATTCTCAAGTAAAAAAAGAATTCATAAAAATAGAAAGTAAAGAATTTGCTTTTACAAAACTAATGATCTGTGGACTTTGTGGATCGGGGATAACTGCTGATGAAAAGTTTAAAAAATTAAAAAACGGAACTGTAAATAAATATATTTACTACCATTGTAATAGAAGTAAAGATAGAAATTGCAAGGTTGCATATATAAGGGAGGAAGAACTTATAAAACAATTTGAAAAACTTATAGATCAGGTTGATATAAACAAAATAGATATGAAAGAAAAGATACGGGCAGATATTGAACGCATTACAGGATTTATGAAATTCATGCTTAATCAGGAGAAGAAAATTGAGACCAATGATATAGATGTGCGCAATTATGCAAAATATGTTTTAAAATACAGATCAAATTTTGAAAAAAGAGAACTGTTAGGGTGTTTGAAAAGTAAGATATTATTGAAAAACAAAAAAATTGAGTTGGGATAATAATTTATTGCCCACACTCAAAAATTACGATGGTTAAAAGATAAAAAGAAAAAGAAGATAAAAGCACTCGAGCTACAAGCTACCTTTTTTAAAAGAAACTGCGGGAAGGGCGAACACCGAGACCGTCATCCCGATAGTCAAGATCAGAGGCACCCACATAGAGCCCGTCACGGCCAGAATCCCAACTCGAGCGGACGAGACGGGCGCCCGCTTTAGTTCCTGGTAACCAGTGAGCATTTTTATTATTCCAATCACTCAAATGTTTTCCTGTATCTTCAAAGTATTTTCTCTCTAAAATTAAGAAGTCTTCAAGGGTACTGAGATAATTGTTTGGATTGGATTTAAATAGTTTTTCTACGTCAGTACCAGTTATGTTTAAATGGACATCAAGTCCTGTTCTTTGGGATATTTTTGATAAAGTTTCTGTGTGGTGATATAGAATGATACGAGGTTTATCGACATTTTGGCTTACAGCCCCAGCAAAGGAACCACCTGATTTAAAATTACCTCCTTCATAGTAACCCTTCCCCATCTTCATCTTTTCTGCTAAATCTGCTAAAGGTATATTTCCCGGAACAATAAGCAAATCATCAAAACCATTTTGTTCGATGGCTTCTTGTATTTCAGTTTGATTATTTTCCCAGATGTCTTTAATTGTTTCTTCAAAGTTTAGTGGTAAGTCTAATTTGGTTTTATTGTAGAAATCTGTGAATTCTTGGAGTTTTTGTTCGAGGTCTAGAGTGATGGTTTCCTTCTTATTATCTCTACGGGTATATGTAGCAGATATTTCAGGTGTGGATTGTGGAAGTGGTTCTTTACTATCCAGTTTTTCTTTAATAGCACTGGCTTTCTCAATTATAGAATTGATTCTGTTTTGCATTTCTTCCTTTCTTTTCTCTCCGCTTCCTTCTGGTTCGTTTTCTTTGTCTTCAAAAGTATCGTTCTCTGAAGCTTCTTTGTATTTCTTTACTTCTTCTTCTATTGTGGGCTTGAGAGAAAAGAGATGTTTTTCTAGAGCATTACGAAGATCTTCCTGAGATTTCTCTGGTCTTTCCACTTTGTTTTGTTTTGCGAGTTGTGAGATTGATTCGGAGGACATGATTTTATTATATGTTAAATTATATATCTTTCAAATGTTCTTTCAAAAGTTCACCTAATATAATAGGTAATTTCTGAACATCTTCCACTACCAAAGCATTTGGAGCATAGGTGGACAAAACAGGTGAACCTGCACTTGTAATACCCACCCCAATAACAATCACTCCATTCGCTCTCAAGCTTTTCAAAACGCCCTGCACCCTAGCTGGATTATCACTTCCACCATCAGTAAAAACGATTACGATTTTTTTCAACTCCCCTTCTTTTATTTTTTGTTTGGTTTTGTCATCCAAATTCCCGTCAATTGCCTCCAAACAATTAAAATCGGTCGTGGAACCAGGCAGGTTATGTAATTTTTTCAAAATATTTATTCTATCCGCCTCACCAAGCTCTACTGACATTTTTTTGAGCGGTATTTTGTCTTCATCATCGCTAGCAAAGCTATAAATCTCTGATTTTACTTCAAGCGGTTTATCAATATTTATTTTTTCAGCTTCACACAGCTCGGCAAATTCTTTTAAGACCTCCATCACCAAAACTGCAGACTTTCGCTGTTCTATCGCTTTTTGTCCCTCTTCCATTGAGCTAGATCTGTCACAAACTGAAGTGATTTCTACTTCGCCAAATCTATCCCCTTTCTTTTCCTTCATTTCTGTATCTTCCCAAACTTTCGGCTGAAGATTCCCAGATTTAACATCTGTAATAAGCTGAGCTGGGTCAACAAGTTCATCGCCTTCTTCCACAGGATATTGAGGTGCTAATGCTCTTTTCAGCCTCTTGGAAATTATTCTTGAAAAAAGATTCCTTAATTCTTCAATAATTCCAACATCGGTCCCAGGATTAACTATTTTTTCTAGTTCATTTACAATTTTGCGATACTCTTGCAAATCTTTCTTTTCCACACCGATTTTTTGAGCATAATCTTCATCAGCTTTATCCGGACTACTTTTTTTCTGAAAGTCTTTCCACTCCTTAAAAGCTTTTTCAATTTCTTCTAAAGGTACAGCTTCAGGAAACTTCTTTTCTACTTCAGTATATTCATCGGCAAAAATTTTGTTTGGATCGGTTTCGTCACCCTTTTCTTTTTTACCACCACCTTCCGTTTTTTCTTCAACTTTTTTACCAGTCTTATTACCACCTTCCTTTTCACCTTTGCCATTCTCAGCTTTTTTGTCTTTTTTTGGTTTTCCGTCCTTACCTTCCTGTCCTTCTCCCTCTTTTTGTTTTTCATCAGTTGGCTCGCCTTTTTGGCTCTCCTTATCTTGACCCTGTTCACCACCTTTACCCTGACCTTCTTGTTTTTTTTGGTCTTCTTCTTTTTTCTTTTGGTTTTTTTTGTCTTCAATGTCTTTCTCCAATAGAGCCTCTACTTTGGGCCATATATATTTATCCTGTAATCGCAACCGCGTGGACATCGGCGTTTCTGGATTAGTCATTATGTCCATCAATCCTTTGACTTTTGCTACCTCGTCAAGGGCCAATCTGACTTCTGGCGACACTTTGCACTGCTCACCTGACACTCTCGCCTCTCGCAAAAGAGCCTGACTAAACTGTATATGTCTAGGTTCTTTGGTAAAATCTGCATCAGAAAACAAATCTTCTTTATATATTTTCTCTTCAAGGTCCCTCATTCCTTTATTTGTCCTGTCCACAACAGTTCTATTTTCTCTAATATCAGCGTCACAATTGTCCGTCAAAGAAAATGCTTTAGAAGCTTTGATTCTCTTTAAATATTTATCAAATTTCTTCTCTCCTCCCTCTTCCATAAGCATCGCTTTCTTTTCCAAAAAATGTTCTATTTCATGGCATATTGCAAAAAGGGTCTTCTCATCTGAAAAACCCTGTTTTTTATAAAACATTGAGTTTACATATATAGTATTTTTTTCCAAATTAAAAGCAAAGGTATTGAGACCTTGTGGAGCTGGTTCTACGCTTACTCTACCCTTTGCATAATGTTCAAAGAAATCTCGGTGTTTTTCCACAAAGGCAATGGCTTCAGTATGTGAGCTTTCGTTAGGCTCGTTCACATCATTATCTCTTTTTGTCTCTATGAAATTGCGGTTTTCCATGTAGTATATATTACCACTTTTTATTATACTTGACAACTTTTTAAAAACCCGCTGTGTTATGGGTATATTTATAAAAAAATACTCAAATATCCTCAACTATTTTCAATGATAATATTTTTCTCTTTAAATTATAGGAATCACAATGGTTTAAGATGCTAAAATATGAATCGCGGTTTTTAAGACTTATATTTGAATATATTTTATTTTTGGTTTTGTTTCGCAATAAAACTGTATTCGACAGTATATTAAAACCAAGAAAATCAATTCCCCACTCTATCTTTCTGATACAGGTCTTCTCAACCGGTATTTCCAGAAGTAATTTTTCTTTTACATAGATAATTATTTTATCTCTGATTTCTTCTAGTTTTTCAGCGTTATCTGAAATAATAACGAAGTCATCATTGTATCTGACGTAAAACCTACATTTCAATTCTTTCTTAACATATTTATCTAGTATATTTAAATAAATGTTTGCAAATATTTGGCTTGTAATATTACCAAGTGGAACACCTTTATTTATTTTAGTAATAGACTGAAAACTGAACATAACGTCTCTTATTATCTCAAAAGTTTTATTGCAAAGGACTTTTTCTCTTATTAAATAAAGTAAAATATCTTGATCTATACTATTAAAGTATTTTTTGACATCACATTTTAAAACAAAACATCTGTTGTGATTATTACTACGAGCAAGTTTGATGAAATATTTAAACGCATTTATCGCTTTATATTGCCCTTTGTTTATTCTTGAAGCGTAAGAATCAGGTATAAATCCTGGTTCAAATATTGATAGTAAATAATCATAGACAATTTGATGAACTATTCTATCTCTCACTTCCGCTTTGTAGATATCTCTCTTTTTGTTATCGAAAATCTGGAAATGCTTATATAGTGAGTGTTTGTAAGCATTATTGTGTAAATCATCATATAAATCAAAAATATTATCTTCCAAATGCAGTTCAAAATCCATTATATCCCTTTTACTTGTCTTTCCCCGCCTAAATTTTCTCCATGCGGCAAAAACATTATCAAGACTAAATAATTCATCATAATTTTTATGGACAACAATCATAGTAATTTTTCAAATTTAGAAATACCCATAACAGTAAAACTCTTTAATATTTATGAATCAACCCATAAAATAATATTCAGTTTTCCAAAACATGAGAGATATTCACTCGGAGAAAAAATAGAAAATGCGATACTAGATGGAATTGAACTCTCTATACTTGCAAGTTCGGCAGGAAAATTCGAAAAAGAAAGGATACTCCAAAAACTAAACTGTAAAATAGAACTGCTTAAGATTCTCTTTAGGATAGTTTTAAACTGTAAAATAATTGACTCTCAAAAATATCTTGAACATGAATCACTACTTCAAGAAATAGGTAAAATGATGCAGGGCTGGATTAGATATACCAGAAACATGAAATAGAACGGCGGGAAGGGCGAACACCGAGATTGTCATTCTGATAGTCAAGATCATTGGCATTCACATTGAGCTTGTCATTGTCAGGATTCCAATTCGAGTTGACGAGACGGGTGCCCGCCCCTCTTGTAGCTTTGTGTTATCCGTATCGAGATTGGAAACAATACTCTATTTATCAGGGCGACTTTCCCCAACACAAAACTGCAGTTCTTTTTTATTTCACTCAAAACATACTATCCGGCATAGAAAAATGCCGTCTTTCGTCTGTTTCTTGTGTTTCGGCAAACCAATCAATTACTTGTGGTTATACTAGCCAAAATTACAAAAATAAAAGAATTTAAAAGCACTCAAGCTACAAGCTACATTCTAAAAGAAACTGCGGGAAGGGCGAACACCGAGATTGTCATCCTGAGAGTCAAGATCATGGGCATGCACATGGAGCTTGTCATTGTCAGGATTCCAAGACGAGTAGACGAGACGGGTGCCCGCCATACTTCCTGGTAACCATTGAGCGCTTTTATTATTCCAGTCACTCAAATGCTTCTTTGTATCTTCAAAATACTTCCTTTCTAGGACAATGGCGTCTTCGATAGTACTTAGGTGTTTGTTTGGATTGGCTTTATAAAGTTTCTTGGCGTCTTCTCCTGTAATATTCAAGTGAATATCGAGGCCAGTCTTTTTGGCAATTTCTGACAAGGTGTCGGTGTGATGAAATAAAATAATACGAGGTTTATCTACATTCTGGCTTTTTACATCAGAAAAATCTTCTTTGACTTGGTAAAAATAATATCCTTTCCCCATCTTCATCTTTTCTGCTAAGTCAACTAGCGGAATATTTCCTGGGATGACTAATAGATCATCAAAACCGTTCTGTTCAATAGCTTCCTGTATTTCAGTTTGGTTGTTTTCCCATATATCTTTGATTGTGTCTTCGAAGTCTGGTGGCAGGTCTAATTTGGTTTTTTCGTAGAAATCTGTAAATTCTTGGAGTTTTTGTTCAAGGTCTAGGGTTATGGTTTCTTTCTTTTTGTCTGGACGGGTGTAAGTAGCAGAGATTTCAGGTGTAGATTGTGGAAGAGGTTCTTTACTGTCTAGCTTCTCTTTCATAGCACTGGCTTTTTCAACTATGGAATTGATTCTATTTTGCATTTCTTCCTTTCTTTTCTCTCCACTTCCTTCTTCCTCTCCTTCTTTGTCTTCAAATGTACCGTCTTCTAGGGCTTGTTGATATTTCTTCGCTTCTTCTTCTATTGTTGGTTTGAGAGAGAAAAGATGTTTTTCCAAAGCAGAGTGAAGTTCCTCTTGAGTTTTCTCAGGTTTTTCTGCTTTGTTTTGTTTTGCGAGTTGTGTGATTGATTCGGGGGACATATTAATATTTATATTATTATTTTATATTAATGAAAGAAAAAAGAAGAAAAAAAGCATTCAAGCTACAAGCTACCTTTTCTAAAAGAAACTGCGGGAAGGGCGAACACCGAGAGTGCCATTCTGATAGCCAAGAGCATCGGCACCCACAGCGAGCTTGTCATGGCCAGGATGCCAATACGAGTAGACGAGACGGGTGCCCGCTTTAGTTGATGTCCAAGTTGCTCCATCCTCATCTAAGTGTTTACCTGTTTCTTCAAAATATTTCTTCTGAAAAACAATATATTCATCAAGGGTTAATGCTTGATCCAATTTTACATCTTTACCCTTGATATTTAGACTGGCTTTGAGTTCTGGACGATCCTTGAGATTCTGAGTTTTGTGGACGAGAACTATGCGGGGTTTGTCAGGTGTTTTCTTTGAAAAAGGTATCCCGTCTAGCGTTTCTACTGTACTGTTTGATTTAATATAGTCATAATATACATTCTTCATCTTTAATTTCTCTGAAAGATCTCCGATTTCAAGATTGAATGGCATTATAATCATTTCATCAAAACCATTTTCTTCTATGGCCTTTTGTATTTCATCTTGATTCTTTTCCCAAATATCACGTATAGTATTTTCAAAATCTGACGGTACATCTATTTTGTTTGTATCATAGAAAGAAATGAACTCTTGGAGTTTTTGTTCGATATTTAGAGTGATGGTTTCTTTCTTTTTGTTTGGGTTAGTATATTCGACAGATATTTCAGAATTTTGATTTTTCTTTTCTTTACCAAAAATATTTCCAATCTTTTTATTCAAGCCTGCTAAAAATGGATCTTTCGTCGTTTCTTCGTTACCCATTAAATCCTCTGCTTTCTTTTTTAACAACTCCGCCCTTTTATGAAATGGGTCAAGCTCAGCGACTTCTTTAAGAGGCAAATGTTTTACATTGCCAGATTCTTTTTTTAATTCTTCCACCGCATCTTCACCGCGCATTGCCTTAATGGTATTGAGTTTAAAAATATCTTCTGGCAAATCAAGGTCTTTAGCAGTAAGGGTGAGCAAAAATCCGCGTGAAGCAAGGATTTTTGCGACGAGGACTCTGTCTTCTTTTGGATATTCTTTAAAAGTCAAAGCAGTTTTGAATCTTTCATCTAAAAATTCAGCAAAAGATCTCTCGTGTTTTCCAGTTTGTTTTTCTATGAGCCAAGAAGATAAAATAGCCTCTACTGAGCCTTGGGTCATTACGAATTTCTTGAGCGAATATACTTTACCGGAAGCATCCATCGCCCCTGCTTTTTTTGCAACTTCTTTGTTGGTTTCATTTGTATAAGATTCTTGAATTTCTGCCATTACTTTACAAAGATTTGGTAAGGTAGTGTTCAAGTCATAGTATGACATATCCAATGAACCATCTCTGTTTAAAAGACGTGCGAGCATAATATTATAAGCTTCATCTGGCGGAGTGTATCTTACTTCCAAATTATTTTGCTCGAATTCTCTTGCAATTTCTGGAGGTAAATCTTGTCTTTCAGGATTTTTTTCTGATTTTAGATTGGCGGTAAAAATCATCTGAAAACCGGGTTTAATTTCCACAATGCCATTACCGACAATATTTATATTATCTCCAACCCTTGCATTAAAAACTCCCTTAATAAAAACCATTTGCTCCTTTGGAAGAGCGGTGAATTCATCAAAAATAACGGTCTTTCCTTCTGTCATGGCTTTTGCAAGAGGCCCATATATTTCTACAGTTTCTATTGCCCCGCCCTTTGCTGGTCTTATTCCTGTTTTTCCCCAGACATTTGATTCTTTAGTTTGCGGATTGCAAAAGACCATCTCTGGATCTTTGCCCGTAAAGTTAGCGGCTGCAAATCGTGCAAGGGATGTCTTACCTGTTCCTGTTGGTCCATGCAAAAACATAGGCTTGCCTGTAAGCATTCTGTCACCTATTGCTTCTAAATCTTTTTCTACACTAGGAGTAATACAAATATGTCCGCTCTTAGCTAAATTTTCTTTATATTCAATAAGTTCTGTCTGGTGCAAAACTTGCGGATCAGCCTGTCCCAGTTTTTCTTCGCTGGCCTTAATTTCTTCCTTAATTGTTTTAAAAAGAGCTTCATTTCTTTTCTTGGCTGATAATGAGGTTTGAGGATTTAAAGTTTCAAACATTCGAAGCATTCTAAAATCCTTATCGTCAGTAATCTTTTTCATTACTTCTTGAACATTTCCAATCTCGGGAGTTTCTTTCAAAATAGCTTCATAATCAATATGCGCTCGATCTTCTAGAGCTTCCTTCTCATATTCAGCTTTTTGCTTTTTAAGAGTTTCTTTGGCACCCTTCAAGCCACCAAAACTTGCTACTTTAAAATCAGTGGCTTGTTTTTGAACTTCTTCTAAAGGTTTTTTATAATGCTTCTCAAAAATAACACTGGAATTACCTTCCTTATTTTTATTAATATCAAGCTCATCAATTGCTTTTCGCAATTCCTTTCTTTCTTCTGAAATTTCGTGAAAATTGGGAGTATTTTCTCCTCCATTTCCAAATGTTGAGTTGTTTGATGTTTTTTCCATGACCATATTATAAAACAAATTAAATTAATTTGCAACCCCAAGGTCTAAACTACATTATGTTTGAGTTATTGTATCAAATTAACCATAAAAAAGTAATTTGAATTAAGGACTAATAGGTAGAAATTCATGGCTAACCTTCGTCATTGGTTCTATGTCCAAGTCCCATCGTCTATGCAGCACTAAAAAAGCGTTGTATTGACGCGACTTGAGCGCTGCTCAACAAGGCTGGGAGACCTGGACTCGAACCAGGATTTCCGCCTCCAGAGGGCGAAGTCCTACCATTAGACGATCTCCCAGCTTTATAGACCAGCTTTGCAAGGAACAAAAATTTGACGGGCAAGTTAGACGATCCCGCAATAGATTAAAGAATACTTGAAAATTGTACTTTTATCAAGACAAAAGAAAATTTCTGTATAACAGAAATTTTCTTTTGTCTTTTCCAAATTTTTTACTAAAAAAATAATTGGCTACCAACTAATATCTAGTGTTTAGTGTCTCAAATATTTATGTACAGCCAAATAACTGGCAAAAGAACCAAATACAATTCCTGAACCAACTATTGTGCCAAAAATCTGCAGAAAATGATTTATGTAGTAACCAAACAAATTAAACCCTACAAAATATGAACCGTAGTAATGATTGATAACAAAGGTCAAAATTGCAAAGAAAATCAAAATTACAACTGCAGAAATAACCCCGCATAATACCCCACTAATGACAAAAGGACCTTTTACATATGAATTTGAAGCCCCGACAAGACGCATGACAGAGATTTCATCCCTAGACATGAAAATAGCAAGTCTTATCGTGTTGAAAGTTACAATGATAGATATAAATATAAAGATGATAGCAAACCAAACACCTATCATATTGGACGAATTTACTATTTCAGTGAGCCTGTCTATAACAACTTTGTTTTGAGAATAATTCACCTTGTCTATTATACTTGTACCCCCTGAAGATAAAACTCCACTGCTCATATTATCCAAGTATTTGGCTATTCCAGCATACTGAGATGGATCTTTTGCTTTAATATTTAATGTTGCGCCTAAAGGATTTTCTCCGAGCTCATCTAAAGCTTGCAAGGTTAAATTGTCTCCTTGGTGTTTAGCTTTAAAATTAACAAGTGCTTGATCACTAGAAACATATTCAACCGAAGAAACTTCTGGCAAAGCTTCTAGGGATTTTTTAACAGATAAAACATCAGATTCTTCCACGTTGGTAATAAAATAAACATTAACATCAACTTTATTTTTAACCTGTTCTAGGCTGTAATTTAAAAAACCTCCAAGTAAAATAACTGAGATTATTATAAAAAGTGTGATCGTCATGACCACGACTGAAGAAAATGAAACAAAACCATTTCTAAAAAAATTTTGTACCCCTGATTTTGTGATTCTTTTTGTTGTTATCCAAAACATGATTTTATTTAAATTATTGTTTAATTTTTACAAAGTATATCTCCCCATTTTATCATCTCTAACAATTTTACCCTTCTCCATAGTGACCACCCTTTTCCCAAGAGAATCAATCACACCTTTGTTATGTGTGGTAAGAATAATTGTTGTCCCCAAATCATTTATCTTTTTAAGAATTTGGATAATATCATTGGTGTTTATTGGGTCAAGATTTCCTGTTGGTTCATCGGCTACTATAATATCTGGCTGGTTTACGATAGCCCGGGCTATGGCAACTCTTTGTTTTTCTCCGCCTGAAAGTTCGTGAGGGAAATTATATGCTCTATTAGTTAAATCTACCAGATTTAATACATGTGGGACGTCAGCGTCTATCTCATCTTCAAGTCTACCTGCCATTTCCATAGCAAAAGCGATATTTTCATAAACGGTTTTATTTGCTAAAAGTTTAAAATCTTGAAAAACTGTACCGATTTTTCTTCTAAAATGATGAATTTCATCTTTTCTCAATTTATTTATGTCTAGAGACTCATAAAAAACTCTTCCAGAGGTAGGTTTTTCTTCAGCTAAAAGCATCTTTATTAGAGTTGTTTTTCCAGCACCTGAATGTCCAACAATAGAAACAAATTCTTTGGGCTCAATGGTCAAACTAGCCTCTTCAAGGGCCTTTGTACCATCAGGATATAATTTTGTCACTCTATCAAAAAGTATCATTTACCCGAGAAAATTTTTACTGATAAAAATGTTATTGTTTTATAAATGATAACCTCTAAATTTTAACCTTATTTTGCTAAACAAATCAAGGTTTAATAAAGCATTTTCAATAACGTCAGTAAAAACTTTAACGGGTTAATTATATCACCATGGGATGGCGTATACAAGATTTCATTATATATTATGGCAGTTTGACAAATACCCCGAGGTTCAACCTCGGGGTATTTGTTGATTTTAATTCAAACTTTTCTCTTTTTCTATAAATTCATCTAGGTCTCCATCTAACACTTTGTCTATATTTGCAGTCTCAAAATTTGTACGGTGATCTTTAATCATCTTATAAGGATGAAATACGTAAGAACGAATCTGGCTTCCCCATTCTATAGATGTCGTTTTACTTATATGCAAACCCTCGTGTTTTACTTTATTTTCTTCTTCTCTAAGTTTGTATAATTTACCCTTGAGTATTTGAATGGCTTTTTCTTTGTTCTGGGCCTGAGATCTTTCAGATGTAACTCGTACATTTATACCAGTTGGAATATGAGACATTCTTACCGCTGTTTCTCTTTTGTTTACATTTTGCCCGCCAGGACCTCCCGATTTTGCTATATCAATTTTTAAATCTCCTTCTGGTATCTGAATATCTGCATCTTTTTCTATTTTCGGCACAACTTCAACAAGAGAAAAAGAAGTTTGTCGTAAATTTTTTGAATTAAAAGGAGAAAGTCGTACCAAGCGATGAACTCCGGATTCGTGTTTTAAAAGCCCATAAGCATTAGGACCTAAAACTTCAACAGTGATATTTCTGTATCCGCCATGATCATTTCCAGTTTCATCCAGCATCTTATAATCCCAATTATTTTTTACAAAATACTTCGAGTACATTTCAAATAATATTCTCGAAAAATCTTCGGCATCATCTCCACCAGCACCAGAAAAAATAGTCATAATAGCATGACCTTTATTATATTTGTCTTTACCAAGAATTTCTGATTTCAGAAAATTAAGCTCTTTCAATATGGCCTGTGCTTTGGCTTTATCATTCCAAAAACCTGGAGATAATATTTCCACTTCAAGTTTTTTTATTTTTTCTAACATTTCATCCGCCATGAGCCAAAGGCCGGGATCGAACCGGCGACCCCATCTTTACGAAAGATGTGCTCTACCAACTGAGCTACTTTGGCAAACTATTTAATACCGTACTCTTCTTTTAACTCTTCCACTTTTGCATCAATTTTTGGCAATAAATTAATAAGTGAGTCTCTGTCCGTGTTGATCCATACCTCCCACGCATGATAACCTGGTTCATTCTGTCCATCAGGAGTACAACCTATTTGATGAAATAGTCTAAAACCTTCTTTTTCAAGTATTGATTGAATTGCGCGATTATAAATTTCACATTCGATTTTTGTGTTGCCCTCAAAAGCAATCATAAAATGCTTATCAAACTCTGGTTCTCGTATCTGCAAGTCTAACTTATGAAATAAATTTTCTTTTTCTAATCCCATATCTTTATAATTATATTATGGAGCCATTGACCAAAATCTCCACCTACCGTGGTGGGTGCTTTTCCATCTAATTTCATTCGATACGGAAAAGCCTTTCGATCCCGGTCCGCAAGCAAAGCAGTTTGCTTGCTCAATGACACATTTTAAAAACTCCGTTTCTAAAATGGAGCCATTGACCGGGATCGAACCGGTGACCTCGTCATTCGTTTACACCTCACTTTGCAGGAGGACTAGACTGTATCTTTTTCCGTTCGTTACGGAAACCCTTGTCAGTCGTTCGAGCGCCTTAAGGCGCTACGGTCTTGTCCTGTTTGATTACAACAGGATATTAACCGTTATTCGGGATTCATCTCAATATTACTATTGTGATGGGCAGGAGTCTACGACCCACCAATGACGTGCTCTACCAACTGAGCTACAATGGCTTAGATTCTCTAAGCACACCTTAAAGATAACTTATTTATCAAGTTTTTTCAATCATTTCAAGTATAATTTTTTCAGCTTTGTATTATTAATAATATACAATTATCACACCATGGTCAGATCTATACTTGTACGTCCCTTTTCCTCTAACTTTCGAAACAATGGTTATATAAAACTGCTCCTTTTTAACACTGGGTTCTTTAATCCAATAATTTAAAGCAGATTCTAGAACAATATGACTAAAAATTTGTAGACTAAACCTTAATATATTTTTTTGACATTACTAAACTTTTCTAGAAAATGTATAAATTTATCGAACATTTTTGGGTCTGTATTAGTCAATCGAACACCACAACTACCTCTTTTTAATCCCTCTCCCCCCAATAAATATCCAAACCTAAGCCAAAAAGAATTCCTTCCTGTAAGGTCTTCGGCTGTCTTATATAAAAAGGATCTCCTACTGGATTTTTTAATTAGTATATTGCATCAGAGATAGTCCTCTTTTTAAGATTATTTTTATTTATTCAATAATTAATTTTATTCATAGAGCATCTAAATTGTCTCGAAATTTGTGCTGAGGATTGTTTCTTTTTTATATATAAATAAAATAACAATTTATTGGACAACCTATTTTCCATTGGTAGACTAAATACTTTCATACTAGGAAGTATACAAAATATCATTAAATAATCGAATAAAAAAGCTGTCTTTCTAAATCAGATTTCGTCTTTATCTTTTTTTGCAAACAAATCCAATCAGTAAAATGAGGATGATGATTAAAAACCATAATATATCCATATTCTTAGGCACTTTTATTGGTGTTGTTGTCGAAATTTTACTACCTTGTTGACCACTTGATGAGGCAGCACCATTGTTTGTTTTAAAAATATTAGATATTACTGGCCCAAAAAAATTTGTAATTTTTTCAATGATCGTTTCGCTCCTTTTCCTGACAATAATATCTCTGTTTTCACTTAATTTAAGTGTGGAAGTAGAATACTTTATTCCAGCAGGTAAATCTAAACTTGGTTTAACTTCAGGTTTTTTAATAAGTTCTGCTAATTTCTCTTCGAAGTTAAATATCGCGAATTTTGTTAAATGGTTTACTTGAAAAATTACTCTATTACCAATAAAAACCGCATCTGGAATTAATACCCATTTATTATTAGTCTCATTTAACCAATAAACTTTCAAATCTTCATCATCTGTAAGATTTTCTGGAACAGGTAATGTGATAGTAATTGGAGAGGTAAAAAAGTGAACATAATTACCATTTTGATCTGTAGCAATTACATTATAAAAAACTTCATTAATTAACTGAGTTTCAGATAAAACTAATCCACTGTTAATTTCTACTAGAGGTTCCAATATGATACTAAAAGTAATTCTGCTTGAGACATCGTTATTTGGTATTTCTAAAATAACTTTACCGGCATCAGTATCTTGAGTTATCTTGCCAGATTGTTGTGGCAAAATAGTTAAATTTTGATTAACTACCTCTACATGCGGAGCAACTATGGATATGACCACTGGTGATAAAAATCCTCCTGCTTTTATTTCATTGCAACTCTGACTTAATATTGGACTCCCACCCAGACAACCTGCTGGTAATGATGAAAGCACTATCCTTGTTTGTTGTCCATCAGAACAAGTTCCCCACTCAGAATATGTCCAGGATGTACATGGTGGTCTCCAATCTGTTCGCACATCGCAATAATTTGGGCAATCGAAAGTTAGAGTCCCAATAATTGTACCGGTAGCTATGCCGGAAAACTTTCCAGTTGATTGATCTATTCTTACTCCACCAAAATCAATCCAACCTAAATCTTCACCCCATGCGTATCCCGACAAATTACCAAGTCCGTCATTTAAAACTCCACCGTTTTCTGGACTGAGATTTATCCAACCACTATTTGCAGACCAGGCATAACCAGAAAGACTACCGCTGCTAACAATGGTATTTTCAAAATTTATATAACCAATATTATTACTCCATGCATATTTGTATGGATCAGAAACTGTACTTGCAAAAACATGGGTACAATTAAAAAACAGGCCCAACGAGAGAATAAAAGTTATCAGCTGGTGTCTAGACATATTAAATTACTGTGCTTTATTTGTACTGGATGTTATAGGATATTTTTTAGCAGCAGGTGTCAAATCTTGAGATGGATTAATTGAAATTGGAGCAACATTTATAATTTTATTAGTTGATGGACGATATAGGATCGCTTTCATAGAAGTGGTGAAAGCAAAAAGGACATCACCATTTTCTGCCTGAGCGAAAAAGGCTTGTCCAACCAACTTGGTTTTATCAGAAATTGTTGCAACTGTCGGGGTTTCTGTTGGAAGTTCAATTAATTTACCTAGAAGTCCGACAAGTCTGGTGGTTTCCTTTTGGGCTTCAACATTTGCATTTACTGTAAGTGCTTTATATTTATTGTAATAATGGAAAGTTCCATACACTCCAACGATGGCAACTAAAACAAGAATAATTACTGAAAGTTTTTTGGGTCCGAGTCTTCTAAATATCCCCGTTCTCTCCTCTAAGCTGGTATCTGCATCTGATGCTAGGACATTATCTACGCTAACAACTTCTTCTACCACTTCAACTACTGGTGTCTCTACTATATTTTTTCTAACCATTTTCATTATTGGTCAAACTATTTTTTTATTTGACTTAATTAATTAACTTTTAATAAAGCATATTTTATCACTAAATTTCTAATCGGGCAAAACTAATTAAAGCGATGTACCGTTATTAGTTTGCCGGTGTTATATCGACAGAAGCCTGATCTGGGGAAACTTGTGGCTCACTTGTGGCTGGTGTTTCTATAATTGGAGTTTGATCAATTACCGGTGTCGAGTCATCTAAAGCAGGTATTTCTGTAGTAATCAAGTCCGTTGGTAGTGATTCTTGTGAAGTCACTGGGTTTTCTTCCGTTATTGGGTTACTTATTTCTAACGATAATTCTTCTGAGTTTACAGGATTTGCATCTGTAATTGAACTACTAACTCCTGATAATATTTCATCTGTTGATGTTGCAATTATCACCTCAGAATCAGTAGTTGTCGCTGTGTTAGTTGATTGTTCAGTAACATTTGTTGTTTCCTGAGATGCTGGATCAGAGTTTAATATTGAAGTCTGTACAGAAGCAGTGGTGTTTGTCCTATCCATAATATTCTGCAACTGGTCACCATCTACGCAAACTTCACTTCCATCAAACTTCTTCACACAAATTTGTTCGGTATGGACTTTCTTTGCAAACAATTCGTTAAAATATCCGCGGATTGCTGTAACACGAGCTGATACAAAATCAGTTAAGAATTGCTTTCCATCAGAAATCTTTTTGCCGATTACAACCGAAGGATCGCGTGCATCTTCGGACTGGATTGTTGAAACAAGTGATGATAATCCATTGTCTGAAAGCGAAGAAGAAATATCTCCCAATAAAACTGATTCCTCTTTTATATGCTTTGCTATGCCATCTACATTATTATTTTCTATAAACACAGTCACAAAACCTTCTCCATTTCCATCAAACGAGCTCAATGCTCTCCCTATCGTTCCGCCCTTCAATAAGTCAGCTTTCATAGCTACTCCAACTTCTGAAGAAGATGTCAGATAATCACCTATTGCGATTGACCCATTCTCTCCATTTACTTTTACTGGTACACGTCCGGATAATGTAACCGGGACAGCGTTTGTGCCACTTCTATTAGTTCCTCCTCCCATGAGCAATGAAGGTAATGTTGAAACTACACCAAAGAGATTTGTGTCGTACGCATTTTGACTCTTTTGAACCCCAACAGATAGAGTTGTATCAATACTAACAACATCACCTATTGTGATATTGTTATCATTCGTTCCATAAAGCTCAGCCAAGTCAGCACCAAGGATTACTTCCATTGCAGTTAAGTTCGCCTTAGTAACAGAAGAGTTAGACGCTGTAGTAACACAAAGTCTATATGTGTGAGTTGCTGCAGTTATAGCGGTTGATTCGACTAAGGTCATGGCAACAACCATTTTATCTGTATTTCCACCTTTTGTATTTGAAGTGTAGGTATTTCCAAGTTGTGTACCACCTGTTCCACAAGCTGTTCCATCCCTGTATACATAAACAGTATCATTTTCAGCAGCAGCTGAAGATTTATCAAATTCAACAGAAGCAGAAACCATAACCTCATTGGTACCTGTTGTTATTGTAAGGCTTGTAGCAATAGCATTGGTCTGTGAAGATGTCACCAGAGGAGCGCCACTTGCATTTGATGTTTTAATATTATTTGGAGTTGCACCTGAAGCCGCTGTTATACAATTTGTCCAAGATCCATTTTCATAACATCTAAACTTGTTAGTTGTGGTTGAATAATACATTGCACCATTCACTCCAGAAGGATCAGTTGAATTGCCAGAGTCTAAAACAAATAAATCTGGGGTTGATTTTCCTGTTGTTGAACCAATTTGTACTTTATTAGATACTCCTGTTCCACCGGCTTCAAGAATAATTGAACCAGTACCTGACTGCAGGTTCAAAACAGTTGCACCAGTTGTATTACCGATAGTAATTGTTTTTGTATTTGCCCCATTTCCAATATTTACTGCTCCTGTAGAACCAGAATCAAAAGTGATTGAATTTGCACCAGTTGATGAAACTGTTCCTGTAGCTGCAAAAGTCATAGCGGTTGCTGAATATGTAATTGTATCGATTGATGCAACTCCGGTCAAAGCTCCTCCTGAAGTTACATTTAAGCCTAATGAATTTATTGAAAGTCCGTCCAAAGATGAACCGATAGAAATAGTATCTGTCGCACTATTTGTGCCGATATTTATTGCGTCTCCTCCAATACCAGTGCCGATATTAATAGTTTTTGCATTATTTCCGGTTCCAAGATTTACTGTGCCACCTGTTCCTGAATCTAATGTAACCGTACCTGTTGTACCTGAAGTAATCGAGACGTTGCCAACACCTGTGCTTGTGGCAGATAGTGTAATTCCACCAGTACCAGAATTGATTACAACTCCTGTCGCACCTGTCATATTTCCCATAGTGATGGTTTTAGCGATGGTTGTACCAATATTCATCGCTCCTGTACCAGAATCTAAAGTAAGAGACGAGACATCATTCGTAGAACCAATATTTACTGTTTGTTGTGCTGCACCCGTGCCAATATTCAAAGTTCTGGCTTGAGCTCCTGTACCTATTGAAATCGCGCCTGTACCTGAATCGAGAGTCAAAGCGGTTGCGCCAGTTTGATTACCAATATTTATAGTTTTTGCCGAGGCACCTGTGCCAAGATTCAAAGTCTGAATTCCAGCAGTAGCTACGCCTGATAGGATATTTACAGTTGAGCTGGCTGCCGAAGCACCAGCAGAAATATTTATTACTTGTGCAGAGGTGTTTCCTCCATTACCAATTGAGATTGTATTTCCAGAAACTCCACCTCCAATATTTAATGTCTTTACTCCAGAACTATTCGCCAAAGTTACAGTTTGAGCACCAGTGCCCGGAGCAACATCAAGATTGCCAACTCCTCCGATTGAAATTGCTCCAGAAGTCATTGCGGCACCAAGAGATATTGAACCGCCAGTCTGAGTATTTCCAATTCCTATAACATTTGCTCCGGTTCCGCCAATATTTATATTTTCAACAACAGCTGCTCCGGTACCAATATTGATTGTTCTTGCAACAGCATTTGCACCGATATCAATATTTCCTGTTCCTGCTTTCAATACCAAAGTGGTTGTACCCGTTCCATTTCCTATTGTAATAGTTTTTGCGTTTGATCCTGTTCCAAGATTAACTCCTCCACTCGTCCCCGTATCAAGATTCAAATTACCTGTGGTGCCTGAAGTTATATTTAGATCAGAACCTGCAGCTGACGATAGAGCGAGAGTTGTTCCTCCTGTGATAGCAGTAGCTCCTGAGCCAGTAAGAGTTGCTGTGGTTGTTGCTATTGTAAAGCGTATACCGGTGCTTGTCTTGAAGCTTAGAGGCTGAGAATCATTTGTTCCAAGTACTGTTGCTGTACCAAAGCCATTACCTCCATTTACAAATGCTGTATCGGAGATTCTTGTCGCGGTTGTCGGTAATACAGTTTCTCTCCATGATGATATACCTGCATCATATTGGAATTGAACAGAAGAGTTTGAAGGTATAATTGCATCTGCTCCTGTTTCAATTATGATTCTATTCGATACAGTTGAGCTTGCGCTGTTGTTTCTTATGGTTAGATCATAATTAGAAGCATTCGTTATATTTATATATCTTCCGTCTGTACCTCCTGCGATACCTGTAAGTGATGCTATATCACCACCTGTATATCTAAAATATGAACCTGCTCCAAGATTCTTGTTATTTAGTTCACCAACAGATGAGAAGCTGACTTGCGGAGTAGCGTAGCTTCCAAGAACAACCATATTTCCTGATGTTGTTGAATTGCCTCCTATAGATAAACCACCTCCGAGAGTAAGAAGACCAGAACCCATAGTGATAGGTCTGTTATTTGTTGTATTTATACCAAGTGTTCCAGATCCGGTCATATCTAAAATCGTATTGGTTGCTGAGAATGAAAGAGCGGTTGAATTATCTATTACAAGACCCGATCCTGTAGTAAAGCTGTGTCCTCCAGTAATAGCAACATCTCCATTTAGATTAATGCCTCCTCCATCTGCATATAGATTTACTGTTGAACCTGGAGTTGTATTTCCTATACTTATTACCTTTCCATTTGAATTCGTTCCTATATTTATTGATCCTGTTGAACCTGTGTCTAGGTTCAAATTGCCTGTGGTGCCTGAAGTTATATATAGATCATGTCCAGCACCTGATGAGAGAGCCAGAGAATTATCTGTGGTTATAACTGTTGCCCCTACTGCGGTAAGAGTAGCTGAAGATGTTGCTATAGTGAAGCGAGTTGTACCATCTGTGATGAAGCTGAGTGGATTTTCGTCGGTGGTGCCAATAACTGCAGGTGCACTGAAGGCATTGCCACCTTGTAGGAATGCTTGTTCAGCCAAAAGTGCTGTTGCACTTGAAGGAGGAGCAATAACATGCCAATGATCTTCTGAGGCTTCATATTGAAGCATAACAGCATTATCTTCTGGAATGTCTATTGGACCTTCTGTACCAGTAATTATTTGTGTACCGGTGGCAGAAGTGAAATCTTCATTATTAAGGGTCAATGTCCCTCCATCCTGTCTTGTCATAATAGTAATTATTCTGCCATCAGTACCTCCTTTAATACCAGTAAATGTTGCTGTACTTGTTCCTATATATCTAAAGAATGAACCTGTGCCAAGATCGACATCATTTTGAACTCCTTCAACTGCCCACTCGACATCGTCTGAGAGTGAGAAGTTGCCGGACGATTTAATATTTCCATTAAAAGTAGTTGTCCCAGTAAATGTTTTATCACCGGCAAGTGTTTGCGTACCAGTAGAAATTACACCTCTTGCAACATCCGATGCATCAGGAATATTAATCGACAGAGTATCACCAAGAGATACTGTAGTGCTTGAAATATTTATATCATTGCCTGATGTCCCCAATGTGAGAAATAGAACAGAATTTGCAAGCTTATTGTTAGCAATTGTACCGGTTGCAATATCGGAATCTAAAACCGATCCAGTTAAATTAAGTTTGCTGTATTCTATTCCAGCGCTTCCTGAAATGTCTTCATTAATAATTGTGGCATTCAAAATTTTTGCCGAATTTATTGTCCCGCTATTTATAGTCAGTAATCCTGATGAAGCAATGGCCGCATCACCAGACATCGTCACAAAGGTTGGTATTCCAGAATCATTAGCTAAAAGAATTTGGCCTGAAGTCCCTGCGACCGAAGCTGATAGTGCTCCAGTTCCATTGCCATACAAAACTCCATTTGCCGTAAAACTTCCTGCTCCAGTACCTCCCCGTGCAACTGAAAGCATACCGGAAGATATCACAGAAGCATCTAAAGTTGTGGTGCCTGCAGATGTTAACCTCCCTTGAACATCAACTGTAAATGTTGGAACAAAAGTATTTGATCCGTAAGTACCTGTAGCAACACCGGTATTGCTCAAAGCAAAAGTTATATCACCACCACCTATAAAACGATCGGCGAGAGAACCATCCAAATTTATGCCAGTACCCTGAATCAAATCCCCATTACTACTGGCATTAAGAATACAGGTCGGACAATCTATGTAACCAGTAGTAGTTGAATATGATATTGGCCCAGCGCCAGTAATCGCAGCTCTAGCTAAAGAATTTGAAAAATATTTATTAACATCACCGGCATTTATATTATCTGTAGTTAATGTTATGTCTCCAGTTGCTCCATTAACGCTTCCAACAGTAGCTCCCTGCTGTATGCAGTCCCATGTGGACCAAGTGGAACTTGAATTGATAATCCAATCACCAATATTCCAAGTGGAATGACCGTCAATATTTGTGGTACCAGTAGCACTTACAATATAAAAGTCACCTGCTTGCCAATCTGTTGATCCTGAAGTTATTGTCGGATTATTACCATCAGCATCCCATATTCCTTTATATTTTAAAGATCCGACAATTGAGCCCGGCAAAAGAGTATCATTTATTTTTCCTGAACCATCAAATAAAGTAAACCATGACTGATTTCCTAAAAGAACTTCTTTGTTGGTTGTTGTGCCCGTCCCCAAATCGGCCGCAACAATTGTACGGTAACTTGAGGTTGCTGGATCTCCACTGGCTGGCCCAGCATAAAAAGTATTAGCTATTGCATTTGAATTTACTGCACCTATGGTACAAATAAACGATGTTCCATTCCAGCTTATTCTTTCGTTTGAAGCGCAGGCCGGAGCGTTAATTTTCAAATCCGTACCAGAAAAAACCAAACCATTTCCGATGCTTATTTCGGAAACATTTCCGGTTGATCCAGTTGGATTACCGAGCAATCTATTTGAACTGACATTTTGTAATTTTGCATAAGTAATATTTGAATCAAGAATTTTGGATGTCACAACGGCATTATCGCTAAGAGAAAGAAATCCTGCACTACTCAAGGTGCCAGCTCCAGACAGAGTAACTGGATTTGCATTGTTTGATCCATCACCAACAAAGATTTTCCCTGCATCTAAAGAAGACGTAATTTATTATTAAATATATTCCAATCAATCGCAGACAAGCTCCCGACCGATGATGCACCAGAAAGACCAAGTGTAAGAACTTGATTAGATATTGTCAAACCATTTGTATCATTTGCTAGAGTTACGTCTCCTGTGTTTGTAGTCGAAAGATTTGAAGCTAATACAGCTCCTGTGAACGTCGCACCTGACAATTGTGCATAATTCGTTGAAGCAGAAGCTTGTGAAAGATATGTTCCTGCTGCGCTTGTGGTGGAGAGATAGCTGGCAAGAATATCCGTTGCAGCCTGTGTGGTTAGATATGAAGATGAAGCAGCCATCCAAACTGGGTCAGATTCTGATTTTACGTAAGCCAAAGAAGTTGAAGCCGAGTTCAACAAATAGAGAGATGACGAAGCGGAAGGAATGTATGCGAGTGATGTGGAAGCTGAGAGAGGAAGATATGTGTTTACTGCTGATAGTGTTGTGAGATAGCCGGCAAGATTGCTTGCAAGAGATGAGGTTGAAACTTTATTATTAAAATTTATCCAATCTAATGTGGAAAGTAAACCTCTATTTACGGAAGATGCAGTTGGAATGTTAAAAGTATGAATACCTGATACTGAAACAATATTAAAATCTGTCCCTCCTGTCCCAGTAGCAAAACTTTGTGTTGTACTTGCTAAACCATTTAAATTAAAAGTTAAAACTCCGCATGTTGAAAGATCTGTAGGAGGACAGTCTGGCTCGAGCGTAATCCCCGGCTCGTACATTGTCGCATTTGCACTTTGGGCAAATAAAGAGAATAAACTAAATACAAAAAGAAAATAAAGCAAAAAAGTAACAATTCTTGTAGAATTATCCTTGCTTCGTATAGGGGTTATACTGAAAAATCCACCCACCATTTTCAACTTCATATACTTCGAATATTATACAATATATTATCTTAATAAGACAACGTATTTATCCACAAAATCGTTGATATTCACAATAAAATTTATCTGCAACAATTTTGTTTTTGTAGATTAAACAAAAATCACCTAATTTAGTGTTTTTTTGCGCAGCTGGCCAGAATTTCTCCAGCACTTCTCGTTTCGCCATCGCTCAACTCGAGTTGAGCACCTTCCTTACAGGAACGGTACACCATTTTGGATATTTTATTTCACTGCGCCATAAAATATCTCAAAAGGTCTTTCGGTTGGGTCCCAACTCAATCCTCAACTCATTCATTTTTTCTGCTGAAAAAATATCATTCCGCTGTTTGAATCCGGAAGTAAGCAAAGAAGTTTGCTTACTCTAGCCGCGCAATTAAAAAGACACCCAGGTTTGGGTATCTTTTAAATTGCGCGGCTGGCCGGATTCGAACCGGTGACCTCTCCCGTGACAGGGGAGCGCTCTAACCAGCTGAGCTACAACCGCAATACGTAAAACAATAGCAGGAAAAAGGTTTTTTTTCAATTTTTCCTATGTGTCGATGGATGGAATTGGCTACTACATAGCCAGGTACTTTTTCATCTCATTTCATTCAATAGGAAAAAGTCTTTCGATTTCACCACGGAATGAAGCATTTCATTCCTCGTCAACAAACAAAAGCTAAAACCGCTTTTGTCCTGTGTCGACGGGTGGAATCGAACCACCGACCTTAGCTTTATGAGTGCTATGCTCTAACCGTCTGAGCTACGTCGACATTGTAAAACAAAGACAATATAACATTTTTTATAACAAAAACAAATTAACTGATCTGCCTTTATAAAACAATACTCAACCAAATCTGGCTGAGTATTGTTTTACATGTTGCGGGGGTACGACTCGAACGTACGTCTCCAGGTTATGAGCCTGGCGAATTACCGCTACTCTACCCCGCTGCCCAACATATTACAACAAAAAAACACAAAAAGCAACAAGTGTTTGCAAAAAACACATCTTAATAAGATTAAATAACTTTAAACTCCTCAAAAACTGATTTATATAAATTTACAACTCTTTTAGCCTCTCTCTGAGTGAGAAGAAAATCAGAACCTTGATGTGCAATAGCATTTCTTATTTTATGAGCTTCCCAAGCTTCTTCTATATGTTCAAAATCTGACGTCTCTACAGCTTTGAGTTTTTCTCCCACACCCTCTCCTGGTAATTTTAAACTCTCTAATAAATCGCTCAAAATGATATCCGCCTCAAGTATGGCAAGTTTCCATTTATTAGCATCGTCGGAATTAATATGTTCCTCAACAAGCTTCCATTTTTGATTTTCAAATTTTATATTTGTTTGATCTTTATTTGTCTCTTCTTTAGACTGAATAACTTTATGAATCATTTTTTGTTTAATATTATTCTCTCTCAAAATATAAATGATCAAAATTATTATTAATACTATACAGAGAAAAAATGAAAAAACAACATATCTAGCATAAAAATTTATAAAACTAAAAAGAAACGAGTTAAGATGTGACTGCCAATCAAAGTTAATCTTTCTTATCCAATTAATTATTGCGGTTGCCAAACCCAAAAAAAATACAATAAAAAAAACTAGTTCAAATGCACTAAATGATGACGAGGAAGATGAATCTTTTTTATCCTTTTTATCTTTTTTGTCTGCCATGCGTTTATTATACCATTCTTTATTTTTCTCCCAAGAAACTCTTGCTAATAGTAAACAAATTGTCTTCTCTACTATTATCGGCGATAAATTGTATTCCGATTGGCAATTTTTTATTACCAACTTCTTTAAATCCTGAAGGTATAGAAATAGCCGGTATACCAACCAAATTAATTGATACAGTAAAAATATCTTCCAAATACATCTGCAAAGGATCTGCAATCTTTTCTCCAATCTTGAATGCTACACCAGCAGTTGTCGGTGTTGCTATAATATCAACTTTTTTAAAAGCTTTTCTATAATCATCTTTTATTATCTCACGAACGATATTGGCTTTGTTATAATAAGCATCATAATAACCAGAAGAAAGAACGTAAGTTCCAAGAATAATTCTCCTTTTTACTTCTCTACCGAGACCTGACTGCCTTGAAAGAAAATAATCCTCTATCCCTGTGCTACCCGAAACTCTTTTTCCATATCTCATACCGTCGTATCGGGCTAAATTTGATGATACTTCGGCTGGTGTAACAACATAATAAACAGCAAGAGAATATTTTGAATTCGGTAATTCGATGTCTAATATTTCATGCCCTTGTTTTTTGAGTTTATCTAAAGATTCTTGAAAATTTTTTACTATAGCTTCATCTATTCCTCCGACTTTAAGAAAGTCCCTCGGTACACCTATTTTGAATTTTTGTTTCCCATTTTGATTTTTGATATTTTGTTTTTGGTCTTCAATAGTCGTACTATCCATTTTATCCTGACCTTTTATAGCATCGAAAACTATCTCAACGTCTTCGGCGGATTTTCCAAATGGTCCAATCTGATCAAGCGACGACCCCATGGACATAACACCGTATCTTGAGACCGCACCATACGTCGTTTTTAAACCGACAATTCCACAATAGCTCGCAGGTTGGCGAATAGAACCACCAGTGTCTGAACCAAGTGATACAAGTGCCATATTCCCCGCAACTGCCGCTGCTGAGCCCCCTGATGAACCACCAGGTACTCTTTCTAAATCATAAGGATTTTTCGTTGTTCCATATGCAGAATTTTCAGTTGAGCTACCCATGGCAAATTCATCCATATTTGTTCTGCCAATAAAAACGACACCATCCTTTTTAAGTTTTTCTATTACTGTCGCATTGTAAGTTGCTTTATAATTCTCTAATATCCTTGATGCAGAACTTGCGATCCTCCCTTTTATTAAAATATTGTCTTTGATAGCAAAAGGAATACCCGTAAGCAATCCTGATTTTCCGCTTTTTATTATTGCATCAGCTTTTTTTGCCTGCTCAATAACATCAGAAAATACTTCAAGGTAAGCATGAATGTCCTTGTTTGTTTTTTTAATTTGCTCAAGATAAGCGGATGCCAAATCAACAGCAGTATAGTCTCCACTTATTAAGGCACTGTGAGCTTTTTTAATTGTTAAATTTTTTAGATCTATCATGACTTAGCTGTTTTTATAATATTTTTTTCACTTTCAAATAATCGTCTTGGGAATCTGGCATGTTAGCTACAATATCCTTTGTGTTTGTCCCAGTATTTGTTGGATTTGAATCCTCTCTTACAACATTTCTGAGTTCACCGGCTTGCTTTTCTTCGTTTACAGATGAAACAACTTCCTTAAGTTGTGCAACGTAAGATAAAATTGAATCCACTTCTTTGGGAAGTTTTGATTCCTCTTCTTGCGTTAAAGTTATTCTAGCAAGCTTGGCTAATTTTTTAATATCATCTATTCCCAACATAGAAATAATATAGCATAAATAAGCTTAAAGTTAAAAGTTAAAAAAACAATCCGGATTATTAACACAACCTATATATATCGAGATTGAGCTATACCAACTCAACTTTTTCACCTTTCAAAGTAAATAATTCGGTTTTGATAGACATATCAGGAAATTTTTCTTTGATTATTTTTTGGGCTTTTTCCAATTCACTTTTATGAAACGTTACTTCATCTTCATGCGATCTAAATTTTTTACTTCCACCATATGCGCCACAATCTGTGTGGTTAGTCAAAATCAATTTGTGTGGATGGTGTAACTTTATTGATATTCCAATGTTTTCAAGTAGAGTAACTTTGTCCTCTTCTTCAAGAGGAGAAGTTAAATTTTTGCTTGAACCGGCAATTTCTATCAAATCAAAAGCTCCATATTTTTCTTTTAAAAGCGGCAAGGCTTGGGGCCAAAAACGATAGTCTATACAACAAAGCACCAACGATAGTTTTTTGGTGTGACTCATATTTTATGGATGAAAATAAAATGCAACTGCAATAATTGCATAAGTCATTATGAGCTGTGCTCCTTCAAACCAATTACTTTCACCATCTTCAATAATCGAATTTACGATAAATACTGAAAATATAATCGCTACGAGTTCAAAAGTATTGAAAACAAGAGTCATGTTTGATGGAAAAAATAAACTGACAAGTACAAGTGCGGGAGCAACAAACATTACTATCTGTGTTGCTGAACCAATAGAAATCTGAAGACTCAAATCCATTTTATCTTTTAATGCCATAGTAATTGCAGAGGTATGTTCAGCTGCATTTCCGATAATTGCCACAAAAATCACACCGATAAAAAGTTCCGTCCAACCAAGGCTCGCAACGATAGGCTCAATCGAACCAACTAAGATTTCGCTCATAAATGCAACCGCCACTGTAGCAATAAGAAGTATGATAATACTTTTTTTAATGCTCCACCTAGCTTCATTTTTACCAACATCTTCAGTGTATAAATGTTTGTGAGTATAAAGTGAGAATAATAAACTAGCCAAATAAGAACAAATCATAACAATCGCAACAGCAATGCTCAATTTTTCTACAACCCCCCCCCAGTGGAAGAAATAGATGAAGTTTGAAGAAAGATAGCTGGAATAACAAGCGCAACTACTGCCAATAGCAACGTTGAGCCACTTGCTTTTGCCGCAGTCGCATTAAATTCTTGTTTTTTCTTTTTCATTCCTCCAAAAAATATAGCTGAACCCAAAACCAGAAGAAGATTACCCAAAATTGAACCAGTGATTGATGCTTTTACAACTTCTATAAGACCGGCTTGTAATGCAAAGACACCAATTATAAGCTCCGTTGCATTACCAAAAGTCGCATTCAAGAAACCACCAAGAGCGGGACCAGTATATACGGTTAATTCCTCAGTTGCCTCGCCAATATATTTTGCAAGTGGTATAATTGCAATTGCAGATAGTATAAAGATAACAATAGGTGGAAAATTATAAAACTTAGTGATGATTGTTATTGGTACAAACGCTAAGAGAACGTTAAAAAATGTGTCTAACATAATGTTGTAATTAGTTACTAATGACAAAATTATAACATAATGATATTAAATAAAAAAACACATAAAATTATCTTAAAATCTGTATTTATAAATTAATCAAAATAAGCAACTATGGGTATCTTTTTATATGACGCAAAATATGGTCAAGGCGGGGTACATACGATGAAACCCCAATATGAAGTTCGTAATGATGGAGTCTATCGAACTATATATCATCCACAAGGACGAAGCATCGCACCAGACTATAAAATAAGAGGAGACAAAGTTTTTACAACTGCAAATCATTCTGCTGGTGTGCAAGCCAATCCATGGTTTACAATTCGTGGAAATGAAATTCATAATACGGGCTACCACCCCGAAGGAGCAAAATCTATTGCATCTTTTCATTTAAAATAAATCAGAATATAAAAATGGTGTGGCGAATTTTCGCAGCACTATTTTTATATTGTTTACTTGATTAGCTTTGTAAACTTTTTTTCATCAAGAATCTCAATTCCAAGTTTTTGTGCCTTTTCAAACTTTGATCCAGGATTTCCTCCGACAACGAGGTAAGATGTTTTGGAAGAAACCGATTCAGAAATATCTCCACCGAGTAAGCGAATCTTATCTTTTGCTTCATCACGTGACATCATAGAAAGTGTACCGGTAACTACAAAAGATTTACCCGAGAATTTTCCACTGGCAAGGTTCAACCTTGCCAGTGGTACAATTTTAACTTGTTTCAAGAGCCTATCAACAAGCCTTGTATTTTCCTTATCCAAAAACCATTCATAAACTGATTTTCCGACAATATCCCCCACTCCATTTATCCTTTCAAGCTCAGCAATATCAGCCTTTCTTATTTTTTCTAAATTTTCAAAATTATTAGCTAAATCTATAGCTGTCTCCTCGCCAACTTGCGGTATTGAAAGCGAAACTATAAATCTATTGAGGTTTATTTTGCGCGCATTTTCCACAGAAGATAAAAGATTGTCAACTGACTTTTCAGCAAACCTAGGTAAAGATAATAAATCCCCTCGTTTCAAAGTAAAAATATCATCATAACTTGTAATCAAATTGTTATCTAAAAGTGCGTCAATTATTCTTGGACCGCAACCATCTATATTAAATGCCTTTTTGGATACAAAATGATAAAACTTCCTTTTTTGCTGTGCAAATGAATTTTTATTTACACACCTCCAAGCGGCCTGACCAGGAATTCGTTCTATTGCACCATCACAACCACATGCATCTATTTTTTTAGGAAAAACAAAAACTTTTTCCTTACCTGTTCTTAAATCCTTTAAGACTTCTACAATGTCAGGAATAACATCTCCAGCCTTCTGTAAGATTACAGTATCACCAATCCTTATATCCAGTCTTTTTATTTCATCTTCATTGTGAAGAGTTGCACGAGAAACAGTAGAACCCGCAACTAACACTGGACGTAAATGCGCAACCGGCGTAATCACTCCTGTCCTACCAACCTGAAACACAATATCGACAACCACAGTCGTAACTTGTTCTGCCGGAAATTTATAGGCTATTCCCCACCTAGGAGACTTACCGGTATAACCAAGCGCTTCCTGAATTTTTCTTGAATTAATTTTAATCACTACTCCATCAAGACCATAATCAAGTTTTCCTTTATTTTGTGCCCATTTTTTATAATATTTTTCCACACCTTCCAGAGAATCAAAAACTTCATAATGTGGATTCGTTTTGAAACTAAAATCTGAAATTAATTTTAATTCCTTATCTTGAGTATCGGGAATTTTTCCATTTATTTTATCGATATCATAAATAAAAGAGCTGAGTTTTCTACTTGCGGCTATTTTTGGATCGAGCTGACGTATAGATCCAGCGGCTGCATTTCTTGTATTTGCAAAAAGTTGTTCACCGTTTTTTTCTCTCTCTTTATTAATTTTCGTTAACTCTTTTTTTGACAACCAACATTCTCCAACGACAATAATATCCGCAGGTTTGGGAAGCACTAGTGGAATACTTTTTATAGTTTTTAAATTTGAGCTTACATCCTCTCCTATTTCTCCATCACCACGCGTTGCACCTTGTACAAACTTGCCATTTTTATAAGTAAGAATTATTTTTAAACCGTCTATCTTTAACTCGCAACAATATTCGATTTTCTCGCCGGTTAGTGTTTTATCTTTTTCTATCATTCGACGAATTTTTTCATCCCATTTTTTCAGACCTTCTGGGGAAAAGCAGTCGTCAAATGACCATTGTCTCACTTCATGTTTGACCTTCTTAAATTCTGAAAGTGGTTGATCCCCTATCCTTTGTGTTGGAGAAAGTGGCGTTCTGAGTTCGGGATATTGTTCTTCAATTTCCACAAGTTCCTGCATTAGTGAATCGTAAGATTCGTCAGTAATATCTGGTTGATCCAAAACATGATAAAGATACCTGTAGTGATCTACAAGTTTTGACACTTTTTCATATCTTTCTTTGATCTCTTTTGGAATGGACATTGGTTTAATCTGGTTATAAAGAACTTGCGGAATATTTTTTAGTTATTATACTGTTGTTTTATTCCTCTTTCTGCTCTTCTTCCTATTATTCCTGTATTGTGTCCATTGGCAGTTATTAACGTCACTGGAGGATTACCAAACTGTTTACTTATTGTTATATCCGAAATTGGTGCAGAAATTGAGCTTGAAGAAAACTTAAAAAAATCTTTTTGATTTACAGTATATGTTAGTGAATTCCTATTAAAGGATAATTTGATCGGTATATTGTTACATTTGACTTCGTCTACCACATACGATGAAGATGGATCAAGGGAAACTGTGTCTCCGTTAAGATTCGTGAACGAAGAACAGCTTGAATCTTCACAATAAGGAAAAACCCACTTAATCTTATCCCAATACTTGGCACATTCAAGCGCACTGTCAGCTGCATAATATGCAATCTGTGAATCCCTGACGGAAGTTGAAATTTGTATCTCCCTCAAAGAAACACTAAAAATGGATATGCCCAGTGTTATAAGAAAACTTGCAAGAAGAACCGCGAAAAGTACAGCAAAACCAGCATTAAATTTTATATTTGATTCCAAAACTTCATCATACTGAAGTCTTGATTTCAAATATTTAAATTGTTTTTTTATATTATAATACATTTTATTAATGTCGACGATTTAAATTTAATGCTTTATCGCTCTCTGTGAGACACTCGTTTGTAAATTAAATGAGGATACATCACTACTACCTGCTGTCGATATTAAACCGGAGACTGTAACAATCACCCTCGGTTGAGTTCTTTCTGCCACGACTGAATTTAGTTCATCATCTGCACCAATTACATAAAATTCCATATTAGAGACTTTTGCATTCGAATCAGATGAAATCAAAAAGTCATGAGTAGTACGATTACTAAATCCAGCATCAAATTTATTCCTAATTAATTCATGTGTGGAACTATCATACTTATACTCAACCCCAACATCTTTACTGGGATCGGAATGATTTATATATCTTACTGCTACGCCACCAGTTGGACAGTCTTTCTTACCACCGCTAAAATTACCATCCTGAGAGCATTGGTAGTCGGTTCCTGTCCTCATATCTCTTGATATGTCCTCCACGGCAAAAGTGACACTATCTATGGTATTTTTGATTGATTGGGCCTTTTTATTTGCATTTATGATTGAAATAAGAGAAGTAATAGCTATCGTCATAACAGACATGAATACACCAATTGCAACTAGCATTTCAACGAGTGAAAAGCCAGATTTTAAATTATTTTTTTGTTTCATTATTTTCATTAACATATCTTTTTTTACAAATTATTTCGTATATATTTGACCAGCGGAAGTTACAATTACAGATGTCGTCGCACCATCAGCAGAAGACAAAATTATTCTGGTATAGTCAGATGCCACAGATAGATTGTTTACATATATGTGAGCATCTGGATTTGGTCTTATAAAAAGAACTGAAAGCTGACTAAGACCACACTCTGGACTAGCTTCGGTTCCTGCACATATATCTTTTATGAATGTCCCTCTTTGCATAGAATATTTTTGTACACACTCAGAATCGCTTACCGTACAAGCAAAATTATCTCCATATTTATTATCGCGAACAATATCATTATAAAGTATAAAATTTGTTCTACTACCACCCTCTCCTATATTGAAATAAACTCCATAGGGGGAGCTGAATGTTGCGTTGGTGCTTTCCTTAACATTTACTCCATAAAATTGTGCCTGTTTTATGGTTAGTGCCACGTCATAACCAAAATTATGCAACAGAACTGAACTGTCAAATTTATTTGAATTAAATAATACTATACCAGTTAGAATCACGAACACGGTTATTGTAACCAGAAGCTCAACCAGAGTAAACCCAGATACCAACTTTGGCGTTATGTTTTGTTGCATTACACGACGATTATAAGTAAATAAACTTTTACAAGAAAATAATCTAGTTAAATAGTCATTTTTAAAAACACTTTGCGACGACGCAAAAGTTGGTGTACGGGTAAATCCTTTTTTTCTCTCTATAAAATTTGACATTATATTTTAACTTAAAAAACTAAGCAGACTTTGTAAATTCCACGACGTTATAATTTGCAAAAAAACTGAAAATATTATGAATGGTGCAAAAGGTATTTCGCTTTTTAAAGATAACTTGATCTTGGATATTTTCAGCTTTTTTAAAAAAATGAGTATTAGACTAACAATGGCACCTATCCAAAAGGATAATATGGTGGCAAACACTCCTCCCGAAAAACCAAGGAGAAAACCAATACCAATTGCAAGCTTTGCATCTCCAAAACCCATCCATTTTCCACCTGATACAAGCCAAAGAAAAGCAAAGAAAGCAAAAAGTATGGGGCCAGCAAGTAGGTCAAGCGAGAGAGGAAAATTAATAATTTCACCTAACTGATGTGTCAAAAAAAATATGCAGATGGAAATCACAATGAAAATTGCAACCATGCCATCTGGAATTATTTTGTGTTTAAAGTCGTAAATTGACATCACGACAAGTAAAGACGAGACGACTAAATACAATGGTAATAGAGATACCAAACCGATTTTTAAAAATAATCCAACGAAAATGATTCCTGTTATAAATTCCACTATCGGATATTGATATGAAATTTTACTATTACACTTTAAACATTTTCCGCCAAGCATCAAGAAACTAAATAGAGGCAGAAGTTCATACCAATGTAAATCCTTACCACAAGAAAAACATCTTGATTTACCAGTAACAAAAGAAAGACCTGTATTGTAACGTAAAGCAACGACATTCAGAAAACTGCCGATAATGGTTCCAAACATGAATACTATAAATAAATTTATAAATAACATCCCAGTTGTAAAATTTTAAAGCTTTTAATGTTCAGTGAATTGTTTTTTATCATTTTTTAATTATATTCTAATTTCATTATTTGATTCATCTCGCAATTTACAATGGGACAAGTCTTAATTAAGGCATTACATCATAAACCAATGGGTCAGTGGAGGCATTTACAGTATTGTGCCCACTTTCACCTATTACATCTCCTACACATTCATACATGTTACTTGGTAAAGCTCCTGAATTAAAACCTTTTTTAGAAAGTACATAGTTATTGTTTCTTTCAAATTTGGTCCAAAGTTGATATGAAATGCAATTGCTTGTGTTTTGAGTTTTGGTGATAGGAAAATAATTATCACTATAATATATGCCATTGGATGGATCTTTCATAATTTCTAGTAAATATGTCGGCACAAGACCACGTAGGGTCAAAGGATATACGCCATATTTATTAAAATATTGTTCTAAAGCAAGTTGAATAGTACTAATATCCGAAACCCTTTCCTGATCCCTACTTACAGCTTTTGACGCATCAAATGAAGAATAAATGATTACAGATAAAACTGCCATTATAGAAATAACAACAACTATTTCGATTAATGTGAAGCCATTAATTAATTTTGTGATTGTTTTTTCTTTTTTTGATTTTTTTATAAACATTTTATTATCTATAACTAGCTATGTAGTTTACTTGCAAGAAGTTGTTTGATTTGGCGCTGATGGCATACTTGGCATAACTTTAGAAGCCCCTGAGCTACCCACACACCAATAACCACCCGACTTGAGTTTCACAAATATTGACCACGCTCCCATATCACCTGCACAATACGATGTACCAGCTCCGGTTGATGTAGCCTGAGCAAACATGGCAGCAAATTTAATGGCCTCTGGACTTCCCTTACCTGTGCAAACACTTTTATAACCCAATGAAGGATTCGCGCCATAAACCATTTCGGCTTGATTTCTCATACTAGCCATTCCTGATTTTACAGATGAATCGTTACCTTTTGACTTTGCTGAACCCAAAAAAGCTAAACTTACTACCAAAATTATACCAATAATAGTAATGACCATTAATAACTCAATCAATGTAAACCCGGACACTAACTTTGGTATTGTGTTTTTGTTGCTTCGTCGAAAGAAAGATAGAATAAATATTTTTTTCATTTTTTTATATGTTAGCTAAATTTTATTAAAAACACCAAGCAATGATGCAAAAGTTGGTGTACGGATAAAACCCTTTTTATACATATTTTAATTTAAATTAATACAAACGCAAAATAATAAAATATACTAATATTATACACCATATTATGGCAAAACAAAAAACCCACTTGAGGTGGGTTTTTTGTTTTTCAAATAGATTAAAAACTATCTATTTACAGTTTGCAGCCAATGCAGTGGATGAAGCTGAATATCCAGAATATCCATTTGAGTCTACACACCAATATGCATTTCCGTTTTCAGCTGCACCCAACTTTGCTACAATTGAATAGACAGAACCTGAAGCAGCACAGCTCATGCCATCTGAACCATTTTGTGATGCAATTGATGAAGATGCATTTTGAAGGACTGAGTCATCTTTACAAAAATCATCAGGATCACTATAACTGCTGCTGTTATTATCAAAAAACAAGGCAGCTTCTGCTCTCATGTTCGCCATATTTGACTTGATAGCCGCATTTGCTCCTTTTGATCTTGCAGTGTTCAAAGAAGCCAAAACTACTGATGAAAGAATACCGATGATGGCGATAACCACCAAAAGTTCAATCAATGTAAAACCTTTTTTATACATATTTTTAATTTTATCGATAAGATATTAAAATCTTTACACCTTCCTCGGCTCAGAAATGACAAAGATTACTTTCTCATTTCATTCGCTCTACGTCGGCGTTAAAAATCAATTTTACTAACGTTAATAAATTGCTAGTGTTTTTTGGCCATCTTAATGCTTGCTCAAGGCAAAAGTACTTCCATCAAAACATCTTAGCTTACTATGTAATTATACAACTTTTAAAATAAAAATGTTAAACATACGAAGTGTTGATAACTAAAAAAACACTGGCCGATCCTGCTCCGCAAAATCGGCCAGTGTTTTAAAATTTTCGCTTTTTCTACATACCTGACGAAATACTATAAATAGGTACAAGAACTGCCGCCATAAGAAATGCAACACCGATACCTAATAGAACTATCATTGCTGGCTCAATAAGACTAACCATGGAGTCAATGGAATTAGTAACTTCTCTCCTATAAAAATTAGCTAAGGTTTTTAAAATATTTCCCAACTGTCCAGTTTCTTCACCTATTTTTACCATTTGAACAAATATCCCGGGAATTTCTTTGTGTTTTTCCAAAGCATTTGAAACCGAGCTCCCACCTTTTACATCTTCCACAGTTTTATCTAACACTTGCTTATATACCAGATTATCAACAACTGAAGATGTAAGATCTAAACTCCTGACCATTGGAATACCAGAAATAAGCATTGTGTTCATATTATCAGCGATTCTCGAGAGGTACAATTTGGAATATAAACCCTTAATAAAAGGCGTTGTTATTTTGACATCGTCTAGTGCATACTTCCCTGACTCAGTTTGTAAATATCTCCAGAGGAAAAAACCACCTATAATTAAGGCAACTAGAAGGAATACACCATAATTTACAAAGAAATCGGAAATACCTAATACCACTGCAGTGTATATAGGAACCGCTTGACCAGATTCTTTTAAGATAATACTAATTTTGGGAATGACGACAACAAGCATAAGTATCATGACAGCAATAAAGGTAAAAACAACGAATGCTGGATATATAAGTGCGGTTTTTACTTTAGAAGTGACTTCGTAAGTACGGTCCAAGTGATCAGCTAAAAACATAAAAGTTTGATCTAGTTTTCCAGATTCTTCACCAGACTTAACCATATTTATATAAAAAGGAGAAAACACATCTGGATGTTTGCCCAATGAATTAGAAATACTGTTACCTCCCTGAAGATCATCAACAACCTCACTCAATTTTTTCCTTAGAACTGAATTTTCAGATTGCATCGCTAAAAGCTGAAATACCCTAAGTGCCGAAACCTGAGCCTCAAACAAAGTAGCCATCTGTCTCGACAAAACAACCACGTCCTTGTTGGAAACCCTATCAAAAAATGTAATATTACTGAATAATCCCAAACCGTTTTCTTCTTCAGGCTTGATAGAAACAATAGACAACCCCCTTTTCTGTAAGGCGTCTATAGCTACATCTATATTAACGGACTCTATTATTCCATCTTTTGATGCACCACTTTGATCTAATGCTTTATATTTGAATGTCATTTACCCGAGAAAATTTTTACTAATAAAAAAGTTAGCGACTTTTACTGAATGACTACTATCTACATTAAACATCGTATATTATATATCTATTTTGTTGATTTACAAACTAACTTTTTCTGCATTTCTGTCTAATTTTGTAAACATAAAAATACTTTATTCTATGGTATAACTTTTTTCATTTTATCCACAAAGACAGAAATGTGTCAGTAGAAACTTTAACGGGTTTACATCATTCTTTCCAAAATATTAGCGTCTGTTGAATATGCGTACGCATTTTCAACTGTTATTTCTCCCTTAGCAACAAGCTCGGCTAAACATCTGTTCATATCTATCATACCATCCTGTGATGATGTTTCGATTACTGAACTTATTTCATGTATTCTATTTTCTCTAATCAAATTACTGACTGCATTGTTGTTTATCAAAAGCTCATATGCAGGAATTAATCCCCCTGAAATTCTTGGAATAAGTCTTTGAGAAAAAATACCGGTCAAACTTCCAGCAAGTTGTATTCTTATTTGTTCTTGTTGTTCAGCTGGAAATGTATCAATAATTCTGCTTATTGTCTGAGCCGCGCCATTTGTGTGTAGGGTCGAAAAAACCAAGTGTCCAGTCTCAGCGGCAGTAACTGCGGTGGCAATAGTTTCTGGCCCCCTCATCTCTCCAATAAGGGCAACATCAACATCTTCTCTAAACATACTCTTCATTGCTGTTTGAAAATCTAACGTGTCAATTCTTATTTCTCTTTGATCAATAATGGATTTTTTCGGCTCATATATATACTCGATCGGATCTTCTATTGTAATAATATGTTCTGCTCTACTCTCATTTATGCTTTCTACCATAGCCGCAAGAGTTGTCGACTTACCATGACCAACTGGCCCGACCACCAAAAAGAAGCCTTGTGGTTTTTCAGCGAAAGATCTCAAAATATCTGGAAGATTTAGCTCTTGCAAACTTCTAATTTTCTTTGGAATAAGCCTGAGTGCAATACTAATCAAACCTTGTTGAAAAAAGGCATTACCTCTGAATCTCTCACCATTGTCGATTCCATATGAAAAATCCAACTCCTTATTTTTCAAAAAAAAGTCTCTGTTTTCTTTTGTAACAAGTTCGGAAAGAATTCCAATAATCATTTCTTTACTTATAACCTCTCTTTTAACCAAAGGCAAAAGCATTCCAGAAACTCTTATTGTTGGTTTCTTGCCTTCTGACAAATGTAGATCAGAGGCCCCCTCTTGAAAAACAGTTTTTATTAAATCGATAAGCTCTTTTTTATAATCCATATTGTTAAATAATTTATTTTTGTAACTTAGACTTATTTCTATTTTTTGTTCAAGAGAGATTTTACTTCTTCAACAACCTCTGAAGGTATCGTCGTTGCCTTCACAATAAAACCGTTCACACCAAGCTCCTTCGCTCTATTTATGTCAGAAACCGTACCTTGATTCGTAAGCATTACAGCAAGAGCTCCGGGTGCTAAGTTTTCTTTTTTGATTGTCTCATACATAGCAAATCCATCCATTACCGGCATTATTAAATCCATAAGCAAAACATCGGGTCTATATCCCCCTCTCAACACTTCGAGTGCATCAGCACCATTAACAGCAACTTTTGCTTCAAATCCACTTTTCTCAAATTTCATTGAATACATACTGAGCAGGAATGAATCGTCATCTATTATAAATATTTTCTTTTTTTCATTCATTTTATTTTATCTATTTTAATATATTGTATATTTTACTTCATTTTTTGTTAAAAAGCGACTAAACAAAAACTCTCTTTAACCCTATAATTCATTAACCTGCTCAAAAGGAACAATTTTTTGTATTGCCTTAATAATTGCATCTTCTTTCATTGTAATTAGGCCATTTTTCCTAGCAACTTTGTACACCTCAGATTCGATAGGATTATGTAATATTACCTGCTCTATTTCACTGTTCATCTTAAACATTTCAAACACGGCGATTCTGCCCTTTGTACCTTTTGGACATTGGGGTGTAGATTCGGCCTCAAGAATTTCTTTTCCATCAGGAATCTCACTTCTAAATGACTCAGGTAAATCGGCAAACTGTTTGTCCATCATAGCTTTTATACTACCGTTGATAGGAAGAGGTTTGCCAGTTCCTGGACAGATTTGATCGAGTAACCTCTGTGCCATTGTTAAAATGAGTGTTGGAGAAATAAGGTATGGATCTACTCCCATATCTATAAGTCTTGGTACTACCCCACAAGCATTGTTTGTGTGTATAGTTGAAAATACCAAGTGACCAGTCAAAGCAGCCTGTACTGCAAGTTGCGCAGTTTCTTTATCTCGGATCTCTCCAACCATTATTATATCCGGATCTTGTCTCAGGGTGGTTCTCAGACCGTTCGCGAAATCATATCCGATTTCTGGAAAGACTTGGGATTGGCTCATACCATCTATGTTGTACTCGATAGGGTCTTCCAAACTTAAAACATTTTTTTCATCTTTATTTATTTCACTGAGCATTGAATAAAGTGTTGTTGTCTTACCTGAGCCAGTTGGACCTGAAATCAAAATCAAACCGTATGGCCTGGACATCGCTTCTCTGATCATTTTCAGATACCTAGGAGATATCATCATTTCATCAAGCGATTTTACCCCCTTTTCTTGATCTAAAATTCTCATCACGACTTTCTCTCCATAGCTTGCAGGGAATGTTGAGACTCTAAAATCTACTTTTCTTCCTTCTATCTTTGCGGAAAAACGTCCATCTTGAGGCTTTCTCTTTTCATCAAGCTTCATATTCGAAAGTATCTTTATTCTGGCAACTACCGCAGAATGAATCTCTGATGGTAAAACAAGACTGGTATTTAAAATGCCATCAACCCTAAATCTAACCCTAACCTTATCTTTCATGTGCTCAATGTGTACATCTGAGGCGTTTCCGTCTGTGGCATATCTGAGTATTGTAGCAACTATCTTTGTTACAGGTGCGTCTTCTATTATTTTTGTCTCTATCTTTCCAAAACTAGAGCTATCGCTTTTTATTATTTCTACATCATCTGATTCATCCAGTACATCTGTTTCAATCTCTGTAAGGGCTTTGTTGACCTCACCAGAAAGTCCTTTGTAACTTTCAACAACTTTCTTATAATCCTTTTCTGTAACTGCATATATCTTATATGGAATATTTAGCTTACTAACAATAAATGTAAGCGCATCTCTTGATTCTATATTGTCTGGATCCACCATTCCCACTTCAAGAGTTCCGTCTTTAAATGAAAGAGGGATAAATTTATAATGATTTGCAGCATCTTCAGAAATATATTTCAAAGTGGAAAGAGGAACATTATAGTTCTCTAAATTCATAGAAGGAACATTATAAAACTCCTTTTTTACATCAAGTATGGTTTGAGCTGAAACACCAACTTCCTCCAGAACTTCTTCTATAGATTTACCGGAACTGTTTGCTCTCCTTTCTATACTTGCAACGTCGCCTTTACCTATTATATTTTTATTTACAAGATTTTCTAATATATTCATTCCGCTGTAAAATTTAAAATTGTCTCATATGATATTATGTCTACAATTTTGAAATAAATTTGTATTTATTAATAATATTCTCGACGTTTATTCAATCACCCGGAGGCAAAAAACAGGTAGACAATGATCGACTATCTCAATCTTATTGATGATGCAGGTTGACTTGTCTTAGATACTACAACCGAATTATTGCCAATGGGTGCAAAAGGATTATTTCTCCCGGCCTGTTGAAGAGAAAGAGATATTGTATTATCTTTTAGATTTTGAAAAATTTGATTCGAAAAAATGGAATCATCAAGAGTGACTTTAGCCATTTGTTGTAACATGTTAGAAATGTACTTTGCATCTGTAGAATCGGTGGTCTTAGCGTCTGTGATCAAATACGATGACGAGCTGTCTGTCTTAGTAAAATACCAAAACGCCACCATTGCTATCACTATTATTAAAATTATTGTTACTATATTATTTTTCATATTTCAGATTAATTAAATTATTTCAACCAATATGTATTCAGGCTAACATTAAAATCATAAAATCCGGATTCAGTAGCATTAAAACTTATGTTTGTAACATCAAGCAATCTAAGATTATTTTCCAAATCCTGCAAAAAGTTCAAAAAATTATTATATGAGGAGTTTACAGTAAACTTCAATGACAAAGTGCCATAGAGGGAATTGTCTTGACCTATATTATCACCTGATATCTTTGTCATATCACCTACCGAAATATTCTTAGCAACCAAATTTCTACCCTCGGCAATCTTACTAATTTCAATAATAAGCCTTATATTATCTATATTACTTGGAAGAAGCTTTTCTAATCTCGCTTTGTCAACTTCTGTAATCGTATTTTTCTTTGCAACAAGGGCATCTCTTTGAGAAACAATCTGTGTGGATGACTTTAAGATATCATTGTATTTTGATAATTCTTGACTAAGAAAAACTATCCCATCCTTGGTATAGTCCGAGGTATCTTGTGCATTACCTTTATAATTTGGATCAACATATCCAAAAAAAACTGTAATCGATGATATTATTAAAATAATTGGTAATATAAAATTCATAAATTAATTATTTGTATTACTTCCATAAATCAAAAAAACAGGTGCCACAAACGACGTGAAAATAAATGAAACACTTCCATCAGCATTCAAGCTCAAATTTGAAATTTTAGGTTCACTTATAACTTTTTTCCATTCAGGCTTACCGAATTCGTCTGCTTGAGATGCAACTGTCTCCCAATCTCTTGCTTGTCCTGACATTTGAATGGATACTTTACTAACACCACTTGCATCCGGAGATGCGGAAGAAAAAGTAAAATTATTAAACTTTACACTCACAAGTGTTACTTTTTGTAAAAAATCAAAAACTGGAGACACTGCGATGTGTTTGTCCAATAAAGTTTTTGCTACATTGGTTCTTGAATCAAGTTCCACCAAACTCTCAATGGTGATCGAGTCTGATACCAAACCACTTTTATTAGTCTCTATGGTATTTTGATCTGCTGCTAATTTTTGTATTAAAAGATTTTTTTCTAGAAAAACATAACCAGCCATCCCAATAGACACCAAAAAAATAATTATGGACACTAAAAGTAACAGACTCATGCTACCAGAACGACTCGGCTCACCTCCCATGACTGGTTTTTTAGGTATAAAAGATGTTTGAAATTTTGTTTCCATACTATAAATAAATAATATTTTTCAACTTGTTATGTGTACAAACAAAAACGTATCGGGGTTTGCACAACTTTTACGTAACATGCCTGCCTGAGCTGATTTTGCAACCTTCAACTAGCATATATTATACATCAAATAATAAAAACAATACAATGTAAGAACTGTGGACTATCCCGTACGGAAAAGGATGCAGATTAATCTTCTTCACAATTATAACTAAACGAAACTAATCTTATAAACTATACTCAGTTTTTGCCCTTATTTAATCGTGTCCACGATTTCGTATGGGACTATATTTCTTGGAGTTTTCTAATCGCTAAACCAATAGCTACATTGAATTCTGGACCGGCATTCTTAAGAATTTCTTCTAAAAAAGCTGGATATTCAACTTTAGAAAATGGATCTGCAATTTCAACTGTTGTTTCGAGAGAGCTTTGTGCTCTTTCTTTTAACCCCACAAGCATTGAGCCTCCTCCGGTTAAAACTATTTTGCTGATCTTTTTGTTAGATTTTCTATAATAATTCATTATGAAACGTCCGGCTTCCGACAAAATGTAATCGATGGTTATAGATGAAACCTCTGATATACTATTTTTTTCTTCTCCAGAAATACCTTGTTTTATTTTAATTTTCTCGGCATCTTCAAAAGAAACGCCAGTAGATTTTGAAATCGCAAGAGTGATGTCTTGAGAACCACGATTTATTACATGAGACGCCCTAAGTATTCCCCTTTCTACTATAAAAATTTTTGTACTACTAGCACCAAAATCCATTATCACTTGTGGTTCGATACTAGGTTCAAGTGCAGCCCTCATGCTACTAAATATTTCTACCTCAGAAAAACTTGTTTGAAGTCCTGCAAGTTTTTGTATCTCTCTATTTTTATTTATTGCGTCGTTGTTTATAACAATAAGCAACACTTCTGTGCTCTTGTCGTCTTCTACTGTTTGTCCATTTTGAAATTCTGAAACAGTACTTTCATCTTTTGGTATCGCCCACCAATCTAGGGTCACTTCAGAAATTGGTATGGGAATATATTTTCTTGCTTCAATCGGAACCATTTCGGGATAATTTTTCTCTTCAGATGATGGCATCTTCATGAATACAACAAAACTTGATCCAATAGAAATAGATAGACCACTATTCAATGTTGTGGTGTTTGATTCTTTCAACAGATCTTTAACGGCTGCGGAAATTTTATCTGCTGAAAGCACTGTCGCTCTCCCAAGATCCGTTCCTGAATATGGCCCTAAAGCAATCTCTCCATAAGTTTCAAGTACGGCTTTACCACCTTGTTTTTTTAACTGAACCACTTTAATGGAAGAAGATCCTATATCAATACCCAACACCTTCGTATCCTTAGGAGTTAAAACCGAGTTAAAAAAATTTAAGATTGAATTGCTCATGTTTCAAAATAAAAAATCAAAAAGAAAAATTGAAATTAAAAAATAAAATTAATCCTATATTTCTTATCATGTTTCGTCTGTCATAACTTTCCATGCTATTATAACACAGAAAATGACTCATTCAACAAAATGATAATTAAAATAAAGAAGCTTATAGATTCAATATTCGACTTTATATTACCAAAAGATATAGAAATACTCGAAATTGAAAAAATGTCTGAAACAGAAATACTAAGCTTTACGCAACAAGCTAATGACATCAAAGATGACAAATGCAAGGCCCTATTCCAATACAAAGATAAAATATCAAGAAAAGCTATCTGGGCAATAAAATACAACAAAAATAGAACAATCCTAAAAAAATTTTCATTTTTACTATATGAATTCATAATGGAAGACATTTCAGAGAAAATTAACTTTTATACATTTGATAATCCCCTTCTTGTACCCATACCAATGCACAAAAATAATTTAAAGGAACGAGGATATAATCAAAGCGAGCTAATAACAAAAGAAATATTTAAAATAGATGAAGGTAAAAATTTTAATATTTCTATAAGCGCCCTTCTAAAAATAAAAGAAACACCACATCAATCTCTACTAAAAAATAAAACTGAAAGAATAAAAAATCTAAAAGATTGTTTTTGGGCAGATAAAAAAGTAGTAAGCAACAGAAACATCATTTTAATTGACGATGTTATTACAACGGGAACGACAATGAATGAAGCTTCACGTGCATTAAAAATTGCTGGAGCTAAAAAAGTCATAGGTTTTTCATTAGCCCACTGAGATTGAATAAAAAAACATCCGTTTATTAAACAGGTGTTTTTTTATTCAATCAATCATCTAATTGTTTGTTAACTCAATTAAATTAATAATAAATATGAGAGAAAGAATATCCCATATTTGCTCAATATCTCATACGTATTAATAAAGCCCGTGGGTGCATGAGTAAAACTAGAATAATGTATAAAAATATGTTAATCTTTTTGAGTCGGGAATAATTACATAACATCTGGAGAGGTGTCAGAGTGGTCTAACGTACCTCTTTGCTAAAGAGGTGGACCCTTTAAACGGTCCCGCGGGTTCGAATCCCGCCCTCTCCGCAGGAGTAAATTTCAAAGAATTTTAAATTTAAGAGAAAGCATGGGGTGCTTTCGTGCGGGATTCGAAGCCCCATTGAGCATATTTTGTGAGAGTAGCGAAACAAAATATCCAATGGGGGTACTGAAACTGTAAGTTTCGAATCCCGCCCTCTTCGCCAGAATTGAGAATCAGAATTATATTTACTGAGACTTCTTGTGCCAGCCGTTTTAATAAAAAACAATTAGTATTCCTATAATAAATTTAATAGCTCTATACAATGAAAAAAACAATAAAAAAATCGATTAAAATTTTAAGTGTAATTATTATAACTGCTATAGTGCTTATTATTGCATTTATATCATACAATAAATTAAATCCGGCTAGATCAACAGATCCCTTCACAAATGGAGGAAATGAAAAAAATATGATAGTTGTGATCAGTGACCTTCATCTTGGTGCCGACCTCACTTATGCAGAATTCAACAAAAACACTCCATCTCTTCAAAAACTACTCAAAAGGATCAGCGTGTCGCCAAACGTCAAGGAACTTGTTATCGCTGGAGATTTGCTTGATGAGTGGTTTGTACCAGCCACAATAAATACTTATGCCGGAAAGGATCAGCGTGATTTTGTGCAACGTATCGCGGCAACCAACAGGAGCGTAATCGATGATTTTATTAGTATAATTCAAGCTGGAAAAATTTTAGTTTCTTATGTTCCTGGAAACCATGATCTAACAATAACTGCAGAAAATATTAACCTTATTCTTCCAGGAATAAATCAAGTTCGAGATAAGGAACAGGGATTAGGCACATACTCCCCAGCCGATTATCCTAAAATAGCTATTGAACACGGTCATCGTTACAATTTTTTCTGCGCGCCGGACCCGATTTCCAACCAAGACATCGCGCCAGGAACCATAATGCCTCCGGGATATTTTTTCACAAGAATAGCCGCTCTTCATATACTACAAAAAGACCCAGCACCTGGCGATACAATGCCGGTTGTTACCCCAAATATTTCTGGTGATAAAAGTCAAAGCTCGTTATTTGCCTATTGGAAACTCTGGGAATGGGCAATCAATTATTTGCCAATAAAAGAGAAATTCGATGAGAAAATTATTGTCACAAACGTTAATGGATTTACGAAGACATACGCAGTTAATGATCTATTACCCTACCAATTAATAGCAGGTGGACAATTAGATGTAAATCTCTTTAAGGGAATTCAAGACACATGGAACCAGAGACAAGTTCTTAATCATGTGTCTGTAAATATTCCCGTAACTCAGGCGATTGCAAAGGCTTCTTCTGCAGAGGAAACTGATAATCAAGCAGTGGTGCAATATTTTATGAACCCAAATTCTGATAAGAGAATCGTCATTTTTGGACATACCCATGTTGCAAAAATTAGTTCATCTAATAATTACAACGGGCAAAAATCAATCTACGCAAACTCCGGAACATGGATTGATCATAATCCAAAACTAACAACCATGAATTTCATTGTTATAACACCACAAAATGCTAATACGTCTTCACGAACATATGTCAAACTTTATAATTTCGAAGGTGAAGTTGTAACAAAAATGGCCGAAGACTCCTTACGCTATTAGGGTGCTTTTATACTAGGAAAGTAAAAAAAAGAGATAATGTTACCAAAGGCTTAGTGCTTAAAATACCTTTACTCTCGTTACTCTTGATTTCGCCCAATTTTTATTATACAAATAGCACAGATAAAGGAGGTGATATGTTTGGTAGAAAACGTGGTGATTTTGTCATGAAAGGCACATCACCAGGACTGATAAATACTTACTGGTGTCGACAGTGTCTAGCTGCCGGCAGAAGACATCAGGTGATCGACCTACCAGGACCATCCACAGATCAGTTTGCTTGGTGCGGATCTAGAGTTCCCACCGTAATGCGCAAATGCACGAAGTGCGGTGGCGAGGACGGCCCTTGGATTAGAATAGATAACAATGGCGATCAGTGGTGCGATACCAATGGATATCTACGGAGCTGATGGTTCAAATCCATCAGCTCTTTCTTTTTATTAAAAACAAAATTAAAGACCCCGGAGCAACATGCCCACGGGGTCTTCATATTCGTGGCATAAGCCACGAACGTCAGTTCATTATGTGTCCTCCACCGGATAGAATCTTCACCACATTTGAAACTGTAGTGGAAAGCTGTTGGCTTCCTCTAAGCCAACTCACTTACACAAGTAATTTTGGATAACTGCAGATTTTTACCACCCCCCCAATCAAAAGCACGACGGCTGTCGGTTATGAATGGACGAGATGAAGATGCGGAAGCACCCTCACCATAAGGCCCGCTACACCCAGTGCCACCCACTCCTCGCGCGTGATATGCGGGAGAGGCTCCGGTCGTACGCGGCGCAGTTGGAGCGACTTGTACGGCCTGTCCTTACGGTGCTTTTTGCACGCCATTGGCATTTCTCCTAAGGACTCATGAACTCATTATTTTACGAAGAACTACTTACTCCTCCTTTTACGTATAAGATAAACGTCTTAGGATTTTGCCATTGTATGCTTCTTTTTGAAGATGTCAATAGCAAAATTTACAGCCATAAATAATGCTATTTTGACAATTAAAAACCTCCGCACTGACATCTGAATGACAGTGCGGAGGGTACACAACTAACCAACAGTAACGGACTAATTCATCCGTGCAGTCTCTATTGGTATCTCCCTGCGGTGTGCAATGGCATCAGTCACCGCTTCGAATGTGCTGCTCGTGCCTGTGATGCATGCTTCTTTGTGAGGCGAACCGACAAATACTTCCACGGGGGTAAGAGTGGTCGATGTTCTGACTAACCTCTTCCCATTCCCGCTGTTTATCCTGTCTGATTTCCACCACCTTTTTCCGAATTTCACTGTCTTGATCAAAACACCGAAAGGTATTCCCGTCATTCTCGCCAGATCGCGAGAAACTTCGGATACTTCGGTATCGATCACGTGAAAGAACTTCCGAGGATATCTTCTGATGTAATCAGAAAACCCAATCCTCGTGGTGAATATCGAATCGACCTCCTTGCCCGTTATTATGGGCACATATTGCCCATATTTCCTTCTGAGAGCGCAAAAAGCTCCGCGACTCACAGATTTGTCGTTTCTCACTATGAGAAACTCCTTCGAGCTCTGTCGATTTCTTCTTCTCCCCATTCAGCCACCTCTTTCACTTTTGATTTTGTGAATACTCACATGGTAACCAGTGAATAAATATGATAGCATCCAAATATCAAAAATCAATATTGACACTTTCTTTTAAAATATAAAAAGGTATATAATGTAAACATATAAATAATAAAAAGATGGAAAGCAAACATAAAATAAAGAAATTAATAATAAAGAGACGTGATAATTTTTTAACCTCACTAGAAAAAAACTGGCGTGATTATTTGCTTAAGCCTCTCACTAATTTATTTTTAAAAGCGAATATTTCTGCAAATAAAATAACCTACCTTGGTTTTGTTTTAATTTTCTTAGGTATATACATGTTTTTTGCAAAATATGAACTATCGTGGCAAGTACTGGTACTTACTATAGCAGCACTTACTGACGCAATAGACGGCCCAACGGCCAGAAACAACGATAATGTAACAATAAAAGGAACCTGGCTTGATCATATCAGAGACGGCTTTTTGGTAGCATGGGTTTCAGTTTTAATTTACTATTTTAACCTACTAAGTTTAGAAATAATAATAACAGTCTGGGTATTACAACTAATCCTTCTTTGGATAAATATTAAAGACTTCTTAATCCGATATCTTATGGTCGTCAGTGCTGAAACAGAAAAACTTATAGAAAATTTTTCCCTAGACAATCTGCAAGCATCTATTATTGGTAGGTTGCAACTTTTTTGTTGGACGATTGGATATGGCTTCCTTCTTTTATCAATATTATTAAATGCACCCATCCTGCTAACTATAGGAAAAGCCTCAATAACCCTTGAAATAATCTTTGTTGGTTTGAATATATTGGAAAGTTATCAAAAAAGTATTAAATACTAATAAATAAACTACCTCGCAGCAGTACTAACAGAGTATCCACTATATTGAATTCGTCTTTACGAGCGAAGCGAGGCAATCTAGGTTTTTGTTGTTCATAAATTCTGGATTGCTTCACTTCGCTCGCAAAGACAGAACACGGAACGATGCAGAGCATCGAGAAAAACTTATGATTATTTATATATGTAAACAAAAAATCACCCACAACTTAATGGGTGATTTTTTGTTTTGTTAATTCATTATTAACACTATAAGCTATCTACTATCTTTTGGGCAGTCTCTATCTTATCAGTAGCTATAGCACCCATTTGAAGCAAAAGCTGAATGAGTGATTTTAATGTCATGCTAGAAATGTTCTGCGGCATTTGTGTGGTTGTAGCAGAAACTGATGTAGAAGAAGTGCTATTCAATCTAGCTCTAGTTGATGGACCGACACTTCCAAGCTGATCAATACCATATTTGGCCTGATATAGCTTTACAGCAGCCATTGTCAACGAACCATAATACCCGGTGACTGCACCGCTATACACGCCCTCAGAAATCAACCTGTTTTGAAGTGCTGTAACCTCAGCCCCAGTGGATCCTAGCGACATAGGTCGAGTAAAAGTATACGACGCTACACCAGATTGCGTTCCACTTACACCAGTTGTTGATGTAGTAGTCGTAGTTTGAGCTGAAGTCGTGGTTGTGGTTGTGGTTGTTGGGACGACTGCACCTACTTGCAAAGTTATACTGTCAAAAATTGAATTGTATTCATTCCCTGAAGATGTCCTAAATTTTGCATAAACAGTTTTTGTACCATCTCCAGCAGTCAAAACCCAAGGTTTAGAAGCTGCAAAAGTTTCCCATGATGATACATCAGAGAAAGTAGACAAATTAGAAATCATCATTAAAGATGCTCCTGAAGCAACTAAACTTAATGTAGCATTGCGAGAATTTGTTATAGAAGCACCACTGTTAATAGATATGGAAGTAGTCGGTATTATTGCTGCAGCTCCTCCACCTCCTCCACCGACAAAACCGCCACCTGAGGCATTGCAGGAACTACCACTTAAAGTATAACCGGAATTACAGCTTATTGCACAAGATGGATAAGCTGCAACTGAACCATTGGCAACAGTTAGAGGTGAACAATTGTGTGCCGTACCAGAAAGCCCCGTTTCAATAACATTAGAATTTAAATTTTGCCAAGCGCTTTCAGTAGCAAGCGCAACCGAAGAACCAATAAATACCGTCAGAGCAGAGAGAGTAAGACTAATTATTATTTTATTTTTTGTTTTCATGATTTTTAGGTGAGATTCTAGGCGAAACCAGCGTTTCCTCCGGTTTCGCCAAAATCTTAATTAGCAATTACTCATAATTTACCCTGTAACTCGTTGAATACGAACCATCGGCAGTTGTCGCGGGAATTTTTACTAGAACATGTATATCGGTTTGTATACCGTCGGTTGCTGGATCAGCATCCGTACTAATTGTTAAATTAGTTGGGTAGGTATTGGCTGTTGCAAACGATACTGGAGCACTTGAGCTACCTGTACCAGATGCGATTTGTTCTGAATAATATTCCATATTACCCGGAGCTGTTAAAGTATTCGAACCGGAAGTCCAGTTGTTAAATTTCAAAGCAACATGGTTCTTGTCTGTTGGAAGAGTTACTCTTATTACCCACTCCCAACCATTATCATATGAACCATCTGCTGTACCTGTTATTTTGGTCATAGTGGTACTGACAATTCCAAAGCTACCTGTACCGGCTGCCACTGTCGTAAATGTTTGACTGGCTTTTGTTGTAGAAGCAACTACTGTATTGCTGGCTACATCTTTTGCACCAGATACCCATACATAGTATGCAGTACTGTT
>Ga0265593_1000015_pt1 | contig 194256 bp, 192 predicted proteins | sample saktaG_8_FD_190136 | JGI IMG/M metagenome (GOLD analysis project Ga0265593, IMG submission 190136) | Saline water microbial communities from Sakinaw Lake, British Columbia, Canada - sak_2011_5_24_36m | ecosystem: Environmental > Aquatic > Non-marine Saline and Alkaline > Saline ... | reverse complement strand
AAATAATAAAGACCGCTTGTTTTAAGCGGTCTTTATCAATATAAATCTTCACTAAATAATTTGTGGCCTCTATACCCTCCTTTTGCTATGGATTTTATCCCTGCATTTTTTTGTATCTCGTATGCCTCTTCTCTGTTAACAAAACGCCCTTCTGATGTCACAAAACCTTGTAAGTGCATACAAGAAAGCATGTTTTTAATCCCAGCCTTTTTCATGTCTCTAAAACAATCATGATGTCTCTGTCCAATAAAAACTTGCCCGTTTTGTGTTTTGATAGCTGAGCAGATTATCTTTTCTTTTTTTATATTGAATTTAAAAAGGAACGATTTGATCCATGTAATCATTTCTTTTGCCTCCTTTGTTGATTTAGGAAATCAAACTTTTTCCTTTTGCAATGCTACAATATTTTCGAAAATATGTAAATATTTTTAGATACTTACTTTTGTACTCGACGCTAAAGCTTCCTTATCCCAAATTTTAGTTTCTGGGATTATTTTTTTTATTTCGTCGATTGTTTTTAAACCATATATTGTTTTTCCGTTTATAAACATGGCGGGAAGTTTGTTTTCTATTTCATATATTGATTTTAAAGTCTCAATTGTTGGAATATTAAAATCATAATCAAAAGAGTATATTCTTATTTGCGGGTACATTTCATGGAGTTTTGTGAGTACATAACCTTCATTTTGACAGTCTGTGCAAGAGCCCTTATTTGAATAGAAATAAAGTATAAAGACTGGTCTATCCTTACATCTGTTGCTTATTTCTTTCATTAAAAGGTAGTCCTTAATTTCAAGCAAAAAATAATTTATTTTTAAATTTTGAAAGGCTGGATCATTAGCACCAATTTTTTCTTCAGTATAGGAAAGTTTGTCTCCAAGCTGACTGACCTCTCTTGAAAGGGTATTATCATTTATATTTTTACATGAAGCTTCTGCAAGAAGCGAAAACTGCGTTTCTGATGAAAGTATGTCTAGAGACATGTTATCTTCCATCGACTTTAGTTCAGCCATTTTTTTATTACTGAAATAGTCGCTTATATATATAGCTGTAATAAAAATTAAGGCGGTTATTACAAAAGTGTAAAGGTATTTCAGCCAGTCAGTTTTCTCTCTTTCGTTCATTATCTCCATGTTATTGTATTAGAGAAGATGGTATTAAAAACAGCGCCAAAGAGCCACAGTGGTGCGATTATTGGATATAAGAACAAGAAATAAAGCAATTCTGCTTTTAATTTTAATTTACCCTCTGACAATTTTATTGATATCAAAACAAGGGTAATAGATGCTAATATTGAAATAACAGCTATTATTGTTGCTAGGCTAGTATTAATATAAAAAAAGTCGAAGTGTATTTTAGTAAAAGAAATCCCGACTAATTTTATTTTTGCTATTTGCTCAAAAATTGAATTGACATTCAATATGATGAAATTTGTTGCGAGATAAATAGCGGAAAATATAGAAGTAACTGCAAAGGGTAAAATAAAGAAACTAAGATTTCCATATTGTTTTTTAAAAAACAAAAATTTATAATCTATAGCATTTCTTAAAAAACCATATGTCCACCTACGTCTTTGTTTATAAAGAGTTTTGACAGTATTTGGAGTGACGGTATAAACAATAGATCTATGACTATTTGCAATCTTATAATTGTGTTTTTGCATTCTTAAAGCCATCTCTAAATCTTCTGTATGATGAGCGTGTTTATATTTTCCTATATCACCAAATATTTTTCTGCGGAAAATAGTGAAGGGTCCTGGAGTGACATGGAGTGCATTTAGATATGTAAGTATTTTTCTAACAAAAATTCCCCAGGAATATTCAACCCTTTGCATTTTTTGCAGTACATTTTTTGGATCGTATACCTTTATAGATGGAACAACTGCCATTATTTTTTGATTTTCAAAATATGGGAGCATATTTTTTAGAGCATCTTTGTCGACAAATGAATCAGCATCAAGGCAGCCGATAAGATCAGCTTTACTATTTTCGATGCCAAAATTTAGTGCAGTATATTTACCCCCATTTTCTTTATGGTGAATTTTAATTTGTGGATTCGTATCAAATATTTTTAGTGTTTTTAAGGAATTATCTATACTTCCATCATCAACTACGATTATTTTAAGTTTATCTTTCGGATAGTCCAGTCTTAACAGTGATTCAATCGTTGCTATTATTGTATTACTTTCGTTAAAACACGGAACAACGATATCAACAGATGGCCATTTGTCATTTTTTCTTATTATATATTCAGTTTTTATAGTTTTTCTTTTTTCAAGGTAGGTAATTACTAAGAAAACCTCGAAATAAAGCGAAAGAAATAAGAATACATATATAATGTAACTTGAAATCATAAGTATAATATAGCACTTTTTTTAGTTTTGGAATAGTGTTTTTTTAAATTTTCTGTATAATGATTTTATGCAGAATTTAGGTAAAAAAGCAATACATGTACACCCGATTACACGAGTAATTAATGATATAAACAAAATTTTCTTTGAGATGGGCTTTAATCTCGTTGATGGTCCAGAGCTTGAAACCGAATATTACAATTTCGATGCCTTAAATGTCCCCAAAGATCATCCTGCACGAGATATGCAAGACACTTTTTGGATTAAACCGAACAAAGATTTTCCTGGTGTCGAATCTAGATTGATGCGTGCGCAGACTAGTACTATGCAGATTCATTTTATGGAGGAAAATAAACCCCCATTAAGAATCGTCTGTCCCGGAAAGACATACAGGAAAGAAGCAAGCGATGCAACGCACGATATTCAGTTTCAACAGTTTGAAGGGCTTTATGTAGATAAAAAAGTTTCTCTTGCAACTCTTAAATCTGTTCTAAATGATTTTTTTGATAAATTTTTTGAGAAAGATGTCGACGTAAGGTTCAGACCAAGCTATTTTCCTTTTGTGGAACCAGGAGCTGAAATAGACATTTCATGTTTCAAGTGCAAGGGTGGCGAAACAGGGTGTTCAATATGTAAGGGTACGGGTTGGGTAGAAGTGATGGGAGCTGGTCTAGTTCATCCAAATGTTTTAAAAAATGTTGGAATAAATCCAGATGAATGGAAGGGTTTTGCATTCGGCGGGGGTATAGAAAGATTGGCGATGTTGAAATACGGTATTGATGACATAAGATTATTTTATTCTGGAGATTTGAGGTTGGTAAATCAATTCTAATATGCGAAAATAAAAGCAACGAATAATTACGAAATCCTGCGAAAATTTGAAATATGAAAAGGACATTTAAAAATGATAAATATAAAAAAGCACGCGGTGGATATTCTCGTCTCTTGAGTATTAATTGTCAAAAATGCAATAATAATATTTGTTTGTATCAAAAAGATGGTCCGGGGATATTAAAAAGAATGTATATTGATAGGATTATAGATCCAAAGGTTTCTGTTTTGAAAAAAGAATTATTGTGCAAAAACGATCATCTTTTGGGTGTTAAGATGTTGTATGAAAAGGAAAATAGAATGGCATATGGACTGTTTGTAGATTCAATAGTGAAAAAGATAGTTAAAAAATAAAATGAAAGTTTCATATAAATGGTTAAATGAATATTTTGAAGGCAAGGTTCCATCTCCGAAAAGAATCGAAGAGCTTTTGACTATGCACTCTATGGAGGTAGAAGAATCTGAGAAAGTTAGTGATGACATTGTCCTAAATGTTAAGACTTTACCGAATAACAATCACAGTTGTCTTTGCCATAGGGGAATTGCGCGTGAAATAGGAACACTTGTAAATATTAAGCCAAACCTGTACTCCCGAAAGTTCATCAACTTGGAAGCTTCGCTCCCAAGTGAGAGGGGGCTGACTGTTAAGATTGAAGATGGGAAACTTTGTAGAAGATATATCGGAAGAATAGTGGAAAATATAAAAGTCGGTCCGTCGCCGGAATGGTTGATTGAAAAACTTGAAACTCTCGGACAAAGATCGATAAATAATGTTGTTGATGCAACAAATTTCGTGATGCTTGAAATTGGTCAGCCGATGCATGCTTTTGATGCAGACAAAATTAGTTCTGAAATAGTTGTAAAAAAAGCAGTAAAAGGCCAGAAAATAACAACGCTCGATAAAAAAGAAGTTGAACTTGATGAAAGTGTTTTGCTTATTACTGATGGTATGAACCCGCTTGCGATCGCTGGGGTAAAGGGAGGAAACTATGCCGAGCTTGAAACGAAAACGAAAAACATAATTCTCGAGTCAGCAAATTTCGAGCCGGTATCGATAAGAAAAACTGCGCAAAAGATAAAGATACAAACCGATGCTTCAAAAAGATATGAGAATGATTTGACCCAAGAACTTTGTGGAGAAGCCATGGATATTCTTACAAAACTCATCGTCGAAATTGCTGGAACAAAAGAAACGAAGGTTGGACAAGTTATAGATAATTATCCTATTAAAGCCGAAAAGGTTGAACTTGGCATATCTTCAAAAGAGGCGAGTGACATAATCGGTGTCGAGATAAAAGATAAAGATATAGAAAATATTTTTGATAGATTTCAGTTTGTATGGAAAAAAGTCGGCAATCAGTTTGTTATTAATGTGCCGGTTGAGAGACTAGATTTGAGAATCAAGGAAGACTTGGCGGAAGAAATCGGCAGGATTTATGGATACGAAAAAATAAAAGATATTCCAGTTCCAGGGAGTGTAGGAAAACCTAAGATTGATAAAGAGTTTGCCTATAAGGAAAAGATTAGAAGAATTCTTTATGAAGAAGGTTTTTCTGAAGTGATAAATTATACATTCACCGATAAAGGCGAAGTCGAGCTAGCAAATCCAATGTCTCCCGAGAGAAGGTTTTTGAGAACTAATCTTACAGATGGACTTAAGAATTCTCTGGAACTCAACGTCAGATATTCAGAATTAGTAGAAATGCCTCAAATAAAAATATTTGAATTTGGACATGTGTTCAAGAACAGTGGAGAGAAAAGCAGTTTTGTGCTTGGCGTTAAAAATCCAACCGGTTTAAAAAAGCCGAAAGAAAAGGAAACCTTAGATTTAGTAATAAAAATACTTTCAGAAAAACTCGCCGTTTCTCTTCAAAAAATTAATAAAGATGAAAATATCGCGGAATTTAGTTTCGAAGAAATAATTGGAGATTTACCCGAAGTTACCAGTTATGATTTTTCCGAAATTGGCGACAAAAATAATAAATACAAAAAGATTTCCCAGTTTCCATTTATGATCCGCGACATTGCCGTGTTCACTCCTGAGGGTACAAAAAAAGAAGCACCATTTGAAATTATAAACAAAGAGGCTGGTGATCTTATGATTAAGAATAGATTATTTGACGAATTTGTTAAGACTTTTCCAGATGGGAGAAATATGGTTTCTTATGCATACCGTTTGATTTTTCAGTCTTATGACAGGACACTTACTGACGATGAGGTAAATGCAATCATGACAAAAATAACAGAAAAAATGAATAAGAAAGCCGGTTGGCAAGTTAGATAAAATAGAAAAATTAATGAGTGGTAAATGATGTTTTTTGTTGACTATTAAGATTACGGGTAGTATATTTTGAAAGAATTTGTTCTAAATCAAAAAACGAGGTGATGATTTTATGGTCATGCTTAACTATCGGGCGGTCTATCGCTGTTTAGACGTAGATCCTCAAAACCCGTTCAGTTCCAAATTCGTGATGCCAACTGCCAGAGCAACGATTGGGGATACTGTTCCAGTCAGTGAAGTTGAAAGACTGGCAAAGGAAGAGGGGAGGAAAAGAGGTTGGGAGTTGGTTGAAGTCAAGACCGTGTAGTGTCATCTTGTTGTTATCTGGGGGCCGATTCCATAGTATGGAATCGGCCCTTGTTTTTCATTTAAAATAGCTGTTTTTTTGCTTTCTTTTATGAGTGATATTTGTTATAATTGTTACATAAAAATATTAAAAATCTGCTTGTATAGACAGGCCATAAATCGTTATAAATATGATTCACCCGAACAAGTTTTTTGAAAGGATTGTATTTTAAAATGGAGGTAATTTGGTAGTTAAAAGTAAAAATTATAAATCAAACATCATTATGGCAAAAAATTTGAACGGGCAAGGAAAACCGGAGAAAGAGACAAAAAAAGAGGGTAAATATGATGCTAGTTCGATACAGGTCCTAGAGGGGCTAGAACCGGTCAGGAGACGTCCTGGTATGTATATTGGTACAACTGGACCAGATGGTTTACAACACCTTATAACCGAGATTTTCGACAATTCCCGCGATGAAGCAATGGGCGGTTTTTGTAATCATATCGAGGTGGTTTTATTGCCAGGAAATAGAGTAAGAATTACAGACAATGGGAGAGGTATTCCAGTAGATATTCATAAACAAACAAAAGTTTCTGCACTTGAGACGATTATGACCGTTCTTCATGCTGGGGGAAAATTCGGTGGTGAAGACACTGGGTACAAAGTTTCCGGTGGACTTCATGGGGTGGGAGCTTCTGTTGTAAATGCACTTTCAACTTATATGAGAGTTGTTGTACATAAAGAGGGTGCCATTTATATGCAGGAATACGCAAGAGGAAAAGTGAAAGCTGCTGTAAAAAAGATTGGAAAGACGGACAAGCATGGGACGATAGTCACATTTGAGCCGGATCCAGAAATTTTTAAGGAAGGAATAATTTTTGATTTTAATAGAGTTGTTACTCACATGAGACAACAGGCGTATCTCGTAAAAAGTTTAAAGATTTCTGCAATAGATGCTAGGGAGGTTTGCGAGAAAAATTCATGTAAAAAGTTTGATGACGAAGACGTATTTTATTTTAATGAGCTTGGACTGGAAGCTCCATCACAGTCATTTTGTTTTGAAGGTGGACTTTTGTCGCTTGTTAAATTTTACAATCAATTTCAAAAACCGATACACAAAAATGTTTTCTATGTTGAAAAAAAGGCTACTGGTGTAGAGTCGGTAGAAATTTCCCTGCAATACGTTGACGATATTTCATCGAGAATTATGGCTTTTGCAAATAACATTGACAATCCTGAAGGTGGAACACATATCACTGGATTTAAAGCCTCGCTTACCAGATCTTTAAATAATTATGCAAGAAAAAACAATCTTACTAAAGAAAGCGAAGATAATTTTACTGGTGATGATGTGCTTGAGGGTTTGACTGCTGTTGTCTCTGTAAAAATTCGTGAAATTCAGTTTGAAGGTCAGACAAAAGCCAAACTTGGTTCTGTAGAAGCGCGAGGTGCTGTTGAGGAAGTTTTTGGTGAGGCTTTTGGTATGTTTCTTGAGGAAAATCCAGATGATGCTAGGGCCATAATTTCTAAAGTTATTTTGGCTCTCAAGGCAAGAAAAGCAGCTAAAGCAGCCAAAGATTCAATTTTGAGGAAGGGAGCTCTCGAGGGAATGACACTTCCTGGAAAGCTTGCAGATTGTCAGAGTAAAGACGCTTCAGAATCTGAACTTATTATCGTGGAAGGAGACTCAGCAGGAGGTACGGCGAAAATGGGACGAGACAGAAAGATTCAAGCTATTCTTCCGCTTAGAGGTAAGATTTTAAATGTTGAAAGAGCAAGATTAGATAAAATGCTTGATTCTGAACAAATTAAAAATCTTGTTGTTGCTTTAGGTGCTGCTATTGGGGACACATTTGATATTGAAAAATTAAGATATCATAAAATAATTATCGCGACAGATGCAGACGTTGACGGAGCACACATCAGGACCCTTCTTCTTACTTTGTTTTATAGATATTTTAAACCACTTATTATTGGTGGACATATCTGTATTGCTCAACCACCTCTTTACAAAGTAAAAATTGGAAAAGAAATACATTATTTTTATTTGGAGGAAGAAAAAGTGGCTTATTTTAAGAAAAATAAAATTTCAGATAATGAAGTTGGTGAGGAGGAATCGACAGAGGAAGTTGTTGCAGAAAGTGCTGAAGTTGAAGCTGCGGAAGCAAAAGGTGGTGGTTCTATTAAACTTACTGTAGGCAAAGCGCCAAAAGTCTCAGTTCAGAGATATAAAGGTTTGGGGGAAATGAATGCAGAAGAGCTTTGGGAGACAACTATGGATCCTACAAGAAGAATGATGAAGAGAGTCACCATTGAAGATGCAGTAGAAGCTGATAAAATATTTGATATGCTTATGGGAACAGACGTCCCATCAAGGAAGGCGTTTATACAGTCTAACGCGAAATTGGCGAATATAGATATATAAGGAAATTTAAAAATAAAAGAGTAAAAAGTAAAAATAAATACAAAGAGGCGGTTCGCTTCGCGAACCGCCTCTTTGTATTTATTTTTTAATTTTAAACTTTAATTTTGACTTTTGCTTTTTTATCTTTGATTTTAATAAATGTATGTACTACACTGTTTAGTCAACGACTGTCCACCAGATGTTACTGTAACCGTTGCGTATTTTTGTCCTGAGGAATAGTATATTTTGCCCAAATTACTTTCGTTTGAGTATAACCCATCTGATCCAATCCAGGAGTAAGAGTAATATCCATTTCCACCAGAAGCTGTGGCATACCATGTGACCACGTTACCCATATATGAAGCTTGTACGCTTGGATAACAGTTTATATTCATGTTTGTCCAGGTATACAGAGTTCCATAAGGGACATTTGGTACGGCGACATTACTTCCGTAATTATAATTGTTGTTATAAGAATAGTAAGTACCTTGTACATTAACAGGCACTATGAGTTGATTGTTAGTTTTTGAATATTCGTCAATCATACTTAGTGGATCAACTGTTATATATACAGTGTTTACACCTGTAGCAACCGGACTATTAAAACTTGTTGTAAAAATCATCCTATCTCCTGGTCTTATCGATTGCTGATAATCAGAATCGTAATAAGGAGTTGTTCTTGATGGGGAATTAATCCTAAGTTTCCAATTACCAGAAACATTTGTTCCTATGTTTTTTACTTGAAATCTTATCGCAATTTCATCATTAAAGCCGGCATAGTTTGTTTGAATATATTGTTTGGTTGCTGGGTCTATAATACCTGTATTGACAAGTGTAATTTCTAAGTCAGATTTTCCATAATAAGCTGGTTGTACCGGAGCATTAGAATAAGTTGTCACGGTGTTTGGTGTTGCACTAGTGGTTACAGGTTGGGTATTTGCTGATTTGCTTGTTGTATCGTTTAGATTATTTTCTTCCGTTGATGTTGCTTCATTTGGAATTAACATAGATGAAAGAGTAGTAGAGACATATTTTGAGCCATTACCATATATAGATGGTATGAGACTGAGAGGGACCCAGATCAAAAATAACACAACAAGAACTATACCCGCAGACATTAGAGCGGTACCAAAAGATTCCTTGGATTTTTCCCAAGTTGTTTTTTGCGTTATTGTAGTTGTTGTTTCTTTATCCATAGTATTATGAGTTATTTCTATTAAAACGTTAACTAGACTATTATACAGTACTTGACTTTTGATGTCAACCCCATATCATTGAGTTCTAAAATAGGTTAAAATACTACAAAGTATGGCAAATAATGAAGAAAAACACGGAATAATAAAGACAATTATAAATAATAAAGGCTATTTTCTTATATATCTTTTTGTTATATTGGTGCTGACTTTTTCAACCTTGTATCTTTTTGGACTAGTTCCCACAGAGCTCAAAACTATTATTAGTAGAGAACCTGGACAGGATTATAAAGGTAATCAAGTTGGAGAACTACCTCTAAGTATAAAAATTACAGCAATTAATGTTGATTCTCAAATATATAACCCTGCTACCACTAGTATTGATGTTTTGAATACTTATCTCCTAAAAGGTGCTGTTAGATACCCAGGGTCGGGGCTTCTCGGTGGTAGCGGAAATGTTTTTTTGTTTGGTCATAGTACTGGATTTAAGTTTGTAAACAACCAAGCATATAAAACATTTAATCACATACAAGATTTAAAAAGTGGTGATCTAATCTCAGTTTTTTCTGACAAGAATGAATATACATATAAAGTATTGTCTGTAAAAATGGTGAATGCTGATGAAGAACTTGTTGAGTTTAATACTAAGAGTAAAATACTCACTCTTTCCACATGTAATAATTTTGGTGAAAAATCTGATAGATACGTTGTGGAAGCGGAGTATGTGTTTAGAAATAGTATAAGGAATTAGTATAAGTATAAGGAAATACAATAACAAATGCAGTTTGGTTTTAAATGGCAAGGTTCAACCTTGCCATTTAAAAAAGTGGAGAGAAATTGGGACTGCATCCTAATGATGAGTAGGTTTATTTCCTATTCCCGATTCTCTTTTTCCTTTTTAATTTTTTCAATAAACTCTTTCAAATCCATTTGACCAAGCTGGCCTTTATCGCGAGATTCAACAGATATTTTTTTAGCCTCAATATCTTTATCGCCGATAATTATTGTATAAGGAATTTTATTATTCTTTGCATCGCGAACTTTTCCTCCCATATTTCCTTCTTTTGTATCGCAATCTACTCTGAAGTCTAAAGCTTTTAATTCTTTAGAAATCTCTAGCGCATGTTCGTTGTGATTTTCTCTAATAGGAACAATTTTTATCTGCACAGGAGCAAGCCAAAGAGGGAATGCACCAGCGTAGTGCTCAATAATAATAGAAACAAACCTTTCTAGGGATCCCATGATGGCAGCGTGAATCATAATGATTTCTTCCTTCTCTCCTTTTTCATTTACACACGACAATTTAAATCTATTTGGCATATTTACATCAAGTTGAATTGTTGCCACTTGCCATTCTCTGCCCATTGAATCTGATCCCATAAAGTCCACTTTTGGACCGTAAAATGCAGCTTCACCAATTGCGGTTGTGTAGTCAACCTTTCTTTCTTCTGCTATTTCGATTAATGATTTTTCAGCATAATCCCATAAATCTTTTGTCCCGAGATATTTTTCCATTTGTTCTGGGTCGTGAAAGGAAAGTCGTATTTTTAATTTAAACCCGAAAGTCGGATAGAAGGTGTCTATTATTTCCCAAATTTTAAGAAACTCATCTTTTACCTGTGTTTTTCTGCAAAAAACATGTGCATCATCTTGAGTAATAGATAACACTCTTGATAGACCGCCAAGTTCTCCAGATTGTTCGTCGCGATATACCATAGTTGTTTCGGCATATCTTTGAGGCATGTCTCTATAGCTTCTCATTTGACTGTCGAATATTTGTGTATGGTGCGGACAGTTCATTGGTTTTATGGCAAGAAGATGTCCATCTCTTGTGTTTACTTTAAATAAATCATCACCAAATTTTGTCCAATGTCCACTTGTTTCATATAATTCCTTTTTGGTTAGATGTGGAATTGTAACCTTTTGATACCCTTTAGCTCTTCTTAATTCCCATACATATTTATCTAATTCTTCTCTGATCACTGTACCTTTTGGAGTCCAAAGTGGAAGGCCTGGACCAACAAGAGACGAGAATGTAAATAAATCTAACTCTCTACCAAGTTTTTTATGGTCACGAGCTTTTGCTTCTTCAAGCATTTTTAAATAATCATCCAACTCTTTTTTTGTTTCAAAAGCAAAACCGTAAATTCTAGTAAGCATTTTATTTTTCTGATCACCTTTCCAATATGCGCCGGCGATTCTTTCTAGTTTGAATGCTCCATTTTTTATTTCATCCATACTTTCAACGTGAGGTCCTGCGCAAAGGTCTGTAAAATCTCCTGAAGTGTATGTTGTGAGCGTTTTTCCTTCGTTCGCGTATTCTTTAATTAGCTCGAGTTTGTAAGGATTGCCTGCAAAAAGTTTTTCCGCGTCTTTTAGTGAAATTTCTGCTTTATCAAATGATTTAACTTTTTTTGAAAGCTCACGCATTTTTTGTTCGATTTTCCCCAAGTCTTTGTCAGTGATAGGTGTAGTAAAGTCAAAGTCGTAGTAAAAACCATTGTCTATAGCTGGACCTGTAGCGATTATCGCATCTGGCCGTATTTCTTTCACAGCTCCACCTAGTAAGTGGGCGAGTGAGTGTCGCATTCTATATATTTTTTCGTTTTGTTGTTCCATGTCGTTTGTGTTTTGTATTGTCATCACTGCGAAGGCAGGGATCCAGAATAGATTTTACTCAACCTAGATTCCTGCCTCCGCAGGAATGACACAATTTATTAAAATTCTAATAAAATAGCCCCGATAAAAAACAATGACAATTGTTTTTTATCGGGGCGATTCTAATCGCGGTTCCACCCGAATTCTTGCCCTGCGAAGCCTCGGCGAAGCAGGGTAACTCATTTATAGAAATTGTTTTTTCGTGTCAGTCCGTAATCGGATTAGAGTGGTGGTTGGTAGCCACAACGATTTCTATGTCTCTATAATAGTCAATTGAATCTGTGATGTCAAATACTATTCCAAAACCTTCAACCTCTCAATTATCAAGCTTATCTCGCCATTTCTTTCAGAAACCTTGCAAATGCTTGCAATACAAGTGTCTACTTTTATTGAGTTTTTGAATTGAGCATAAGTTCTTGGAAAAACGACGGCATCTATTGAGCCGGTGAAATCAGCGAGTTTTATAAATGCCATCGGTTCATTATTTTTTGTCATTATTTCTCGAACTTCCTCAATAATTCCACCGACGGGTTTGCCGGCGTCTATTTGTGATTTTACTGCTTCAGCTTCTGCATCACCAACGGTAGGTAGATCTTTAATTCTTTTAATACTTATTTGTTGTTTTTCTAGGGTCGCACGATATTTGTCGAGGGGGTGTCCGGAAATATAAAGTCCGAGCAATTCTTTTTCCCATGCGAGCTTGTCTTTCATGGTAGCGAGAGGCGCAGGCTCGAGCGTGAAGGCTTCATAAGTTTTTTTGTCATCGAAATTTCCATCAAACATTCCGAAAAGGGAATCTTGGTTTTGATTTTTCTTGCTGACTTCTTTGTTATATTTCAAAAGGTTTTCACTATTTGCAAGCATGACGCCTCGATCTCCAAATTCATCAAGTGCACCAGTTTTGATAAGTGGTTCAAGGGATCTTTTGGTTAAATTTCTATCTATGATTCTTTCCAGAAAATTTGAAAGGGAAGTGAACTTTCCGTTTTTCTTTCTGTCTTCAACTATTACCCTTGAGATTTCTTCACCGAAGTTTTTGATAGTTGTAAGTCCAAAGCGAATCTTATCTCTATCAGCTCCGACTGAATGCACATCAGCACCGCTACTTTTTACAACTGTAAAATCTCTATAACTTTCATTGACGGATGGAGGTAAAACAGGAATCCCCATTTTTTTACAATCGGTCATAAATTCACCGATTTTTTCTACATCACCTGAATCTGCAGTAAGTACTGCTGACATGTAAATAGCAGGGAAGTTTGCCTTCATATATGCAGTCTGATATGCAACACGTCCATAACTTGCTGCGTGAGCTTTGTTAAATCCATATGCAGCAAAAGGCTCGATAAGCTTCCAAAGTGTTTGAGCTTTTTTTTCTGTTAAACCATGTTCAACGAAACCTTTATGAAGTTTTTCTTTTTGGGCTTCCATTTCTGCAGGAATTTTCTTTCCCATAGCTTTTCTAAGTTTGTCTGCTTCAATCCAAGAATATCCAGCGAGTTTGATAGCGGTAAGCATAACGTCGTCTTGGTAGGTAATAACTCCATAAGATTGATCAAGAATATCTTTAAGTCTAGGATCAAGGTATTTTACTTTTTCAGGATGATGTTTTCTTTCAATATATTCAGGAATTGATTCAAGCGGTCCTGGACGATAAAGTGCAACCATAGCGTTGATATCGTGTATAGAACTTGGTTTCAAATCTTTCAAAAATTTTGTAAGACCCTGTCCATTTAGTTGGAAAAGTCCTATTGTGTCTCCACGAGAAAGAAGATCAAAAGTAGCTTTATCGTCGAGTGGAATCGCTTCTATATCAAGTTTTATATTTTCAATTACTTCTACTCGGCGTACCGCTTCTGCAAGAATTGAAAGGTTTTTTATTCCAAGAAAGTCAAATTTTAAAAGACCTACTCCATCCTCTCCGACATCATACATATCGTATTGAGTAATAATTTTACCTTCACCCTTTGGGTCATATTGAAGAGGAACATAATTTATAAGTGCGTCGGGCGCTATCACAACTCCAGCTGCGTGAACAGAAATGTGTCGTGCACAACCTTCAATTTTTCGAGCCATGTCGATAATGGTTTTTGCATCCTTATCAGAATTATATAGTTCCTTTAGTTCGGTGACTTCATCAAGAGCCTTTTTTAAAGTCATCGGAAAACCTTGAGCACCCATTGGCACCAATTTTGCTATTTTGTCGGCAAGTGGAAGTGGAAAGCCCATAGCACGAGCAACATCTCGACAAGATCCACGAGCCATCATTGTTCCAAAAGTTCCTATCTGTGCGACGTTGTCTTTTCCATATTTTTGCCTCGTATAATTAATAACATCATCTCTTCTGTTATCAGCAAAGTCCATATCAATATCGGGAGCAGATGGCCTATCAGGATTTAAGAATCTTTCAAAAGGAAGTTTATATTCAAGAGGGTTTACTTTTGTAATACCTGTTAGATAAGTAACAATAGAACCAGCGACCGACCCTCTAATATTTGTAAAAATATTATTTTCAGATGAGAATCTTAGGAGGTCAGCCACCACAAGGAAATATTGCGCATATCCTTTTTTCTTAATAATTTCAAGTTCATAATTCAGTCTGTCTGTAACATCCTTTGTTGGTTGCAAATTTCTCTTTGCAATACCTTCTGTGGCTAGTCTTCTTAATTCATCGTCGTGTGAAAGTCCACTTTCAACAATAAATTTTGGGAATTTCCATGCTGCTTGTCCTAGTACTAAATTAACATTGCACATATCAGCAATTTTCACTGTATTTTCTAAAGCTTCCGGAGTGTCTTTGAAATATTCCTCGGCTTTCTCATTTGAAATAAATGAAAAGTCATCAACACTTTCTTTTTGTTCTCTATCAGTAAAATCAGAATGGGAATTCACTTGGACAAGTGTGTCACGAGCAGCTTTATCTTCTGGATGAATATAATAAACATCATGCCCTGCGACAAGTTGAGTATTCGTTTCTTTTGCAATCTTAATAATTTTATTTTTGAGTTCAAGCTGACCTTCAATTTCCGGATGGTGAGTAATTTCTAGGAAAAAGTTCTCAGTGCCATATACTTTTTTAAACCAATTAATAGTATTTTTTGCTTTTTCAATATCACTATTTTTTAAAGCATAAGAAGTCTCACCGGAAAAATGCGGCATAATACAAATTAAATCTTTAGAATATTTTTCTATAAGCTCACGATCTATTCTCGGTTTATAATAAAATCCTTCAAAATAAGAGTCTGTAACGAGTCTGATTAGATTTTTGTAACCGTTATGATTTTTTGCTAATAGAACCAAGCGAGTTCTACGATTGTCGATCCCACCCTGCTTATCGTTTCTGGTCCTTGCTGCGACATAAAAATCAACACCAATTATCGGTTTGATGCCATTTTTTTTGCAAGTTTGATAAAACTCTATTGTTCCATACATGTTGCCAGCATCTGTGAGAGCAAGCGCTGGCATACCTAAATCTTTTGAGGCTTTGACAAGCTCTTTTAATTTCGGTAAAGCATTAAGTAGGGAATAGTGAGAGTGAGTATGTAAATGAATAAATTTTGCCATAATGTTATCATAATAATACTTTAATTTTTGAAAAATAAAAGACTTGCATAAATCAATAGAACTTGTCCTGTGTGAAATTCAACAAACTTATGATTGCGAGGAAAAACCATAGAAATAATTAATATAGTATGTTAATTTTATCAAAACATTAAAATTTCTTTCGGGATGGCCAAAAACATAAAATTTATTATAGGAATAGATGAGGTTGGTAGGGGTCCGCTTGCCGGCCCTGTAGCTGTTTGTGCTTTTAAAATGCCGGTAAATTTTGAGACTAAACCATTTGGTAAAATAAAAGATTCAAAAAAACTCAAACCAAAACAGAGAGAGGAAATATTTGAGAGATTAAAAATATTGAAGAAAATGGGTGAAATCAATTATTTTGTTTGTTATGAAAGTGCTAGAAAAATAGATAAAATTGGAATAAGTAAAGCAATTAAAAATTGTTTAGAAAAGGCGCTGAAAAAATTAAAGATAAAACCAATCGAGTGTGTGGTTTTGCTTGATGGAGGGCTCAAGGCACCAAGTATATATAAAAATCAAAAGACAATAATACGAGGTGATGAGAAGGAAAGGGCAATAGCCTTTGCGTCTATTGTTGCTAAAGTTTCTAGAGACGCTTTAATGTGCCGGCTGGCTTCAAAATATCCAGAATATTCTTTCGAAGTGCATAAAGGTTATGGCACAAAAAAACATTGTGAATCTATAAGAAAAAATGGTCTTTCTTGTGAACACAGGAAGAGTTTTTGTAGGAACCTCTTTATTGACAAATATGATATTACATGATACTCTTCATCAAGAAATAAATTTGGGGAGGTCTAACAAATGGACAATCTGTATACGCGTACGATTGTGGCCGGTGTCTTTTTTGGGATCTGGCCCCTGCTCATGAACAAGAGTGGGCTTAGCGGTGGAGTCTCCGCGCTGGCGTTTTCACTCTTGACGTTCGTGTTCATTTTCCCTTTCGCTATTAGCGAGATTGGGAATGTGCACGGTGTCAAGTGGATGATGCTCATTGGAGCAGGCGTATGTGCCGCGATTGGTGTGCTATGTTTCAATAGCATGCTCGCGAAGGCGACAGCACAGAACATCAGTACGTTACTCGTTATCAACTTTCTGCTACAAATAGCCGTTACGGCAACATATCAGGTTGCCTTGAATGGGTTGTCATTAACAAAGGGCTCCGGGTTTGTGCTTGCGGCTATAGCAGCAGCGTTGCTCTTGAAGTGAGAGAAGCCTCGCATGAGTAAAATCATGCGAGGCTTTGCTTTTTTAATAAAATAGGTTATACTCTTTTTCACTATGGTAAATCGAATGAGACATAATAGGTCCCAGAGAGGAAGCACGAGGTCACATCATGCTCTCTCGGGTCTTGCACTTACAAAGTGTCCAGATTGCAACAACGCCGTAATGAGACATCAAGCATGTTCAAATTGCGGGAAATATAGAGGAAAAGTTGTCATAAATTTAGAAAAGAAGACAAAAACTCCAAAGAAATCTGAGAAAAAAACTGAAGCAAAATAAGCTTCGGTTTTTTTATGCAAATTGACTAAACAAAGATACTTACAAAAGTAAAACAAGGTCTTTCTTTTTCCGTTCATTTAATATAGAATAAAAGCAGTAATAAATAAGCCATAAAAATTAAGCAAATTATATGTCTAGTAGGCACCTTGCAAGATCAATAGTATTTCAATCCGCTTTTGAGTGGGACTTTAGAAATTCCTCAAGGGAAGACGCATTATTATCACTTGAAAGAAATAACCAAGAATTTGGAGAAGGAAATTCCGAGAAAACATTTTCCGAAGCTCTTTTAAAGGGTGTAATAGATAAAAAAGCAGATTTAGATAATATTATTACTAAGGCAGCACCAGATTGGCCAATAGATAAAATTTCAATAGCAGATCGAAATATTTTGCGTATTGGGCTTTATGAGCTTTTGTTCTCTGACAGAAAAGAAGTTCCCGCAAAAGTTGCAATCAACGAAGCCATTGAACTTGCAAAAACTTATAGCGGTGAGAAAAGCGGTGGTTTTATAAATGGAGTTTTGGGTACTATATACAAAGAGATAGGCGAGCCAGGTAAAGAAGAAGTCTCAAAAAAGCACAGAGATATTCCATTTGATAAAATGCCTATAAAGCAACTTGCTGGAGCGGTAGTATATAGTATTGAAGATGGAAAAATTTATTTTGCTTTTGTGCATGATGTTTTTGGAAGATGGACTCTTTCGAAAGGAAAAATAAAGCCGAATGAAAATCCTAGAGAAGGGGCAGTAAGGGAAATAAAAGATGAGATGGGTATTGATATTACCGTTGAAGATGAACTTTTGAAAAATGAATATGTAGCAAACCATCCTGAAGAAGGTAAAATAAGAAAACAAGTGATATATTTTCTAGCGAGAGCCGAGAGGAAAGATTTAAAACTTGGGGATAGTGGAGGACTTGATGACGCAAAATGGTTTAAGCTTCAAGAAATAGAAAATCTCAATTTTTATAACGACATTTTGCCGATAATAACTAAAGCAATAACGATAATTAGTACCAAAGAAGAGAAAAAAGTAAAATGAAAAGAGTAAAAATAAAGTTCAAAATTCAAAAATAATTAAATTCAGTTTTAAATTTTTAATTACAATTTTACATTTTTCATTTTAACTTTTAATTTATTTACAATGAATCCAGATTTTACAAAATTCGAAAAAAAGATAGGAGTTAACTTTAAGGATAAGGATCTTCTTAGACAGGCTTTCACTCACAGGTCATATTTAAACGAGCATAGAGATTCTGAGTTTGTACACAATGAAAGGTTAGAATTTTTGGGTGATGCCGTTCTAGAGCTCATTGTCACAGAATATCTTTATGAAAAATATCCCGATAGCAACGAGGGGGAGTTGACCGCGTATCGTTCAGCGCTCGTGAATGCAACCACACTTTCTGATGCAGCATCAAAAATTGGCATGAATGATTTTCTATTACTTTCAAAAGGGGAGGCAAAAGATACAGGAAGAGCAAGACAGATAATTCTTGCGAACAGTATTGAAGCTCTTATAGGTGCATTATTTTTGGATCAAGGATATGAAATGGCAAAATATTTTATCTCAAACAATATTTTTAATCTTATAGAAAAAATAGTGGAGGAAAAAACTTGGCTTGATGCAAAAAGTAAATTTCAAGAGCAGGCACAAGATTATGAAAGTGTTACACCTCTTTATAAAACATTGAAGGAAGAGGGACCAGATCATGATAAAAAATTCACTGTTGGGGTATTTTTAGGCAAAAAGAAAATTGCTGAGGGTGAAGGTAAATCAAAACAGGAGGCGGAGCAGGTTGCGGCGGACAATGCATTAAAAGAAAAGGACTGGTTGGCAAATTAATTTTGTCAACGAACGGAACATTTGATAAGGGAAAGTTTATAAAAATACATAAATATGTCAATTGGAAATCCAACGGAAAAATCATTTTTTGAAAGACAAGAAGAAGATGCAAAAAAGTTTGCTGAACTTTTGGATATTATTTCATCTTTACCTGGCCGTCTTTCAGATTCGAACGAAGCTTATGAAAAGATAAATTCAATAAGTGATTTTAAAAAAGATTTTGAAAAAGAGATTGGTTCTGATGGCAAAAAAATAACCTTAAAAAATTTTCAGTTGGGAAGGATATTACTCTCTTTGCCTGTTGATTTTGAACTTCCCTATGATAAGGATGGGAAAATCGAAGAATTTATAAGAAAGCTAGGCAAATAAAAGGAAGAGTTTACAAAAACAATGTATTTAAAGAGTATAGAAATATCTGGTTTCAAATCATTTGGAAAGAAATCCATACTTGATTTTAATGTGCCCATATCTTCTATTGTCGGACCAAATGGCTCTGGTAAATCAAATGTTGCCGAGGCATTTAGTTTTGTGCTGGGTGAGCAGTCCATTAAATCCCTTCGAGGAAAAAGGGCTGAGGATCTTATTTTTAATGGAGGAAAGGATGCACCTCGCTCAAATCGAGCGAGCGTTAAGTTGGTTTTTAATAATATTCAAAGGATTTTAAATATTGATTTTGATGAAGTTTCTATTGAACGTGTTGTGAACAGAGATTCTTCAAGTGAATATTCGATAAATGGAAGCTCTGTTCGTCTCAAAGACATTGTTGAACTTCTTTCTTCTGCGCACATTGGTGCATCGGGTCACCAGATTATTTCTCAAGGTGAAGCAGACAAAGTCTTGAATTCAAATATCCGCGAAAGAAGGGAAATGATAGAGGATGCGCTTGGTTTGAAAATATTCCAGAATAAAAAAGACGAAAGTGTGCGCAAACTTGAAAAAACGGAGGAAAATATTAAACAAGTTGAATCTTTGCGAAGAGAAATTGCCCCGCATATTCGTTTTTTAAAAAAGCAAGTTGAAAAGATTGAAAAGATGGTTGAGATGAAGGAAGACCTGACCAAAATTTACCATGATTATTTTAGACGAGAAGAAGAGTATATCAAATTTGAAAGGCAGAATATTGCATCTGAAAAACACCCCCTACTGGAAGTTTCAACCAAACTTGATAAAGAGCTTGCTGAAGCAAAACGAGTTTTGGCAAGATCAACTTCAAAAGATTCGAGAAGTGATGAAGTTGTCAAAGTTGAAGGTAAGCTAAAAGAAACACGAATTCTGAAGGACAATTTGATGAGAAGTATGGGACGTTTAGAGGGAGAGATCTCCTCACTTCATAGAATGATAAAAAGGCAGAATGAAGTAAATTCTGCGAGGTCTATGAAGACAGTAGATTTGTCTCAAATTGAAAACATTTCAAAACAAATTAATTTGGAGATAGAAGGTGTTTCTGAAGGTACTGATTTTTTGAAGATAAAAGAAATATTTTCAACTATCAGAAAAATTTTGAAAGATTTTATAGAAAAAAATAAAGAAAATGAAGATAGACAAGCTATAACAGATTTAGAAGATGAAATTAAGAAACTTGAAACCGAGAAAGGTAACTACGATTCCAGACTTAAAGAAACAAATAATCTTGAAACAGAACTATCTGAACAGTATTCATTTTTGAAGAATGATATTGAAAAAGAAAAAGATTCAAATAGAGACGCAGAAAAAGCCTTGTTTAGGATTGTTGCTGAACAAAACGAAATAAGAAGCAAATTAAATTCAATTGAAAATAGGGAATCTAGATTAAAACACGATGAAGAAGAATTTAGTAGAGAATTGCAAGAGGCTTCAATTTTGGTTGGTGTTTGTGCACTTAAGTATAAGAATTTTTGGCCAACAGATATAAATGGCAATGCATTTACACTTGAACAGATTGTACGTGAGCCAAGACAAGAACAGGAGAATAAAAAGCGAGGAATGGAAAAAATAAAAATACGTCTGGAAGATGCTGGTGTTTCTGGTGGAGATGACGTTATTAAAGAATACAAAGAGACAACGGAAAGGGATTCATTCTTAGAAAGAGAACTTGAAGATTTAATCAAATCATCAGAATCTTTGAAAAATCTGATCAAAGAATTGGAGGAAAAACTTGCTACGGAATTTAGAAATGGAGTGACAAAAATAAATGTCCAATTTCAAGATTTTTTCAGAGCAATGTTCGGTGGTGGCTCAGCCTCCCTTTCTATTGTTAAGGAAAAAAAGAGAAAAAGAAATGTTGATGCGGATTTGCCAGTTTTAGATTCTGGCGAAGAAATAATTGAGGAAGAAGAGGCCGAGGAGGGTCTTGATATAGAAGTTACTTTGCCGAAGAAAAAAATTAAAGGTTTGATGATGCTGTCAGGAGGGGAAAGAGCGCTTACTTCCATTGCACTTCTTTTTGCGATTTCTCAAGTCAATCCGCCACCATTTATTATCCTTGATGAAACTGATGCCGCTCTTGATGAAGCTAATTCGAAAAAATATGGCGATATGATAGTTGAGCTTTCAAAATATTCTCAGCTTATTCTTATTACTCACAACAGAGAGACAATGTCACGTGCCGGAGTTATTTATGGGGTAACTATGGGAGCTGACGGTGTTTCTAGGCTCCTTTCGATACAGTTTGATGAGGCTGTGCAAGTGGCGAAATAAAAAAATGTGTTTTTTTGCATGAAATATTAAATACAAAGAGGGTTTTCGCTTTGCGAAGACCCTCTTTGTTTTTTTAATAGATCATTCTGCTACTATCTGATAATCCATCTGCTTTCTATCTAAGTCAGCAGAAACCAGTTTAATTTTGACTTTTTGTCCAAGTGAATAAATTTTTTTTGTCTTTTCTCCAACTATTGAATAGGTCTTTGCGTCTAATTTATAGTAGTCATCAGAAAGTGTAGAAAGTTTTATCATACCTTCAGCTTTTGTTTCAGTATCTTCAGCGTAGATGCCCCATTCGGTAACACCAGTAATCATTCCATCGAAAGTCCTCCCAACCTTGTCAAGCATGTATTCTATTTGTTTGTATTTTTTCCCATCACGTTCAGCTTCGGAAGCTTTTATTTCTTGGTCTGTACTGTGAATGCAAGCTTTTTCATAAAACGCTAGATTTTTTTCAGCGACATTTTCTTTGGAAAGGATTTTTTGTAGTATTCTGTGAACTAAAAGATCCGGATATCTTCTGATGGGTGAGGTGAAATGCGCATAATATTCAAAAGCCAGTCCAAAATGTCCAATATTTTTTGTTGAATAAATTGCTTTTGACATTGAACGGATAGCGGCAGTTTTCACAAGAGCTTCTTCAGCTTTTCCTTCAACTTGTGCAAAAAGTGCCTGCATATCTTTTCCAGTAATATTTCCTGTTTTTCCAATAATGAGTTCATGGCCAAGAGCTTTTACAAACACAGCAAGTTCATTTATTCTGTCTTCATCTGGAAGATCATGAATACGATAAGGAAGAGGAAACAATTTTCCAGATTTTTTCTCAAATTTATAAACATATTCGGCGACCTCCTTATTTGCAAGAAGCATATACTCCTCAACAAGTTTGTGAGTATCGAGTCTTTGTTTTTTGTAAATTTTCACTGGTTTACCGGTAGCATCAAGTTCGAAAGTAATTTCTTCCTGCTCGAAATCAATAGCGCCTTTTTGAAACTTCTCTTTTCTAAAAATTTTCGCTATTTGATTTAATGTATTGAGCTCATCAAAATACTGTCCAGACTTTCTGTTAATAATTTCCTGTGCACTTTCATAAGTGAATCTTTTTGCAGATTTAATAACTGATTTTCCAAACCACTTTGATATTACTTTTGCGTTTTTATTTATTTCAAAGATTGCAGAAAATGCTAGTTTTTCATCTCCTTCACTCAAACTACACAAGTTGTCGGACAGCTCAAAGGGGAGCATTGGGATGGTTCTGTCGGGAAGATATACAGAGCATCCTCTGTTGTATGCTTCTTTATCAAGTTCGCTCTTTTCTGTTACATAATGAGATACGTCAGCAATGTGGACTCCTATCTCGTAATTTCCGTTGGGTAGTTTTTTAAAGGAGATTGCGTCGTCGAAATCTTTTGCTGTTGCTGGATCTATTGTGAATGTGAGTGTATTTCTCAAATCCTTTCTTTTAACGAGTTCTTCCCGAGAAACTTTTGTATATTCTCCGCCCGAGGCGGATCCGCCTTGAGCGGAAAAAACTTCTTTTGATTCACACAAAACTTTTTCTGGAAAATTTATATTAAAACCTTTATCAATAGCGATCGAATTCATTTCGGTAGAATTATCACCTTTTTTGCCGAGAATAGTAATAATTTCTCCTTCGGAAAAGTTTGGTGTAGCTGACCACTTTGTTACTTTGACTCTGACTTTGTCATTATTTTTTAATATACTGGTTTTTTCCTTTGCTATTTTCACCAAAATTTTTATTCTTCTGTCATCAGGAATTACAACCATACCATCTTTTGATATGAGAATTGTACCAACAAAATAATTTTTTGCCCGGCTCAATATTTTTATTACTTCACCTTCATGAACACCAGTTTTATTTTTTTTGAAGAGTTTAATCTCGACTTTATCACCAGCCATTCCTGTATTTATTTGTCTTGTGGAGATTTCCGCTTCAATATTATTGGCATCAGCAACAAAATAGCCTGTGTGGCCTCTTATTGCTCTGATTTTGCCGATAATAGTCTTTATCTTGTGGCTATCTTCTGGTTTAGTTTTTTTGCCATCCCCCTTTCTTTGTTTTCTCCAGAATTCTTTTTTTGGTTTCATTTATACATCAAGCTTAGCAAAAAAATATTGATTTGTATATATTTACGTGATGTTGTGATAAATATATATAAAAAATAGGAATATTAAAATATGTCTTGCTTTTTTATGCTTTTTTGTTAGTATAGCTCCTATGTTAATAATTAGATTACAAAGAGTAGGAAGAGTTCATGAGCCATCTTTTCGTATTGTGCTTACAGATTCAAAATTTGGACCAAAAAGCGGTAAATCTGTTGAAGTTCTTGGTTCTTATGACGCAAGAAAAGGAAAGGGCAATAATCATGTAGATGGTGAAAAAGTTAAATATTGGATTTCAAAAGGAGCTCAAGTTTCAGATACGGTTCATAATTTTTTAGTTGATCAAAAGATTCTTACGGGAAAGAAAATAAATGTGCTTCCTAAAAACAAAATTATAAACGCAAAAAAAGTTAAAGAAGCTGCGGCAACAGCCGAAGCGGCTGCAAAAGCTCCAAAACCAGCAGCAGAAACACCGGTGACGCCAGTGGCGGAAGTGAAAGCATAAATAGTTTACAATTAATTTAATAAACAAAGGGCGGTTCACGAAGTGAACCGCCCTTTGTTTTTTTGTGTTTCCTAAAAGCTAACGGGCTAGCATCTACAGTCTGATTATTTATTTGCAGACTTTTATTCTTGTGATAGAATATTTAGAGGCAGTATTTTATTAATTACAGGTCGAACTACTGCAGATCGGAATAGAATTAAAAATAAAACAATGGAGAACGATACAAAATTTCTAGAACTCGTCGTTAAGGCTTTAGTTGATGCTCCAGAAAAAGTAAAAATTTCTAGAACAGTCGACGAAATGGGTGTATTACTAACTCTTGTTGTTGATAATGCCGACATGGGCAAAGTCATCGGAAGATCAGGCAATACAGCGAAGGCAATAAGAACACTTTTAAGAGTTGTTGGGATGAAGAACAATTCAAGAGTGAACTTGAAGATCAACGAACCAGAAGGTGCAGAGCCAAGAATGGCAACTGTCTCAAAGGAACCAACTACAAAAACTGTAGATGAATCTTTGGCAGATTTGAAATTGTAATTTCACAATTAAATATAAAAAGCGTCTGCAAAAGCGGACGCTTTTTGTATTTGTGATAAATATATATAAAGATTACATATCTACGCTATAGCGTAGATTGAAAGTTAATTAATTAAGTTATCATGTTCTGAATACACTTTGGCTAGTTTGAATGTTTTCAATTTATCCAATAGATCGATTGATTTAACGTACTCTAGGAAGTCTTTTGGAAGAGGGGATGGGCCAACCCAAACACTTCTCTGAATCATCACATAATTGAATTTTTTTAAATGGCGACGAAACCAGTCTCGTTCCTTTTTCTTGTTTTCGGGAATGTCATAAATAACTATCATATTTTTTGAAGAATTTTCATTAAAGTCTGAGGAAAACGAAATGTTATAAATATTTCTGATTCTATCTGATGTTGCGACCCTTCTTTTAGGTATAGGTTTGCTAGTTGGAATTCCAAGTGAATTTACCCATACGCCTTTGTAGTTAAATTTATTTCGAATTTTCATGTCTGGATTTTAACACATATACAGATATACGCTATAGCGTATATCTGTAAGTTATACTTGTATCTTTGTGTTATTTATTGTATTTTAAATAATGTGAATTTTTATATAATTACATTATTCCCTGAAACATTTACCTCATATTTAAATGAGTCTATTTTGGCACGTGCAATAAGAGAGAAAAAAGTTAAGGTAAGCTTTTATAATCCTCGTGATTTTGCAAAAGTAACTAAAGTTCAAAAAGCCAAAGATAAACCATACAAAAGAGTGGACGATATTCCTTATGGTGGAGGGCCAGGAATGGTTATTCAAGCACTTCCTGTGATTAAGGCTTTGGAAAGTGCCTTGAATAAAATCAAAAATCAAAAATCAAAGAGTAAAAATAAAGTTAAAAAATCAAAAATTAAAATTATATTTCTTATTCCAAATGGAAAACAGTTTGATACAAATTATGCAAAACAGATTTTAAAAAAGTATACAGACATTATAATTATTTCCGGCAGATATGAAGGAATAGATGAAAGGGTAAATAAGGTATTTGAAGCAGATAAAATTTCCATAGGAAATTTTGTTCTTACAGGAGGCGAGCTACCAGCCATGATTATTATGGATTGTGTTTCAAGGCAAATTGATGGTGTACTTGGTAATAAAGCTTCACTTGAAGAAGAAAGAATTTCAAGTAGTGAGGTTTATACACGACCGGAGGTTTTGGAATACAAAAAAAAGAAATATAGAGTGCCGAAAGTATTATTGTCCGGCAATCACAAATTGATTGATGAGTGGAAAAAGAACAGTATAAGGAGTTAGTATGAGTATATGGTAAAATATTATAAATGAACAAGATACTAGAGACGACAAAATTTGTAGTGGATAATTCTGATTTTGTGAATTATAAGGGTTTGGTTGAATTTGCTAATTCGCTGAACACGACAAAACAAAAGATTGACAGACTTTGCAAAATTGAATTTTATTTTTGATTGTATTTTGTTGTTGACAATTTACTGGGGGGGGTAAAATGGTAATAGATTTATTAATTAATTTGATATAAATATGGAACCAAAAATGGAGAGTGCTCATGTCGAGATATCTCAGAGTGAAAAAGATGCTCATGATATTGCGAATATGATGGAGGCAGTTTTTGAGAAACAGAGCGTTGGTTGGTACGAAAGAGATTCAAAAGAATATGTAGAGGCATTAAAAACCGTGGAGGAGTTAATTGACTTGGCTAAAAAAGAGCCGGATATGGAAAAGTTTAAAAGTGGTGTGCTTCGAACTATATCGAACCTGTCTTTTGTGCCGGGAAAAGCAATTTCTTCAATTATGTTTTCAATTCGCGAGTATTTTTTTGCGAAGAAAAGTCCTGCTGATTATGGAACTCTTTCATCGAAAGATTATTATGATCGTGCCATGTGGTTTAAGGATTTGGGTGTGAGGTTTGAGGGTCAAGATGAAGGTGCTTCAGGTGTTTTGGCGAAGCTCAAAGAAGAAGGAAAAAGGCAGGAAAAATATGGTAGATAATTGTGTTATTCAAATAATTGAAATAAAAAATGAGACACTTTATGTCTCATTTTTATTTTGTAGATTTTAAAATAAACTTTTAACTTTTTAACGCAAAGATGATACAATCATCTTTATTATGACCCAAAAAGATGCGCTCGATATATTGAAGATGGGATACAACTGCTACATTACTGGAGCGGCGGGTAGCGGGAAGACTTATCTTTTAAATGACTATATAAAATTCCTTAGAAACAAAGGAGTTGATGTTGGCGTTACGGCAAGTACGGGTATTGCGGCGACACATATGGGTGGAACGACGATTCACTCTTGGAGCGGACTTGGCATTCGAGATGAGCTGACGGAATATGATCTTGAGGATTTGGAAAGCAAGAAATACTTGTATGACCGTTTTAAAAATACCGATGTCCTGATTATTGATGAGGTCTCGATGCTTCACCATTTTCGTTTGGACTTGATTGAAAGGATTGCCAGACATTTAAAAAGAAATCAGCTACCTTTTGGCGGAATGCAGGTTATTCTTTGTGGGGATTTTTTCCAGCTTCCTCCAGTATCAAGAATGGGTGAAAAAGAATCGCACTTTTCTTATAAATCGGAAACATGGAAAAAGCTTAATTTAAAAATCTGTTATTTGGAAGAGCAGTTTAGACACAAAGATGACAAATTCATAAAAATTTTGAATGGAATCCGCGGTAGCAATTTGAGTGCAGAATCTTTGTCTCATTTGCGAGGCAGACACAATGCTGTTTTGAAAGAAGGTGTGGAGCCGACGAAACTTCATACTCATAATATAAATGTCGATACGATAAATGATACGGAGTTGAATAGGCTTCCAGGGCAAATTTTTACTTACCAGATGGAAGATAAAGGGAGAAAACCGCTTGTTGAGGCGCTTAAGAAAAGTTGCCTTGCTCCAGAAGTGCTTCGTTTGAAAAAAGGAGCGAGAGTGATGTTTGTTAAAAATAATTTTGAAGAAGGATATGCAAATGGAACGCTTGGAAAAGTCATTGAATGTTCAAATTACGGGCCGAAAGTTATGCTGACTTCGAGCATGTCCAGCCATGGGAAAATTATTATCCCAGAAAAGGTTAACTGGGTCATAGAAGAAGAGGGAAAAGTTAAGGCGACCATTACACAATATCCGCTACGTCTTGCTTGGGCTATAACCGTGCACAAGAGCCAAGGAATGAGCTTGGATGCAGTCGAAGTGGATTTATCAAAGTCATTTGAAAAAGGAATGGGCTATGTGGCGCTTTCTCGAGTTCGCACTCTTGAGGGCTTGCGACTTTTGGGAATAAATAATAATGCACTCGAAGTAAGGGAAGATGTAACATTGTATGATGAAGATTTGAAGGAGATGTCCGGTGAAGACAAAAAATGGTTTTATTCTCTCGGAGACAATGAAGTAAAACAAAAACAAGAAGAATTTCTTAAAGAAGTTGCTCCACCGGAAGGAACGAAGATTGATAGAAAGAAAAAAAGAAGAATATCGCCGATGCAGGAGACAAAAAATATGCTAGAACAGGGGATGAGTATAAAAGAAATCCTGCAACATAAAGGTGTAAAGATTGGAACAGTTTTGGACCATATTGAAAAGATCGTGGCTGAAGATTCTAATTTTGATATATCTCACTTGAAAAAAGAAATACCAACAGTAAAATACAAAAAAATTTGGATGGCATTTCGAGAGCTTTATGGAGAAAATCGCGATTTCTTACTTTCTTCTATTAAAAACAAACTAGGGAATGCCTACACCTATGAAGAACTAAGAATTGTAAGACTTTTTGTAAGGAGAAATTTGTGAACCGTAAAGTAAAAAAACATATATGTGTCAATGACTTTTCAGTATCACTCTGATATACTTTTTGCATGAATAATTCGAAAAAAGGTTTGGGGGTTCTATTATTAGTAGTTATTATTGCAATTTTAGTTATCAGTGGTGGCGTATTCATATATCACAAACATTCAAATTTAAATGTTTCGCAAAATAATAAAAAAAATCAAACAACGTTGAATGTCATAACGACTCAAATTGCAGATGGAAGTAACCCTAAACCAAACATAAACCTTGATGGGTGGCTGTCTCCCGACGGTCGTTATTCGGCTTATAATTATAGCGTTGTTGGAGGAGTGCTCGATGATTATGTGGGAAGAGGTATAAGTGGATTGAATATTTTAGATGTAAAAAATAACAAAACTATCAATGTTATAGAAGATAAAGATTTTGGGTATACAATTTGGGGTTGGTCTTTAGATAGTCAACAAGTATTAATTGGAATTGGAGTTGGTAATGTGTCTAACCGATATTTTGATCATTACATAAATTTTATGATTTATAATGATTTGGCCGGTAGTTTATTGAAAAAGGATAGGGATCTTACAACAGCCGCCAATGATTTACAAGAAGCTTGTTCTACTGTTTTTGAAGGTGCTAACATTTCTTTTTGTAAAGACACAAGTTCATATTTTAGAAATCAGTAAAAGGTAGCAATAACCGTTCTTGTTGCGGGCTCGTTCGCAAAGACATGCGAATTTGATATAATATTGAGCATGGAAAATGAAATAGAAAATATTAAAAAGTACGTTCGCGCAGCGAACTATCTTTCGGTTGGACAAATTTATTTACAAGATAATTTTTTACTAAAAAACAAACTAAGTTTTAATGATATTAAAACAAGACTTCTTGGTCATTGGGGAACTTGTCCGGGTATTAATTTTACATATGGTTGTTTAAATAATTTAATTAGAAAGACAGGAGCAAATATGATGTTTGTTCTTGGCCCTGGACACGGTTTTCCTGCAATTCAGTCAAACGTTTTTCTTGAAGGCACGCTTGGCAAATATTATAAAGAAGCCCAAAAGACAGAAGAAGGTATAGCTTATATAACTAAAAATTTTAGTTGGCCTTACGGTTTTCCAAGCCATTCTAGCCCTATGACGCCCGGAGCAATTCTTGAGGGTGGAGAACTGGGGTATTCACTTTCCAGCTCTTATGGGGCAGTTTTGGACAACCCAGAGCTTATGGTGGCTTGTTTTGTGGGAGATGGAGAAGCAGAAACTGGTGCATTGGCCACATCATGGCATTTGAATAAATTCATTGATCCAGCAAAAAATGGTGTTGTTTTACCAATACTCCATCTCAATGGATACAAAATTTCTGGTCCTACAATTTTTGGCAGAATGAAAAATTCAGATTTGAAATCCTTGTTTAAGGGTTATGGTTATGAACCGATAATTGTTGAAGGACACAATGATAAAGTTTATGAAAAGATGGTAAAAGCTTTGGATGAAGCATATGCGTCAATTAAAGCTATACAAAAAGAGGCCAGAGAAAATCCCGATAAGCCAAGAGAAGACTATTATAGATTTCCAATGATAGTTTTAAAAACTCCAAAAGGATGGACGGGTATAAAACATTTATATGATTGGGCCATGGAGGGTAGAGGACAAAAATTTGATGCAAAAGTTGAGGGTAACTGTTTTTCTCATCAGGTTGTTGGTAGAGAAATGAAAACAGACAAAAATGAATTGAAAGCTTTAGAAAAATGGATGAAGTCATATAAGTTTGAAGAGCTTTTTGATTCAGCAGCCGGTTTTGCAAAAGAAGTCGAAGAGAATATTCCAAAGGATGGTTTGAGAATGGGAGATAATCAAATCACTTTTGGTATTAAGAAGGGTGATTCTTCCAGAGATTTAATTTTACCGGATGTTTCAAAATTTGAAACAAAAATAAACAAGCCAGGTGAAGTTTCTGTTGGAGCAATGCAAAAAATAGGCGAATATTTGGCTGAAGTTGTAAAATTTAATAAAGAAAAAAGAAATTTTAGACTATTTTCTCCCGACGAAACATATTCAAATAGATTACATTATATTTTTAATGAGACTTCGCGTGCTTTTACAGGAAAAATTGAAGCCTGGGATAGAGATTTAGCTAGAGACGGAAGAGTAATAGAAATGCTTTCAGAAAATTCTTTGCAAGGTTTGGCACAAGGCTACACTCTTACTGGTAGGTTTACCTTTTTCCCGTCATATGAGTCTTTTATTGCAATAGTCACTAGCATGGCCGAGCAATATGCTAAGTTTTTGAAAGTTGCGCGAGAGACAAAATGGAGGGGTGATACGCCGTCTTTAAATTATGTTATTTCATCTACAGGTTGGAGACAAGAACATAATGGTTTCTCACATCAGAATCCAGGTTTTATAGATAGTCTTTTGCAAATGCACCATGATTTTATAAATGTATATTTTCCAGCTGATGAAAATGAAGCCATTTTGATTGCTGAAAAATGTTTGAAGTCAAAGAACGAAATAAATGTCATTGTTTCAGAGAAGACTGTTGAACCAGTGTGGCTATCACAGGAACAAGCTAAAAGGGAAATAGAAAGTGGTTTGTCAATTTGGGATTTTGCTTCTGATGAAAATCCCGACATTGTTTTTGGTGGTTGCGGACAGTATCTCACTAAGGAAGCTCTTGCAGCTGTACAATTGTTGAAAGGGGAGGCACCAGAAGTAAAAGTGAGATTTATAAATATTGTTGAACTTTCACCTAATACCGTGGGACATTCGAAGCGGATTACCCAGGAAAGTTTTGAAAAATATTTTACAAAAGACAAACCAGTAATTTTTAATTTCCATGGCTACCCTGAGACACTAAAGCAAATAGTTTTTGACTATGAGAATGCCTTAAACAGAATTACTGTGCATGGATATATGGAAAGCGGCTCAACGACCACACCACTTGATTTGCACATAAGAAATAAAACAGATAGATATAATTTGGTAATTGAAGCTATTCAAAAGCTGGTCGGGGGTGGAGTGATAGAAAAGGAAAAGGCAGGAAAAATCATGGAGAAATATAAGCAGAAAATTAAAGAACATAAAGAATATATTTTAAAATTTGGTGATGATCCCGAGGAGATCTTAAATTGGAAATGGTCTAAATAGTATGAGGAATTAGTATAAGTATAAGTATAAGTATAAGAAAACAAACAAATGGAAAAGAAATATTTAATTGTAAATACAGGAAGTGCATCAAAAAAATATGCAATTTATGACAAAAATGGAGAGGTTGCATATGTTCACTTGGAGACCGAAGAAGGAAAATATGTTTCAACTTTAAATTTTTCCGGAAAATCAGAGATGGTTGAAATTTTGGCAGAAAATTTTGATAAATCATTAGATTATTTTTTTGAATTATTAAAATCAAAAAATATAATTTCTGGAAAGGACGACATCTTTGGCGTTGGAATAAGAGTTGTTGCCCCAGGAATATATTTCCAGTCTCACAGAATAGTAAATGGTGAATATATAAAAAATCTAAAAATAGCAAAAAAGAAAGCACCGTTACATCTCGAGATGATTTTTGAAGAAATATTGAAGCTAAAAACTTTTTTCAATAGAAAAATAAAAATTGTTGGAGTCTCTGATTCTGAATTTCACTCTACAATGCCAGAAAAAGCGAAAAATTACGCAATTGACGCTAGTGATGCTATAAAAAATGAAATCTATAGATATGGATACCATGGGATATCTGCGCGGTCAATTGTAAATAAATTGGTGAAGAGTGGAACTTTGCCAAGCAAACTTGTGGTTTGTCATATTGGCGGTGGAGTGAGTGTGATGGCTATTAGAGATGGAAAAAGTATTGAAACATCCATGGGTTTTACCCCGCTTGAAGGTATGGTCATGGCAAATAGGGTTGGTGACATAGATTCTGGTGCAGTTGTCTATTTGTCAGAAGTTTTGAAACTTAAAGGTTTAAGACTCAGGGAATATTTAAATAAAAAATGTGGATTGCTCGGACTCTCTGGTGGTTTGAGCGGTGATGTCCGTGATTTGCTTAAAGCTGAGGAAGGTGGCAATCAAAAAGCAAAAAATGCTCTAGATACTTATGTTTATAAAATACAGAAACAAATTGGTGCTAGCTTTGTCGCACTCGGCGGACTTGATATGCTTGTCTTTTCTGCCACAGTAGGAGAGAGATCATTTAAAATGAGAAAAAGAATTTGTACTGGATTAGAGTCTCTGGGTATTGTCATCGATCAAAACTTAAATGATGGAAAGGAAGGAATTGATTGTGTTCTAAATTCCAGTGACTCAAAAGTAAAAATACAAGTGGTCAAAACAGATGAGATGGGTCAAATAGCGATAGAGACAAAGAAAATTATTTTTTAATTTGTAAGACTTTTATACTATTACAATATTACTATGACTGAATTTTTTGAAGAATTGTTGCAGAAACATGATGAAATTACTGACGATCATGATGAGAGCATGCTAAAACAGGAAGAGATGAAGTTTAGAATTAAAAATATTCTTGAAAGAATTTCAAAATTGAAGAAATTATTAAGTCAATTATATAAAACTCGCGAAAAACACTTGTTGAGTAGCGTTTCTAAGCCCAATGCAGATTTAAAAGACTTCGATAGAGTTTCAGCAAATATTTTGATAGTTAAAAAGGAGTTGGGCAATCTCACAAAGAGGAAAAGAGAACTGAACAGAAAAATGCCACTTAGTGAAGAGGCATTGAAAAGAAAGTTAAATATAACAATAGATAATATTGTTGATAAATATGGCAAAAATAATTAAACAAAAATCACTTACCGATTGATAAGTGATTTTTGTTTTATCTTATGATTTTGCAATATATTTTATCATTTCTGTCTCCAATGCATTTATTTTTTCCTTTGAAATATAAAGAGTATCGATGTGATCTCTCATATACTGGATACCTTTTACAAGTTCTGCTGAATCAATACCCTTATCCCTTTCATTTTCTTCATGCATGTCGCCTCTGAAAATTTCCTCTACTCTATCCAATTCTCTTGTGGTAAAACCATGAAGGCTATATAGATTGTCTCTAATTTTTCGCCATTCAGACTCCGTAACTCTTGGTTTTGGTGTGTCAAAAAAAAATCCCATATTTTTATATATTAATATTATTAAACATAGACAATTATATACTTTTGCCAAGAATTTAAAAGGGGCGGCTGCAAAACAGCCGCCCCTTTTTGTTTTTAAATTACTTTTTACCTTTTTTACTTAAGGATTCTCTCACCACTGCCTGAGCGCCGGCAAGTCTTGCAATAGGAACTCTGAAAGGTGAGCAGGAAACATAGTTAAATCCTTCCCTGTGACAGAATTCAACTGTTTTTGGTTCTCCTCCATGCTCCCCACAAATACCAATTTTCAAATCTTTCTTGACGCTTCTGCCTTTCTTGATAGCGATTCTTATGAGCTCACCGATTCCTTCTTGGTCTAAAACTTCGAATGGATCATAAGCGAAGATATCTTGTGCAACATATTCCTTTAAGAATTTTCCTGCGTCATCTCTTGAAAGCCCAGCTCCCATTTGTGTAAGGTCATTTGTACCGAATGAGAAGAATTCTGCACCCGATGCGACTATCTTATCGGCAATCAAGGCAGCGCGAGGGACTTCAATCATTGTTCCTATCTTGTAATCGATTTTTATTTTTGCTTCCTTCATTTTTCTCTCAACAATGGCCACAATTCTATCCTTCAAAATTGTGAATTCTTTTGTTGTTGCAATGATAGGGATCATTATTTCAGGTTTTACAACTTTTGCTTTCTTGTTTTTCTTGACTTCGATAGCGGCATCAATTATTGCTTCTGCTTGCATATCGTAAATCTCGGGGTAGGTGATAGCCAGTCTGCAACCTCGATGTCCAAGCATAGGGTTAAATTCATGAAGGTCCTCAATCTTTACTTCAAGAGTCTTAACACTAACTTTCATTTCAACTGCCAAATCTTCGATGTCTTTCTTTTCTTTTGGCAAGAATTCATGAAGAGGCGCGTCCAAAAGTCTAACTGTGACTGGAAGTCCATCCATCGCTTGGAATAATCCAGCGAAATCTCCCTTTTGATATGGATACAATTTTGTCAAAGCTTTTTTTCTAGCTTCAAGATTTCCTGCAAGAATCATTTCTCTTACAGCCTTGATACGAGCACCTTCGAAGAACATGTGTTCTGTTCTGCAAAGACCAATACCTTCTGCTCCGAATTTTCTGGCAACTTCGGCATCATGTGGAGTATCAGCATTTGTTCTGACTCCTATTTTTCTGAACTTGTCGCTCCATGTCATAAGCGTACCGAAGTTTCCGAGAAGGGAGGCATCTTGCGTATTCAATTTTCCTTCGTAAACTTTTCCTGTTGAACCATCAAGTGAAATAAATTCACCTTCTTTTATTACAAGATCTTGGCTCTTGATTGTAAGAGTTTTTTCCCTTTCATTTATTGTGATATCTGCACATCCTGCTACACAACAAGTACCCATTCCTCTTGCGACTACAGCAGCATGGCTTGTCATTCCGCCCCTTGCTGTCAAGATTCCTTTTGATGAATGCATACCATCGATATCTTCTGGTGAAGTCTCAGTTCTTACAAGTATTACATCTAGTCCTGATTTTGCTTTTGTAAATGCTTCAGATGCTGTGAATACGATTTCTCCGACTGCTGCTCCTGGAGATGCTGGAAGACCTTGTGCGATGACTCTTGCTTTAGAAACTGCAATAGGATCAAGCTGTCTGTGTAGAAGCTGGTTCAATTGGTTAGGATCGATTCTCAAAATAGCTGTTGGGAGAGTAATGACTTTTTCCTTAACCAAATCAACTGCGATTTTTACTGATGCGGCTGCCGTTCTCTTTCCGTTTCTTGCTTGCAAAATGTAAAGCACACCTTTTTCAATCGTGAATTCCATATCTTGCATATCTTTGTAGTGTTTTTCAACTTTGTTACAGGTTGTCAAAAGCTCCTTGTATATTTTTGGATTCTGTTTTTGGAGTGATGAAACTGGAAGTGGTGTTCTGATACCGGCAACAACATCTTCTCCTTGAGCATTCATCAAATATTCCCCATAGAACTTTGCTTCTCCTGTTGAAGGATTTCTTGTGAAGCAAACGCCTGTTCCTGAATCATCTCCAAGATTTCCGAAGACCATCGCTTGGATGTTTACTGCAGTACCGATAAGTCCCTTGATACTGTTTATTTCTCTATATCTGATTGCGCGGTAGTTGTTCCATGAATTAAAAACTGCATTTATAGCTGAATACATCTGTCTGATGGGATCTTGAGGAAAATCTACACCTTTTACTTCTTTTATTTTTTCTTTATATTTTATAACTAAATCTTTCAAATCTTCCGCTGCGAGATCGGTATCATACTTTACACCCTTTGTGTTTTTTACTGATTCCAAAATATGTTCAAAATCTCCATGTCCCATTTCCATGACTACATTTCCAAACATCTGGATAAGTCTTCTGTATGAATCCCAAGCGAAACGAGGGTTATTAGTTTTTTTTGCAAGACCGATTACGGATTTGTCGTTCAAACCAAGGTTCAAAATAGTATCCATCATTCCAGGCATCGATGAAGCGGCACCTGAACGGACAGAAACAAGAAGGGGATCATTCGCATCTCCGAGCTTCTTTCCCATTTTCTTTTCAAGCTCTAAAAGTTTTTTGTCTGTTTGTTTTTTGACTTCAGAATTTATTTTCTTTCTGTCTGTATAATATAGAGCGCAAGCCTCTGTGCTGATTGTAAAACCTGGAGGTACATTGATACCCAAACTTCTCATCTCTGCCAAGTTCGCACCTTTTCCTCCAAGAATTTCTTTCATATCTCTGTTTCCTTCCTCAAACGCGTAAACGTATTTTTTGTTTTTTGTCATGTTTGTTGCCGAACATTTTGTAATCAAAGTGTTTTAGGCTAAATATTAATACTAATAAAATAAGCGAAATTAAAAACATCTGAACGATGTTTTAAAATCTAACTCGCACTTAAAAATAAGTCGTCTACATATTATATAAAATAAATTTTAAAAAATACACTTTACATAATATTTACTATATTTTCTTGTTTTTATATGTCAGGTGGTTGACTTTATTGATACTGAATATAAATTGGTGCGGGAGTTAATTTTAATATTTCTTCCGGTGTCATAAGTGCCACACTTGGTTTCCAAAGATCGTTTTTATAAAAAAGTTTAAAGCCAGTAAATTGGACAGGCTCTTTATAAATGTATTTTGTATAACTTGCCAATTTGTTATCTTTAGGACCCCAGCCATCCATATTCATAACTATTTGTACTTCAGGCACCGTTTTTATTAATTTATAGTTCGTTATCATATTTTTAGTATATCTGTGCACGATCAAAATTTTGGGAGTCAAATCATTTTTTTTCACTATTTCAGCTAGATAGTCTGTGACATAATTTATTTCTTCTGCATCATAAACTCCTACATAATCTCCCGGAAGTCTTCCGTATTTCATAGAAAATTCAGGATCGATACCTAAATGAACCTGGGGCATTTTTAAATATTTTTCCAGAAGAGGAAGCTCCTCTTGAATTGTGCTTTGTCCAATTTGTAAATCCAAAAAAACCAACGCGTTTATTTTTTCAGCCATTTTTAAAATTTTATCTATTTCTGTATCTGGCATTCGTAGTCTGTACTTACCATCTTCGCCAGCTTTTGCCTGAGCTGTGACCACAATATAGTGGAGGGCAGGTATGGCAGGAGTTTCAGGATCGGCGATATTCCATTTTTGTATTTCGGCGTTTAATTTTATAAACATTATGTCCTCAGGATATTCGCCGAGAACCCCCATTCCCTTAGAAAGAAGATTTCCATAATATGCCACTATACGTTTAAAAGGTAGGACAGCTCCAGCATTTGGATAAACTGTTTTTACAGGCCAGAGACTCACTTTTGTCGAGCTAGAAGTTGTAGCAGAGGAAGTTGAAATAATTGTTTTAATGGTAGTAGTGGAAAAAACAGTATGTGCAAGAAAATCGAGCTTTTTATCATAATTTTCCTCTTCTAAATTAGACATTTCTCTTATCACGATTTTTTTGACTATAAGTTTGCCATTTTCATCTAGTTTGAAAGACGTTGTTTTACCAAAGACAAAACCAAAGAATATTATTAAAAACAAAAAAAATAAACTGGTGTATAACCAAAATTTTTTGTTTCTTATTGCCTTACTCATTCCGATAGTTTAACACAATTGGATATTCTTACAAAATTAAATAACCGGGTACTATCTCTGTTTTTTTCTCAACATAAGCTCCGGTTTACCCATTGTGAGTTCCAGCCCAACTTTTATGTTAAGTTTCTGTATCCAATCCCATATTTCTTTTTTAACTTCAATGATGTTTTCATCTTTACCAACATCGTGCCTTTCGACTTCCATAAAAAGACCAAGATCTTTGACGTCTTCAAGTACAATTTCATATTTGTCGGTAATGTAAGTTGATTTGTTATTTTCTATTTTAATTAATTCTTCATAACCTAATTTTTTAAATATTTCCAATATCTTTTCGAAATCTGATACCCCGGTCTCGTATTCATCAGAATATAACCAAATTCCATCTTTACCAAAATGGTCTACTTTATATGCTAAAGAAGATTTTCCATCTTTATTTCTTATTCTTAGACAATTTTTAAGCTGGCCAAATTTATCAGGTTTAAGCTCATCTCTTTTTGGATCAAATAAGTAAATATCCAAAGTCTTTTTGTCTCCCATAAATTTTAAATCACCTAGCTTTTTTATGGCATCTTTCTTCTTATCAAACACCTCTACCAATATTTCAACTTCTTTTTTCATCTCCTTCATATTATCACTAAATTAGATTTTTGCAGCATTTTCTTTGCATGAAGTATTGATATTATTGCAATTTTAGTATATAGTAAATGCATTATGGCAAAAAGAATGGCAGTAAATACTAAGAATAAAGCTTCTCGTTCTAAGAAGACAAGTAAGAGACTTGCTATCAAAAACGCAAGAATCGCAAACAGAAAGAGAAAGAATTTATAGTTTAGAAATCGCTCCGCTAATGGGGTGATTTTTAATTTATGACCATACTTTGTTAATTGTTGTTTTAGAAGTATAATATTGTCGATTAGATAATAATAAATATTAATATGGAAAAAGACGAATCTCAACCACCATCATTTGATGTCAATAAAGTAATAGGGGAAATTAATGCTAAAAATATCGGTGGTATATTAAAAACTGGGAAAGAAGGGGACTCCAGAAGCATGCCACCAGATGAAGCGTCGGATGAGTTTGATATTAGTTTTTATATTGGTACGTGTGATGAAAAAAATATGATTGATACCACATTACCTGAATTGATAAAAATGGTTAAAAAATATCCAGACCTAAGAGAAAAGATTATTGCTAGAATTGATGCTAATATGGAAGAAATCACCAAAAATAAAAATAAAAATGTTGGACTTGCCAGTGAGGTAGTTTTTGCAAGTAAACTTAGAGCATTGGAAAATCTTAGGGGTGCTTTTCTAGGGTTTTTAAAAGAATACTTAAAATAATTTTATATCTCGAGGTTTGACCTCAAGGTGTTATGTTTATAAAAAAAGATATAATGTTTACTAAATAGTAATAATATAAAAAAATGACAGAACAACCAAATTTGGGTGCCGGTGATTCATTCGGAGATCGTTTATTAGCGGAAATCAAAGCTGGAAGTGCGGCTAGCACAGAAATGGAAGAAAGTGTAATTGGTCTTGTAAATGCCGAAGTACGTGTTGTTAAAAAGAAACCTAAAATGATAGGAGGAATAATCGTTGATCCAAAAGAAGTGAGGGCGATATCACTAATTGACTCTTGTCTTGCAACCTGCGAAGCTAGTGGGTTTGGTGGTATAGATATTGCAAAAGATAAATTAGATGAAATACTTTTAAAATATCCAGATTTTGCTGAAAGCGTTCGGCTTAAATTAGATATTTTAATTTATGAAAGGGAGGATCAGAAGAAAGAATTGAAAATAAGTAACCCGAAAAGGGCGGAGATTGAAAAAAAGATTAATGTATTAAAAATAATTTATAAATATATTATTGAAAATTATTTAAAGTCTTAGGTCTCTTGATTCTCAAAATTAGTTCGTATCAAATTTTTTTACTACAATATTTTAAAAAATATTTTCTCTCAAGATAACATTTGAGTTTTTTAGTCATTAATAATTTATGCATATAACTTTTTTGTGTTATTATGAAAAAAGATTATGAGTTGCAAATTATATTTAATGAAATTTTTAAACAAAATTATTTTAGTCAGTTTAACATTTTTCTTATTTGTTTTTTCTTATAATTTTGCTTTAGCAGAAACGAGTGTTTATAGTGGTAATATTTCAGTTGATACTACATGGACGAAAGATGGAAGCCCATATGTTATTTATGCGTCGGTGGATGATGATAACGGTTTTACTGTTAATGTGGGTGCAACCTTAACTATTGATGCCGGCACGGTTGTAAAGTTTGATTATTATCAATCGTTAAATGTTTCCGGCGACTTGATCGTGAATGGTACATCTGACGAAAAAGTTTATTTCACTTCCTTATATGATGATTCTGTTGGTGGTGATACTGATTTTGATGAAGGCGAGTTTGGACCATACAATGACGATTGGGCTGGTGTAATAATAAACAACGGAGGAAACTCTAATCTTAAAAATCTGAGCATTTCTTATGCAGAAACCGCTTTTGATAATGAGTCTGCCACCAGTTCATTTGATGGGGTTGATATTAAAAATTGTCAGTATGGAGTATATATAAATGGAGGTTCAGTTGATTTAAAAAATTCCAGTATTAGCAATATTTTTGGTGATGTATTTTATCTCGACCTGAATAGTGCTTTAAATCTGGATAATTCAAATGTATTGAATATAGACGGAGATCTGCTTAGTATTTTGGGTAATGGTAATGTTGATATCGACAACTCGAGTATTGATAACATTGGAGGTGATGGGATAAATGCTATTGATGGAAGTACTTTAAATATAAAAAATTCAAGTATTGAAAATATCTCTGGAGACTTACTCACACTTGGCAATAATAGCGTTGCAGATTTTAGTCACACAAGCATTAAAGAAATAAGAGGAGACGGGATAAGTGGTGCTTATGGTAGTTTGGTAGAGATAGAAGATTCAAGTTTAGAAAATATATCAGGTGATGCTTTCTTTTTATATTCAAATTGCACAACGTCTGTAAAGTCTACAACACTATATAATATGGGTGGTGATTTATTCGATGTCTTTCGCAATAGTAGTTTAACCTTCAGCAATTCAAATGTTGACCAAATAACTGGACAGATACTTTACATGTTTGATCGAAGTGGGGTAGATATCAGTAACTCTACAATAGAAAATTCTGATGATGGAATTTTATATTATCAGAACAGTACTTTAAATATTGAAAATTCTAATCTAAGAGATGTCGCATCAAAGGATTCCTGGGCGCCGTTCCTGGATTTTTATAGCGGAAGTCGCCTATCATTTTTAAATTCTACTCTCCAAAATATTTCAGGTATTGCTATTGAAGCATATGGCTCAGATTGGGATGGGTATGCGACGACAAGTCTAGATATTTCAAGCTCAACCATTTCTAGTGGAGATAATATCGGTCTGGAAATTTTTGGAAGTAAGATGATTGCAAATATTTCAAAATCAATAATCAAAAACTTCGTGAGTGATGGAGTAAGGACTTTTTCTTACCCGATTATTTCAATTACAGATAGTGAAATTTCAAACAATAATAGTGGAATAATAAGTTGGGGTACAAATCTTGAAATAAGTAACAGCATTATCTCGAACAATAAGGAATATGGAATTTTTAATAATCCAGCACCAGATTTCCCCTCTATAAGAGCTATTAATAATTGGTGGGGAGATGTAAGTGGACCGTTTAATGCTGAAACTAATGCCTCAGGAACAGCGAATAAAATATCATCAAATGTTAATTTCAGCCCGTGGCTTACTGAGGACCCGAGTATAATAAAGAAAATTCCAGTCATAATTGTACCGGGAATTATGGGCACTCAGCTTATAAAAGATTATGGTGATAAGAGTGAAATTTGGCCGAATATGACAACTATGCTCACTTCATTTTATGACGAATTTTTGACAGATTTGTTGCTTAAACCCGATGGAACTGAAAATCCAGATTTTCCAATAACTGTTGGAGATATCATGAGCAAAGTGACAATTGCCGGCAATACGGTTTTGGATACTTGGGATGGGATGATTAATACTCTGACAGCAGGTGGATATGTCGAGGGCAAAGATCTTTTTGTCTTTCCTTATGACTGGCGAAAAGGCGACGCTGACGATGCAGTTTTACTGAAAAATAAAATTGATGATGTAATTGCTCAGACTGGTGCAAGCAAGGTGGATATTATTGCTCACTCTATGGGTGGTCTTGTGGCTCAAAAATATGTGGTTGATAACGGCGCGGATAAAATTGATAAATTATTTTTCATCGGCACACCGCATCTCGGCGCACCAAAAGCATATAAAGCTTTGATGTATGGAGATGATATGGGGATAAGATTTGGATTTTCAATTCTTCAACCAGCGGAAGTAAAATTAATTTCACAAAATATGCCCTCCGTTTTTGATTTATTACCAAGTCGTATTTATGTTGATGGAGATTTGAGTTCTGATACAGCGACTCCGGTTAAGTACGTTTATGATGCGACAGCAAGCACAAGTAAATGGTTGGATTATGACGAAACAAAAAATTTCATGATTAATCATGGAGTAAACGAAGTAATTTTTCCTCAAGCAGAAAATCTACACGCAGATACGGACAGTTTTAATTTGCCTGTTGAAAAGGTATACAACTTTTCCGGTTGTGGTCTAACAAAAACCGTCAGTCGTATCATAGAAAAAAGAGAAAAATCATGGACATCACTCTGGCAAAAAGTTGTTGACGATTACAGTATTGATTATACCAATGGTGACGAAACAGTCCCTCTTATTTCGGCGGTCGGTCCCTTTGGCAATCATAATTATTATGTTAAAGGTTCAGCTCATTCTGAACTTCCATCGGCGTCAGGTGTTCCAGATACGATTTTTTCTATCCTCTCCGGCTCTAGTTTGCCTTCAGAATCAAACATTTCCACTTCAATCGATTCTTGCGACGTTACAGGCCGAGCGATTTCCACACATAGTCCTGTCATAATGGATATCTATGATGATGAAAATAATCACACGGGATCAACGAGTACAGGTGATATAGAATATGGAATTCCCGGCGTAAGTTACGATACGATTGGGAGTGATACATTTGTTTTTCTACCGCAAGATGGGAATTATCACATAGTCATTACAGCCACTGACACAGGAGCATATAACTTTTATACGACTGATATTGGACCAAATGATTTAAAGATCTCTCAGTCATACTGGAATGATATCCCGTTGAAATCATTAGCGGAAAAGTTTGAGATAGATTTTTCAAGTACCAATATCGATTATATAATAAAAGCGGATGAGGATAATGATGGTGTTTTTGAAACGTCATATTCTCCATCTGCTGTTCTTTCTTCTTCCAGTGTCAATGACCTAGTACCTCCTCAAACTGTGATTTCAGTATCAAAGGACGGGATCGTTTCATTTACCTCTACCGATGATAGTGCCGGTGTTCTGAAGACTGAGTATTCCCTCGACAACAGTGATTGGCTTACATATTCGGCTCCATTTTATGCTTCTGGAAAATTTGTAAATTATTTTTCTACCGATAAGGCTGGAAATGTTGAATCCACTCAAAGCGTAATTGTGTCTAAAAATGAAATTGCTCAATCGGGAAGGCGAAGATCGACAAATGGCACAATTTTATCAGAAGACAAAAATTTAGTTGTTACTGCTGAGCCAACTCCAAATATCAGTGTTAAGCCCATTTTTACTGAAAATGAAAACAATACTCAGTCATATTTTCCAATTTTTACAGAAGAAAAAGAACAGCCCGTCATATATTCTAAACCTATTACCGGGTTAGCAAATAGGGATGTTTTACGTGAAGACACGGAAAGGCAAGTTATCGTACCAAACTCATCTGAAGCGAAAGCATCAATATCAAAGGGCGAATTTACTGCCACTGTGGCAAGCTCGGGTATTGATATAAAACCGATAATTATGATTGTTTCTGTAATTGGTTTATGTACCCTTGTTTTTATTAATAAAAAAATATATTATTAGTAAGTAATTTTATGCAAACAATACGAAACATTTTTCATACAGAGACTTGGTGGGGAAAGGTGGTTTTTATAATTGTGACTTATATTGCATATTGGTTGGTATTTTATGGAAGTTGGTTTATGATTCCGTATGATTTTTTTTATATAAGAAATATAGAAATAAATCAATGGATATTTTTAATAATTTTTTGTTTTATAATCCCCATAATAAGTTTTTATATTCCGTACAATATTAATAACATTTTTAAAATTAACAAAACATTTTTATATTCTTTACACGTTCTTTTGATTGTAATGTCACTGGTATTATTTTTTTACTTTGGTTTAACTATTGCATTTTCTCATTTTCAAATTGGTTAATCCTCCGTTTATAATTAAAAGAAGTTTTTTATAAAGCACTAAAACACATTCTCAAATTCTTAAGAATTTGAGAATGACGGTTTTTTGAGGTTGTTCCTCAAAAAGCTAAAACGGAGTTTATGCTCGCGTAGATGTCCAAATGCGCAAGGCTTCGCCTTGCGCATTTGGATTGTGCAGGAAAATATAATGCGCGATCGCGCATTATATTTTCCAACCAATGAGGGGAAAATTAAATATCCGGTGTTTAATTTTTGGTTTTTTAATTTCAAAAATTTTGGTACAATATAGCCATTAATAATTTAATTAAATATAAAAATGTCACAATCATATAATTGGTATTCACAGCTTATTAAACCATTTTTTGCACCACCGGCGTGGATTTTTGGTCCGGTGTGGACTGTTCTTTATATATTAATTGCGATATCTTTTGGATATGTCGTCTATTTATTTTTTACCGGAAGGATTTCTTTTATAGTTTTTCTTCCTTTTATCCTTAACCTTATTTTTAATTTTTCATTTACTTATTTTCAATTTGGTTTGCAAAACAACTATCTAGCCGGAATAGACGTTATTTTGGTCCTGGGAACCTTGATTTGGGCTTTGGCAGTAATATTTCCATATGTTTCGTGGGTTGCATATATAAACATCCCCTATATACTTTGGGTAGCTTTTGCAACAATATTGCAGCTAACAGTAACTTGGATGAATAAATAATTTATTAACTATTAATTATATAAATAAGATGACAGAACAAATTCATGCAACATTGAGACCACAAGGTGGTAGTTCCAGAAACGAGGGAATCACGTCTCAAGATATAGCAGAAATGAAAATGGAGGATCTAATTGATTGTCGTGAAGAAGAGAGTACTATCGACAAAATTACACAATTACAAGAAATTATTGATACGTACTCACTAAGTTTTGCTACTGAGAAAAAAATAAATGAGGCTATTAAAATTTTGAATGGACAAATCATGAGAGAGAAAGTGCCGGCCGAGATGTCTAGGCTTTTGACAAAATCAAACATCATAAAAGAAATTAAAAAAAGTTTAGTCTTTAAAAAGATTTAGTACAAAAAGTTGCTGTGGTTTTTAATAGTTAACATTAATATATAAAAATATGGGTGAACAAAAAAAATTTGATCCACAAGCATTGATAAGTGAGATCACCGAAAAAGATAGGAACAAGAAAAAAATGGCCAAACAAAAAAGTGGTAGTTTTGTTGAAGTGGTTTCGAATATTAGCGAGTCGGATGCCAAGCTTATGGTGATTTCTGCGGTAAGGAATTGTGTTGAAAAGATTGAGGATTTAACTATTGCTGAATTAGACAGGATTTTTAAGATATATCCAAAATTAAAGGACGAAATTGTAAAAGTTGTAGAAGATTCGATCGTTGAGATTAATGCAAAACTAAAACAAGACATAAAGATTTCTGATGAAGTGCCATTTGCAAGCAAATTGAGAGCGTTAGATAATCTTAAAAGTCATTATAATTCTTAAAAAATATGAGAAAACATGGAAATGGGCGTAAGAAATTTGACGCAGGCGAAGCTAAGGCCAAAGCGGATATTGTTAAGATAGAACAATATTATGAAGAATGGGAAAAGAAAGCATTGTCCAATATTGATTCATGGATAGATTATTGTATAGAAAACTCTGAAAACCCGGAAAAACAAAGACAAGTATTAGATGAATTGAATGAATTGGTTATGAAAAAGAAAATTTTAGCAGAGACAATCAGATTTCAACTTGAGGGTTATTTGAAAGCGCTTAAGGCTCAGTTTTCAGATACAACATATGTAGAAAGACCTGTCGAATCTCTAATGATAACTGAAGAGAAACCGCCATCTTTAAAAGAATATGAGGCCTTACTTAACGTATATAATAGATTTTGTGAAGAAAATAAAGATAATATTTTAAAAAAATGGTCAAAAAATTAATTTTTTTAGACACCGAAACTACAGGAAATGAATTGGGCAAAGATAGGCTTTGTCAGGTTTGTTATAGATATTCAGATGAGGTGAAAACTGGTTTTTTTAAGCCACCGCTTCCGATGTCAGTGAAGTCGATGAGTATTACTCACATTACGAATAAGATGCTCGAAGATAAAAAAGATTTCGTTGGTAGCGATATGTTTAACGACTTAAAAAAGCTTCTGAAAGATGGGATACTTGTGGCTCACAATGCAAAGTTTGATATTGCAATGCTTGAAGCCGAAGGTTTAAAAGTACCGAAATTTATTTGCACTTTGCGTGTATCAAGATTTTTGGACAAAGAAAATAAAATACCGGAATATAATTTACAGTTCCTGAGATACTATCTTGATCTTAATATAGACGCACATGCCCATGATGCAGAAGATGATGTAAAAGTTCTCCATGCGCTTTTTGGACGACTGATGGACAAAGTGAAGGAGAGTATTAAGAACGATAACCACGAAAAGTCTGCTGACCTCGTGGCAAGCAAGGCAGTAGAAAAAATGATAGAAATTTCTTCAACTCCGACTTTGTTTAATAAATTTAATTTTGGTAAGCATAAAGATGAGACTTTGGAGGAGGTGGCAAAGACAGACAAAAGATATCTCGAATGGCTACTTACCGAAAAGCTCAAAAATGAAGCGGGGGATGAAGACTGGATATATACTCTAAAACATTATTTGGGAAAGTTGCTTTAACAACTTGTAGGAAGTAGTCTTGAAGCTTTTTGAAAAAATTCAAAGGCGGGTTTGCGAAGCAAACCCGCCTTTTGATTGGTGTGATATACTATATTTGGTAAGTTACAAGGAGGTGTTTTGTGCCAAAGGATGATCAGTACATATGTAGCTGTCAGGTCGGAATACAAAAAAAGTCTTTCAATCCCAATCGACGTCCGCAATGTTGCTCTCCATGTCCAAATTGTCATTTAAAAATTAAAATTGGACACGAGGGGGATCATCTCAAAATGTGCAAACCCCAAGAAGTGAAGCCCTCGCCGTAAGAGGGCTTTTCGTTTGTAAAATTCATGGAGGCGAGACCTCCTCATGCATTTGAGGTCTAGCCTCAAGGAATTTTCTTTCAATTTAATGAAAAATAATGTACTCTAGACAATCTATGACTGATAAGAATATCAACAATGCTCCAACCGGAGAGATGATCCTAAAATTCGAAGAAGTATCTTTTGGATTCGGACACAATAAGCCTATCTTGGAGGATGTTGTTTTTTCCTTGCGCAGAGGATCAAAAATTACACTTATGGGTCAAAATGGTTCAGGAAAGAGTACTATTTTCAATCTTATTACGGGACACTATAAGCCAGAATCTGGCAGAATAATTCTACAGAATAAGCTAACGATAGCAACAGCGAAACAAGTTATTCAACGGGCGGATTCAGAACTTACTGTCAAAGTTTTTTTTCAGAAATGTTTTAAAGAAAAAGTTTATGATATTGAACCAAGAATAAAGGAAGTTCTTGAAGTTGTAAATTTGAACGCACCACTTGATAGACCGATTAGAACGTTTTCTGGCGGTCAGCAAGCTAGACTTCTTCTTGCTTCAGCGCTTATTCAAGACCCGGATCTTTTGCTTTTGGATGAGCCAACAAATAATTTGGATAAAGCTGGTATTGAGCATCTTACGAAATTTTTAGTTGAGTACAAAAAGACATGTATTGTTATTTCTCATGATGCGGACTTTTTAAACGCTTTTACCCACGGAGTCTTATATCTAGATGTATATACGAAAAAAATCGAGCAGTACGTGGGAGATTATTTTGATGTCAGAGATCAAATAACAGCAAGAATTGAAAAGGAGAATATGAAAAATGCTCAGCTAGCTAAAGAGATTCAAGAGAATAAAGAAAAGGCAAACTTTTTTGCTATGAAAGGAGGCCAAATGAGACTTGTTGCGAAGAAAATGAGGGAAAAAGCCGAAGAGCTTGAGGAAGAAAAAGTTGATGTGAGGAGGGAAGATAAGACAATAAGGCAATTTAAAATTCCTGTTCAAGAAAATTTGAAAGGAGAAATAATAAATATTTCTGAATTTTTTATATTCAAGAACCATAAGAAAATTGCTAGAAAAACAAGAATCTCTTTAAAAAAGAAACAACATTTATTGATGGTTGGTCCAAATGGAATAGGCAAGAGTACTTTACTTGAAGCAATAGCATCTGGTAAGGCGGTTGGTAGCAAAATAGCGCCCGGCGTTAGGGTTGGGTATTATAGACAAGATTTTTCAACATTAAATTTTGAGGATACGGTTTTTGATTCTTTAATGTCGGTAATGGATAAGCATATTGAACAAGATATGAGAACTGTTGCCGCCGGGTTTCTAATTACTGGTGATATTATATATACAAAAATAGGAAGTCTTTCGGAGGGACAAAAAGGGCTTGTTGCCTTAGCTCGTCTTGTTCTCCAGAAACCAGGACTTTTGATACTTGATGAACCTACAAATCACATGAATTTTCGCCATTTACCTATAATTGCCAAGGCTTTAAGCGAATATGATGGAGCTTTGATATTAGTGAGTCACGTACCTGAGTTTGTAAAACAAATTAGGATAAACGAAGTTTTTAATTTAGAAAAATAATACTCTTTCTTGCAAAAAAATTAGTGCTATAATATAAAGAGTAAAGGTCGTTTAATAATTTATTTCATCCCAACACCTACTCTGCCATTGTGTTTCTAGTTGCTAGTCGAGATTTGTAGATAATAGTAAACTTGATTTAGCAACAGGAATTAATATTGCATAGCAATATCAAGCACATAAGAACGATGTCAAAGTAGGTGTGGGGATAAATACACATGTCAAGATTAAACACATTAGACTGGGTAGCACTCGTGCTTCTAGTTATAGGGGGTTTGAATTGGGGCCTTGTGGCATTCGGCTGGAACTTGGTTGACGCTCTATTTGGCGTTGGATCAATGCTTTCAACGGTTGTTTATGGTCTAGTTGGACTATCAGCTGTTTATGTAGCATTTATTTTGAAGAGATTAAATTCTTAAGAAATAATTTTTCTATTAAAACAAAACCGCTCAAAGGAAAGTGAGTGGTTTTGTTTTTATTTCAAAAATTCCTTGACAAAAAAGCTTTTATTTGCTATTATTGATAGGTAAATAAATCTCTATTGAGATTCATCTCACTGATTAAGCGTGGAATTGTCGCAAGATCTGTGCGACATTTTTACATTTAATAATGCTCATTTTAAAATGAGCCTAATATAAACGATTTTTATTCGTTTAAAAAAATAATATGCGTATAGTAAAAAGAAAAATGCCGGCCTTTGATAGATTTGATAATAAAAAATCTAGAAGACCTGCTGCACATAGAAGCGAAAGCAGAGTTGGTTCTACGACTCATTCCTCTCATGAATCAGTTGTCGCGAAACCTACTTATAAACAAACAGCACAGCGTGCTGATTTTGGTCATGCAAGTCCAAGCCCAAGACCCTCATTTTCAGCTCCACAAAGCCCCACAAGAAGACCTTTATTTGGAAGTCAAAGTAGCTCAAGAAGACCCGTGAGTTCTGGCAGATCATCATTTGGAGGCGGTAGCAGATTTGGTGGTGGAAGCAGAAGACCATCTTTTAGTAGCAGGCCTTCATTTGGGAGCGGATCTCGTTTTAGTGGAGGACGTGGAAGAGGTGGATTTTCAAATTCACCTGCACGCCGAAGTTTCGGCGCAGGCGGGCGCGGAAGAAACACAGGCACAGATATTCACTTTTCAAAATTTATAAACAAAGCAGTAATAACCGAAGAAGTTATAAAGTTTGTTCCTGAACATCTTTTTAAAGATTTTAATATCGATGATAGGATCAAGGCGAACATTTTTGCAAAGGGTTATAACGAACCAACACCTATTCAAGATAAAATAATTCCACATGTTTTACGCGGATCAGACGTCGTTGGTATTGCAAATACAGGAACTGGAAAAACAGCTGCATTTTTGATACCTCTAATTCAGAAGGTTCTTATGAACCCAAAGGAAGAAATATTAGTTGTGGTACCGACAAGAGAACTTGCTCAACAAATAGAAGATGAGCTTAAGAGTTTTACAGAAGGAATGAAGATATATTCAGTATGCTGTGTCGGAGGAGCGCCAATTGGCAGACAGATTTCAATGCTTAAGTATTGGAATAATTTTGTTATTGGTACACCAGGAAGACTGAAGGATTTGGTAAATAGAAAAGTATTAAATTTAAAACCTTTTTCAACAATTGTTCTTGATGAAGCCGACAGAATGCTTGATATGGGATTCATTGCCGATATGAAATTGATAATGTCTCAAATGTCTGCAAAAAGGCATACATTATTCTTTTCAGCCACTGTATCTCGTGAAGTTGAACAATTAATCAAGGCTTTTTTGAAAGATCCAGTTACAATTTCTGTAAAAACAGGTGATACAGCGAGAGATGTTGACCAAGATGTCGTTAGATTAAATGGAAAAGAAAAAATTGATGTTTTACATGAATTATTGAATAATCCAGAACTTTCGAAGGTGCTTATTTTTGGAAGAACAAAGCATGGTGTCGAAAGATTATCTAGAACTTTAGAGCAAAGAGGTTTTAAAGCTGATTCGATTCATGGAGATAAAAATCAAAGTGCCAGACAAAGAGCTCTTGGTAAATTTAAGGATGATCACATACAGATTTTGGTTGCCACTGACGTGGCCGCCAGAGGTCTTGATATTCCTGATGTGACTCACGTTATCAATTATGATATTCCTGCGACATACGATGATTACGTGCACAGGATCGGCAGAACAGGACGTGCAAACAAGAAAGGAAAAGCGCTTACGTTTATTGGATAAATATAAATATAAAATCATTCGTCAAATTTGGCGAATGATTTTATATTATATTATAGTCTAATTTTTTATTAAAAGTGATATAATAACCCCATGACAGAATCAGTTTTAATAAAAGAAAAGACATATTGGGGTCTTTTTGAAATAAGTCTCTTAATAAAAAGTTTAAACGCTATTGCTGATACCGTGGGTGGACTTATAATATGGTTCACGAGTAAAGCGTTTTTAGTTACTTTCATACTAAATATCTTTCAAAATGAGCTCTCAGATGACCCGAAAGATTATATTGCAAATTTTATTGTTAATTCTGCCGAGGCCCTTGCTGTAAGCTCTCAATATTTTTTGGGTGCCTATCTTTTAATTCATGGAGTAGTAAAAATGTTTTTGTTGGTTTGTTTATATAAAAAGAAATTATGGGCGTATCCGGTAAGTATTGTAATTTTTTCTTTATTAATATTTTATGAAATTTATTCATTTTATCTGAATCATTCAATGTGGATTTTATTGGTCATTTTATTTGATGTCTTTCTAGTTTTATTGACTTGGCGTGAATACGGAGTTTTAAATAGAAAAAGTAAAAAATGACATCGGAAGATTTGAAAAGGGAATTAAGTTGTTATGCCGACTTTGAAAAAGCGAATCTTTTACAAAGGTTTTTTAAAACTGGAAAAGGACAATATGGGGAAGGTGATATTTTTCTCGGGGTGAGTGTTTCAAATGCCAGGAAAGTTGCAAAGAAATTTACCAAGTTACCACTTTCAGAAATCAAAAAACTTTTGTACTCGAGAATTCACGGAGAAAGACACTGTGCTTTACTTGTACTTGTTGATAAATTTGCTGAAGCCAGCGATAAAGAGAAGAAACAAATTTTTGATTTCTATATTAAAAATGCCAAGCGAGTAAATAACTGGGACCTCGTAGATGTTTCGGCTCCTAAAATAGTGGGTGAGTATTTATTAAATAAACCCAAAGGAATTTTGTATAAGTTTGCGGTCTCAGAAAATCTTTGGGAAAAAAGAATTTCCGTTTTATCTACTTTTACGTTTATTAAAAATAATAAATATAATGATTCATTTAAAATTGCTAAGATTTTGATGCATGATGAACATGACCTTATACATAAGGCAGTAGGTTGGATGCTACGAGAAGTGGGGAAGCGATCATTGAAAGATGAAGAGAAATTTTTAAAAGAGTATTATAAAAAGATGCCTCGCACCATGCTCCGTTACTCAATAGAAAAATTTCCTGAAGAAAGAAGAATAAAGTATTTAATGGGTAATGTTTGATTGAAGAAGATTTTTTACACATTGCCTTCACATTTGTATTGACTAATATAGGTAGATAATATAACCTTTTAACGGATTTAACTGTACAAATAAAAAAAGAAAAAATGGGGGTATCATGATTAAACGCGTAGTGGTGGCAATATTGGCGCTCACGATAGCTCCAACCTTCGTAAGAGGCGAGGATATTTCCTTAAAGATTCACAAACCGTCATTGTTCCATGCCAAAGGCAATAAAAATTCTTTGCCATGGTGGATGATTCGTGAACAAAAAAGATTCAGCCCAGTCATTCTTGATTGGCCTGATTATAGGAAGACTCTTTTAGGTGAGATGAAAACGTCAGCCATCATCTCTGGAGAAGGAGATGTTTCGGTGTACGTGCAGATCACTAAAGGTGAAAAGAAAGCTCAAATAATGCCATGGGCTATGTATTGCACTGGAAAAGTATGCTTGGACACTCGAGAAAATTATGACATTCCCAATACCTTGTCATTATTCTTGGGCAAACCGTTCAGAAGTGGGCCAATCACGATCATCCCGGAAGTTGGAGTGATATTGTCGACTGGTTCATATTACCGGGCTCCAGCTGCAGAAGTACTAGTGTATGGGGGAGGAAAATGGTGGGAGCTTAGTAGTCAGAGCGAAGTTGCATTAAACGGTATCGGTAGGAGGGATAGGGAACGACGAGAATATTTTGCTTACAACTGGACGGAGATTCTGGTAAAGGTTGATAGGCATTTTTTCCTCGGCGTTGGTGAACAGGTAGAATGGACTTTCTATCCCTCACAAAAGCCACTAGTGGATGTCGGCCCTGCCATTAAGATCCCTCTTTTTTGGAGGGTGTACGCCAAGTCTTGGTGGACTAAAAGCACATCGTCAAAGACTGAGAAAATCATCTCGGTAATTGGCGTAGGCTTTTAATCTAAAAAAAGGAGGGGAGTTTGAAATACTTCCAAAATAAAAATTTCGCCTAGCCAGACCATAACAGGTCTGGCTAGTTTTTTTAATAAAAATCAAAACCCCTTTCCACTGAAGTGGAAAGGGGTTTTTCAAGCAGAAGATCGTATAAAACGATCTTACATACTTGTGCTTGTTTCGAAAGAGCGATGCTGTTTCTGTTGGGATTTGAGTCTATCGATTCTATTCCTCAAGATATTTATATATCTTGTATCCACTGGATTGCCTTTGAGTATGGCATCAAGGTAGATTTCCAAAAAATCTATCTTTGTCAGCGGAGGATAGATTTTATTGGTGGAATTGAGCCTTTTTTCTCTTAGAATGAGTTCATCGATATATATCCCCGGTAACCCATCCTGGACTGCATTTGCAATGAATTTGTTCATCACTTGAACTTTCCTTCTTGGATCAATATACATGAATATCTCCCAAGTTTGGCATCGTGCCCTTGAGTATGAAAGGCTCTGCAAGCCTACCCACCCTATATCCCACGATAGTTTTACACTTATTTATTTATTTTGTCAAAAAATAATATAAACAGTGTGTGATAAAATTATAATAAAAAAAAGATCCGTTCACACTCCGGTGGAAAGGGGCTATTGTGTAAAATCAGTACTTTTAAGAGACTTTTGCTGACAAATTATTTCCATCAAGAGAGAACTTTATAATTTTTCCAGGGACTGCATCACCTTTGAGAATTAAGTTTGCGACTGCACCCTCAACTGAATCTTGTATAAATCTATTCATTGGTCTAGCACCAAATGCTTTATTAGATCCATTTTTAACCACAAAATCAATAAGTGTATCTGTTATCTCAAGTCCTAGTCCTTTTTCTTTCATTCTGTCCGAAACTTTTGTGAGCATGATTTTAGCAATTTGCTGTAAGTCCGTATCTTCTAGTGGTCTGAAAATTATTGTTGAATCAAAGCGATTAATAAGTTCTGGTCTGAATAGACCTTTACTCACTATATCCTCGATGATTTCTTCTGTGGCATTTTTGGGATTTTTGCCGCCACTCACCATTGAGAATATTTTTTCTGCAGCAGCATTTGATGTCGCTATAAAAATAATATTTCTAGTATTAATTTTTTGTCCAGACATATCAGAAAAGAACCCTTCATCAAGTATTTGCAAGAATAAGTTTAAAACATCTTTGTTTGTTTTTTCAAATTCATCAAGTAATAATACACCATATTGTTTTTCCCTAATCATGTTTGATAACACACCAGGCTTGCCGGTAGTAAATGAACCAATGAGTTTATCCATTGCATCATCCATTTGATACTCTGACATATCGAGCCTCATCATATTATCCTCACTGCCAAAGAAGACATAAGCAAGCGCTTTAGAAGTTTCGGTCTTACCTACACCCGTGGGTCCAAGAAACAGGAAAGATCCAATTGGTTTATTTGGATTTCTCACTCCCGTCCTGGCTCTTCTAAGTGAATTACTTACTGCAACTATCGCGTCTTTTTGACCAATAACGCGTTTACTCAAAAGTTTTTCTAAGTTTACTAATTTATCTTTTTCTGCGGGTGAAATTTTACTACTTGTGGGAATATTTGTTTTTTGTTCAATATATTCCAAAACTTCATTTTTCCCGATTATTTTATAAGATTTTCTTTTTGCCCAGGGTGAAATTTCATTCAAAAGATCCATTGCTTTGTCTGAAGAAACACCGCCTGAAAAATAATAGTTGGCACTTTGTGCAAGTTCTTGTACCGATTGATATGTAAAGAATATTTTATATTTATTCTCGGATTCTAATGCTGAAGAATAGATTATTCTAGTAATTTCTTCAGTGTTAAGAGGTCTCACCAAAACGGTTTCAAAATTATTTATTAGTGCTTTGTTTGTTTCGAAATATTGATGAAAATCTGATGTGTTTACGAGTGCGACCACTTGTATCAATGAACTTGAAAGGAAAGGGTCAATTAGATCTACAAAACTACTTTCCAAGCTTTCCGCATATTTATATAACTCAGTAAAGTTATCTATTATTAATATAATATTTCCGGCTTTTATTGCTTCATTAAAAATTTTTATGATCTGGCTTTCCAAGGAAATTTTGTCCTTGCATATAGAAACGACTACGTTTGACATAAGAAGCAATGGCTTTTTATACTGTAATGCAGATGCAGTGTTTTTATTTCTGATATTTCTGCACATACTCCATATTACCTGCATCTTTTCCTGACCAGGCTCACCAATAAGCATGGCGTTGGTACCGATAGATTTTGATAGTGCGTTTTCTATTTGGCCGATTTCCGTTTCTCTACTTACAAAAGACATAGCCTCAGAGTTAACTTCTTGATCATTAAAAAGATTTCTGCTGTATTTATCCAGTAGAAAAGTTTGCCCAAAAGACCAATCATCTGCGAGGCTTTTTATTTTTGATAAAGCTTCTGGCCTCCACCATTGAGAATTGTATTCTCGAGTCTCTATTTCATATATAACCCACTCAATTGCCCCGAGAAATTCTTTATCAGTTATACCTTTATCATTTAAAAATTTAGCAAACCCAGGTTTCTGATTATATAGATACTTTGCTATGTCTTTTATTTTTAATATTTCTGCTTCAGGTTTTGGTATTTCTTCATCACGGGAAGTTTTCTGAGAATTGTAAAAAAATCTGGCATTTTTTTGGTCAATGCCCAATCTTAGCATGATCGTTTTCCCTATTTTAGAATCAAAAAAACCATGTAGAATATCTGTTTTTTTACCAGCGTAAAGAATTCTTCCAGCAGAAAAAGTATATAGTTCGTCTTTATCGTATTTATTTTTTGTGATTTTTTCGAAGTAATATGTAGAAGAAAAATAGAAATTCATTAAATGTGAATATAAATATAATCCTATACTAATGAAGATGAGGCCGACAGTTCTGCTTATCAGATCGTAATAATCGACAAAATTTCTAAATTTGACGAAACCTGTAGAATTTTTTGTGAAATAAAAAAACAAAAGAACAAAGATAAGTACGACTATTATTATTTTAGAAATCCCTGATAGTTTACTTCTAAAATCTTCCGAGACAACAGACTCAGTGGCCAAGACATTATAGATTGAACTTTGTTTTAAATAATTATTTATACTCATTGTTTTAGGAGAATATTAGTAATACTAAGCCATATATTATGAATAATAATATTATTATAGGCAAAGCAAGCCAAATCAAGAGGGTAACCGGCAAAAAAATTATAAATATAATATATATGGCCAGACCAAACAGTATGACTATGGATCTCAATATTATACCGACCATTCTCATGATGGTATTAACGAGAAAAGTGAGAGAGTATATTTTCAGGCTGAAACTTTTTGGATAGTTGTCGGCAAGTCTTTTCCACGGAGTAAAAAAGTTTCCAAGAAGATTTTTTATTGAAAAAAAGTTAAACAGGAAAAATAAAATATTTCTCCAAGTTTTAAAAGTTGTCACCAATGCTTTTCCATAATGCCATTTAAGGTAGCCCAAAAAAGTTTTAAGAAATTCCATTTACCCGAGAAAATTTTTGCTGACGAAAATGTGTTGATGTTAAATGATTTGAAAGTTTATTATTCAAATATATATTTTGTAAAAACATATTTGCTAACTTTTCATTTTCAACACATCAGCAAAAACTTTAACGGGTTAATTATATCATTTCACTCAAGATAACGAAATAGTGGTTTTGTAGTGCGTTTTGTATTTATATTGTATAATTGCTTTTGAGATGTTTTTACAAAGAAAAAACGGAAAATTATTAATAGTAGCGCTGATTATTGTATCAGTTACCTTGTTTTGTAATATAGCCAGTGCAAATTCTTTTACAGATAATGTATCAAGCGTATTTGGCTTTATTAATAAGAATATTATAGGTCAAATTAAAAAAGATTTTTGTAAAAATTATATACTTTCTATATCAAATGGAGACTGGAAAGAGGGTGAGTTTAGAACAAATATAGGAAAAAGAGTTTGTACTTCATATGTTGTCACCACAAGTTCAGTTGCGAACACTCCAGAAGCTTTGCAACCATTTAATGGGAATATTTCAATACAGCAATCTGGGATTCCCGGTGCTTCGTTAATTAATAATTCTGGTTCGAATATTTATGTCCCCAATCAATCTATCAGTGGTGCCAACTTAAATGCTGATTTAATAATATCTTTAACAAATTCAGAGAGGAAAAAAAATGATTCAAGTTTAGTGAATTTGAAAAAAAATAGTATTTTAGTAAACATTGCTGCTATTAGGGTAAAAGATATGTTTGCTCGTCAGTATTTTGAACACAATTCTCCTGTTGGTGATAACGCTTCAAAAGAGGCAGATAAAAATGGCTACTCATATATAACTATTGGTGAAAATATAGCCTTGGGTAATTTTGATGGTTCGCAGGGGATTCTTACTGCATGGATGAATAGTCCTGGACATCGTGCAAATATTTTAAATAAAAATTATACAGAAATAGGAGTGTATGTTGAACAAGGCATATATAATGGGCAAAAAGTGTGGATCGCCGCACAAATTTTTGGTAAACCTCTGTCTGGTTGCGTACAAGCAGATGAAAATTTAAAGAATAATATTACCAGATATGAGACATCGGCGGATAGTTTACTGACAAGTATTAATAATATAGATGCGGAATTAAAGACTCTTGCAAATTCTGATGTGCAGTCGTATAACTCAAAAGTGGCAGAACGTAATACCTTAGCAGGGTTATACAACAATTTGGCTTCTGAGATCAAAAATCTGGTTGCTGAATATAATAATGAAGTAGCGACATTTAATTTGTGCATCAAAACAATATAATATAAGTTTTTTTATATTACCGGTTTAATATTTTAGTATAGTAAAGACAATAACCAATCATACCTCCAATGAAACCGTCTATTATATCTTTTATTGTATCTACCCAATACGATGTTCCATCGCTTAGTAGTGTTATTTTACTAACGAGTTCAAATATTTCCCAGGAAATCGTCAAAAGTAAGAGTGAAAAAAATACTATTTTAAAAATCTTTTTTTTGTAATTTATTACCAATATATTTTTGTCAAAATGGGTAAATATGGATATTGAGAAAAGGGAAACCCATAAACCTCCGAGGATATGCATTGGGATGTCATACCATTGATAAATCCAATATAAGTAATATTTTCCGCCCAGATAATTAAACACAGCAACAATAATCAGCACAATAAATGAAGTTATAAATATTTTATGTTTAAACATATTTTGCAATTGTACCACCATCATATAATTTGAGGAAATATCATTTAAGTTAGTGCCTTACATATTCGTGTTTATTGATTATAACAAAGGTATTTTTATCTCTAATAAGTAAAAACTTACAGAATAAGAACAACGCTTGTTTTATGCGTCATATGTTATAATTTTTGGCCTTGTTTGGCTAAATGTGTGCTCATTATCACATAATGTTGACATATATATTATAATATGATATACGTGTCATTATGCAATCTTGAAATGATTGTTATGGACGATCTTTTAAATATTAAAAAACTGAATCACAACTCTTAGAAGATATAAGTCTTCTGAGAGTTGTGATTCAGTTTGTAAAATCAGTCAAAAGGAGGGTATTGCATGCTGTCTCCGCCGAAACCAAAGAAAGAAGTGTTTGGGGGCTATGTTAAGAACTGCCTCCAGCACTTCGCCGCCTGCTTTAATTCGCAGGTGGAGAAGGGATCGAAGAACGCCGATAAGCTCAGGAGACCAATAGCCGAGTTCTGTGGTGTCGAAACCAAGACTGTGGCTAGATGGTTCAGGTCTCAAATTCCGCCTGTTGGGGAAGTACTCGTCAAGTTGATGTGCTACCTCGACATGATCGGATACCGAGTGATGGAATTGGAAAAACTCGGTAGGGGCCATATGGTCAGACGGAACTTCATGGAGCTGATCGGCTTCGGGGTTTTGTCGAGCCAAAAGGCTGCTGAAATCATTAGCGAGACCCATCCCCCAAACCTTTATCAGGTGTTTTGGGGTATGGCTGGCATCAGCGACCAAAGAGAGCAAATCATGTGGGATACCTGGAAAAGGTATCGGGAGGAACTCGAGCAGAAGAAGCAAGAATCGTTGCGGCTGCGTCGTCCGAGGTTTCGTCTGCGGATCATATCTAAAGATGGAAAAATCGGACAACTGATGTTGATTGACAAAACTACCGAACCCAACTTCAAGAAGAAAATGGTTTCGGTGGAATTATCTGCTCGCGAAAAAGCGGCGATCAACATCATGGAGGGACTGTTGGGCTTACTCAGGGAGGGTTTGTTCGAAAACCTCTCGGAAGGCAAGCTCGGGGTTCTGAAGCAGTCACCCACCATAAAGACAATCGTTTGCCTTTCGGCTCGCTTGAGCTCGCTGAGCTTGAAGTTGAAGCCGAAGTCGGCGATCGTCGATGGAGGAGGTGCTGAGAAAGACCATGTCCAATAACGAGCAAAGTTATGAAGCCATGGTTGAGAAAGTCATGCCAAAAGGTCCTCACGGACCCTATGGTATTGCTCGCTCGGAAGGGATTGAAGGTTCTATTACTTTTTCGCTAAACCAGCCGGTTTGGCAAAACGGTAATGAAAAGCCTGATCCTGGAACCTACGTATTCCTTTCGGGCATCTACAAGAAACGCGCTGGATGGCGTGCCAGCCATGCGCGTTTGGTAACACCAGAGGATGTGCCGAGCCGAAAGTTCGGAAGGTAGCACACAGCAAGGAGAAGAAAAGCATGAAGACGATCCGAGTCGCACTGAAGGACCTGAAGATGAACCTGTTCGTAAGACAGGTGCTCAATCAGGATCACGCACTCAGCTTGGGTGAGCTGATCGAAGCGGGGGTGAAACTCCCGCCGATCGTGATCACCCAACAGAACGAGGTCGTCGACGGCCGTCACCGGGTTGAGGCGCATGAGCTCAATGGTATCGGCGAGATCGATGCCACGGTCATAAACGTCGACAGCCAGGCCGACATGATCGCGAAGGCCTACCAGGCAAACGTCGGAGGATCGTTGCCGCCCACGAAGGAGGATCTGGAGCACACCGTGAAGATCCTCCTCGAGCTCGGCGAGAGCAAGAAGAGCATCGCGGAACGGCTGAACCTGCCCATGAGCCTGTCCCGGAAGTACGTGAACTCGGTGCAGTCTCGCATGACACATGCCAGGGTCATGGATGCCATCTCGGCTGTTCTGCATGGCGGGATGACCGTGGCCGCTGCCTCGGAGAAGTACGGAGCGGATCCCGTCAAGGTGAAGGAGGGACTCGGCAATCATCACACGCCGATTGGCATCCGGGAGATGCATCGGGCGATCACCAAGACTCAGAAGTCCTTGGGCTCGAAGAATACCGCGCTGTTGCGCGATCTTCTCGAGGGATTCGAGGACGGTGAGGTCAAGGCCAAACAGGTTTTGGAGATCATCGAGCATCTCGAAGACCTGCAGCGAGGTCAGGCGCGCAACCTGGCCGACTGGAAGAAGCGGTTCAACGGTCTGTTCAATAAGGCCGACTAACCGCGAACATACCCCGGGCACCAGCAATGGTGTCCGGGGTATAAATTTTTATAAGAAACTTTTTACAAAGACAAAGATTTCAAAAATTCTTTTAATTCTTGGCTATTTAATTTTCTATACTTGTTTTTACCATTTTTTTAATCTTTTTGTCCTACTATTGACAATTAATCTATATTTGATATATTAGGTTTTTAGAAGCACTTTAACAAAAGTGCACTATATACTGGATAAGTGTCCACCCGAAAAAGGTGGTTTTTTTACACGCAAAAAAGATCTAGTTGCAAAAAATCACAGACAAGGAGAAAACCAAACATGAGCAGCAAATCCAAAGGGGGTGGCACGATGGTCAGAAAGATAGTGCTCACTGGTGGGCCTTCAAGTGGAAAAACCACAATCCTCAAAGTGATTCAGGAAGAGTTCTGCGGCCGGGTGGTGATTGTTCCGGAGATCGCGACGATGCTTCTTTCCGGAGGCTTTCCGATACCTGGCAAGGACTTGGACTGGAGTGAAGAATGGCAGGCATGTTTGCAATCCGCCATCCTTCCTTTGCAAGCCAGCATGGAAGACGCTTATGTTCTTCTGGCGAAAGCAAAAGGAGTGAAGGTTATAATCTGCGATCGGGGATCTCTTGATGGCGCAGCTTATACTCCGGGTGGTGTGAAGAAGTTCTGCACTAAGAACAACCTCGATGTAGAGCTGGAATTGTCTCGCTACAGCGCGGTCATTCATCTTGAGTCTCTCGCCGTAATTGCTCCCGACAAGTATGGGACGGCGAACAATGAAGCGAGATTCGAGTCTCTCGAGCGGGCTCAAGAACTAGAACGTGCAACGCAGATGGTGTGGAAGAGTCATCATCATCGCACCATCATCGATGGCAAGCGGGGGATCGATGGTAAGATCGCTCAAGTCATCGGCATCGTGAAGTTTGTCCTGAGCTTGTCCGAAGCCAGCATGGAAAAGTATACTTCCTGACCAGGGTCTTAGTGCACTGTTTAGAACATGAAGTAAAAATAAGTTTTGTGGATTAACTTAAAAAATCCTCGGGACTAGCGGCCACCTTAGAGCCGCTTTCGTGTTAGAGCTTGTTAAAAATACGGAATATGTAAAGATGAGGAAAGGAGGTGCAAATGGCAGAGAAAGAAAGGAAGTTTGTCTTGAGGCACTTTCCCAGAAATTTGGGGAAAGGTGTGAAGATCAGACAGGGGTACATTATTTCCCGGGAGGAAGTCGAAATGCGTATCCGGCAAAAAGGGAATAAGTACTTCCAGTGCGTAAAAGGTGGAGGAGATCTTTCCCGACCCGACTGGGAACCAGTGATGCCAAAGTGGGTCTTTGACCTGCTGTGGCCGAGAACTGAGGGTCTCAGAATCATGAAGATGCGCTATCCGATACCTATGCGTCATCTTACGTTCGAGTTCGACCGATTCATGGGGGTGTTGTCTCTGCTACGTGGACTCGAAATCGAATTCGAAACTGAGAAAGAGGCAAAAAGTTTCGTCCTCCCACCGGGAATCGATGGGGTGGACGTAACTTATGATAAGAGGTTCAAGAACAAGAACCTCGCCAAGCTGGGCTCGGAGGAGCTCAAGGTACTGCTTGATGAGGTCTTGAAATGATTTTGTGGATTTACATAAAAAAATCCTCGGGACTAGCGGCCACCTTACGGCCGCTTTTGTATTGTACAGAATTTTATTATAGGGAAAGAGATTTTAAAAAAGTTTTTAATTCATCACCTTCTATTTTTCTGTACATATTCGAGTTTAGTTTGCCAAGTTTTATATTCATAACACGAACTCTTTTTAAAGTATCAATAGGTAAAGTTAGGGCGTCACACATTCTTCTTATTTGATGCTTTTGGCCTTCAGACAAAGTTATTGAAAACACTTTTTCATCTATAAGTTTTGTTTTACAAGAAGCGGTAGTGATACCTTCAAGATCCATACCTTTTTCCATAACTTTCAATTGAAATTCTTTTATAGGTGTACGGGTTTTTACGAGATACTCCTTGTCGTGATCATATTTCGGGTTCAAAAGCCTATCTGTAATCCTGCCATCATTTGTAAGTATTATTAAACCTTCGGAATCTTTATCAAGTCGGCCGATGGGGAAGATACCTTTCAGCCCTGTTGATTCTGCAATATCTTTCTCTCCATTTTGTGGGCTGTGCGTAATAACTCCTCTTGGTTTATTGTATGCATAATAGACGAAATCATTTCTGATTTTTTTTATTATTTCAACTTTATCGCCTTCTCTGACTTTGTCGCCCAGTATTGCCTTTCTACCGTTTATCATGACTTTTCCGGATTCGATAAGTCTGTCGGCATTTTTTCTGGTAGCGACGCCTTGTGTTGCTAAATATTTATTAATTCTAATCTCACTCGGTTCTTTCATATGACTACTTGCGCCGTGTGAATTTTCACTTTGTATTGACTTTAAAATATTGTTCATTTGCTCAATATACTATAAAAGTTAATTAATATCTATTATTAAAAAATTCCTTACGGGGTAGGACTTTTATATATTCATGGCTAATTAGAGTTTATTTTATTTAATATTGTGTTAGAATATTCTGCTATATGCATGATGCATTTTTTATTACATCTATCGAACATTTTTCTTACTTAGCTATTTTTGTCTTTGCTTTATTTTCCGGATATTTTATTCCAATTCCCGAGGAGATAATTCTCCTTATTACTGGATACATGGCTTCATCACACTTTATTCATCTAACACCAGCTATTTTTGTTGCTATTTTTGCCTTTGTTATTGGAGACAATATTTTATTTAAACTTACTCTTAAACATAATAAGCACGTTGAGAAATTAATTCATGAAGTTTTGTCCTTAAAAATAGTCGCAAAAAAAAGGGTACTTTTTGAAAAACATATTGGGGCTACTATATTTGCTTCCAGATTCGTACCCTTTTTGAGATTTGTTGGGCCAGTTTTTTCAGGATATGTGAAAGCCGATGAAACAAAATTTATGCTTTTCAATACGTTAGCGATAGTCATTTACGCTCCCTTTGTTATTTGGATTGGATATTTTTTCAATGAATATTTTAATTATATAGCAATGGAAATAGGTAAAGTAAAACACGTATTATTTATTTTAGTTTTGATAATTGTCGGATTACTAATAAGCAGAGCGATAGATTATTTTTTCAATAAAAAGACCGATCAAATTAGTGGTTAATATTTTGTATAGGTATATAATTAACAAAGTCGTTTTATTAAATATAAAGGATAACAACATGTTAGAATTAAAAAATCAAAAATTAATTTTGTTTCCGATAATAATGGGAGCTTGTCTAATAATAAGTGCCACTATTTGGGCCACCTCGTATTACTATAAAGACTCAAGTAATTCTTTATTAGTAACAGGATCGGCCAGCAAGGGAGTTGTTTCTGATAGTGCAAAATTTTCTGGAAATTTTTCGAGGATAGTAAAGATAAGTGATTTAAAATATGGATATAGCGAGATGACCGCAGATTTGAAAATAGTAAAAGATTTTTTGAAAAAACAAGGAATTGATGACAAAGAAGTGACAATTTCTACTGTATCTATGAATGAAAATTATAACTATAATAACAATAATAACTACCAAGCTGAAAAAGAGTATACATTGATGCAGCAAGTTGAGGTTTCGTCACCTGATATTAATAAAATAACCTCTTTGGCACAGCAAACCCAAAGTCTAATTGACAGCGGTGTAATTTTTAGTACGAATCCAGTAGAATATTATTATACGAAATTACCTGAACTTCGGGTTGATTTGCTCTCTGCTGCTATAAAAGACGCTCAGGCTCGTGCTCAGAAGATGGTAGAAGCCACAGGAAAGAAACTTGGTGGTTTAAAATCTGCAGCAAGCGGGGTGGTACAGGTTCTTCCAGAGAATTCGCTAGAGGTGTCGGATTATGGTACCTATGATACGTCCAAAGTAAATAAGAATATTATGGTTACAGTAAAGGCAGCTTTTGGACTCAAATAACTTGTAACTTTTTAGAGAGGTAGTTTATTAGATAATCCAAATACAAAGGCAGGTTTGCGAAGCAAACCTGCCTTTGTATTTACCTAAAAAGCTAAGAAGCCATTTCCTACAACCTGCTGGTTTATTCCTCTCTGTAAGGGGCTTTTCTGATTATCTCAATGATTTCATCTTCGGAGTCGACTATTTTATATATTTCAGTATCTTTGATGTCGATTGTATCATTTTCTATAGCCAGCTTTTGTTTAAAAATTTCTAAGAACGGTGTCCAGAATTCTTTTCCTACCAGAATTACCGGAGTTCTGCTGATTTTCTTTGTTTGAATTAAAGTAATTATTTCAAACAATTCATCAAGGGTACCAAATCCTCCAGGAAAATATACATAAGACTCTGCAGCAAAAAAGAGTAAGGTCTTTCTACTGAAAAAGTATTCGAATTCTACATAGTCAGTAAGATATTTATTCACTGATTGTTCTTTGGGGAGTTTTATTACAAAACCCAAAGATGTACCACCAGCTTCATACGCACCTTTGTTAGCAGCCTCCATTATGCCAGGGCCACCACCAGTAACGACAGCATATTTTAATTCTCTGACTATTCTTCGTGACAGAGATTGTGCTTTCTTATAATATGGATTTTCTTCTCCAAATCTAGCTGAACCCAAAATACTTACTGACCGCGGATATTTTTTAATAAGGTTGTAACCTTTATCAAATTCTGCTCCAGAAACTTTTTCTCTCTTTTTGATAATTTCTTCCATTTTTTTACGGGTGATAATGCTCGCATCAATATGGTAGCCGTGCGCAAATTCTGTGATGTTATCCTTTGCATTGCTATTTGAAAATATGTTCTTTAGGAAGTTATTCATGTTTGTTATTTAAATAATTTATATATGATCGATTATATCATAGTTGGCATTATTTTTGTAAATTGTTATAATATTTGCATATTAATTAATTTGGACCAGATAAAAAATATTTTGGTCATAGAAAAAAGGAGATGAATAAAAAAACAATAATTGCAGTTGCTATCGCAGTCGTTTTGGTTTTCTTATTAATAGGAGGTGGTTTGATGAGCGGTTTGTTTACAAGTTCAAATAACCAACAAAAAGATACAATGAAGCAAGATATACAGGTTCAGTCCAAAGATATCACAGTCGGTGCAGGAGATGTAGCAGTTGCTGGAAAAGAAGTTACTGTTAATTATACTGGGGTTTTTTCAGACGGAAAGAAATTTGATAGTTCACTTGATCCAGGAAGAACACCTTTTACATTTACACTTGGAGCGGGACAAGTTATCAAAGGTTGGGATGTTGGAGTTGAAGGAATGAAAGTTGGCGGCAAGAGAATTTTGATTGTTCCTCCACAGCTTGGATATGGAGCAAATGATTACGGTCCAATTCCAGGAAATTCCACATTGATTTTCCAGGTTGAGTTGTTGGGTGTAAAATAAAAAATAAAAACAAAAGGGCGGGTTGGCTCTGCCAACCCGCCCTTTTGTTTTCTGCCGAAACTGCTATTATCTACCTTGTGAAATTCAAAATAGAAAAAAAACTCAAAGGAAAGCTCGGTAGGGTTGGAACAATCGAAACGGCACACGGAATAATAGAAACGCCGGCTTTTGTTGTGGTTGGAACTAAAGGTACGGTGAAGTCTGTGAATCCGGAACAGGTTCGCGATGCCGGAGCGCAAGTCGTCCTTGCAAACACATATCACTTGTATCTTCAGCCTGGTGATGAAGCTGTGAAAAAAATGGGTGGTTTGAATAAGATGATGAATTGGTCTGGTCCTTCGATGACAGACTCCGGCGGTTTTCAAGTTTTTTCTCTTGGAGCAGCTTACAAAAAAGGAATTTCAAAAGTTCTGCAGATTACAGATCCATCACTCATGATTCCAGAAAGATTTGATGATTCAGATGCTCCACGACTTGCAAAAATAGGACAAGATGGAGTTTCTTTCACTTCGCACCTTGATGGTTCGGTACATTATATTACTCCAGAAAAATCCGTTCAGATTCAGCACAATCTTGGTGCCGATATAATCTTTGCATTTGATGAATGCACTTCGCCGAGAGAGGATTTAAAATATCAAACTGAAGCGCTTGAAAGGACCCACGCTTGGGCGCTCCGTTCACTTAAAGAACATTCCAACATTCTCAAGAATGTTGGAATGTCAGAGCCGGCATTATTCGGAATTGTTCAAGGTGGTAGGGAAGAGTCATTTAGAAAAGAATCTGCAAAAGTAATTTCAGAACTTGAAGTTGACGAGCAAAAATTTGATGGATTTGGGATTGGAGGATCATTTGCCAAAGAAGATATGTCCACTGCAGTGAAGTGGGTAAATGAAGTTTTGCCCGAAGATAAGCCAAGGCACCTTCTTGGTATAGGCGAACCGGAAGATTTGTTTATGGGAATTGAAAATGGTGTTGATTTATTTGATTGCGTTTTGCCTACGAGACTTGGCAGAAATGGAACAATCTACACAAAGACTGGAAAGATTCATATAACGAATACCGAATATAGGCTAGATGTGAATCCAATTGAGAGCGATTGCGAATGCTACACTTGCAAAAATTATACCAAAGCATATTTGGCGCATCTTTTTCACGGAAAGGAAATGCTCGGTGGAACACTAGCTTCAATTCACAATATTCATTTTATCGTAAATTTAGTGAAAAAAATCAGGCGGTCAATTATTGATGAAAATTTTGATGGATTTAGAGATAGTTTCCTAAAAAAATATAGAAAATAAAATTATGAAAAAAATAACACTTAAATTAGCGACAGAAAAAGATATACCGATATTTATTGAGCTTGAAAAGAGTATCGGCAATTTACGTACATATTCCAATATGACTGATGAGAAAGAAACTAGAGATGAATTTAAAAAAAATATTGTCCATCTTATTCAATACGGAAATGAAATAGTGGGAAGTGTAGAGTATGAAATAAAAAGTCTAGACCATACTTATATAAGCGGACTCCTTATAAATCCAAAATTCCAAGGAAAGGGAATAGGGCGTGATGCAATGAAACAAGTTTTGGATAAAATAAAATGTTTCAAAAGAATTGATTTAGTGACACACCCCGATAATGTTCCTGCGCTTAATTTGTACAAAAGTCTCGGCTTTGTTTTCGAATCTAGAATTGAAAATTATTTTGGTGACGGTGAACCAAGAGTAAGGCTCGTTAAAACAGGGTAGTTTTTATGAAGACATTTACTTCGTGATATATTTGAGGTCAATATAGATAATGTTACAATAGTGAAAATTATTAATAATATATAACACATGGAACTCTCAATCATTTTTTTCGTTTTATATATAGCCATCGTTGTGATTATAGGTATTGTTTCTTCAAAAAAAGAAACTGAAGAGGATTTTATGATTGCAAATAGAAAAGTCGCCGGAATACAGGTTGCAGCTACTATGAGTGCAGGATTTTACCCTATCGATATATTTAGCATATGTTTACCTTTATGGGATGTCGGCAATGTGGCTGTTCGTTGGGTTAGCTATTGGGTTTATCATACTTAGAAAATATTATGCTCACATAATTAAACGAAAGGCTGACGAAGTACAGGCTTACACAATGTCAGAATATTTTTCTAAAATATTCGGGCAACGCAATGGGTTAATGTTTTCCTTTTTACTCGTGGTTCAATGTTTTTTGTTGATGGTTGTAAATTTTATTATTGCAGGAAAAGTGTTGTCTCTTATTTTTCCAATACCATATTATGTTTCTGTTATTATTGGCGGTGTTGTTATTCTTGTTTATTTGCTGCTTGCTGGATTTAAAGCTGTGATTCGAACAGATTTTTTTCAACTCGTGATTATGTTTATAATGAGTCTGACCGTGGCAATATTTCTGTTCGGTAAAACTGCTATTCCAATATCAGAATTCAATCCCATTACTCTTGGATTTGGAAATTTAGTGGGCTTTTTGCTTCTCGGGGGCATTGGAATTTTAGTCGCACCAGATTTGTGGCAACGCATTTTTGCGACAAAAGACGAAGAAAATTTAAAACGAGGTTTAGGATATTCAGCTATTATTCTTGTGTTCCTTGCTGTCGTTATTAGTATAGTCGGTTTGGCTACGAAGCAATATTTTCCTAATATTTTACCAGAAGATGCATTAGTTACTGGTTTTTCGAGATTGTTACCGATGGGTTTGAAGGAATTTGGTATGGTACTTCTTTACGCGGTTGCCCTCTCGTCTTCTGACACGATTACTTTTGTCATCTCATCAATATTTACTCGTGATTTGAAAAATTATACAAAAAAGTATAGCGATGAATCAATGAAAAAACTGACAAGATTTTTTATGTTGATTTTTGTGGCAATAACAATAATGATCGCAGTTTCTTACCAAGATATTATTGCATTTGGATTATCGATGGGCAGTTTGTCTTTGGCTCTTTTTCCGGCAGTTTTCGGATCGTTTTATTGGAGGTTAAACGAAAAGGCTGTTTTTTGGAGTCTATTTCTTTCGTTTGTCAGTGTAATAGCAATTTTTATTGCTGATAAAGTAACTCCTGAGAATGCTGCCATCTCCTTGCCAGTTGCTTTGATATCATTGTTTGTTTTACAAAAGATTTTTAATCGAAAGGGAATAGCGGCTGCCCGGGTTTAGGTTGTGGGGTTAATATTTAGTTTTAAACATGCTAAAAAGTAAATTTTGTGGTATTTTGATATTTCCAATATGTTTAAATTTAAAATTAAAGCTGAATATAAACCAGCTGGAGACCAACCGAATGCAATTAAAGAGTTGGTCGCTGGTATTGAAAAAGGTCTTAAAAAGCAGACTCTTTTTGGCGTTACCGGTTCGGGAAAAACTTTTACTGTTGCAAATGTTATTGAAAAGATACAAAAGCCCACGCTTGTTATTGCTCACAACAAAACTCTTGCTGCTCAACTTGCACAGGAATACAAAGAATTTTTCCCGGACAATGCTGTGCATTATTTTGTTTCTTATTACGACTATTATCAGCCGGAAGCTTATATGCCGATTACCGATACATATATTGAAAAGGAGGCGATGATAAATGAAGAAATAGATAGACTTCGCCATGCTTCTACGCAAGCGCTTCTTACGAGAAAAGATGTGATAATTGTTGCGTCTGTTTCTTGTATTTACGGTTTGGGTTCTCCAAAGGAATATGAAAAAGTTAACATGAAATTGAATGTTGGTGATGAAATGTCGCGACAGGACATTGTAAAAAAACTTATCAATGTTCATTTTGAAAGGACAAATGTAGACATAAAACCCGGCACTTTTCGTGCAATTGGAAATTCTATAGAAGTTATGCCGGTCAATGAAAAAATTTTGATCAGATTAGATTTTAAAGATAATAAATTGGGAAAGATCACAAGAATTGATTCTGTATCAAGAAGTATTGTGGAAGATGAGATACAATCGATTTTTATTTTCCCTGCAAAACATTTTATTACGGAAAAAGATCAACAGGAGAAAGCGGTCAAAAGTATAAAAGCAGAGCTTGAAGAACAACTTGAAGTTTTGAAAAAAGCTGGAAGAAATCTTGAAGCGGAAAGATTGCGAAGAAGAACAACCTATGACTTGTCGCTTATAAGAGAAGTCGGTTATTGCAATGGCATCGAAAATTATTCGAGACATTTTTCTGGTAAAGCACCAGGTGAAGCACCTGACACTTTACTTTCATATTTTCCTCAAAAGGAAGATGGAACGCCAGATTTTCTCACTATTATTGATGAGTCGCATGTTACCATTTCACAAATACGAGGAATGTATGCGGGCGATGCTTCTAGGAAAAAAACTCTTATAGACTATGGTTTTAGGCTTCCTTCAGCACGAGATAATAGACCATTAAAATTTGATGAATTTGAACAAAGAATCAATCAGGTGGTTTATACGACTGCGACTCCGGGAGATTATGAAAGAGAAAAATCAGACAAAATAATCGAACAGGTCATCAGACCGACCGGGCTTATTGATCCTATTGTTGACGTAAAGCCGATAACAGAAGTAAAAGGAAAAAATAAATCACAAGTTTTTGATTTTATTGAAGAGACAGAAAAAGTTGTAAAAAGAGGCGGAAGAGTTATTGCGACAACACTCACAAAAAAGATGGCGGAAGATTTGAGCGAATATTTAAAAGAAAAAGGTGTGAAGGCGGAGTATTTACATAGTGAAATAAAGACAATAGATAGGATAGATATACTCACAAACTTCAGAAAAGGGAAGTTTGATTGTCTTGTTGGGGTCAACTTACTTAGAGAAGGTTTGGATTTGCCTGAGGTAGAATTTATTGGAATTCTTGATGCAGACAAGGAAGGTTTTTTAAGAAGTGATACCTCGCTTATTCAAACCATTGGAAGAGCAGCGAGAAACGTTCTCGGGCGCGTCATACTTTATGCTGACCACGTTACAGGTTCAATGGAGAGAGCAATAGACGAAACAAATCGTCGCAGAGAAAAACAAGTTGCATACAATACAAAACACGGAATTACTCCGAAGACTATCATAAAAAAGATTCATGACATCACTGAGCATATGAGGTCTGATCATGATAGGGCAGTAACCGAGCTTGTTAGAATTGACGAGGAAATGATGAAGAAGAGTCCCAAAAAGCTTATTAAACAAAAAGAAATTCAAATGAATGTGGCCGTGAAGATATTGGATTTCGAAACGGCTGCAATATTGCGTGATGAAATTAAGATTTTTAAGGGGAAAATAGAAAATGCGGCTAAAGATCAGAAAAAAGGCAAGATAAAATAAATTGAACATTTAGGATGTGGCTTAAAATATGGCTATCTTGTCATTTTAACAGATAAAATGTAAGGTGTACTTGACATTATTACAATATATGCTAGACTATTTAACAGTAGAAGTTCGTTCGTAAAACCAGCAAGAAGCCTTTTGTCCCTGATAGTCCGGCCGGGCTATCTTGGGCGAAAGTCAGGCAAGAGTGACAATGCTCGAGCAATTGTCATCCTTGTAACACAAGATCCCTCATCTCCCACAGCTGCATGCTACACGGGAAGGGATTACCTGTCGATTCGGGTCGATAACAATGATCATGACCGAATTGAAAAAGAGTGTAGAAGGACACAAGTTCCTTCCCCCCGTTATGTAATACGGGGGATTTCTTTTGTTTAATTTTTTATTTGTGAACGTTTTTCTTAAATTTGTTTGTGCTATAATATGTTCATGTCATTTTGGGATTTTTTAAAAAGTAAGTCAGATAAAAAAAGGTTAGTTGTAGAGAAAGAGCAGTTTAGAGATACTTTTATTTTGGCATTGGTTCATAAACTTCGAACTCCATTAAACGGTGCAAGATGGGCACTAGATTCTGTTATTAATAGACAGGAAACAGGTGAAAACAAGGAGATAATAAATGAGGGTTACAACAAGATTATTTCTGCAATAAACACAGTAAATGAAATTCTAAAAATTGCTGAGATTAATTCAGAAGATGGAGTTTTTGAGCTTAAAAAAGAGAAATTAAATTTATGCGTAATAATTTCTGATATTTTAAAAAATCTTGACTTTTTGGTAAAGAAAAATGATGTTACCTTGGAGTATGATTATAAATGTGACCCCATCACGGTTTATGGAGACAAAGAAGTTCTAGAAATAGGCCTTACCAATCTTTTTGATAATGCAATAAGATATTCTCCAAAAGGAAAAGTTATTGTCACAGTAAATAAAGAAAACGATGTGACGAGGCTTGTCTTAAAAGATAATGGAATAGGTATAAATAAGGAAGACTTTGGACATTTATTTGAAAAATTTTTCAGGGGCAAAAATGCAAAGCAAACCGATTCAAATGAAAGTGGTATAGGGTTATATATAACGAAGAAAATTATTGAAATGCATCAAGGAAAAATTTTAATAGATTCTAAGGAAAATGAAGGTACCACTGTCGAGGTTAGTTTGCCTGTAGACTAAAAACCTATATATTGATACTATTATATTGAATAAATCAAAGTTAAATCTAAAGAAAATTTTAATAAAATAATAAATAAATAAAACTCATGGCGAACTTTCAAGGTAAAAAAATACTTCTAGTTGAAGATGACAATTTTTTGAGCACATTATTGACGAAGAAACTCATGGACAGCCAAGCGCAAGTTATGCGTGCGGCAGATGGAGAGGAAGCAATAAACGTACTAAAATCAAATCCGAAATTTGATTTAGTTTTGCTTGATCTTATGTTGCCTAAAATAGGAGGTTTTCAAGTAATGGAAGCCATAAATGCAGATGAAAAAATAAAAGGTACTCCGGTGATAATTCTTTCAAACCTTGGTCAAAAAAATGATGTGGAGAAGGGCGTTTCCCTCGGAGCAAAAAAATTCTTGGTAAAAGCGATACTCTCTCTTGATGAAATTGTCGAAGTTGTTGCAGAAATCATAAAATAAATTTATATAATTAATTTTTAAAAAAACCACATTGAGTGGTTTTTTTATTTATATCTCATATTTGCCCCTACACCTACTTTGTCATTATTTTGTTTCAGAAAGATATCTGTGCTATTACGAATCACATTTGGTCTACGTGTTTATATTATAAATGTAATATTAAAAATATGGGAACTATGACAAAGTAGATGTGGGGGTTTGCCAAATATCTAAAGTGGGAGTAATATGTTCGATGCATACCCCTATGGAGCAATCCGGGGGCAATTTGCGTTGTATAGTATGCGAAAATAATCACAACGAATAATTTACCCGAGAAAATTTTGACTGATGGAAAATAAATATTTTCCGTGCATCCGCTTCAGGCGGATGCGTCAGTCAAAACTTTAACGGGTGAACGAAATCCTACGAAAATTTAAAATACGCATTACAAATACAAGGGTAAATCGCAAAAGACAAGGCCTCAAATGCATGGGTATGGGGAGGCCCTGTTTTTGAAAATAAGAGAATATAATAATTATGAAAGATAAAGAAATTAAAACCAAGATAGGATCCAACCCCGTAAAGAATTTTAAGAGGATAATTAATATTGTGAATTTGAGCATGTATAATAAATAATTATTTATGATTAAAACAAAATTTAATGAAAATTTACACGGGGCAGGTGTCATCATTGTAAAAGGGGCAAGAACTCACAACCTTAAGAATATTAATGTTGAGATGCCTCGTAATAAAATGATCGCTATTACAGGAATTTCCGGATCTGGGAAGTCATCTTTTGCATTTGATACTATTTTTGCTGAAGGGCAAAGAAGATATATAGAATCTCTTTCTTCATATGCAAGACAATTTTTACATCAAATGCAGAAACCAGATGTGGATGAAATAAGTGGGCTATCTCCGGCGATAGCTATAGATCAAAAATCTCGCTCGAACAATCCACGTTCAACTGTGGCAACCATAACAGAAATATATGATTATCTCAGAATTCTCTTTGCGAGAATAGGCAAGCCACATTGTCTTGTTTGTGGAAGAGAGATAAAAAAACTTTCAAAGGAAGAAATCTTAGAGACGATTATTCATACGGTTACACATATAAAAGCACCACAAAAAACGAAGGAAATATTGGGTGTGGAAGTTAGTTTAGACAAAATTAAAATATTTTCACCTGTCATAGTCGGAAGAAAGGGAGAATATTATCAACTGCTTTACGATCTATTGGAAAAGGGCTATGAGCAGGTCAAGATAGATGGAGAAATGAAGAAATTGAGAAATCAAATTATTCTTTCGAAAAATAAAAAGCACGATATAGATGTTCTTGTTGATGAATTTTATATAAGTGAATTCAAGACAAAGTCTCATGTTGTCATTCCTGTGAAGGCAGGAATCCATACTGATGCAAAACTGGATTCCCGTCTGCACGGGAATGACAAAATTAAACAAAATAATGTGCACGAAAGTATTCGTATGCGACTTTCCGACGCCGTAGAGAAAGCGATTGAAGAATCAAAAGGTTTAGTTAAAATCGAAACCCCTGAGGAAACAAAGATGATTTCAGTAAAATTCATGTGTCCTTATGATGGCTACTCATATCCTGAAATCGAACCTAGACTTTTTTCATTCAATTCTCCTTATGGTGCTTGTGAGGCATGTCATGGTCTTGGTACTAAAGACTTTTTTTCAGATGAACCTTGCGAGACTTGTCACGGCGCGAGACTTAGAGAAGAAGCACTTCATGTTTTTATTGGTGGAATAAATATTGTAGAGTATACTGCAAAAACTATTACAGATTCAAAGAATTTTTTTGAAAAACACAAATTTACTGAAAGCGAAATGGAAATTTCAAAAGTCATTTTGAAAGAAATAGATTCACGACTCCAATTTATGACAAATGTTGGTATCGAGTATCTTTCTTTAGATAGGCGAGCAAATACTCTTTCTGGCGGAGAGGCACAAAGAATCCGCTTGGCTTCGCAATTGGGTTCAGGTCTTGTCGGTGCTCTTTACGTTCTCGATGAGCCGACGATAGGACTTCATCAAAGGGATAACGACAAGCTTATAAAAACCCTAACTCACTTGAGAGATTTGGGAAACACTATTCTTGTCGTTGAACATGACGAAGATACAATGTATTCGTCTGACTATATTGTGGACATTGGTCCTGGAGCTGGTGTACATGGTGGAGAAGTAGTCGTATCTGGATATCTGGACGAACTTTTAACAGCAAAGAAAAATGACTCCGGATCATTAACACTAGATTATCTTCGCGGTGATTTAAAGATCGATATGCCGAAAAAAAGGAGAGATCAAGATAAAGGAAAATTAAAAATAAAAGGTGGAAAAATATTCAATATAAAAAATATGAATGTTGAAGTTCCTCTTGGAAAGTTTGTTACCGTTACTGGCGTTTCTGGATCGGGTAAATCTTCTTTTGTTTATGAAATATTGTATAAAAATTTACAAGCAAGATTAGAAAGAAAATTGCGTTCAAGTCAGACACACCATTGTGAATCTTTTACTGGTTCAGAATATGTCTCGAGGACAATAATGATCGATCAATCTCCGATAGGTAGAACTCCGCGTTCAAATCCAGCCACATATACAGGTGCTTGGACTTTTATTCGTGATATGTTTGCGCTTACAACTATGGCAAAAGAAAGAGGTTGGGCAGCGAATAGATTTTCTTTCAATGTGAAAGGCGGGAGATGTGAAAACTGCCAAGGAAACGGAGCGATTGAAGTCGAGATGCATTTTTTGCCAACGGTTTATGTACCTTGTGATGTTTGTAATGGAAAAAGATTTACAAAGGAAACTCTTGAAGTAAAATATAAAGGTAAAAATATTTGGCAGATTCTTGACATGACCGTTGAGGAAGCTATGAATTTTTTTGTAGATCTACCTACAGTTTATGACAGAATAAAATGTCTTCATGATGTCGGCTTAACGTATCTGAAACTCGGCCAATCTGCGACGACTCTTTCTGGAGGAGAAGCTCAAAGAGTAAAAATAGCCTCCGAGCTATATAGACCTGGAATGTACAAAACCATTTATTTTCTGGATGAGCCGACGATTGGGCTTCATTATGAGGATGTGAAAAAACTTATAGAAATTTTACAAAAACTTGTTGATAATGGAAATACGGTTGTTGTTATTGAGCACAATATGGATTTGATAAAGAATTCAGATTATGTGATAGATATCGGCCCAGAGGGAGGAGATAAGGGTGGGGAGATAATTGCAAAAGGTACACCTGAAGATGTTGCGATGACTGAGAAGTCATACACAGGCAAATATTTAAAGAGAGTATTAAAAAGAAATAAATAAAGTGATACAATTATAATATTATGACAATAACTTGGCCATTTTGGAATGAAAAAAGAATATCAGATGTTTACGAAAATATTTACATTAGAACCTTTGTCGAGGATTGGTTTAAGATTGCCAGCACATTAGCAAAGGAAATAAACTCGGTGAAAGTTGAAAACAAATTGATTTTGGATATTGGATGTGGTGAAGGACACACAACAAAACAAATATTGGATAGAGTAAAAGGAAATTATGTTTGTGATCTACTTGAGACTGACAACGTTGCACTTGAAAAGGCAAATAAATTTTTGAAGATGGAGAATAATGTAGGAGAAGTAATTTATGGTGGGGTTGAAATTGTTAATATTAGTGAAAAATATGATGTAATTTATACATCACATACAAATTATTACTGGAGTGATAATAAAGAGCAATACGATTTGTATTTGGAAAACATTCTAGATACTGTGAAAAAGAAAGGAAAATTGCTTATATTAACTCTTCCTGAAAAAAGTGCGCATTATCAAGTGATGTTGCACCAAATTTATCCTAAATATAACTATTCAGAATACATTGAAAATTTTTATAGAAACATGGGTTTAAAGGTCAATGTAAAGAAATTTGTGATGAGAATTTATATTGGTGATATCCTAGAAACTGATAAAGAATATGATTTAGCTGTTTTTTATAAATTTATTCATAACACTTCTGCATTTCCCGACAAAAACAAATTGTCTAAGTTTAAGAATAAACTAAAGAAGTTCTCAGATAAAGGCTATTTGGACTTTGGCGATCACTTGATCATAGTAAGCAAATAGTATGGATTTTTATCAATACAAAAAAATAAATTTACCAGAAAACCCTGGAGTATATTTGTTCAAAAAAAACAATAATATTTTGTATATTGGAAAGGCGACTTCACTCAAGGATAGGGTGAGAAGTTATTTTTCAAATGACTTAATTGCTACACGCGGACCATTTATTGTAGATATGGTTTTTCAAGCGAATGATATTGATTTTATTGAGAGTGACTCCGTACTCGAAGCCCTGATACTTGAATCAAATTTAATTAAGAAACATCAGCCAAGATACAATACAAAAGAAAAGGATGATAGAAGTTATAATTATGTCGTTATTACGAAAGAGTGTTTCCCAAAAGTTTTGATTGAGCGCGGTAGGGTTTTAGAAAATTACGATTATAAAAAACTACTAGCTAGTTTTGGTCCGTTTACAAACGGGACGCAATTGAAGGAAGCACTAAAAATAATTCGCAAAATTTTTCCATTTCTTGATAAATACTCTAAAGAGAATACTGGATATAAATTTTATAATGAAATCGGTTTAGCTCCAGATGTTTCAAGTGATAAAGCTAGAAAAAATTATCTTAAGAATATTAAAAACATAAAATTATTTTTTGAAGGCAAGAAAAAAAGCATTCTGATGAATCTTGAGAAGGAAATGAGAGAGTTTGCCAAGAATCAGGAATTTGAAAAAGCCGATAAAGTAAAAAGAACCATTTTTGCTTTGAATCATATTCAGGACGTTGCTCTTATAAAAGAAGAAAATCTAGAAGAAAACAATCTGAAAACTTATAGAATTGAAGCATACGATGTAGCTCATACAAGTGGAACAAATACGGTTGGTGTTATGACAGTTATAGAAAATGGTGTTGTTAATAAATCTCAATGTAGAAAATTCTCTGCCCGAGGCGGGTCCGCCTTTGGCGGAAAAACAGTATTGGGAGATAATAAACCCAACGATGTTGCAGCCCTCGGGGAAGTCTTGAAAAGAAGATTTAATCATCCAGAATGGAAATTTCCCGATATCATAGTTGTTGATGGTTCAACTTCACAAAAGAATATTACGGAAAAAATTACAAAAGAACTCGGTTTAGAAATTGTCGTAGTTGCCGTGACAAAAGACGAAAGACACAGACCAAAAATGATTATAGGAAGAGAAGACATGATTCATAAATATGAGGGTGAAATTTTACTTGCTAATAGTGAAGCACATAGATTTGCAATTAAATATCATAAAGCAATAAGAGACCGAAAATTCATTTAATAAAATGTTCCATATTTGTGATAAAATAGAAAAATGGTTTTGGTTTTAATTGGAATTATAGTTTCAATTTTTATTATAAATGTTGTACCGGCTTTTATGCCACCAACATGGATGTTACTTTCTTTTATTGGTTATAATTTTCATTTAAGTAATTATCATTTAGCCATTCTGGCCATACTTGCTGCAGTTGCCGCGACTTCTGGTAGGATAGTTTTGGCACTGTTTTCCAAAAAAGTCATTAGAAACAAGATTCTAGGTGAAAATACTAGACAAAATATAGATGTTCTGAAACAAAATTTAGAAAAAGGGAAGTTTTTTGCTTCAAGTTTTTTTGCTTTATATGCTCTTTCACCCCTACCCTCAGGTCAATTATTTTTGGCCTATGGGTTAACAGATTTAAAATTAATAATAGCTGTAATCCCATTTTTTATTGGAAGGATTATAAGTTATTTGTTTTGGGCCTATACAGCTTCAGAAGTGTCTGAAAGAATTGCTATGACATCATTAAAATCCGGTGCTTTTTTTAGTATATATTTTATTTTAGTACAAATAGTATTTTTATATCTAGTATATTTATTTACCAAAATCGATTGGCGAGTCTTCTTTAGTGAACATAAAATAGTTTTTATAAAGAAATAAATGGGTTAGTTTATTATAAAATATTTTGGGAATGCCATATAATTATATAGAGATATATACCATAATTAATAGCATAGTGTTATAATTGCAACATGCAAAGAATCAAAGTTGCGGTGCTCAGGGGGGGGCCGGGAGCGGAACATGAGGTTTCAATAAAAACTGGGAAAAATGTTTTGGAAAATCTTTCCGACAAGTATATTCCTATTGATGTTTTTGTTGCAAAAGATAAGAGCTGGTATATTGATGGTGTTTCTATAGCTCCAGAAAAAATATTCAGGAATGTTGATGTTGTCTTCAATGCACTACATGGAGAATATGGCGAGGATGGAAAAGTGCAGCAACTTATGGATCATTTTGGAGTGGGATATACTGGATCAAAAGCTTTAGCTTCGGCACTAGGTATGAATAAAGTTTTGGCTAAAGAACTTTTTATTAATGCAGGTTTGAAGACTCCGCTATATAAAGTAATAAGAAATGGAGACGATTTAGAGGGTTTGGATCATACTATTTTTAAAACTTTTCCTATGCCCGCGATTGTAAAACCTGGCGGAAGCGGATCTTCTATCGGAGTATCACTTGTCAAAGTTTTGAAGGATATAATACCAGCGATTAAAAATGCATTAAAATATTCTGAGGTGGTAATTGTAGAAGAGTTTATAAAAGGAAAAGAAGCCACATGTGGAGTCGTAGAGGATTTTAGAGATGAAAAGGTATATTCTCTTTTGCCTCTAGAAATAAAGAAACCTGAAGAGTTTGAATTTTTTGGTTATGATGCAAAATATTCTGGAAAGTCTAGCCATGTTAGCCCAGGTAACTTCTCAGTGAAAGACAAAAAAACAATGCAAGGTATGGCAGTTGAGGCACATGAAGTATTGGGTCTCAGACATTATTCTAGATCAGATTTTATTGTCAGCGCAAAAAGAGGGATTTATATTTTGGAGGTTAACACACTGCCTGGTCTTACAAAAGAATCTTTGTTACCGAAATCTTTAGAAGCTGTGGGGTGTTCAATGACATATTTCTTAGATCATGTTATTAATTTGGCTTTAGCTAAACAGTAAAACTGATTTAATAGTCTTTTATATAAAGAAAGCCACCTAGAAGTCAGGTGACTTTCTAGGTGGCGTAGACTTGGCTCCTCAAACCAAGCCCTTAGTTTTGCTTAGGGCGCAGACGATCTTTTGGACCGAAAGCTTGAACGAAGGCTTGTCGAATCCAACACGAGACAATATTTTCTCATCGTTCCTGAGATAATGCCATCTCGATGGGGAGTATTCTGTCCCATCTACCAGAAACGGACCGCCGAACACTCCTACTGGGTATACATCGATTATGTTTCCATTCGGTGTTGTTACCCAAGAGTGTTCGTAGTCAGGATATAGATAGCCCGAAACCAACTCTAGGTCAAAGACAATTGCCACAGCTCGTGCCAAGATATGGCATGAGAGGACAATTTTCTTTTTGTCGCCGTCAACTCCCAAATCGATATTGGGCAGATGGTTTATTGCATCTCTCACCTTCAGAAAGAGCTTAACGTCTTCCTTGTGCAATCGACTTAGTGCGTGGGGTGTCATTGTTTTTCTCACTTCACGAGAGTTGTAATGTTCTATCTGTGACTAAATTAGTATAAATGAATTTTTTTGTCAATTAAATAATTATATTTGGAAATTAAATATAATTATGTTAGTGTATATGACTACTGGGTCTGCCCCCCATACCTATAAAGTCTTTGTTCTGACTTTTGGAGCATGGTCGAGTATGTCCAATATTGATAGATGTGAAAAAATGAAATTTAGCCCAAAAGTTTTTGAGAACAAAAGTAAAGACTTTATGGGTGTAGGGGGCCTGTAGCTCATCTGGTAGAGCGCCTCATTTGCAATGAGGAGGCAAGCGGTCCGAGTCCGCTCAGGTCCACATATAATTAAAAAACTCCACTGCTGGAGCTTTTTACTTATATAATGTAAATTACACAGTCAAGGCATTTTGTAATACGAAAGTGTTAATTTGATTTTATCTTTTTCAAAGTTCAATATTATTTGTAGTACGAATTGTTATGATTTCTTAGTTATTCAAGATATAATAGCAAAAGTTGACAAATATTATAATATTGTGTATCTTATAGAAAGTAAGTACCATAATAACTAGCACGGAGGTGGCATGGCAAAGACGTTGACGAATCTGTTCGCAGGGACATTCCTTGCGGAAGTGATGGTCCTGGTGGAGAGCGGGAGGTTCGAGGAGCCTCCTGAGCCCATCGAAGATGGAGAGAAGGTCATCGGCGAGATGACCACTTTCGAGAAGGCGATATTCACCCTCAGGAGACAGAGAGGGGAGAAGATCAAGAAGGAGCTCGACGCATGTCGCAACTGCACGGGCAAAGAGCACGACGAGTGCCACGTCACGAAGAATGTCCAGGTCATGAAGAGAGGTTTCGACGACGTGTCGAACCTGATGTGGAACCTCGTACAGGAGCGTCTGCAGGAATACGGAGGCACGATCGCCCTCAGGAAGGGATACAAGATCGTCAAATGCCCGTCCGAGGAGCCGCGAGAGATGCCCGACCTGCTCAAGATGCTCTTGATGGCAGGCCTTCGGTCTGCGTGAAGGAGAGTGGTGGAATTTAAACTCCACCAAAAATGCACCCCCACAGCTTGCTGTGGGGGTGTTCTTTTTCTTTTTATTTGGAATTTTTAATAATTATGATACTATTTTCTCATGAATCCCGTACGAAATCGCAGATGTGAAATTGGTGCGGGAGAATAAAAGTTGATTTACCAGATTAATTTATAATAGGTTACCGACAAGACATAAGTTTTGTCCGCGTCCTATTTCGTACGGGATGAATATTTTTTCAATAATTTTAACTATCGGTGGGTTGTGTTTGTTTGAAGTTATATCAAGCATAGATAATGCGATTATAAATGCTGAGGTACTTTCTACTATGAAACCGAAAGGCAGAAGGTGGTTTTTAATTTACGGAATTATATTTGCTGTGTTTGTTATTCGCGGTTTTTTACCTTGGGTGATAGTTTGGGCAACAAATCCTTCTTTAGGGTTTTTAGGGTCACTTACATCTACTTTTAGCAGTGATCCAAGTGTGCGTGATTCTATTGAAAAAACAGCTCCCATTCTTCTAGCTGGTGGAGGTATTTTTTTAATTTTCCTTTTCTTTCATTGGTTATTTTTAGAAACAAAAAATTTTGGTTTACGACATGAAAAGTTTTTTATGGCCCAAGGGGTATGGTTCTATGCAGTTGTATCTATAATTTTGTGTGTGGTTGTGTATTATGCGATGAAAATAAATCCCATGATGGCCTTTGGAGCAGTGGTAGGATCTACAGCATTTTTTATTACTCACGGATTCAAACAAAATGCTGAAAAGAGCGAGAAAGAATTGATGAAAGAAGGTTTATCAGACATTAGTAAGATTTTATATTTGGAGGTGATTGATGCCACTTTTTCTATCGATGGAGTACTTGGAGCCTTTGCCTTTACACTTTCTGTGCCTTTAATTTTACTTGGAAATGGGCTCGGTGCTTTTGTGGTCAGGCAGTTGACTATTGGTAATATCGACAAAATAAAAAAATATATCTTCCTCAAGAATGGGGCAATGTACTCAATATTATTTTTGGGTTTAATAATGCTAGCCGATAGCTTTGGTGTTCCTGTGCCAAGCTGGGTATCTCCAGTAATTACTTTTTTTTCAGTTGCGTATTTCTTTTTAAAATCAAAAAGGGTATTAAAAACTAATGAAATATCAGAAATGGTATGATCTATCTTTTTTTATCTGCAATAGCAATTTTTATTTTCACTTGTCTCGGAGGTTTTTTTGCTCTAAGGTTTAAAGACAAACTTCATCTAATACTTGGTTTTTCTGCTGGATCTGTTATCGGTGTGGCCTTTTTTGATTTATTACCGGAATCATTTTTGATGGGAAGTGGTATGCACAATTCAGAAACGACAGCATTATTTATCGCGTTTGGATTCATCGCTTACTTGTTTGTTGATAGAATAGTATCGCCGCATTCTCACGAAGATGGACATTGTGACAACGAAAACCACAAGGGAACTGTTGGCGCGAGCAGTATGGCGGCCCATAGTTTGCTTGATGGACTTACTACTGGTTTGGCGTTTCATATTTCCTCGGGAATTGGGATAACGCTTGCCATTGCTGTCATCATGCATGATTTTTCGGATGGAATAAACACCGTGAATATGGTTTTACGTTCTGGAGGAGACATCAAAAAAGCTAAGTTGTGGATTCTAATTGATGCTTTAGCACCGATTGTTGGAATTATTTTATCACTATTTATAATAATTCCCGAAAATATTTTCTCGCTGGTTCTTGCCGTTTTCTGCGGCTTTTTCCTTTATATTGGTGCAAGCGACTTATTACCAGAAAGTCATCATGGACATCCAAAAATTTGGACAACAATTTCCACAGTTTTGGGAATAGTTTTGATTTTTATTGTCACCCGACTAGCTGGAATTTAAATATTTTTTTGTGGTGTCATTCCCGTGTAGACGGGAATCCAGATTAATTAAATATATGAATAAAAAAAGACTAGATATTTTATTATTTGATAAAAAATTAGTTGAGAGCAGGAAAATTGCTTCTGATTTGATAAAAGAAGGGAAGGTTTTTGTTAATAAACTAAAAATATTCAAGCCGAGTAAAGAGGTTGGTGAAGATGATAAAATTGAAATTACTGAAATTCCCAAATATGTAAGTCGCGCAGGTCTTAAACTTGATGGAGCACTAAAAGAGTTCAAAATTTCAGTTTCAGATAAAGTTGCTCTTGATGTCGGCTCATCTACGGGTGGTTTTACCGATTGTTTATTGCAGAATGGAATAAAAAAAGTTTATGCAGTCGATGTTGGCACGGACCAGCTCAATTATAAAATAAAAGCTGATAGCAGGGTAGTGTCAATCGAAAAAACCGACATAAGAAATATAAGGGAGCTCCAAGAAAAAGTTGATTTAGCTGTTGTGGATGTTTCTTTCATATCTCTTGAGAAAGTTTTACCAACAGTCATTAAGTTTATAAAAGATAGCGCTGAAATAATAGCCCTTGTTAAGCCACAATTTGAAGTTGGGAAGGAAAATCTTGGTAAAGGAGGCATTGTTAAAGACTCAGAATTACAAAAAGCAGTCGTTGAAAAAATAAAAACTTTCGCTCAATCCTTAAATTTAAAAATCGTTGAAGAGATGGAGTCACCTATAAAAGGGGGAGACGGCAATACTGAATATTTGCTGCATCTAAACAAATGATATTGTCGGAATGGGGAGATCGGTCACGAATAATTTTTTCATCGACATTCAAAAATTTCCGCTACCCCGGCTCGGTATTGCTCGTTGTTACTCGCAATATACCTGCGCCTTTCGATTCTCCCCCGGAAGTGTTACTAAACACTCCCTCATCCGACAAAATTAAAAAACCTAGTTTGATAGGCCTTTTTATATTGTCGGAATGGGGAGAATCGAACTCCCTCCTTACAGGAGCAGTACACCTTTTGGACAAAATTTCGCTAGGCTCAATTGTGTCTCAAAAGGTCTTTCGGAAACTACAAGTATTCGCTTCCTCAACCTCATGCTCCCTTGCCCACTAAACTTTTTTGTCAGGAAACCGGGAATCGAACCCGGACCTCACGCTCCCTTGCCCGTTCAAACTTTTTTTCTTGTCGGGATAGAGAGAATCGAACTCTCACTTCATGCTCCCGAAGCATGTATACTTCCACTATATTATATCCCGTTGAAAAGTTTGTTCGGGCGAACGTGTATACTACCACTATACGATATCCTGTTGATTTAAAAGTTTTTCGGGCGAAGCACATATACTACATCCCGTGGTGGACTTGGCGAGAATCGGACTCGCGTCTCATCAATGCGAATGATGCGTATTACCACTATACTACAAGCCCAAATCCATACAATTTAATCACATTCTTACATAATAGAAAAGGGTAATAAAATTTTATTACCCTTTTTCTACCAAATAATTTTATAGTTATTGAACAATTATCTAAAAATTACCCCGATTTTTAGCAGCTTTTGCTAACCATTGTGGAAAAGACCTCATGTCGAGAGTTGAAGTTTTTCCAACTAATGAAACATCAGTGATACCACAAGTATCTGTAACTTTCCAATAATCGTTTCCTTTTCCTGTTTTGCACCTTTCGATAAGCACTACACCACTCTCATGGCCAGTTAAGATTCTTTGACCACGGACATTACCATATACTGGGACTTCATTTACTTTAATGCCGCCTTTATCAATCAATTCTTGTATTTTCTTTTTTAAATCGGCTTCTTGTTTGGCTATTCTCTCTCTTTCTTCTTTACGTTTTTTGGTGATACCTTTTTTATCAAATTCGCTTCTTGTTTCAAAGGCTTTCCAAAAAGGTGAGTCAAATTTTTTGCTGCCAACCAAGCGACGAATTACTTCATTACCCTCAAGGATTGGTTTAATCGATCCCAATAGCTTTTTGGCTTTTTCGTTTCCAGCATCAGCAGATTCCTTCAACATTTTTTCTGTCATTTGTGATCGTAAAAATTCTATCGCAGTTCTGTAATTGACTGAAGTCGTCTTTACCTCCCAAGGAACAACTTCTTTTGGATCTTTAAGCTGGTCAGCTCCTTCATTGTCTATGATGGCAGCAATAAGACGGCTTCGTACCTCATCAAAAATATTTGGATGTTTTGTATTTTCAAGTGATCCAATTAATTCATCAGAAATTTTCTCATTTCCCAAAAGTTCGCCAATTCTTTTGAAGGCGTTGGCATGACGCGTTCCTAAAGATTGAATGCAACGGGCTGCATCTTCTACAATATTTTTTCTTTGTTCTTCAATTTTTGTTTCAAAAGCTTTCATTTCCTCTTCCGCGGTTTTATATAATACGTTTATTAATCGAGGATTGGCTTCAATGTCAGCGATTGTCTTTTCTAATACCTCTGCTTTTTTTGCGTAATGCTCTATGACTTTGACCATCACTTCATTTTGACGCGCTTGCATTTCTTCTTGTGCATTAGCAATTTTAATTTCAATTTTTTTTTGAAATTGACTTCTGAGGTCGGCTGTTTTAAGGAGATTGACTTTGTCAGCTTCAGTTAGATTATTGATAGATTCGTATTTAGAAATTATTACATCCATCATTTTACCTTGATCCATTTCATCTTTGCTAATTATTCCTTCTTGAAATAAACGATCATAATCACCTGGCTCCAAACCTTTGAGTGGGTTGTAATTTTCAACTTTGCTTAGACGTGATGATTCAATCACATTTAAATCAGCAAGCTCATCAAGTGACTCCTGTCTTTGTTTGACCATTTCGTCAATCTCTTTTTCTGACATTGAAGCCTGTGTTGCAGCATTATCTAATTCTCTCAACATAGCATCAAGATCCTTAGGGCCTGTTTTATCTTTTTTTGGTGCTCTAGTTTTCGACTCTTTTTTCTTTGGTGCCTCAATTGTTGGAGGCAATTCTTGATCTGGTCCTTTCATAAATTTGTTTTTAATTTTTCAATTAAAATAATAAATTTAACGACTATATTAATAATTAATAATTTTTTGAAAAATAATAACAATTTTGTCTTTTCTTTTGGCAAAATAGCTAGTTTATCAAAAATGATTTGAACTACTGTTAAGTATAAGCCAACAAACAGTAAATTGCAATTTACATGTTTACAAGTAAATTGTTAGTTAAATATTAGGCGGGTCTTTTGTGGTGGATCATACTTGGACCGAGTCGGTCTTCTTACTAGGGCTGTATACCTTAAATATTTTGATTACAAAATATCGAGGTTTTTTGGTAGGGTACTTTATCCAAAAATCAACCTCACGAATGTGCACCTTATTGGGATCGGACCAATGGCCTTTCCGACTTGCCCGTTAAAGTTTTGGGATTGTGGACATTACAGGATTCGGACCTGTGACCTCACGAATGTGAATCGTGCGCTCTAACCAACTGAGCTAAATGTCCAAATTTTTTCGGGTGAATGAACGGAACTCTCCACCACTGAGCTAAGGGTGCATATGAATTTTACACACTAACAAACACAAACTAATCATTCTTTTGATTTTTAATGCTTTTTATAATATACTTTTCAAGCTAATAATGAAAGGGCTGAAAGAGTTTATTAAAAATTTGTTTTTTGGGCCGCTAGCTCATTTGGTAGAGCGCATCCATGGCATGGATGAGGCGACCGGTTCGATCCCGGTGCGGTCCACTTTGTTTAATACCTATATTTTAAAATAAGTAAAATCTGATATAATGTATTGCAATTATGAAAAATACTATGCCCCATAGTAAATTCCGAGATGAATTACATAATAAAATTAAGTTCAGATATAAATGAACATAATTAATAAATTAGACATTATTAGCTTTTAAATTTTACAATCGGGATGTTTTCAAAAATAAAAATTTTTATTAAAAAAAATAAATGGTGGACAGCGTTGATAGTAATAATTATTGTTATCTTATTATTTGTCTTAATTAATAAAAATAAAAAAACTAATGCTGAGCTGATTACTGTTCAAAAACATGATATTACCGAAGAGGTAAGTGCAACGGGAAATGTTAAACCTCTTTCAGATCTAGATTTGTCTTTTGAAATAAGCGGGCAAGTTTCTTATGTAAATGTATCAGTTGGAGATAGGGTGTATCAGGGGCAGTATCTTGCATCGCTTTCTAATGCAGATTTAAAAGCAGCTCTTGAGCAAGCTAAAGCCGGGCTAAAAATTGCTCAAGCAAACCTTTCTTCACTTCAAAACGGTTCAACTCCTGAGCAAATAGCCGTGAATGAGTCACAGGTTGAAAAGGCGAGAAATGATATTGTTGGTGCTCAAATTAGTCTAGTAAACTCAATGAAGGATGTATATACGAAATCTGACGATGCCATTAGAAATTATGTTGATTTGATGTTTAATAGCCCCAGAGGTAGTAATCCGACATTGCAGTTTGAAACTGATTTTCAATTACAGAATGATATTTTGTCAGAAAGAATAACTATTGAAAATCTTTTGTCTTCACTCAGTACTTCCATCTTAAATTTAAATACAGTTTCCGATATCAACACCACTCTAAATATAGAAAACAATACTTTAAGTACTATTCAAAAATTTTTGCAAAATTTGGCTTTTGCAGTCAATAAATTAAGCAGTAATTCTTCTTTCAGCCAAGTGACCCTGACTCTTTGGAAAACAAATATTTCAACCTCAAGAGCAAATATCGATCTGGCAAAAAGTGATCTTTCAACTGTTGGCAGTCAATATGAATCTGCTGTTTCAGCTTATAATATTGCAAATAGTCAGCTTACGCTTATAAAAACAGGAGCTACTATTAATCAATTGGATGCAGAGAAAGCTACTGTGGAACAAGCGCAAGCAAATGTCGATTCAGCACAGGCCAAACTAAGCAAATCAATTATTATTTCGCCGATAAACGGCGTTATCACGAATGTGATTGCAAAAATTGGTCAAACTATGCAGCCCGGTATTACAGCTGTTTCCGTTATCTCTTATGGCGAGTATGATGTCGAATCTTATATACCTGAAGCTGACATTGCTAAAATAAAAATTGGTGATTTTGCCACAACAACACTTGATGCATATGGATCTGATACTTTTTTTGATACTTCTGTAATTAAAATTGATCCAGGCGAAACTGTAATAGAGAATGTGCCCACATATAAAGTTACATTGAAGTTTGCCTCATCTTCTGACAGCAGGATAAAATCAGGAATGACTGCCAATTTGGATATTCTTACAGGGCAGAAAAATGGGGTCTTAGCTGTGCCTTCTAGGTCAATGTATTCTATTGATAGTCAAAAATATGTGAAATTAGTTGATCCAAAAGATTCAAGTAAAAATACTGAAACGAAAGTTGAAACTGGTGTGCGAGGGATCGATGGATTTACCGAAATTATTTCTGGTCTAAAAGAAGGGGACAAAATATTGGCGTCACCAAATATATAAACCCGTTAAAGTTTTTACTAACGCATTATGCAATATGTATATGTAATACAGAGTAAAAAGGATGGGGGATTGTACACTGGTTGTACAAAAGATATTAAAGGACGATTAATATTGCATAATGCAAAAAAAGTTACTTCAACCAAAAATATACGCCGTTTGCGCTTATATATTATGAGGCGTATATTAGTAGTAAAGATGCAGTTACTAGGGAAAATATATGAAGACACAATATGGAAGAAATTATATCAAAAAGGTCCTAAGTAACTTTTTTATTAGTAAAAATTTTCTCGGGTAAACCAAGTGACGTTAATAAATATAAAAAATATTTGGAAGGTCTATAACAGTGAAGGTACAAAGACTGAAGCCCTTCGAGGAGTGGATCTTGAAATTAAAAAAGGCGAGTTTGTCGCTATCATGGGTCCATCTGGATCTGGTAAATCAACTCTGCTTCAGATTTTAGGACTTTTGGATAGCCATACTGATGGCACGTATCATTTTTCTGGTAAGGATTTGGGATTATATAATTTGGAAGACATAGCAAAAATAAGAAATGAAAAAATGGGTTTTATTTTTCAAGCTTTTAATCTTTTACCACATGAGACAGTGCTAGAAAATGTAAAGTTACCTCTTGTTTATTCTGATAGACCAGAGTCGGAGTGGAATAATCTCGCGGAAGAAGCAGTGATTTCAGTTGGCCTTGCTAGTCGTATGCATTACAAGGCGATACAACTTTCTGGAGGTGAAAAACAAAGAGTGGCGATAGCACGAGCTCTAGTAAATTCACCAGAAGTTATTTTTGCCGATGAACCAACCGGAAATCTTGATTCCAAATCTGGACAGGCGGTTATAGAGATAATTCAAAAACTTAACGTAGAAAAAGGTCATACTATTATTCTTATTACTCACGAGACATACACGGCGGAATATGCTGAGAGGATTATTAAATTATATGATGGACAAATAGTGAGTGATGAAAAAGTTTTAAATAGGAGGACAAAAGCAGAACATTTTATTAAATAAATTTACGAAAATAATAACTGCAAATATTTACTAAATCCTACGAAATTAATTCAACTATAAATCAAAATGAAGCTAAGCTATAGTATAAAAACAGCTCTCACAGGACTTACAACGCACAAATCGCGTTCGGCTTTGACCATAGTTGGTATTATTATTGGTATCACCTCCATTATATTAGTCATGTCTTTGGGGCAAGGTGCACAAAATCTTATTTTGAGTCAGGTGAATGGACTTGGTGCGACGACCATAGCTGTAATTCCTGGCAAAATTCCAACTGGTCCATCGGGTGCTGCTCAAATAATGAGTGATTCATTAAAGGAGAAAGATCTAGTCGCCTTAAAGGTAAGAACAAATGTTCCATATGCAAAATATGTTATGCCTCTTGTAATCGGCGGCGGGAATGCTGTTTTTGGAAATCAAACTTATCAAGTGGGTATTTTTGGTGGGGGAACATTGATGACACAAATTTTAAATATTAGTATTGGTGAAGGATCATTTTTTACTGATGACGATATAATCAGTAAACAACAAGTTGTCATTGTTGGGTACAAAGTTAAACAACATTTATTTGACGGAGATGAGGCAATTGGGCAAAAGATTAGAATAAATAACAATACTTTTAAAATTATCGGTGTTTTACCTGAGAAAGGACAGTCTGGTTTTGTCAATTTTGATGAAGCCGTGATTATGCCTTATACAACAGTGCAACAATATGTTTTAGGGATTAAATATTTTAGTAGAATTATTGTTCAGGCAGATTCACAAGATCACATAAATGCAACTGCAGAGGATGTTAGAAACACTTTAAGAAATTCTCATAATATTACAAACCCAATTAATGATGATTTTTCTGTAACAACTCAGGCAGATATCGCAGCAACCCTCAATACTGTAACTAGTGCATTAACTGCATTTCTTGCTGCAGTTGCTGCTATATCTCTAATAGTTGGGGGCATTGGAATTATGAATATCATGCTCGTGTCAGTTACTGAAAGAACGAGGGAGATTGGTCTTAGAAAAGCGATTGGTGCTACAGATAAAGAAATATTAACACAATTTTTACTTGAGGCTGTTATGCTTACAGCGACGGGGGGTGTGATTGGAATTATTCTTGGTGGAATATTGTCTTATATTATATCTATTATTCTAACTTCGGCACTTGGTATGAATTGGCAATTTATTTTTCCATGGAGTGCAGCTATGCTTGGAATAGTGATGGCAAGCTTGGTGGGGTTATTATTTGGAATTTATCCTGCAAGTCAGGCGTCAAAAAAGAGTCCTATGGAAGCCCTACGATATGAGTAGAAAGAAAATCTTAGCCTGGTACTGAAAAGTTCAAAAAGCAAAATGTAAAAATAGAAGGTGAGTTTTTGCTTCGCAAAAACTCACCCATATGGTATAAATATATTGTTATAAGTTAAATTAAAAAATAAAACTATGGGATCCCGTACGAAATAGCGGACGTGATCAACATATGACAAATAAGTCGATTTTATTAACAGATAAATTTAAATAGGATAACTGACCAATAATATTTGGCCCGCGTCCTATTTTGTAACGGGATGGGATTTTTCAAAAATTTAGTAATGAAGCAGGCCATTAAGTCTCAGATGAAAGGAGTTCCTCAGGCTCAGCAAGACATGATGTTAGCAGCTGTAGAAAAAAATCCAGAGTTTTTTGAGAATATTGCGAAAGAAATTGAACAGAAAGTGAAAGAAGGAAAGAGTAAAACTGCCGCATCAATGGAGGTTATGAGAAAACATCAAGATGAGTTGAGAAAGCTGATGATGTAGAAAAAATAATCAATAAATATCACACAATGGCAGATATAAAACAAAAAACAGAAAATACAAAGATCACTCCAAGAGAAATAGATTTTTCAGAGTGGTATTTAGATGTAATAAGGGAAGCTGATTTAGCCGAAAATTCTCCAGTGCGAGGATGTATGGTTATTAAACCTTACGGATATGCTATTTGGGAAAAGATTCAATCTATTTTAGATAAAGAATTTAAAAAAGTTGGCACACAAAATGCATATTTCCCGTTACTTATCCCAAAAAGTTTTTTAGAAAAAGAAGCTGAGCATGTGGAAGGGTTTGCCAAAGAATGCGCAGTGGTTACCCATCATAGACTTGAAGAAAAAGACGGAAAATTGATTCCGGCAGGCGAGCTAGAAGAACCATTTATTATTCGTCCAACTTCTGAAACAATAATGTATGATTCATTTTCAAAATGGATTCACTCATACAGGGATTTACCTTTACTTATCAATCAATGGTGCAATATTATGCGATGGGAAATGCGACCAAGGTTATTTTTGAGAACTTCAGAATTTCTTTGGCAAGAGGGACACACCGCTCATGCTACAAAAGAAGAAGCAGAGAAAAAGACGCTTGAAATGCTAGAAGTTTACAGAAAATTTGTTGAGGAATATTTGGCTATCCCGATTATTAAAGGGAAGAAGACTGATTCAGAAAAATTTGCTGGTGCCGATTATACTATGACTATTGAGGCAATGATGCAGGACGGAAAAGCATTGCAAGTTGGAACTTCGCACATGCTTGGTCAAAATTTTTCAAAATCTTTTGATGTATCATTTTTAGATGAAAAACAAGAAAAACAGTACGCCTGGCAAACCAGTTGGGGTGTAAGCACAAGAATGATAGGAGCTCTTATCATGTCTCATTCTGATGATAAGGGTTTAGTTTTGCCTCCCAAAATTGCTCAATATCAAGTAGTTATTATTCCAATTTGGGGAAATGATGATGAAAAGAATGCTGTTTTTGCTGAAGTTGAGACAATAAAAAGTGAATTAGATAAAGAAGGAATCACATATAAAGTTGATGACAGGGAAGGTCGCCCGGGTTTTAAATATTTTGAATGGGAAAGGAAGGGCGTTCCATTAAGACTTGAAGTTGGGCCAAAGGATATTCAGAAAAAATCGGTTGTCATTGTCGATAGACTTTTGAGTAAAAAGGAATTCGTTTCGAATGATATGAGACTTTCTTTTGTAAAAGAAAGTTTGGAGAAGCTTCAAAATTCTTTGTTTGAAAATGCAAAAATTTTTAGAAAAGACCATACATATGAAGTCAAAAATTACGATGAGTTCAAGGAAGTAATAAAAAATAAAAAAGGTTTCATCTTTGCTCATTTGTGTTCAGACAAGAAGTGTGAAGAAAAGATCAAAGGAGATACTGGCGCAACTGCAAGATGTATTCCTATTGAGAACGGCACAGGTAACAAAGGAAAATGTATTTATTGCAAAAAAGCAGCGGAAAATAAAGTCATATTTTCAATATCGTATTAGTCATTTAATTTCACTTTTTTCTATATTTAGTATAGACTCAACTTATTCTTTAATTAATTATAAACGCTCTAAAAATACAACATAATCTGATTTGAGCAGTTCCTTCTATTCAAAGCAGACCTCTTTTGAGTTTACAGTACAGCTTCCTCCATCATAGAAGTCATTTGGTTTCAGTGTGTTATAATTTAATGATGAAAAAAGTATTCATAATATCTTTTGTTATTGTTATGGTGGGAGGAGGTTTCTTGTATTTTAGACAACCGGCCAGGCACAATAAATCTGCTCCAAAAACGCAGGTGACTGTAGAGTTTGCTTCGTCACCAGTGGTTTCTGAATTTTCTAATAAAAATGTTCCTGTCTCAGTTGAGCAGGAAAAACAGGCAAATCAAGATGTAGTTTTCAAAAAACCAGTACAGAACAATGTCCCGACTGGGCAAGATTCAATCCCATCCATACCCGATATCTCATGTGTCGGTACCACTGATGATGCACAACATATAGATATCTTTGATTCTCATGTCCATATATCACCAAAGGTTAGTTTGCCCCAGATAATTTCAGAGATGGATAAGGCGGGTGTAAGCGTGGCAAATTTGTATTCAGGTACACTTGAGAATTCGTCACAATATCCGGGTAGATTTATAACATTTGTAGATACTCCAGACTCACCGCCAAGCTGGTTCTCGCAAGGTCAATCATTTGTAACATTTGCTGATACCCAATTGAAGACGGGAAAATTTTATGGCATAGGTGAAGCTAACTTGAGGTACTACAGTGGTAAAATCGTTCCCCCACCAACTGTATATATTACAGCAGATACCCCTACATGGCTTCAGTTGATTGACCTTGCGGCTCAATATCATGTTCCCATCTCGTTTCACTTCGTACCCGACGACGTGGCAGCAAATTCCGCTTTTGAAAGAATGTTGAATCACAACAAAGATGCAATTCTTATTTGGGCTCATCTTGGATTTAACAACATGCCACTCGATAGTGTTAAACTGAATGATTATTTATTGCGATACCCTCATCTGTATTTTGATACAGCCGGAATTCAGAATATGCAACAAGATCCTGCACCACTAGCTAATTCTAATTGGTGGATACTTGCAGACCAATCTAATAATGGTAAATTAAAAACGGAGTGGAAGAAATTTTTTGAAACCTGGAACTCTCGTATTTTATTTGCCACAGATGCGGGGGGTGGCTCAAATAGTCTAGAACGATGGTTAAACTACTCGAGCAATACAAGTAATAATGCCCCAGCTAATGCAGTTGGACACTGGAAATCTATCCTTTATGACTTAGATCCCAATGCCACTCGCAATATCTTAAGCGCTAATTCCAGAGAACTCTTCCTAAAGGAACAGAAAAAACCTTATATTTATCCGGTTTCATTTGGTGGAAAATGCTACTCTATTTCTGTAAGTTCTAAATCTTCCATTTCGGCTTTGATGTTTAATTCAAGTACACACACAATTACATTTACTGTTGCTGATTCTAATGGAACGACGGGTAATGTTGTAATAACTATACCAGTAGCACTTGGCAAGGATTTTGCAGTATTCGTAGATGGCAAGAGTACAAAATCTCAGGTAACCTCAAATTTTAATGAAACTAGTATAAACTTTGAATATATTGGCGGAATAAAATCTATTAAACTCAGTGCACAGGAATAGTAAAATATAAATATGTCAAAAATTATCAGTAATAACGATAATGTTTATTGGAATACATATGCCTTTTTAGATGGTGAATTTCTAGAAAAACTGATATATTGTCCTTATGTTAAGTATAGGGATTGTTGGCTTGCCCAACGTTGGAAAATCGACTTTATTCAATGCGCTTACAAGAAAAAGCGTTCTTGTCGCAAATTATCCTTTTGCGACTATTGATCCATCAGTAGGTGTGGTTGCCGTGCCGGATGAAAGAGTCGGTAAGCTTTCAGTGTTTTCTAAATCAGCAAAAACTGTCCCCGCTGCAGTCGAGTTTGTCGATATTGCAGGGCTTGTAAAAGGTGCGTCTGCGGGTGAAGGTCTAGGTAATAAATTCCTTACAAATATTCGTGAGACCGATGCCATCGCTGAAGTCGTAAGAATTTTTGATGACGACAATATTATCCATGTAGCAAATAAAGTGGAGCCACTTTTAGATATCGAGACCATAAATCTTGAACTTATTCTTGCTGATCTTGCCACTATCACAAAAAGAGCAGGAAGTTTGGGAAGTGAAATCAAGAAGGGAAGTAAATCTGCAGTGATTGAAAATGGAGCAATAGAAAAATTAAAGGTGGCGTTTGAAGCTGGCAAGCTTGCAAGAACTGTTGTTCTTGATGAAAAGGAAAATGCTGAAATAAGCAAGCTTTGTCTTATCACGATGAAGCCGATTCTTTACATATTGAACAAAAAAGCCGGAGGAAAAAATCTAGATGAACTTAAAGACGATAGATATCAAAAACTTATTGAATTTTTTAAAGAAACAAATTCAAAATTTGTTATTGTTGATGCTGGAATAGAGCAAGAACTAAAAGATTTGGAGGGTGTTGATAAAAAAGAAATGAGAGAAGGCTTTGGTGTTAACGATGATGGTGTGAATGACTTGATAAAAGCTGGCTATGATTTGCTCGGACTCATAACTTATTTTACAACTGGAGAGGATGAAACTCGTGCATGGACCATTAAGCGGGGTTGGACAGCACCTCTTGCCGGCACAGCTATCCACGGAGATTTCAAAGACAAATTTGTCCGCGCGGAAGTTATAGAATGGGACAAGCTTCTAGCTTCTGGTTCATACGGAAGCGCCCGTGAAAAAGGATTGGTAAGAACTGAAGGCAAAGAATACATTGTCAAGGACGGGGACGTAATTGAATTTAAGATATAGGTATTGACAAATAATCTGTAGTTTGTTACCATATTAATGGAAAGGAGGTATCATCATGATGCAGAAAAAGAAAGTCGACGACGACTTCAAGAAAATCATTGATAAGCTAGTGGTAGAAAAAGCCAAATGGCTCGTAGACAATGATCTAGGTTCTGATCCCATGAGCGAAGTGCCTGATTGCGTTTGGCATAGAACATGGTGCGGTTGCAAGGAGTGCATCAGCAAGCTGCAAAGGAGCTAATGTTCCAGAGGCCGACTTTATCTCAACGGTGAGATTTGGTCGGTTTTTTTAATTGCAAAATATAGATAAATAATGTTTAATAAAATTGTGAAGAAAAACAATGTGAAAAAAGTTTTTGTTGGCATGTCAGGCGGAGTAGATTCCTCCGTGTCTGCTTTGTTGTTAAAAAATGCCGGATACGATGTCACTGGAGTTTTTATAAAGGTATGGCAACCAGAATTCTTCGAGTGCACATGGAGACAGGATAGACTTGATGCGATGCGTGTTTGTGCAAAGCTTGACATTCCATTCATCACTTTGAATCTTGAAAAAGAATATAAAAAGGAAGTGGTGGATTATATGATTGAGGAATATAAGAAAGGAAGAACACCAAATCCCGATGTTATGTGCAATAAATATGTAAAGTTTGGAGGTTTTTTTGATTGGGCGATGGAGCAGGGAGCGGATTATGTGGCGACAGGCCATTATGCGCGCGTAAGTCGAGTACTTGGAAGCGAAGCTTCCAAGTTAAGAGAAAAATCAGGTAACTTGGAAGCTTCGCTTCCAAGTAAATATCAATTATTGGCCGGAGACGACAAAAACAAAGATCAGTCATATTTTCTATGGACTCTTACACAAAAACAGCTTTCAAAAACACTTTTTCCTGTTGGAGATATTGAAAAGCCGGAAGTCAGAAAGCTTGCGGAAAAATATGGTTTGAGCACTGCAATAAAAAAAGACAGCCAGGGACTTTGCTTTATTGGAAAAATAGACATAAAGGATTTTCTTAAGAACTACATAAAAGAGAAAAAAGGAGATGTTTTGGATGAAAAAGGAAACGTGATAGGTGAACATGATGGTTCTTTTTATCTTACAGTGGGACAGAGACACGGATTTAAAATAATCGAAAAGACTTCTGATGATTCACCGTATTATATAATTAATAAAGATATTAAAAAAAATACTATTACTGTTTCTCATTCGCCTAAAATGGCGAATGATGAATCTAAAATTGTAAGTTTGAAAAATGTCAACTGGATTTTGGGGAAAGAGCCAAATTTATTGAAAACATATTCCTCCAGGATTCGTTATAGACAGCCACTCGAAGAGTGCACTATTAAAAAAGTTTCCAATTTACGCCATAGCGTAGATTGGAATTTTGAACTTCATTTTACAAATCCTCAAAAAGCCATTACGGCCGGTCAGTCAGTAGTTATATATGATGGCGAAATTTGTTTAGGCGGAGGAATAATAGAAGATTAAAAATCAAAGAGTAAAATATAAAGATGAAAAATACATGTTTTTTATATTTTTAAACTTTTAACTTTGTTTTTACTCTTTTCATTTTTAACTTTACTTTTCCTGTGTTATCATATTCTCATGAATGAATTTTACGTTATAAAGACAAATGGGGAAAAAGAGCTTTTTGATTATAAAAAGTTAGAAAGTTCTCTCAAAAAAATAAAGACTCCAGATGATATGATTTCTCAGATAATTTCTGAGATAAGTTTAGATGCAAAAGAAAAAGAAGTTATCACTACGCATGATATTTATCGTAAAGCCTTTTCCATTTTAAGAAAAATGCACAAACCAATCGCTGCAAGATATTCCCTTAAAAAGGCAGTCGCGATGCTTGGTCCGACTGGTTTCCCATTTGAAAAGTTTGTTGCTGAAATTTTTAATGCGCAGGGATATAGTACGGATACAGATCAATTGGTAAAGGGTAAGTGTGTAGAACATGAGATTGATGTTGTAGCATGGAAAGAAAAAGAATTAATTATGGTTGAAGCCAAATTTCACACTGATTTTAATTTGAAATCTGATCTTAAAATTGTGCTTTATGTAAAGGCTAGATATGATGATATCTTCGGGCAAGATTATATGGTTGGAGGTACGGCGAGAAAATTGACCGAAGGTTGGGTAATTACGAATACAAAATTTAGCTCGACCGCTATACAATATGGCCAATGCCAGCCCGCACTAAAATTTGTCGGATGGAACTATCCTTATAATAATAACCTTCACGATATGATAGAAAGATACGAACTTATTCCTATAACTGCGCTTACTTCTATAACCAGTGCAGAAAAAAACTTGTTTTTATCAAGGGGAATAATTCTTTCAAAGAGCCTATTGGATGATAATATATTGAAAGGCTATGGTTTTGATGAGAGAAAAATAAAAGCAATCAAAGACGAAGTGACTGGTTTGTGTGAGCATTGCAGAAATAGGTTTTCGGGCAAATAATTCTATGTCATCAAAAACTGACTTATTAAAACAGATAAAAGATGAGGTTTTGAATCTAAAAAAATCTCCACTTTATTCTTATAGAACTGAGAATAAATATTTTCCAGTTATTGGAGAGGGAAGTCATGATGCAAAAATAATGTTTGTAGGGGAGGCACCTGGAAGAAATGAAGCAAAGACGGGTAGGCCATTTTGTGGAACTGCTGGGAAAGTCTTAGATGAGCTTTTGGTTCACGTTGGAATAAAAAGAGCTGATGTATATATCACTAATATCGTAAAAGATAGGCCACAAGAGAATCGGGACCCAACTCAAGAAGAAATAGATATATATGGACCGTTTTTGGATAGACAAGTCGATATACTAAAGCCCAAGGTTGTTTGTGCCCTAGGTAGATACGCAATGGGATATATTATGCAAAAATTTGGTCTTGGAGATAAAATGGAGGCTATAAGCAAAATGCACGGAAAAGCATTTGATGCTAAAACTTCGTACGGTCCAATAAAAGTTGTTTGCCTATACCATCCCTGTGTCGCAGTTTATAATCCAAATCGAAAGGATGAATTGAAAAAAGATTTTGAAATATTGAAATATATTTAGTAAATAAAAACAAAAGAGCCCCGACGAGAGAGCTGCGAGCTCTTTTGTCGGGGCAGGTCGTCGCTCACTCGTCCTCATCTAAGAGTTCTCCGCTGTATACGAAGCGATATGCGAGTTCTGTAACCTCCTTGCATGCGCGGCAGGACTGAACCGTCTTTCTGTAGTAGCCTCCCGGACGATGGTGGTCCGTAGAAGTTTGTTCGTCCTTCCACGTATTCCAGCTTCCACAAGACTTGCATTTCCCGCCCCAATTTATGGCGAGTGCGAATAAGGCCACCAAAACGATAAGTAGGACGATTCCCATAAAAATTCCTCCTTGACTAGTCCACCTTATTCTTTAGTGGACCTCTGCCCAACATTATATACTAGACTCCAATATTTGTCAATATGTCGGATAATTTCAATTATATGTTATATTTTCAATATGAAATCAAGTGAGATTCGCCAAAGGTATTTAAAGTTTTTTGAGAAAAGAGGGCATAAAATAATTCCTTCAGCTTCTCTTGTACCCGAAAATGATCCATCGTCTCTTTTTATCTCTGCCGGAATGCAACCACTTGTTCCTTATTTATTGGGCGAAAAGCATCCGGCTGGAACTAGGCTCGTAAATGTTCAGAAGTGTGTTCGTACTGGAGATATAGATGAGGTTGGGGATAATCGCCATCTTACTTTTTTTGAAATGCTTGGGAACTGGTCACTCAGGGATTATTTTAAAAAAGAAATAATAGAATGGACTTTGGATTTGTTGACCAACAAAGAAGAAGGACTAGGTTTGGATATAAATAGACTTTATATTACGGTTTTTAAAGGGGAAGACGGCATACCAAGAGATGAAGACTCTATTAAATTTTGGAAAGAAAATTTTAAAAAATATGGCATAGATGCTGGTGTTGCTGGTGCTGATGAGGTCATCAGGGATAATATAAAAATAATTCCTCTCGGAAAAGAAGATAATTTTTGGATTGCAGGTACTACTGGCCCATGCGGGGGAGATACAGAATTTTTCTATGACGTTAAAGGGGAAGAAAAAGTAGAGGGAAATTTTTATGATCTTGTTAAATCAGGAAGAATAATTGAAATCGGAAATGATGTTTTTATAGAATTTAACAAAACGGCAGATGGTAAATACGAAAAATTAGCTAAACCGAATGTAGATACAGGAATGGGACTTGAAAGAATGACGGTTGTTTTGCAAGGTAAAGATAATGTTTTTGAAACCGATATTTTTGAGCCGTCGCTTTCATATATTAGAGCAAATGCAAAAAATCCTAATAATAAAGCAATAAGAATTGTTGCTGATCATATTCGTTCTGCCGTTTTCATTATTTCTGACGGAGTGGTTCCGGCAAATACCGAAGCCGGCTATGTTCTCCGAAGAATTTTGAGAAGAATGATTAGATTTATTGATAAACTCGGACTTTCAAAAGAATCGATTTTTGATTTAGCAAAAAATGTAATTAACCAGTTTAATTATGCTTATCCTGAATTGAAGAAAAAAGAAGATGAGATACTGGAAGTAATAAAAAAAGAAGATGAAAGATTTAGATTGACTTTAGAAAAGGGATTGAAGGAATTCGAAAAAGGTACAGATGCTTTCAACTTGTTCCAATCTTACGGCTTTCCGATTGAAATGACAATTGAGCTTGCCAACGAAAAAGGCTTGAAAATTGATATAAACGAATTTAATGAAAAAATGAAAAAGCATCAAGAAATTTCAAAAGCCGGTTCAGAGCAAAAATTCAAAGGAGGACTCGCAGGTACTGGGGAAATGGAAACAAAATATCACACGGCGACACATTTATTGCTCGCTTCGCTTAGAAAAGTTCTCGGAAGTGATATTACTCAGAAAGGAAGCAATATTACAGCAGAAAGAATGCGTTTCGATTTCAATTGGCCAGAAAAACTTACAAAGGAACAGATAAAAGCTGTTGAAGATTTAGTAAATAAAAAAATTGATGAAAAAATCCAGATTGAGTTGCTCGAGCTTCCAAAAGAGGAGGCAAGGAAAATTGTAAAAACTCTTTCTTTCGACTTATCAAAATATAGTGATGTCGTAAAAGTTTATAAGATAGGCGATTTTAGTGCGGAATTCTGCGGTGGACCACATGTGAAAAATACTTCTGAACTCGGATATTTTAAAATTGTAAAAGAGGAGGCTTCCAGTGCAGGGGTAAGGAGAATTAAAGCTGTTTTGGAATAATATGAAAATATATATTATAAGACATGGAGAAACTGACTCAAACAAAGAAAAAATTATTATGGGTTGCCGTGTCGATGAATTATTAAATACTCGTGGAGTTGAGCAGGTGAATAAGTTGGCCGATAGTATTAATGAGGGAGATTTTGATGTTATTTTTACTTCACCCCTTAAAAGAGCCAGACAAACTGCAGAAATTATTGCTAATAAGATTAATGCTCCAATTTTAGAGAGAAAAGAAATAATTGAACGAGATTGGGGGAGCGTAACTGGAAAAAGAAGAGATGACGCAATTGAGATTCTAATCAATTCCAAACCGGATGATGTTGAATCTACAGATAGAATAAAAAAAAGATTAATGAAATTTATTTCAGAGATTAAAAGAGATTATTTTGATAAGAAAGTTCTTATTGTTGCTCATGGGGGTATTTTAAAAGTGGCTAATTTACTATTTTCAGAAGAGAAATCAGACAAAATTGCGGATAATGCTACAATCCACGAATTTAATATTTAAATAGATAACTTTGCGTTTGCACTCATATCAAGATAATACTATAATGTATCTATATATGAGTTTTTTTCATTTCAAAAAAAAACCTTCTTTGTCTTTTGTATTTGATATAAGAGATACCTCTCTCACTTTAGCTGCAGTCAGGTTTGAAATTGATAAAAAACCTGAAATGGTTTTGTGCCAAAATTTTGAATTTAAATCTCAAAAACCTTTAGACCATAATAAATATTTCTCTACACTACTAAAAACCATAGATGCAGCCAATATCTCTATTAGAAAAAGTTTAGTAAAAATTAATAATAATGAAGGAATAGACAGTTACCATTTTTTTATTGGTTCACCCTGGAGTATATCTCAAAGTAAGACAATCAAAGTTATTAAAGATAAACCTTTTGAGATAGACAATAACTTATTAAAAAAAATAATCGTTGGTGAAGAAAATGAGCTTGTAAAAAATCTTGGGAAAGAAAACTCCGAAACTAATTGGAGAATTATAGAAGAAAAAATTGTTCAATCAAAATTAGACGGCTACAAAGTCAACGATATTTTTGGTAAAAAAGCTTCAAATTTTGCAGCGGAACTTTTTGTATCTTTTGTACCATCTGAATTAAAAGAAAAAATATTATCATATGTAAGTGAAAAAATTAATAAAAGAATTGAAAAGCAAAATAATTCTTGCATTTTGTCTTCATATTCATTTTTTAGAGATCTCTATACGGATAAAAATGACTTTATATATGTAGACATAGGGAAATTAATAACCGATATCTATGTTGTAAAAGATGATGTTATCTTCGGTGTTGCCTCGTTTCCATTTGGCGGAGAACATATAATACAGAACTCTCTTTCAAAGACAAACCTTACTAGGGAGATTTTTATGTCACATTTGAATATTGGTTATGATAAGAAATTTAATCTTACTTCACATAATAATGGCGAAGATTTATTAAAGACCGGTTTTGATCTTTGGGAGGAAAATTTTATATCGACTATGTCAGAAATCTGTACTGAGATAAATATTCCCAACAACCTTTTTATTTTTCCAAACGATTTGATTGTAAACATGTTTACGAAAAATTTAATCGGTAAAATAAATAACAATAAATTTAAAATTTTCGACTCAAAAGTCGAAGTGTCAGTCATAAATGAGGGAGTGATGAATAGCTTTGTATCAAACGGTAAAATTTTTTTAAATGAACCATATATTAAGATGGATTTAGTGTTTTTAGATAAAATATTTAAGCAAAGTAATATATAATATAATTTGTTAATTTAATCAAAATGTCTAAGAAAATAATCCAAGATATACTTATTGTAAGAAAAAGCATAAGAATGGTAAAAAAGAGCGATATTAGCGATGGCTTTTTCTCTAAAAAAGAGAAAGCGTTGGATAAAAAGAATCATCCCGATGATTTAACAAGTGTGGCTATAATAAAAGAGGATTCAATTAGTAATTATGAATATACAGAGGATAAGAAACATATAACAAAAAATTCTCTAATATTCCTATGGATTATTTGTTTTATTTCAATAGCTGTTTTACTTTTTATTTTATCATCACTTTTTGCGAAGGCCACGCTTACTATCACACCCAAAAATCAAACCATTACTTTAAATGATACATATGAAGTTGTATCTGATAAAAATACGCCCGGGTTGCATTATCAAGTAATGACAATAAAAAAAGATCTTTCTAAAATTGTAGAAACAGATGGTGAGGAATCTGTCGAGAGAAAAGCTGTGGGTAAAGCTATGATATACAATAATTTTAGCACTTCAAATCAAAGACTCATAAATAATACAAGACTAGAGACCAGAGATGGCCTAACTTATAGAATAAGAGAATCTGTAGATATTCCAGGAATTAAAACAATTAATGGCGTTAAAACTCCTGGATCGGTTGAAGTTGAGATCATAGCTGATATGCCGGGTGATAAATATAATATGAAGGTTTCTGATCTAAAAGGGGACTTTACTATTCCGGGTTTTAAGGGGAGTACTAAGTATTCAACTTTTTATGGTAGGTTGAGTGCCGATGTGGACGGTGGATTCGTTGGTAATGTAAAAAAAGTTTCAGATTCAGTACTTACGACAAACAGGGAAGAATTGTCGGGTCTATTAACAGACGATCTGATTAAAGAGATTTATTCGAAAAAGCCAGAACAGTTTGTTTTATTTAAAGATGATTATTACATAAGATGTAACGATCTACCGGATGATTCAACTGGCAGTGAATATAAGATTTCTGAGGAATGTTCAATAAATGCAATTATATTTGATAAGGATGAATTAGCCGTTTTTATTGCAAAGAATAAAATCAAAGATTTCGATAACTCAAAAGTAGATATTTTATGGAGTGATGATGTAACCGTTTCTTTATTTGGTATCACAGAAAGGCCATGGAGTGAGACCTCTCTTAGAGCAAAGTTTGTTGGCCTAGTTCAAGTGGTTTGGTACTATGATACTGATAAAATACTGAGTGCTATAATAGGACAAGATAAAACTGTAATTAATTCAATTATTGAAAATAATAAAAATTCTTTAGTAGAGATTCAGGCGACTATAAGACCGATGTGGAAGAATATTTTTCCAGAAAATAAAGATAGTATAAAAATCGTCGATGTCATCAGAGATGTTTCCAAATAGTAAGAATTATCATGACTATAAATATAAATAATAAAAAGGCATTTACACTTATTGAAGCTTTGGTTGCAATTTCAATCCTTATGATTGCAATCGCAAGTCCAATGACTTTGGTTCAAAAAAGTTTATCAACTGCAACATTGTCCAAGGATCAAATGATAGCTGCTTTTTTAGCTCAAGACGCGATTGAAGCAGTTAAGAATATCCGAGATCAGATTGCAGTAATTTCTATCAGTGGTACGGATGAAGATTGGTTAGTCGGATCAGGTGGAGTATCATTATCTCCTTGTATGTGTACCGGCGATAGTGATGACTGTAATTTTGATTCAGCTAGTATAAAGTTTTGTACCATAGATACAGCCGATTCATCGGTTTGGAAAACAGGCGACATTAAGGAGTATATAGGAGATACTAGTTACTCATCTGCAATTTTAAAAATAAATTACAATAATTCTACAAATGAAAAGACATTTATGAAATATGATTATAGTAGTAGTGGAGCGGACTACTCAAAATTTTCTAGATATATAAATATAAAAAAGACCGGAGGTCTCGATGGTAATGAGGCAGTGGTCAGCGTTAGGGTTGTGTGGTCCTCACCTCAAGGCATTCAGCAGAATATTGATGTTCAGGATTTTATTTACAATTATTCTGTAAATCTGCAACATTAATTCCAGATAGATTCTATAACAACATTATTATTCTTGACTATTATCAGTTTTTTGATATGATGTCAAACATTGTTTATTCACCTGTAAAAGTTTTTAATAATGTTATTGAAAATGTACTTTGTGATACAGAATATCATTTTAGGTAAAGGTTAAGTTTTGGAGATGAATTTTATTATAGGCAATAACATTTTTATTAGTAAAAAGTTTCTCGGGTAAAAAATGCAAACACCACAAAAAATCAAGCAAACCGCCACAGGGATAGTGTTAGAAGCTTTTCCAAACACATTATTCCAGGTTAAAATGGATAATGACAAGGGAGAAATGCTCTGTTATCTAGCTGGAAAAATGAGGCTTCACAGAATTAAAATTCTAATAGGGGATCGAGTGGAGGTAATATTAGATGATTATGGTGGAAAAGGAAGAATAATAAGAAGAATGTAATCCCGTACGAAATCGCAGATGCGATGGTCAAATACGGGACAAGTAATTTACAAGATTTAATAAATTAATAGGATATCTGATTATAATATTATAATCTGCGTCCTATTTTGTAACGGGATGAAAGTAAAAGCATCAGTTAAAACAATTTGCGCCAAATGTAAAACCGTGAGACGAAAGGGTCGCGTATATGTTACATGTACGTCAAATCCAAGACATAAACAGAGACAAGGCTAAAATACAGTTGACCCAAACACCCCCTTTGGCATCATTTTTTTGTTGCAATATGGGGATTTTAATTTAGAGATATACAATTATTAGAATAATAGTAAAATGGTTTGGTTTTGGTGAAAAATATTAATCAACAATGCCAAAGTGGGTGTATGGGTTGATTTTTAATAATAGAAGTGCTATTGTGGTATTTCTTATAATAATATTATGCGTATAGTAGGTATAACGATTCCAGATAATAAAAGGTTGAAGGTTGGACTAACGGTACTTTATGGTATCGGTCGTTCTTTGGCCAGTCAAATACTTAAGCAGGCAAAAGTAGATGGAAACAAAAAACCAACTGAAATAACTCCCGATGAAGAGGCAAAAATAAGACAAATAGTGGAAAGCAAAAAAATAGAAGGAGATTTAAAGAGAGAAGTTGGCGGAAACATAAAAAGACTCAAAGACATTAAAAGTTACAGAGGTTCAAGACATGCAAGAAAGCTTCCATCAAGAGGTCAAAGAACAAAGACGAATTCCAGAACTCTTAGGGGAAACACAAGAAAAACAATGGGCACCGGTAGAAAAGCCCCTGAGAAAAAATAATTTAATATAATATACATAACGAACAATGGGTAAGAAACGAATAGTTAAAACAGAAGATAAAGCTGCAGACAAAGGAGCAGCACAGCCAGCAAAGGTCAGCTCAAAAAAGAGAGTTGACTCTGGTATTTTGTATGTTCAATCAACATACAATAATACGATAGTGCTTTTAACTGACAAAAAAGGAAATGCGCTCATGCAGTCATCTGCTGGGGCTCTAGGTTTTCGAGGTGCTAAAAAGGGTACTCCTTTTGCGGCTGCAAAAGTTGGAGAAACTTTGGGTGAAAAAGCTATGAATATCGGACTTAAAGAGATAGATGTAATTGTAAAGGGGGTTGGTTCAGGAAGAGAATCGGCAATACGTGGTTTTGTATCGAAGGGAATAAATATAACAAATATTAAAGACGAAACACCAGTACCACATAACGGGCCTAAACCTAAAAAACCAAGAAGAGTGTAAAGAAAATAAAATATCAAATATCAAAATTAAAAACAATGATAACAGGACCAAAATATAAAATAGCAAGAAGGTTAGGAGCAAGTGTTTATGATAAAACACAGACTCAAAAATTTGCGACAAGATCAAGCTCAAGAGATGTTAAAAAGAAAAGAGCTGGATCAGATTTTGGTTTGCAGCTTTTAGAAAAACAAAGAGCGAGATTTACATACGGATTGGGCGAGAAACAGTTTAAAAATTTGGTTGAAAAAGTTCAGTCAAAAAAGAGCGCGGATATAAATGAGGCTCTAGTGCAGGCGCTAGAAACGCGATTGGACAATACTATATATAGATTAGGTTTTGCATTAACTCGACAAGCAGCACGACAAATGGTGAATCACGGACATATAGATGTTAACGGAAAGAGAAATAGCATACCATCTTATCAAGTGTCTGTTGGAGATTTAGTTGCAATTAGAGAAAATAGTAAGAAAAAACCGCTTTTTAAAAATGTTGACGACAAATTAAAAGAGCAAAGAATACCGTCATGGCTTTTGTTGAACAAGGAAAAGAAAGAAGCAAAAGTTCAAGGACTTCCTAAGATACCAGCAAATGAATTGTCATTCGATGTATTCCAAATATTTCAATATTACAATAGATAAAATTATTAAAATTATTAATTTTAATTAGCTTCCAAATTTTTAAAATAAGGAGGCAAAACAATATGTCTGAACAATACAAAATATTATTACCATCAAAACCAAGAATAATCTCAGAAAAGGGTTTTTCTGGTGTTTATGAGATAGACGGTTTGTACCCAGGCTACGGACATACATTGGGTAATTCCTTAAGGAGAATAATACTTTCTTCTATTCCAGGGGTATCGATTACAACAATAAAAATTGATGGAGTTGATCACGAATTTTCAATAATGAAAGGTGTTAAAGAAGATGTAATAAATATAATTTTAAATTTAAAAAAGGTACGATTTAAGATTGTTAATGATGAAGAGCAAACTGTTACTTTAAAGATAAAGGGTGTAAATAATGTTACAGCTGCGGATATAAAGGTTCCAGGACAAGTTGAAGTATTAAATCCTGAACAACCCATTGCGACAATCACAGATAAAGCCACGGAACTTTCGATAGAGATGAAAATCAAAAAAGGATTGGGATTTGTTCCAAAAGAAGAAATTCAAAAAGATAAAGTTGAAATAGGAATAATCGCGATGGATGCTATTTTTACCCCAGTGAGAAGGGTAAATTATGAGGTAGAAAATATGAGAGTCGGTGACAGAACGGATTTTAACAAGCTTGTTTTCACAATAGAGACCGATGGTTCTATTTCTCCTAAAGACGCTTTAGAAAAGTCAATTTTCATTATGCTCGAGCAACTTAAAGCCATAATTGGTTTTGAAGAACCTATAGAAGTAAAAGAAGTAAAGAAATCAGAAAAGGCTGACTCAAGCAAAGAAGCAGATCCGGAGTTTTTAAAGACAAGAATTGAGGGATTGGATCTTTCAGTAAGAACGGTGAATGCACTTTCAAATGCGAACATAAGAACAGTTGGTGGTCTAGCAAAAAAGAAAGAGAAAGATCTTTCTGATATAGACGGTTTGGGATTAAAAGGCATACAAGAAATCAAAAAAGCCCTGTCAAACTTTGGGATAATATTGAAGTAAAATCAAAGTTCAAAAAGCAAAAATAAAAAACAAAATGAAAAGTTCAAAAATAAAAGCAAAATACGGGACATTTACTAGCATTAAAATTTTCAATTTTAATTTATAATTTTGATTTTTGATATTTAATTTTTAATTTAATAACATGTTACACGGTAATAAGAAAAAACAGCTAAGCAGAGGAAAAAATCAAAGAAACGCATTGGTGAAGACTCTTGCCGTATCATTGGTAAAATATGAAAAAATTACCACCTCAGTAATAAAAGCCAAAGTTTTGCAATCATTTATTGAGAAATTAATTACCAGAGGCAAAGAGGGTGACTTGAGTTCAATCAGATTGATTTCAAAAAGTATCGGACCAGTTTCCGCAAATAAAATAGTTAAAGTTCTTTCCCCAAAATATAAGAATAGAAAAGGTGGTTACACTAGAGTTATAAAAGTAGCGACAAGATTATCTGACTCAACAAAGATGGCTCAGATAGAGTTTGTTTAATATGCGAAAATAAAAACTACGAATATTAACGAAATCCTACGAAAATTTAAATACAAAATACAATGGAAAAGAAAATTTACACAATTGATGCAACAGGACAGAAAATGGGAAGAGTGGCCACAAAAGCCACAGCTTTATTAATCGGCAAGAATCTTACAGAATATGCAAGAAATAAGGTTTTTAATGTTCAAGTTGTAATAGAAAATGCTTCTAAACTTGATATTTTTGAAGGTAAACTAAAAACTGAGTATAAGAGATACTCAGGTTATCCAGGGGGACTTCATGAGAAGAGTATGGAACAAGTAATCGACAAAAAAGGCAAAGGGGGATTACTTAAGATTGCAATTAATGGAATGATTCCAAAAAATAAATTAAAATCAAGAATTATAAAGAATTTAGTTATTAAAGAATAATCAACATGGCAGAATTAAAAAACAAATACATAGAAGCGGTTGGAAGAAGAAAAACTTCTGTTGCAAGAGTTAGGGCCACACAAGCTGCTAAAAGCTCCTTTGTAATAAATGACGGTATGAGTATTGATGACTACTTTAAAATAGAAGCACAGAGAATAATAGTTGCTGAAGCCGCTACAAAAGTTAAATTACCACATCACTTAGCTGTTACGGTGAGAGTGTCAGGAGGGGGAGTAAATTCTCAGGCTGAAGCTATCAGACATGCGCTCGCAAGAATATTTATTATAATTGATCCAGAGTTTAGAAAAGATTTGAAAAAGGAAGGATTCTTAAAGAGAGATCCAAGAGCAAAGGAAAGAAGAAAATTCGGATTGAAGAAAGCCAGGAAGGCTCCACAGTGGAGTAAGAGATAACGAACATGTAATAATTAGAAAAACTCGAGATAAAAATTTCGGGTTTTTCTTTTGTGCCTGACGCTTGTCCCGTAGCCAATTTTTCTCTGTAGAAAAATTGTGATACTGGGACAAGGAAAGCCCCACAGTGTAGTAAAAGATAAAATTAAAAACTGCCGAAAGGTGGTTTTTAATTTTATTTATATAAAAAAAGCCCACCACTTGACTTGTGGCGGGCTGTCCAGCTTCTTCTGCTTCTATTTTATCCCCAATCTTGTTTAATAAGATTTTTTACACACTTCCGTCACGAAGTGTGGAGGACAACTAGTGTGCTGGGGAACTGGACACATTCACGGTTTCCTGCTGTACCCCGTAGGAACAAAGGAAACCGTACTTCTATTCTTTTTATATATTAGCATATTTGAAATCTATGTCAAGTACTAAATTTGATTTTAAAAAAAAACATGTTAAAATAGGTACAATAAACCACTTAATCCAAAAAAGATGAATAAAAATAACGACCCCGTAAAGAATTTTAGGGGAACAGTTATTATATTAAATATTGTGTTTGTCTAATAAAAATCAACGATATGTCAAATTCTAAACAAAGTAAAAATTCACACGGGGCAAGTAATTCAGACGATATAATATATGAAGAAAATGAAAAAAAAGCTACACAAAAAGCAGCGGATGATGTTGTTATGGATGATGAAAGTGAGGCACCAGAGGCTTTAGTAAAAAAACTAAAAGAAAAAATAAAGATTCTTGAAAAAGAAAAACAGGAATACATGAATGGCTGGCAAAGGGAAAGAGCTGATTTTGTCAATTATAAAAAAAGAGTTGAGGAGGAAAAAGTTGAAGTTGTGAAATACGCTAACGAGACTTTACTTGAAGAAATCACCCAAGTTCTTGATAGTTTTGAAATGGCCTTTTCAAATAAAGAAGCATGGGAAAAAGTAGATAAGAATTGGAGGGTTGGAGTTGAATATATTCATACACAACTTTTAAAGATTCTTGATGAAAATAATTTTAAAACTTTAAATCCTCATGGAGAGAAGTTTGATCCAAAATTTCATATTGCTGTTGAGCATGTGACAACTGATGACGAAAAGAAAGACGGGATGATAGTTGAAGTTAAAAAGAAGGGCTACATTTTAAATGATAGGGTAATGAAAGCTGCACAAGTTGTAGTTGCTGGATTCAAAAAAATTGAAAGTGAAGGTAAAAAGGAGTAATATTATATAAACATGTTAAGTCTACAAAAACAATCAAGATATATAAAAAGTAAAATCACTTTACCAGATGGTTCCTTGGCTTTGGTTGTTTTTGAATTGCAGGAAATAAATGGAAAAATAGTTGCAAAAGCAATCTGTGGAAAGCTCATCCAGGAGACCACGAAAAATGGAGCACCATCTCGTGGTGAAATATTCTCGCAGGAGGAAATTTTGGCTTTGCCGGTCTATTTTGATACAGAAACTTTCAAACCGATAATTAGTCCTTTTTTTGCTGAAGTTGTAATTTTACTAAAAGATTTATCTTTTATTACTAGCCAACCAGCTCGAGCCCCAAATCTCTAATATACGAAAATAAAAGCTACGAATATTACGAATACCTACGAAAATTTTATTAACGGTATTCATAAAGATTCGTGTGTCTTTTGCATTTAAAAGTTTTCGCAGGATTTCGTAATTATTAATGTTAATTTTCGCAAAACAAAATTATGAGTAAAATAATAGGAATAGATTTGGGAACAACATTCTCGGCCATGGCAGTCATGGAGGGAAATGCTCCAAAAATTATAGAAAACGCAGAGGGTGCGAGAACGACCCCGTCAATTGTTGCAACAACAAAAAACGGTGAAAAACTTGTTGGACTTCTAGCAAGACGACAAGCGGTTACCAACCCAAAGAACACAGTTTTTCAAGTAAAAAGATTTATGGGTCATCAATATGATGACGCTGGAGTTCAGAAAGATAAAACATCAGTGTCATTTGATATTTCAAAGTCTGCAAACAATGGGGTGGAAATATCTATGAGTGGAAAGAAATATAGACCTGAAGAAGTTTCAGCAATGATTTTGCAAAAAATGAAAAATGATGCCGAAGCTCGCTTAGGAGAAAAAATAACTGATGCAGTTATTACAGTGCCAGCTTACTTTAATGATTCACAAAGACAAGCCACAAAGGATGCAGGGCAAATTGCCGGACTTAATGTTTTGAGGATTATAAATGAGCCAACAGCTGCAGCACTTGCATATGGACTCAACAAGAATAAGAATGAAAAAATTGCAGTGTATGACTTTGGTGGAGGAACATTCGATATTTCAATTCTTGAGATAGGTGATTCCGTCGTGGAGGTCAGATCAACTGACGGAGACAGCCATCTTGGTGGTCGCGATATTGATAAAAAGATTGTTGATTGGATGGCGGAGCAGTTTATGAAAGAGAATGGAATTGATTTGAGAAAAGATGCGCTATCACTTCAGAGACTTGATGAAGCTGCGGAAAAAGCAAAAATTGAGCTTTCAACGGCAATGGAAACAGAAATAAATATTCCATTCGTAACATCAGACGCTTCAGGACCAAAACACTTGCTTATTAAACTTTCAAGAGCAACATTAGAAAATCTTACAAAGGAATTTATTGATAGATCAATAATGATTGCAAAAAGAGCAGTTGATGCCTCACCATTCAAGATTGGTGATCTGCAAGAAATAATTATGGTTGGAGGACAGACAAGAATGCCTGCTATTGTCGCTGCTGTCAAAAAATTATTTGGAAAAGAACCAAATCTTTCTGTAAACCCTGATGAGGTTGTGGCAATGGGCGCAGCAGTTCAAGGCGGAATTCTCCGAGGTGATGTTAAAGATGTTCTTTTGCTTGATGTTATACCACTTGCACTTGGAATAGAAACCATGGGCGGAGTTGCAACACATCTTGTTGAAAAGAATACAACAATTCCAACTTCAAGAAGCCAAGTGTTTTCTACCGCGGCAGATAATCAAACTTCAGTGGAAATTCACATTGTTCAAGGAGAAAGACCGATGGCTACAGACAATAAAAGCTTAGGTAGATTTATTCTTGATGGAATACCACCAGCACCAAGGGGAATGCCACAGGTTGAAGTAACTTTTGATATTGATGCTAATGGAATCTTGAATGTAAAAGCAAAAGACAAGACGACAAGTAAAGAGCAATCAATAAGAATTGAAGCAAGCTCCGGATTAAAAAAAGAAGATATTGAGAGAATGAAGAAAGAAGCCGAGCTTAATGCCGAAGAAGATAAGAAGAAAAAAGATTCAGTTGAAGCAAAAAATATTGCCGAGCAAATAATCTACACTGCTGAAAAAGCAATAAAAGATAATGGCGCAAAAATTCCGGCTGAAGTTATAAAAGGTGTGGAGGATAAAATTACAGATCTTAAAAAAGTAAAAGATGGTACAGATTTGGCAGCCATAAAAACTGCTACTGACGCGCTCTCAGGTGAGATGCAAAAAATAGGTGAAGCAATGGCAAAGGCACAACAATCTGCACCCGGACAACAACCACCAAAAGAGGATGAGAAAAAAGATGATAATGTGAAGGATGCGGAATATAAGGAGACGAAATAGTATAAGGAATTAGTATGAGTATAAGGAAAAAAATGTGCATTATCTTCGTGGAAAATTAAAAGATTTCTGAGGTGGGACCTCCTCATGCATTTGAGGTCGTTCCTCAGAAAACAATCTAATTAATCTGGATTGCCACGCTTCGCTCGCAAAGACGTGCTGGGATAGTTCATTAAAATTCATCCTGTTAAATAGAATTCAAATTTAACAGGGTAAAACAAAACGGGCTCGGAGTTTGCGCAAGCGCAAACTCCGAGCCAGTGGTGGTGCACAGAGGTGGTTCAATTGTAGGGTGTCTGGGGAAGATTCTGATAATTCTTCCCGTGTATGGGACACTGTTCTCTCCACCCAACGTCCTCTGATTTTCCGCAGAGACATCCATTATGCTCTCTAGCATAACGTTCTGCATATGACTCAGGAATGCTTCTGTCGGTATCAGGACCTCTAGTGTCTCTGACTCGTTTGTCGGCCATATGACCTCCCCCTTGTGCATGCGATCATTCGAACACATAGTACCAATAAGTATAAGTTTTGTCAATTTTACTGCTACATAAAATAATAAATCAAAATTAATGTCAAAAGACTACTACAAAATTCTCGGAGTTGATAAATCAGCTTCCAAAGAAGACATAAAAAAAGCCTTCAGAAAGCTTGCACATGAGCATCATCCTGACAAAGGTGGCAACGCAGAAAAATTCAAAGAAGCCAGTGAAGCTTACTCGGTACTTTCTGATGACCAAAAGAGATCTCAATATGATACTTATGGTAGCGCCGGACCATCTGGTTTTGGTGGCGGTCAACAGTATCAAGGCCAAAGTGGCTTCGGTGGTTTTGAGGGCTTTGATTTTTCTGGTTTTCAAAATGGACAAAATGTTGACTTTGATCTCGGAGATATATTTGGTGATTTCTTTGGTGGGAGATCCTCAGGAAGAAAAGCCCATAAAAAAGGGAGAGATATTTCCATTGACTTAGAACTTTCTTTTTCAGAGTCTATTTTTGGAGTAGAAAAAACTATTAGACTAACGAAAAATTCTAAATGCAAAGTTTGTAATGGTACTGGTGCGGAAGTTGGGACTGGAATGCAGACATGTACCAATTGCGGTGGTGCAGGGAAGATTCGTGAGACAAAAAGATCTTTCTTTGGTCCAATAGTTACGGAGAAAATTTGTGAAGTCTGTGACGGTTCAGGAGAAATTCCAAAACATAAATGTTCTACCTGTCATGGATCCGGTATCGTCAAAAAAGAGGAATCATTTACGGTAAATATTCCTGCGGATATTGATGATGGAGAGAGTGTAAGATTGACTGGTGCTGGTGAATCATTGAAGGGTGGAAATCCGGGAGATCTATATATTAAAATTCGTGTTAAGAAAGATAACTTGTTTAAAAAGGATGGTAAGAATCTCATAACAGAATTGAATATAAAACTCACAGATGCTGTTTTAGGGGCTAAATATAGCCTTAAAACACTTGATGGTGATATTGAGCTTAAGATCCCGGAAGGGGCTGAATTTGGCCAAATTTTGCGTATTAGAGGCAAAGGAATACCTATAAGTCACGATAAAAGGGGAGATTTACTGGTAAAACTCAATATTAAGATTCCGACCAGGCTTTCAAAGCAGGCGAAGAAAGATTTTGAAGATTTGAGGGGAGAGGGAATATAGAAAATCAAAAATCAAAGAGCAAAATGTAAAAATAAGGTAATGTAAAGGTGAGGTTCACGCGTGAACCTCACCTTTACATTTATCTTTTCAAATTATATAATTTATTTCTTATGAAAAAAATTCCAAATATAAAAACTAGCCAAATAATCAGAGAATTTTGGAAAGGAATTAAACCAGATAAAAATTTGTTTTATGTGGCCTTTTCTTTATTTTTTCTTTCACAAGTTGTAAATATAATTGTGCCTATCTATTATAAAAGATTTTTTGATGCCATTAACTTAACAACCGATAGATATTTTACTGGTATTATTTTGATCAAGATAATTATTATTATTGCTCTTTTGCATTTTCTTGGTTGGACTTCGTGGCGCATAGCAATGAATCTATATAATACGATGCAGGCAAGATCAGAAGCTAGACTAAAACAAAATTCTTTTAATTATATGTCAAAGCATTCCTATTCTTTTTTTACCAATAATTTCACTGGTAGTCTCGTTCAGCGTGTCAGCCGTTTTAGCCGTTCATTTGAAGTGTTGTGTGATGTGATCACGTTCAATATTATGCCTGTGACCGTCACTGTTTTGGGTTCAATAATAGTTGTTTGGTTTGTCGCACCGATCTTATCTTTTGTTATTATTTCATGGGTAGTTTTATTTATCATATTTAATTTTTTCTTTTCAACATGGAAAATCAAATATGATATGGAAGCTGCTGAATTAGATTCAAAAACGACAGGCTATCTAGCTGATGCAATAACAAATAATAATGCGGTCTCTTTTTTTACTGGATATGATTATGAATCTAAGGGATTCAGAAATGTGTCTGATGAGCAGGCACGCAAGACGAGATTTCTTTGGTTATTGGGTGAAATAGTCGATGGTGTACAGGCATTCTTTATTATTCTTGTTGAAGTTTTTGTATTTTATTACGGAGTAAAATATTGGGAAAATGGCGTTGTGAGTATAGGTGTCTTTGTGTTAGCACAAACTTATATAATTGGTCTTGCCGGTCAATTATGGGGAATGAATAATATGATTAGAAAAATCTCAGTTAGTATAGCTGATTCAAAAGAGATGGTTGACATCCTTCTTACTCCGTATGAAATAAAGGATATTCCAAGAGCAAAGAAACTTGTGACACATCAAGGGGAAATTACTTTTAAAGATGTGTGTTTTAATTTTAACGAAACGCGTGAGGTATTAAGTGACCTCAATCTAATAATAAAACCTGGAGAGAAAATTGCAGTTATCGGACCGTCTGGCGCTGGCAAAACAACTTTTGTCCGTTTGATTATGAGACTTTATGATTTGACTTGCGGGGCGATAAGTATTGATGGACAGGATATACATACTGTCACACAAGACAGTCTTCGTGAAAACGTCAGTTTTGTTCCACAAGATCCGATTCTTTTTCACCGAACTTTAATGGAAAATATTAGATATGGGAGACGTAATGCCACTGATGAGGAGGTTATAAAAGCAGCTGAACTTGCGCATTGTAGTGAGTTTATTGATGAATTACCTCTAAAATACGAAACGTTTGTCGGAGAACGTGGAATTAAACTTTCTGGAGGTGAACGTCAAAGAGTTGCTATAGCCAGAGCAATTCTAAAGAAAGCGCCGATACTTATTTTAGATGAAGCCACTTCAAGTCTGGATTCTCATTCTGAAGCTATGATTCAAGATGCGCTCAATCATCTTATGAGTGGTTGTACAACGATTGTAATAGCTCACAGACTTTCGACTATTAAAAAAATGGACCGAATTATTGCAATATAAGATGGGAAAATAGTTGAAGAGGGAACACATAAGAAACTTATTCGTAAGAAAGGCGGACTTTATAAGAAGCTCTGGGATTTGCAGGTTAGCGGGTTTATTAATGAATAAATTAATGTATAAACAAGAACAAGAAAAATCAAACTACTCTGAATTAAAGAAAAAAGCCGAAATTTCTTTACAAAAAGCCAAGGAAATAATTTTACGAAATATTCCCATTGACGAAGTTTCCGCCATTTATGTGAAGGGGAGTTATGTACAAGATGAGCTTACACCAGCAAGTGATGTTGATGTTGTTGTAATTTTAAAATCGGAAAAATATCTTCTAGACGTATATAAACTCACTGAAGATTTTGGAAATTCAGTCAATCCACCGTTTCAGGCCGTTGCGTATACTTTAGGAGAATTGCAGACTGGTAAATGGATAACAAATAGAATCAAAAAAGGTGTTCCAGTAAGTGTTTTTGTAAAACGAATGGATCAGCTACCGATTATTTATGGTTTAAAACCAAAAGGGAAATTTTTTACACGTTCTGATGAAAAAGAACTGTCGGTAAACATTTCAGTGTTCAGAAAAAATTATTTACCAGGATTTGAAAATGGAACTTTTAAATTTGATGAACTAGTCAAAGCTACATTGTGGCTAGTTGAAAGAGAGCAAAGGGCCCTTGGTCGCAAACCCGACTATTCATGGCAAAAATTATCCGATTTGATCAAAAATAAAAATCATATAGTGCATGATGCACTTAAATTAAGAAGACAAAATGATATTTCCCAACAAGAACAAGATGATTTTTTGAAAAAGTTGAATGATTATTTAGATTATTTAGAGACTAAATATAAACAGTAAATTTTTTGTATTTAATTCTCGTCTTTCAAAAAGCTTCTAATTTTGTTATTATGTTTCTATGTTAAAACAAAAAGAAAATTCAAGAAAAATATTAGTTTCAGGAGTCAAACCAACAGGTAAAGTTCATATTGGAAATTATTTTGGAGCAATGAAGCAATTCGTTGACCTCCAAGATAAATTTGAAAGCTATATTTTTATTGCTGATTATCATGCGATGACAACTGTTCAAAATAGGGTAGAACTCAAGCAGGGAATTATTGATGTTGCACTAGATTATCTTGCGATTGGTCTTGATCCAAAAAAAGTTACACTTTTCAAACAATCCGATATTCCACAAGTCGCTGAACTTTGTTGGATTTTTAATTGTATTACAACAATGCCGTATTTGATGCGAGCGCATGCTTACAAAGACGCAGAAGCAAAAAATAAAGAAATCAATGTCGGACTTTTTGACTACCCAATGCTTATGGCTTCAGACATTTTGATTCAGAACGCGGATATTGTCCCAGTTGGTCAAGATCAAAAACAGCATGTTGAATACGCTAGAGACACGGCACAAAAGTTTAATAGAATTTTTGGCGAGACATTCAAAATGCCTGAGCCTTTCATATTGCCAAATGTTGAAACTGTTACTGGAACTGACGGAAGAAAAATGAGCAAAAGTTATGATAATGTGATTCCACTTTTTGCCACTGATGAAGAAATTAAAAAAGCTGTGATAAAAATTCCTACCGATTCAAAAGGTGTAGCTGAGCCGAAAAATCCTGACGAATCAATTCTTTTTGCAATTCACAAATTATTACTTGATGGGGAAGCGTTGAAAAATTTGGAAGCAAAATATAAAAATGGTGGAATGGGTTATAAAGAGGCGAAAGAATTGCTTATAAAAGATTTGTCTGCTTTCATAAAACCGATGAGAGAAAAGAGACAAATGCTAGCTCAAGATATGGATACCGTTTTAGAAATTTTGCAAAATGGTGGAAAGAAGGTCGCAATGATCGCAGAGAAAAAAATGAAAGAAGTTAGGGAAAAAGTGGGAGTGGAAATCTACTAAGATGTCAGAAATTATAGAAGATAAAAAGTTAACCAAAGAAAGATTAAAAGTTACTTTTAATGCAGTTTTTAAATATTTAAAAATTTATAAGAAACAGACAATTTGGCTGTCTATTCTTGCAATAATTTCGGCTTTAGGAAACGGAACAATACCTTATATTTCCGGTCGTTTGTTTGATTCTTTGATATTACCAAATAACACTTTTTCTTTTCTTAGTTTTACTGGTCCGTTATTTGTTGGACTATTGGTATTGTGGCTTATTATCCAAATTATTACTTCCTTGTCAGATTGGAAGATTGAAATGTCATCCTTGGTTATTAGTAATTCGATATGGTCTGATTATATGTCCCGAGGTATTGGCAAAATTCTTCTTATGCCAATTTCATTTCATAAGGAAAAAAATGCAAGTACCATCGTTCACCAATTGGATATATCTGTAAGTGGTATTGGTTTTATATTTTCCAAAGTATTAATTAAACTTACACCAAAATTTCTAAGTATATTGGTATCTCTAGTAGTTTGTTACAGTATTAGTCCAAAGTTGTTATTAGTATTGATTATTGGTTTGATTATATTCTCAATTATAATTATTTTGGGTGTCAAACCACTAATGAAATTTCAGGGTGAATTTTGGGAAAAAGTCAATCAAGTTTGGTCAGATTTTAGTAGTATCTTGGATAATACAAAAACTGTAAAGCATTCAAATACGGAGAAATATGAGCAAGAACGACTTAATAAGCAATTTTTTGGTTTTTTGTTCCCAGCTTTTGTTAAGAAAAATTCCGTAAAAGTAAATATGGGCTTTTATGAAAAGTTTATTATCGTATTTACTCAGTTTGCAATATTTTGTTTTTCACTCTCACTTGTTTTAAATCATCAAATGTCAATAGGTGATCTTTTGGCGTTTAATGCATATACTGCCTTAGCTTTTGGACCGCTCATGGAGCTTGGATATGATTGGCAAGATGTAATTGGTGCAACCGTTGATATATATAAAGGCGAAAAAATATTTAACGCGGCTACAGAGGACTACCAACCAAAGAATTATATAAAACTTACTAAATTAGACGGAAATGTATCATTCAAGAATGTTGATTTTTATTATCATGAGAAGATACTAGTGTTAAAGAATATTTCATTTGATGTAAAATCCGGTGATGTTGTAGCACTAGTAGGAGAATCGGGTGTTGGAAAAAGTACAATGATAGAAATTCTTTCTGGTTATTATTTTCCCCAAAAAGGAGAGGTTACAATTGATAATGTGCCAATTGAAAAGATGGACCTAAATTTTTTGAGAAAAAATATTGCGGTTGTACCTCAAGAGGTAGTTTTGTTTAATGATTCAATAAAAAGAAATGTTTCTTATGGTAGTTTCGATATTTCCGATTCCGAATTAAAATCTGTAGCAGATAAGACTGGTATCAGTGAGTTTATTGGAAAGTTGCCAAACAAGTGGGAGACTTTGGTTGGAGAAAGAGGTGTAAAATTGTCCGTTGGACAAAAACAGAAAGTTGCAATAGCGAGAGCAATGCTCCGAAATCCAAAGATATTGGTTCTTGATGAACCAACGTCTGCGCTAGATGCTAGCTCAGAAAAAATAATTACTGATTCTCTTGAGGAACTTATGAAAGGGAAGACGACCTTTATTATTGCTCATAGATTAAGTACGGTTAAACGCGCAAATAAAATATTAGTATTTAAAAAAGGAGAGATTATTGAAAGCGGTACACATTTAGAACTTCTTAAGATTAAAGGTGGAGAGTATAAGAGATTGTATGAATTGCAAATTGGGTTACATAAATAAGATATTTTGTCTTGATTATTTTAAAATATGTTGTAATATACATGTATAAGCAATGACGCCGAAAACACGGCTTCGGCCCACACCTTAAAAAAGATGTTTGGCCATGCTTGGGAAAGAAAACCATTATTGGTGAGTAGAATCCTATAAATGAGTGACCCTAAAACAAATATTAATTTGTTCGGGTAAAGAAGTGAGGTGGCACCGCGCCGAGCCTGACCGTAAGGTTTAAGGAACTCGTTCGCCCTCGCAAAAATCAAAAAACTTTTTTGATTTTTGCGAGGGTGTTTTTTATTAAATAATAATTAAATATTATGAAAAATAGGATATATATAAGTGAATTAAAAAAACATATTGGAAGTCAAGTGACAATTGCTGGTTTTGTTCAGACACTTAGAAATCAGAAAAAGATTGCGTTTATTATTCTTCGCGATATTACGGGCACAGTTCAAAATGTTGTTACGAATCCAGATTTAATGAATGTTATATCAAAAATTAGCATTGAATCGGTTGTAAAAATAGTTGGTAAAGTTAAAGAAGAAAAACAAGCTCCTGGAGGATTTGAGATAGAAGTTGAATCAATAGAAACTTTGTCCAGAGCCGATCCAGAGTTACCAATACAGGTTAATGAAAAGGGAGAGAGCGAAGCAGATCAACAAATTCGTTTGGATTGGCGATGGATAGATTTACGAAAACCAGAAAAGGCACTTATTTTTAAAGTATGGACCGCTATGGAAAATGCTTTTAGAAATTATTGTATTAACAATAATTATATAGAAATACATTCTCCGAAACTTACAGTAACCGCGACAGAATCTGGTGCTGAATTGTTCGAAGTAAAATATTTTGACAGAAAGGCTCATTTGGCTCAGTCACCTCAGCTTTATAAGCAGATGGCTATGGCATCTGGTTTAGAAAAAGTTTTTGAGGTTGGACCAGTTTTTCGAGCCAATCCATCTTTTACTTCAAGACATGATACTGAGTTTACAATGTATGATATTGAAATGTCCTTTATTGATTCGCATCACGATTTGATGGACGAAGAGGAAAAGATGATTGTTGCCATGCTGGATGAAGTTAATAAGAAATATGGAAAACAGATAAAAGAAATGTATGGAAGAGAACTTACCGTTCCAATCATACCGTTTCCAAGATTTACTCTACGTGAGACAAAGAAAATTTTAGCAGAAAGAGGTATACCAAATGAAAGAGGAGATGATATGAGTCCAGAAGAAGAAAGAGGTATTTGTGATTATGCTAAAGAAAAATTTGGCCATGAATTTGTTTTTGTTTATGATTTCCCAGCATCTGTTCGTGCTTTTTATAGCATGAGAGATGAAAATGATCCAACAATTTCAAAAAGCTTTGACCTATTATGGAATGGGCTTGAAATTACGAGTGGCGCACAGAGAGAGCATCGGGCCGATCAACTTTCAAAACAAATAAAAGAAAAAGGTTTGAGTGTTGAGCCTTTTAAAACTTATATTGATTTCTTCAGATACGGTTGTCCTCCTCATGGTGGTTTTGCCCCTGGGCCCACGAGAATGTTGATGAAAATATTCAATATTGCTAATGTTCGCGAGGTAACTTATCTTTACCGCGGGGTTAAGAGATTAAATCCGTAATCTCGTATACTAAAGTAGAAAATATCGTTAATAAATGCTAGAATCTTACTTATAAATTAATTATAAGCTAATTGAGTTACATTGCAAATTTAGAATTGTCGCGTAGTGCAATTACAAAGATATATGAATAGAACATACATAAATGAATTAAGTAAAAAGGTTGGAGAGGAAGTTTTGATAAAAGGCTGGGTTCATATTAGACGTGATCAAGGGAAAATGATTTTCTTGGATTTTCGTGATATGACCGGAATTCTACAGGGTGTCATTTTACCAAATCAGACAGAAGCGCTTGAGCAAGGAAAAAAGCTTCGACAAGAGTTTGTTGTCGAGGTGGTAGGAAAAGTTAATGAGCGCCCTGAAAGAAATCGCAAGGTGGGAATTTTGAACGGTGGCATTGAATTGGAAATTTTAAAAATTACAATTTTAGCTGAAGCTGCTTCTTTGCCTTTCGATATGTCTCTAGATGGATTTAATCTAGATCTTACAACAGAACTTGATAATAGAGCTTTGACTTTTAGACATCCTAAAAATCAAGCAGTATTTAAAATTCAAGAAACAATTATCGACAGTTTTAGAGAAATTATGAAAAAAGAAAAGTTTTTTGAATTTCAAGCTCCATGTATTGTACCGGCAACAGCAGAAGGTGGCGCAGAAGTTTTCAAGATCGGATATTTTAATAAATCAGCATATCTTACTCAATCTCCACAATTATATAAACAAATTGTTATGACTGCGTTTGAGAGATGTTTCTCGGTAAACAAAATCTTTCGTGCTGAACCAAGTGTTACTACAAGACACCTTACGGAAGTTGTCTCGCTTGATGCTGAAATGGCATTTATTGATTCATGGACAGATGTAAAAGATATGGCCGAAATGACTATTAGATATATTTTAGAGCAGATAAAAGAGAGAAATGCCGAACAATTAAAATTACTTGGTGTGGAACTTCCAAAAATGATTGAAAAAACACCGGTTATTTCTTTGAAAGAATCACAACAAAAGATATTTGAAGTTTACGGTAGAGATAACAGGGGAGACAAAGATCTTTCATCACAAGATGAAATTGAAATTTCCGAAATATTTAAAAAAGAAACAGGATCAGATTTTGTGTTTGTTTACGGTTTTCCAACTAAGAAAAAACCGTTTTATGTTTATCCCGATCCAAAGGACCCAGAATTCAATGAAGGTGTGGATTTGATTTGCAGAGGGCGTGAACTTTTAAGTGGTGGACGACGTATAAATGATTTTAAGCAACTCGAAGAACATGTAAAAATTTGGGGACTTGATCCAAAAAATATTTCTATGTTTTTACAAGCTTTCAAATATGGGGTTCCGCCAGAAGGAGGCTTCGCTTTTGGAGCAGAAAGAATTACTATGCAATTCTTGAATTTAGCAAATATTCGCCAAGCCACAATGTTTCCAAGAGACATGGGAAGAATAGATGAAAGATTGGAAAAAGATGAGAACGGATATTAAAATTAATTAAATTAAATGAATAAAGAAATAGTTTTAAAAGGAAATGGATTCACGTTAAGACCTTATAGAAAGGAAGATTATATTTCTATTGCAGAAAACGAGAACAATAAAAAAATAGCGATAAATTTTCCAGATAATTTCCCAAGCCCCTACACAGAAAAAGACGCAAAGGAATTGATCGCTCAGAACCTTAAATGGTATAAGGAAAAAAATTTTCTAAATTTTGTGATAGACATCGACGGGCAGGCAGTTGGAGCAATTGGTTCTTCAATGATTAAAAATACACCTTTTATGATTTCTTTTGGATTTTGGCTCGGAGAAAAGTACTGGGGAAAGGGAATAATGACAGAGGCAATAAAAATCTATACAAAATATGTATTTGCTACATTTAAAGATATACAGAGAATAGAAGCCTCGGTCTATTCGTGGAATGAAGGTTCAAAAAAAGTGTTAATTAAGAATGGGTTTAAGTTGGAGGGTATTTTAAGGAAGTCGGTACAAAAAGATGGCAAAATAATAGACAAATACATGTTTAGTAAATTAAGAAATGAACAATAACCAATTTAAAATAAAAACAGAAGTTTTTGAAGGTCCACTTGATTTGCTGCTTTCTCTTATAGAAAAAAGGAAGCTTCTTATCAATGATGTATCTTTGGCCAAAGTCACAGATAGTTTTATTGCCCATTTGCAAAATCGTGAGGTGTATCCGATAAAAGATACTTCGGATTTTTTGCTCATTGCATCAACGCTTTTGCTCATAAAATCTAGGTCATTGATACCTTCTCTTAACCTTACCGAGGAGGAAAAAGAAGATGTGAGAGATTTGGAATTAAAGCTTAAAATTTACAAAAAAATTAAAGAGCTCAGTGTTTTCATAAAAAGTAATTTTGGCAAGCAGATTATTTTCTTTCCGAATGCCAGAAAAGCCGAACCTGTATTTTCTCCTAATCCTGAGATGAATAAAGAAAATATTTCCAAAGCAATTTTTGAAGTGATAAAAAATCTACCAAAATTTGAAATAAAGCCAAAGCTGAAAGTTACAAAAGTTATAAGTCTTGAAGAAATGATAACTAGCCTCACAAAGAGGGTTCAATCTTCTCTAAAAATGAGTTTTAAAGATTTTTCCGGTATTGGAAAGGCTGATAAAGTTAATGTGATTATAAGCTTTCTTGCCATGCTTGAGCTTGTAAAACAAGGTATAATAGAAGTCAATCAAAAAGAAAAGTTTGATGATATACACATGGAGACTAAATCCGTTGGAATACCGACGTATTAAAATCAAAAATTAAAGAGAGAAATGTAAAAATATAATTTTAAAATCAAAATGGAAGAAAATAAGATACAAATAAATAAATATGCATTAGAAAAACAATTAGAGGCAGTGCTTTTTTGGAAAGGTGAGCCCGTAACAATTAAAAAACTTTCACAAATATTTCAGAAAAGTGAGGAAGAGATTTCATCAGCTTTAAAAAACTTAGAGATGAAACTTATAGGCAGGGGAATAGTTTTGATTTTTAAGGATGACGAGGTCACACTTGGTACATCAAAAGATGTTTCAGAACTAATTGAAAAATTGACAAAAGAAGAACTCATTAGAGATTTGGGGAGAGCAGGACTTGAAACACTTTCCATTATCATCTATCAAGGACCACTTTCACGCGCTGAAATAGACTACATTCGAGGAGTTCAATCAAATTTTATTTTAAGGAATTTGATGATACGTGGTTTAGTTGAAAAAATTCCCAATCCAAAAGATCAGAGAAGTTTCTTATATAAACCAACTTTTGAAATGTTGAGTTTTATGGGGGTTACAAAAATTGAAGACATGCCTGAATATACTCATGCAAGAGCGGAAATAGATAATTACAAAAATACACAAATACAGGTATCTGAAGAACAAAAAGATGAAAAGGCTGAAATGGACAAGAATACTGATAACCAGAAAAATATTGCATCTGACGCTGTTTCGAATCCTGAATAACTTTATGCAGATAAAAGATTTGTTAAAAACGCATAAAGAGTTTGTGGTCATGTTAATAATAGTGATTGCTTTTTTTGCCATTGTTTTTATTAGGCAAGACGCAAAAGTAAGTATAAATATTACTGATAATCAGATTATAGAAAAGAAAGTTGCAGATTATCAACCGATTCTAGATAGTATTGAAGCGAAATCTTTTTATGTTTACGATATTTTAAATGACAAATCTCTTTTTTCAAAAGACGAGCACTTAAAGTTGCCTTTAGCTTCTATAACAAAACTTATGTCTGGGCTCGTGGTATTAGATGTTATGCCCGACACTGCAATAATCACTATAAATAACGATGATATTGAAATGGAAGGTGATAGCGGTCTTGTAATTGGTGAAAAATGGAAATTAAAGGATTTACTAGATTTTAGTTTAATTTCATCGTCAAATGATGGTATGCATGCGATAGCCTCTCTGTTGGATAATTATGAAATAATGAATGGCGAAAATACAGTCAAAATGATGAATGAAAAAGCAAAAAAATTGGGATTAGATGATACCGTTTTTATCAATGAGACAGGATTGGATGTAAACGATAATATGAGTGGTGCGTATAGCTCAGCTTATGACATTTCTCTATTATTGAAAGATATATTGAAAAATAATCCTGGCCTAATATCTAGCACAAATCAGCAGACTGAGAATTTTGTATCTGAAAGCAACGTTAAACATACTGCGACAAATACCAATGAGTCAATCAATGATATTCCAAACATGATATCGTCAAAAACAGGTTTTACTAATTTGGCTGGGGGAAACCTCGCTATAATGTTTGATGCTGGAGTAATGCACCCGATTATAATTGTCATCTTAGGGTCAACTGTTGATGGAAGATTTACTGATATTGTAAAATTAGCAAAAATTAGTTTAGAAAAACTTTCCGAATAATTTGTAAATAAAGTAAAATGCAAATAAATTTAATCAAAGTAATATTACCGTCAATTATTGCTTTTGTTGTTGGAATATTGGTTACTCCAATTTTAACGAGATACTTGTACAAATATAAAATGTGGAAAAAGAAAGTTAAAGATGTAGCAATAGATGGGGGTGGTACTCCAATTTTTAGTAGTTTGCATGCTGATAGGGAAGTTGGTACTCCTCGCATGGGTGGGATAGTTATTTGGATATCAGCATTGATTGTGACTATGGCATTTTGGATACTTGGACACTCACTAGGCGGTGTATTTTCTAAACTTGATTATTTAAGTAGAGACCAAACTTGGATACCGCTTACTGTTCTTATTTTGGGTGCGCTTGTCGGATTGATTGATGACGTTTTGGAAATAAAGGGTGGTGGCGGCAATTATGCTGGTGGCCTTTCACTTAGGAAAAGATTGTTTTTTGTTGGTCTGATTTCTTTTTTGATCTCTTTTTGGTTTTATTTTAAACTTGATGTAAGTTCAGTAAATGTTTTATTTCTAGGTCAGCTAAATTTAGGTTTATATTTTATTCCTTTTTTTATTTTAGTTGTTGTGTTTATTTACTCCGGAGGAATTATTGATGGTATAGACGGTCTTTCAGGAGGAGTTTTTGCTTCAATTTTTTTCGCCTACGCTGGCATAGCTTTTTTCCAAAATCAAATTAATCTTGCCGCTTTTTGTACCGTTATTGTTGGATCAATCTTAGCTTTTTTGTGGTTTAATATTCCACCTGCCAGATTTTATATGTCAGAAACTGGTAGTATGGCACTTACCGTTACTTTGGCAATTATCGCATTTATGACTGATTCTATGGGAGACGGAAAAGGTATGGCGGTTTTACCTATTATAGCCCTGCCTTTAATTGTGACTTCCGTTTCAGCAATTATTCAAGTTTTATCAAAAAAATTGAGAAATGGTAAAAAGGTCTTTATTATTGCACCATTACATCATCACTTTGAAGCTATCGGTTGGCCAGCATATAAAGTTACAATGAGATATTGGGTTGTAAGCATTGTGTGTGCAATATTCGGTGTGATATTGGCGTTAATAAAGTTATAGACGTTGATGTTATAATAGCAAGTATAAGTAAATTATTTTTTTATTATAAAATCATAATTTTAAATTTCGGTTTTTAATTTTTTATATTTAAATATGTCTTCGCACGAAAAAAAAGTAGATAAAGTTTTTCTCGGTGTGGTAATCTCCCTTTTGATTACCGGTTTCGCTATTTTTATTTCGGCATGTATGGGGATTCTTGCAAAGGACAGTTTACAGTTTGGTTCCATTGTCTCTAAACAAATTTTTTTTGGAATAATATTTGGTCTAATTGCTTGTTTTATATTTTCAAACATAGATTATAAGATTTATAAAAAATATGCTCTTTTTATCTTTATTATGTCTGCTGTGTTGACCTCTTTGGTTTTTGTACCTGGATTAGGAACAAAATTAAACACTTTTGCATCAAGATGGATTATATTGTTTGGTTTTTCTTTTCAGCCTGTAGCAGTATTAAATATCGGCGCCATAATTTATTGGTCGGCCTGGTTGTCATATATTAAAGAAAGAGTCTCTACATTAAAGTTTGGTTTCATGCCTTTGTTGGCTATAATTACTATTATAGGAGGGCTTCTCTTGAGTCAGCCGGATACTGATTCATTTTTAATTCTTTGTACAACATGTATATTTATGTTTTTAGTTGCAGGTGGTAGAAAAAGATATGTAATCTTATTGAGTATTTTAGGGATCATTTGTTTGAGCGTCCTGGCTTTTTCCAGACCTTATGTAATGTCAAGAATTGAAACATTTATTCATCCTGGAGATAATTCACAAACATCTGGTTATCAGGTGCAACAATCTCTCATAGCTATAGGTTCAGGACAGGTTTTTGGTAAAGGTTTAGGCCAAAGTATCCAGAAATATAATTTTCTACCTGAATCTATCAGTGACACCATTTTTGCAGTTCTTGCCGAAGAGGGTGGTTTTGTTTTTTGTGTTTTTGTCATTGGTTTATTTATTTTTTTTGTTTTCAGAGGGTTTAGAATTGCAATAAAATCTCCTGACATTTTTGGTGGACTTTTGGTGGTAGGTATTGTTATACTTACAATACTGCAGTCTTTCACAAATATTGCATCGGTGTTGGGGATTATACCGTTTTCAGGTTTACCACTTGCTTTTTTTAGTCAGGGAGGCACAGCTATGCTTATGGTTTTAGTTCAAGTAGGCATAATTTTGAATATATCACGACATGGCAAATCCTCTCATGTTTAATTAAATTAAAATACAGATTTGGTATTATTAGAATAAAAATTTTAACTAAGATGAAAATACTTTTAACAGGAGGTGGAACAGGTGGACATTTTTATCCACTTATCGCGGTTGCAGAAGCAATAAATAAAGTTGTTAGGGAAGAAAAACTTTTACCGATAAGCCTTTATTATATGTCAGACTCTCCACATGATGCTGATATGCTTATTGAGAATAATATCGAATATATAAATATTTCTGCAGGAAAGGCAAGGAGATATTTTTCGTTGCTAAATATTATTGATATATTTAAAACATTTTTTGGAATAATTAGCGCTTTAATAAAAGTATTTAATCTTTATCCAGATGTTATTTTTAGCAAGGGTGCATATTCTAGTGTTCCTGTACTGGTTGCTGCCAAATTACTTAGAATTCCGCTTGTAATCCATGAGTCAGATAGTGCACCAGGAAGAGCGAATGTCTGGGGAAGTAAATTTGCCAAAAGAATTGCAGTTTCTTATCCTGAGGCTACTAAATATTTTGACGAGAAAAAAGTTGCCGTTACAGGCTCTCCAGTAAGGAAAAGTATACAATTATTACAATCACAAGAAAACTCTAGGCAGTTTTTGAACCTTACAGAAGATATACCCACGTTACTTATTTTGGGCGGTTCACAAGGAGCGAGACTAATAAACGATCAGATATTAAGTATTTTACCCCAACTCGTAGAAAAATATTACGTAATACATCAAGCTGGTAAAAACAACATTGAAGAAGTGGTAAATACTGCTGAAGTTGTTTTAACAAATAACAAATTTAAGAATAGGTATAGAGCATTTGATTATTTGAATGATCTCAATACTAGTATGTCCGCTGGGGTAGCAAACCTAATTGTTTCGAGGGCTGGTTCAACTATTTTTGAAATAGCACACTGGGGAGTTCCTAGCATTATTATCCCAATTACTGATACAAATGGAGATCACCAAAGACAAAACGCTTATAATTATGCGAGATTTGGTGGATCAATAGTCATAGAAGAATCGAATTTGTCACCGAATATTTTATTATCTGAAATAAACAGAGTTATGGATGATAAAAATTTGGCTAAAAAAATGAGTGATGGGGCAAAGAGTTTTATTAAGACTGATGCTGCCGATTTGATTGCACGAGAGATAATAAAAATCGGCTTACAACATGAGAAGTAGTATGAGGAACCGATTTAAGAATAATATAATTTATTAACCCTTATAAATTACATGTTAGATTTTCTAAAACGAAAAAAAATAATAACTAGATTTGCGCCGAGCCCGACCGGGTTTATGCATGTTGGCAGTGTCAGAACAGCTTTATTTTCATGGTTATATGCTAAAAAAAATAATGGTACTTTTATATTAAGGATAGAGGATACAGATAAAAAAAGGGAAGTTGAAGGATCAATCCAACATATTCTCGAGTCATTAAAATGGCTTGGCATCGATTGGGACGAAGGCCCGGATATAGGCGGACCGAATGCACCTTATACTCAGTCTCAGAGACTTGATACTTATAAAAAATTTGCTCAAGAATTGTATGATAAAGGTTTGGCTTATACCGATCCATATTCAGAAGCTGAACTTGAAACATTCAGAAAAAAGGCCGAGGAAGAAAAAAGGGCGTTTTTGTTTAGAGAACACAGACCAGAAAATCCGCCAAAATGGGATGGTACAAAACCATTAAGATTGAAGATTATTGATCCTAAAAGATACATATGGAACGATTTAGTTCGTGGAGAGCTTTCCGCTGGATCGGAAGCACTTGATGATTTTATTTTGATGAAAAGTGACGGTTATCCAACTTATAATTTCGCGCACATAATAGACGATTATTATATGGGAGTAACTCACATTCTTAGGGCCGATGAATTTATTTCCTCAACTCCTAAATTTCTTGCCTTGTATGAGGCACTGGGCATAAAAAGACCTGAATTTGCTACACTGCCACCAATAATGGGCGCAGATGGAAAAAAGAAATTAGGTAAAAGAGATGGTGCAAAAGATTTGCTGGATTACAAAAAAGAAGGCTATTTTCCCGAAGCAATGGTAAATTTCCTTGCATTTATAGGATGGAACCCCGGTGATGAAAGGGAAGTGATGAGCGTGGGCGAGATAATCGCATCTTTTGATATAGATAAGATTCAGTCTGCAGGAGGGAGATTTAATGAAGAAAAACTCCTTTGGCTTAACAAAGAATACATGAAAAAGAAGCCTATACTGGAACTTGAAAAGAATTTCAACAAAATTCTTTCGATAAAATATTCCTATGACAAAATACTATTAGAGAAAATCACCCCAATAATTCTTGAAAGGATAAACACATATGGAGAATTGGAAAAATATGTAAATGAAGGGGAGTTTGATTATTTTTTCAATCGACCTGTTTTGGTGAAAGATATGATAGTTTGGAAAAAGGGAGGTACATTAGAACAGGCAAAAGAAAATTTATTATTGGTCAAAGATATTTTATATAAAATCTCTGATTCTAATTTTAATTTAGATTATTTTAAACAACATTTAATGAAACTTGCGGAAGAAAAAGGTAGAGGAAATGTTCTCTGGCCTCTAAGGGTTATTTTATCTGGTAAGGAGAAATCTCCAGATCCTTTTATTCTGTTGTATGTTCTAGGAAAAGATGAATCAATAAAACGAATTCAATTTGCTGTGGATTATATATAATATAATTGCTCCATTTGTTTAAAAATGCCAAATAGAAAGAACACAATTCGATTATCTAAAATAGGGAAGGGGATTATTTTTTTTATAGTGTCCATATTATTTATTATCTCTAATTTTGCTTATTCTGCTACAGTCGATGAATTAAAAGATCAAATACAAAAAATTACAGACACAAAAGCTCAATTAGAAAAGGAAATAGCTGTTTATGAAGATCAGTTGAAAGATTTGGGTGTCCAATCAAACTCACTAAGTAATGCCATAAAATCTCTAAATGCCACAATAAATAAAAATTCTCTTGATATCAAACTTACACAAAACAAAATAAATTCAACTCAGTTACAAATTGAAGAACTGTCAATGAATATTGGGAAAAATGTCGAAACAATTGATCAAAATATAAAAGCCGTAGCCAAATTAATAAATGAATTAAATAAGTATGATAACACTTCTATTATAGAAAATCTTATTGCGTATAAAAACCTTTCAGAATTTTGGAGTGAGGAGCAGAGTATTTTTCTAGTCGAGAATCAGGTTAGAGAAAAAATAAAAGAAACAAAAAACACGAAAGCAGTTCTAGAGAATAATAAAAAGCAGGCTGAGACCAAAAAGATTGATCTTCTGAAATTAAAATCAAGTCTTGTCGATCAAAAAAAGATTCTTGATATAATCAAAAAAGAAAAAAATAGATTGCTTACAGACACAAAAAACTCTGAAACGACTTATAAAAAAATGCTAGCTGACAAAAAAGCACTTGCAGATGCTTTTGATAAGGAACTTTTACAATTTGAATCTGAGCTTAATTTCACAATTGATCCAAATAGTTATCCGTCTTCAAACAGAAGCATACTTTCCTGGCCTCTTGATTTTGTAAAAATTAGTCAAAAATATGGCATGTCAGACTTTGCAAAGTCTGGTTACTACGGAGGTAGTCCACACAATGGTGTTGATTTTAAAGCTACAATTGGAACTCCTATAAAAACAGTTCTTTCTGGTGTTGTAGAAGGCACGGGTGATACGGATCTGGTTTGTCCGGGAGCTTCAAATGGTAAGTGGGTTTTCATAAGGCACGATAACGGTCTTTCATCAATTTATGTTCATCTGTCCTTAATAAAGGTTACAACTGGTCAGAGGGTTAATACTGGTGATGTTATTGCACTTTCTGGTTATTCTGGTGCTGTCTATCCGCAGGGTCCTGCCGGGGCTCATCTTCATTTGGGACTTTTTATATCTCAAGGCGTGAAAATAATGTCTAGAAAAAGCGCCGTATGTAGAGGAACTTACACGATGCCTGTAGCTGATTTGAGAGCGTATCTTAATCCATTAGCGTATCTTCCTTCATAATAAAAAAAATGCTAAAATAGCAGGGAAGTCATTTTAATCAAATTAATCAAATAATTTATAATTTTATGCATAAAAAAGGATTAATCAAAACAACTATTGTAATAATCATTGCGCTTATAATTTTGGGTTATTTTGGTTTTAATATTACCGATATTATAAATGGTCCAACTGTCCAGGCTAATCTACATGCTGCTTGGGACTTTATATCAATGGTATGGAATAATTATCTTTCTGTACCTGTGGTCTATGTAGCGGGGGTAGTTTGGAAGATTATACAGACAGCCTTGCCTTCGAAATAAAGTTAAACGATAGAATTTAGTTATTAAAACAATAAAGAAGCTCCTAAGGACTTCTTTATTGTTTTAATAATATATTTTGTATGTTGATATTATTAGAAAAAAAAGCGGGTTCCACCTGAAGAGAAGAAGTTTTATTTGTTGTATTTATTTGTTGGTTCTTTTCTTACAGTGTCGGAAAAGATATATTGTCCGACACTATATAATAAACAAAACCTTAATCCCCTTCATTTACACATACTTCCTTTTAAATAATATTAAATTTATAATTATAGATTACTAAATACAAAACTCTCAAGATTTTATCTTGAGAGTTTTGTATTTGGTAATCTATTTATTTTAGGGCAACTTGATTACTTATTTGATTCCAGCATTTAGATGATGAAATCCACGGTTGTGCTCCCTCTTTGTCATATAGGTACTTGGCATAGGCCATATTACCTTCGATAGTTTTAAGATCAAGACCCAACTCCTTTGCCTTGTCTGCATGATAATATTCGTTTATCTGCATAAGGCCCAAGTCACCTTTGTTGACCACACCTCTTAAGATGTTACCATCCCTATCTAGTTGTCTAAAATGAGATTCACACCTTGCAATATCTACAAGTATTGGATCATCTTTGAAATAAGCTTTTGCTTTTTTCTCCAATTCCGCTCTTGTTGGAATGCTTGTTGTTGCTTGTTCTTCAACCCTCACGGAGACGCCCGGAGCTGTGTTAGTAGATATTGTATCATTACCGGCAGCTATCGTAGGTCCTCCATAAATTGAAGAAAAAACAAAAGCAGACGTTGTTATAAGTTCTATCATCTTGTCAGAAACGAGAAATACATAACATAAAAAGTAGGTATTACCTCGCCTCAATAATTATTATCAAAACGACTTAGTTAATAATTTATAGTATTTTCTTTACATAAAAATGTAATGAATGACTATGAAATAATTGATAATTTCAAACTATGTTTCCTTGATTTGCCATTAATTTTTGCTAACCCGTAATGGGAAACATACAAAAATCAGAGATAACTCTGACTAATGTACATGGTAGCATACACAATATAAAAAGTCAATAGCTAGAGCATTGTTTCAGCTTTAAGTCAAATTGAAATAACGGCTCAATAGAGCCGTTTTCTTCTTGATTTTAGCAATATAATATGGTATGGTTTTTTGACACCATCAAATGAAATGTTTCAGCATCACTAGATTATCCAAGGTACTGGGTAATCGATAAATTCAGGTAGCAATTTCTTGTCATAAAGTAACCTAGAAATAGCTTCAGCGGCCTGTTTTGCTCCATTTAAGGCGTTGTGGGGGCGAGGTTCAGCTGGTATTCCAACATATTTCATTATTTTGTCGGAGTTTAAGTCGGTTCTGTTATTTGATACTGGTGGAATAATTCCTTTATTTATCATATGCATATAACACAAGGTATGCTGGTCAAGCGTTCTGTATGCAAAAATCCAATTCAAATGATATCTTTTCGCACAATTGCGAAGGAACATATAATCAGTGCTAGGATTTTGCCCAGCAAAAGTATATTCTTTACACGCGGACGCCCAAGCAATAAACTTTTTAATGAGTTCTTCGTCGGTTTGTTTTTTAGGATCGGTTACTTGTTCAATGGTAAAACCAGCAACATCAATTCTCTCTTGATTTATATGTGATCCTTCCCAAACCCTGCATTCCCCGTAAAATTGATTTTTAGGATTTGACATATCGATTGCACCAATTGATACAAGTGAATTTTTTTCTGGATCTAGCCCGCTAAGTTCTGTGTCTACAGTAATCATTTCTTTAGTTTTTTTATAACTTCTACAAGAGCGGGGATTTTATCACTGATATATTTGATAGTTGCATAAATTTTTTCTTCCACTCCCTGACGATTTGCTCTATAGTTTATTACTTCATCTTCTGCATCCCAAATTGAGCTTCTCTCACCTTTAGCCAATTCATTAAAAAGTAGAGCTTTTCTATAATTAAACTTTTCTATCATAAAATTAATTTGATCTTCTGCCATTACAATAACCAAATCTGATTTATCAAGCATAGCTTTGTCCAATTTGTGTTGAATGTGGTGATCATTTTCTATACCAAGGGTTTTTAGTTCAGCAATTACCTCAGGGTCTACATCTGATTTATTAGCTATTACACCAGCAGAGGCAACCTCCCATCCCGGTATTTTATTCTCTTTTAGGTATTGCTGAAGAAGACATTCAGCTGAGTAACTTCTAAAAACATTACCATTACATACAAAAAGTATTTTAAGTCTCTGTTCGGTATTTACTTTTTTCTTAGCTTTCTTCATTCAACAATTATATCAATTAAATATTAAATACATAGCTGGCGATAATGCATTATTTTAATCCTGTGCAATTTGATGCCGGGGTTAATCCAACTGACCTTGCTTTCTCAATACTATCAAACCAAACTTTATTTTCTTCTTTTATTCTGGACACACCGGAGCACCAAGGATAATAATATTTAGTTCCAGATTTTGAAGCAACGACCTCCCCCGCTTGCGCAGGCAGGTCACTCGCTGGCTTTGTTGGGCTTGTTTGTGCTGTCTGGTTTGCAGCCAAGACCGTGGAATACATGGCGTCTCTTGTTTTTAAAATAGAAATTGGCGTTTTCTCTTTCTCATAACCTGATATTTTTCCCAAACCGAATGAGGCGGTACCCACTAGAATTATTATAATGACAATATACAAATCCTCTTTGATTTTTAACCCTTTTTCTTGGCTGTACATTCTATCTTTAACATTAGCTAAAATTAGCTTGATTTTTTCTGTAAAATCGTGTATTGTCATACTTGAAATTATATCATATCAAGTTGAAATGTTTGGTATAGTTTATTTCTACTTTTTTCATTTTAATTTTTTAATTTAATCATATGGCACATAAAAAGGCGGCGGGATCGTCCAAAAATGGGAGAGACTCAAATCCAAGATACCTTGGGGTTAAGATTAATGATGGAGAAAAAGCTCTGGTTGGACAAATAATAATAAGACAAAAAGGCAGAGATACTCTTGCCGGAAGAAATATAGGTATTGGTAAAGATCATACACTTTTTGCTCTTAAAGATGGAATTGTTGAGTTTGGAACAAAAAGAAAAGCAAATTTTGATTCCACTACTACTCGAAGAAATATTGTAAACATTAAATAAACAAAAAAAACCGCCTGGGGCGGTTTTTTTTGTTTATTTTTCTGGCGCAATATTTACATTTAATTTGTATTTTTCACCCTCCACTTTTAGTTCTATAACGTGATCGCCGGTCTCTTTAAGCGGTTTTTCCAATTCAAAATGTTCTGAACATAGAATAACTCCAGTTTCTTTCTTAAATTCCTCTATAATCTGGTCGGCGTGTATTCCGGCGAATAAATGTCCTTTTTCATTAACCTTTCCTTTAATATGAAGTTTGCCCTGGGCAAGCTTAGTCACAGCAAATTCAAAGGCCTTTTTAAAATCCTCCTTCATTAGAGCGCTTTGCTTTTTCTTTGCTTCAATTAATTTCAAATAGCTATGTGTGGCTGGAACTGCAATGTCTGAAGGAATAAGCGAATTCAATGCATATCCGTCAGCTACATCCTTGATTTCGTATTTTTTCCCAAGCTTTCTTACATCTTTCAGAAGTATTATTTTCATATATGTTTATAATTATTTTCTAATAAATTGATGTTATCACAAACAATAGTTTTTGTCATATTAAAAAAACCGAATATTTTATGCTAAAATTCGGTTTTTTTTAATATCTTTTTTAATACTAGTTATTTAATAACTCGATTGCTTTATCCATTTGTGGGTCCTTGTTTGTCTTCACATCATTTTCTGTTATTTTTACTTCGTAATCTGGCGTAAGTCCATTATCGGATATAGATGTGCCATTTGGAGTAAGCCACCTGGCAACTGTAATTTTAAGTGAGGTGTCTGGTGTGACCTGAATCAATTCCTGAACTGACCCTTTTCCAAAAGTTTTAGTTCCAACCATTTTTGCAATGTTGTTTTCTTGTAAGGCTCCGGCAAGAATCTCGGATGCTGAGGCAGAGCCACTATCAGCTAGTATTACCATTCTTAATTTATCAGTAAATATATTATATCCTTTGCTTCTGTAGATTTGCTCATCTATTTTAGGACCAAAATTTTCTCTGACAATTGTTTTACCCAGAGGCAAGAACCAACTCGCCATATCAACGGCTGATTCCAAATATCCACCGGGATTTTCTCTAAGATCCAAAATTAACTTATATTTTCCCGATTCAATAAATTCACGAAGTGCTAGTCTAAATTTGTCTGCCGACAATGCATAAAAGTTGTAGAGTTTAATTATAAAGACATCATCTTTTATTTCTGTGTCAGTGGTTGGTACATCAATAATACCTCTGGTTATTTTTATTTCTATTGGCTCGGTTTTGCCTTCCCTAGTAAATTTAAGAGTTACACTTGTACCAGCTTTTCCTCTGATAAGTCCCACCGCATCGTCCACCAACATGTTTAAAGTGGAAGTCCCATTTATTGATATCAGAATATCTCCTTTTTTAACCCCAGCGTTGTATGCTGGCGTACCTTTTAAGGGAGCTACGACAACAATACTTTTATCTTTTATAGCCAATTCCATTCCAACACCTTCAAAATTTCCACTTATATCACTTTGAAAATTTTTACTTTCTTTTGGTGGCATAAAAACTGTATAAGGATCTCCGTAGGAGCTAGTCAGTCCTTGTATAGCGCCCCATATCTTATCTTGTTCGTTTATTTTTTGGGCATCTTTGTGTGTATATACGAATTTTTGATCTAGAAGTTTCCAGACAGTCCAAAAGGGTGCCATGTCTAGTGTTGAAGAAGCTGTGAGTGAAGAAGCAGAAATCAGTGGCTCATCGTAATTTTGATTTTGTCTTGATTTAGCAAAATAATATCCAGATCCAAACGATACAGCTACCAATATTATTATGATGAGAAGTATCTTGTACTTTTTTATGTTATTTGTCATTTTATTTTCAGATGCTATTATCTCAAAAATAACTATTCATGTCCAACTTTTTCTCTATTGTTATAGTTATAAATTAACTATATAATATGGATGCGAGTTTAATCCCGTACGAAATCGCGGACGCGAATAGTCACGGGTAATAAAAGTTGATTTTATTATTTAATTTTAAAGTAGGATAAACGACAAAATTTCTCTTTTGTCCACGTTCTATTTCGTACGTGATGATAAAAAAATATAAAAATAGTTCTATTACTTGGGTTGACGTTGTAGATCCAACAACTGATGAAATCAGAACTTTAATGGAACAGTACGATATAAATCCCGATATTGCTCGTGAGCTTCAGCTCCCAACTTACAAAGAGAAAATCGTAATGTATAAAGATTATCTTTATTTGGTCTTGCACTTCCCCGCTCTTCGCCATACACATATAAGCAATTCCTTTGAACAAGAAATAGATTTCGTTGTTGGAAAAAATTTTATAATCACAACAAGATACGAGCCAATTGATGCTCTTGAAAGATTTGTTAAGACTTTTGAATTGAATAATATTTTGAGGAAAGGTCTTATGGAAGATAACGCAGGTTATGTTCTGTATTATATGGTAAAAGAGCTTTATAGAGCACTTTCTGATGAGATAGATAGTATAAATGATACCTTGAAACAGGTAGAAAAGAATATTTTTAAGGGTAAGGAAAAGGAAATGGTCACTGAGATTTCTAGGGTCAATAGAGATCTTATAAGTTTTAATCACATTGTTCTCACCCACAGAGATGTTTTGGTTTCTTTGAAAGATAGTGGACATAAATTATTTGATGGAGATTTTTCTGATAACTTTTCAAAAATAATAAATGAATATCACAGAATGGAAAAAGTTTTAATAAATAGTATAGATTTTTTACGAGAGCTTAGAAGTACGAATGATTCTTTACTTTCGTCAAAACAAAACCAAACAATGAAAATTCTCACTGTAATTACTTTTCTCGCTCTGCCTTCCATAATAATTTCTGGTTTTTTCCAAATGAGTCTTGATCACCTGCCACGTGCATCTCAGCCTGATACGTGGTTACTAATCATTGTCTCTGAGATTGTAATGGCCCTTCTCTTGTTTATTTTTGTGAAGTATAAAAAGTGGATATAGTAATAATTAGAAAATAAAAGAGTAAAAAGTAAAAATATAATTCAAAATTTAAAATTTAATACTAAAAATGACGCTCAATATTTTAAAGCTATTTGGAAGTAAAAAGAATAGTAATCCCGTTCATCTTTATAACACCTTTACAAGAAAAAAGGAGGTTTTTTCAAGTATCAAGAAAGGTAAAGTCGGATTATATACTTGCGGTCCTACTGTTTATGGTTATCCTCATTTGGGTAATATAAGGACCTATATTTTCGAGGATATATTAAAAAGAGTTCTCTCATACAACGGTTATGATGTCAAACATGTCATGAATATTACGGACGTTGGTCATCTTACCAACGATCGAGACATGGGAGAAGATAAAATTGAAAAAGAGGCAAAAAAAGAGGGAAAAACGGCTTGGGAAATTGCTGATTTCTATACTAAGGTTTTCAAAGAAGATTTGAAAAAAATAAATGTTATTTATCCAGACATATTCTGTAAAGCAACTGATAATATAAAAGAACAAATTGAAATGATTCAGAAGTTAGAGTATAAAGATTTTACGTATAAAACCAGTGATGGAATATACTTTGATACATCAAAAGTTGCTGATTATTCTAAACTTTCTCACCAAAAACTTGAGGATTTAAAAGAAGGTGCACGCATTGAAATAAATGAAGAAAAGAAAAATCATACCGATTTTGCTCTTTGGAAATTTTCTCTAAAAGATAGTAAAAGAGAAATGGAGTGGCCAAGTCCATGGGGTGTTGGCTTCCCAGGCTGGCATATCGAATGTTCTGCGATGAGTGTAAAATATTTAGGAGAACAATTTGATATTCATTGTGGAGCTGTTGATGCAATAAATATTCACCACACAAATGAGATAGCCCAGACAGAATCCGCAACAGGTAAAAAGCCCTGGGTAAATTTTTGGATGCATGGTGGCTTTGTAAATATGTCTGGAGGAAGAAAAATGTCAAAAAGTGCTGGTGACAATGTAACTTTAAGCAGTACTTTTGTCGAAAAAGGCATTTCCCCTCTTGTCTATCGTTTTGCTACCCTTTTTACTCACTATAGAAAACCGATGGAATGGAGCGATGACATTACGATATCGGCTACAAATGGTTTTGAAAATTTATACGCAAAAATATCAAATCTTGGTGATGTAATAGGAAAAGTAAACCTAGAATGGAAAAATAAATTCATTACAGCGATAAATGATGACTTGAACATGTCACAGGCGCTTGCAGTATTAAATGAAATGCTAAAATCAAGTATCTTAAATTCCGATAAACTAGCTACCGCATTAGACTTTGATAAAGTTTTTGGCCTCAAATTAAATGATGCAATAAAAACAAAATTTACTATTCCAACTGAAGTGAAAAAACTTGTTGACGAAAGAGAAAAGGCCAGAAAAGAAAAAAACTGGGCAAAATCTGATGAATTGAGGGATAAAATTATGGGACTTGGGTATGAGATAAAAGATACCTCGAGTGGTCAACAAATCACAAAAAAATAATGAAAAAACTTCTAATAGTCTGCGGGGCTGAGGGTGTAGGTAAATCTACGCTCGCGAAAAAGATTCTTATCCATTTAAATAACGGTGCAGTATTTGATGCTGAAAATTTGGCGCAAGTTTCCCCTTTTATATTTGACGACTCTTTTTGTAATTTAGTTATTGATAACAGTTTGGATCTAATTAATAATTTCTACGAGTATGGATATGAGAGAGTGGTTGGAGTAAGCTTTCTAAATCATTTGTCATGGTTTAATGTTTTCAAATCAAAACTAAAATATAATCCTGAAATCTATATTTTAATGCTTACGACAGCAAAACCAGAAAGAGATTATCGACGTTTGAATCGAGAAAAGAAAACCACAAGGTACTGGATGGATCTTATAGATAAAAAAGTGCCAATGGACACAAGTCTTAAAGATTCAGAAAAAATTGGTGGCTATACGTATATTGAAATAGACAACACGGCTATTTCTGTTGAAGATTCTATCGCTAAAATTAAAAAACTTATACCTGATTTTTTTAGCTAAAAAAGCTCTTTTTACAGACCGCATTTTCTCCACAGTTTAGACACAGATTATTCTATTTATATAGATTGCGGTTTTTTTTGTCGGCGTGATAAAATGGGTAAATAAAAATTAATGTAAAAGATTTTTTGAGGAAAGACTTCCAAAAGGCGAAATGGAAGACTCACCTCCAAAAATTTTGAAATTATTTTTTAATTTTGAACTTTATTTTTACATTTTGCTTTTTAATTTTTGATTTTGAAACATGGTAACAGAGACAAGAAAAATAAATATAAGGATTCCTCCACAGAACATTGAGTCTGAAAAAGCTCTTTTAGGTTCTATTATGTTGCGTCCGGAGACACTTGTCGAAATAATGGATATTCTTCGACCTGAAGCTTTTTATGTGGACAAACATAAAACTATTTTTGAGGCAATGATGCATCTTTATGAAAAAAGAGAGCCCATAGATCTTCTCACCCTTTCTTCAAAACTAAAAGAATCTGTTGATTTGGATAGAATCGGTGGAATAAGTTATCTTACTGAAATTGTAAACGCAGTTCCCTCTTCTTCAAATGCTGAACACTATGCAACAATTGTTTCTAAAAAGCACACTATGCGAAGACTCATTGAAGCCGCAGAGCATATTGCAAGGATTGGTTATGATGAAGAAAGCGAAATTGAGGAACTTTTAGATCGAGCTGAAAAAAAGATCTATGAAGTTACGAGTAAAAATCTTTCTGGAAAATATGTAGAGATGAAAGATGTTTTGAATGAAGCAATGGAGAGACTTGATAGACTTCATAAAACAAAAGGAGAACTTCGAGGTGTTCCTACCGGTTTTAAGGATCTTGATATAAAACTTTCTGGACTTCAAAAATCAGACCTAATAATTCTTGCTGCAAGGCCTTCTGTGGGAAAAACTTCTCTTGCTTTAGATATTGCAAGAAATGCTGCTATTAGATATAACATTCCAACAGCGATTTTTTCTCTAGAAATGAGTACGCAACAGCTTGTTGATAGGATGCTTTCTGCAGAATCTAGGGTCAATTCTTGGAATTTAAGAACTGGAAACATAAAACTTGATGAAGATTTTGCTAGAATAACCGCCGCTCTCGATCCTCTTTCAAAGGCTCCCCTTTATATTGATGATCAAGCTGCAAATAATATTTTAAAGATTCGTTCTGTTGTTCGTCGCTTGAAACACGAAAAAAATCTTGGTCTTGTCATCATAGATTACTTACAGCTTATGACCCCTGTTCACACAAAGGCAGGTGACAATCTTGTTCAACAAGTTACAGAAATCTCTCATTCATTAAAACAGCTTGCAAAAGAATTTGAAATTCCTGTCCTTGCCCTTTCACAACTTTCAAGAAATGTTGAATCTCGTGGAGGAAAGCCAAGACTCTCAGATTTACGAGATTCTGGTTCTATTGAGCAGGATGCCGATGTTGTCATGTTTATTCATCGTGAACAAAATGATGAAGGTAGTGGTAAAAAACAAGAAACAGAAATTATGATAGAAAAACACAGAAATGGTCCTACCGGCAGTGTTAGGTTGATGTTTGACGGTGATAAAACCTCTTTCTTGTCGATAGATAACTCTGCACAGTTTGGAGATTTTAATCCTGAAGGAGCGTTCTGAAGAAATCAAAATGCAAAAATCAAAATGATATATGAAAAATCAAGGATAAAAAAACTTTTTGAGAGTATTAATATTTTATTTTTTTGTTTGTCATTTTGATTTTTGATATTTAATCTTTGATTTATGAATTCTATCGATAAACTTATAAAAATGTTTTCAGAATTTCCTGGAATTGGACCGAAGCAAGCCAGAAGGTTTGTTTATTTTTTAATTAATAAAAATGAGGGCTATATTGATGACCTTAAAAAAGAAATAGTTGAGTTACGAAAAGGTATAACATCTTGTTCTGATTGCCAAAGATTTTTTTTCTCAAAACATGAAGCGCAAAATCTTTGCGATATTTGTTCTGATAAAACACGCGATACAAGTATTTTGATGATCGTAAGTCGTGATATCGATTTGGAAAATGTTGAGAAGAGTCATCCATTTTTTGGCAGATATTTTGTTCTTGGTGGACTTGTACCGATTCTAGACAAGAATCCCGAACAGAGAATACGTCTTAAAGAACTCTTGGCTTTGGTGAGCAGAATGTCTGGCAAAGGACTTAAAGAAATAATATTAGGGCTTGATGTAAACTCTGAAGCTGAATATACCGCTAATATTCTAAAATCTTCCCTCTCCCATATCACGACAAAATATGAAATAAAAATTTCTGAACTTGGCCGCGGGCTTTCCACAGGAACAGAACTCGAATATTCAGATCCAGACACTATTAAAAATGCTTTAAAGAATAGGAGTTAACCCCCACACCTACTTTGTCATTGTTGCATTGTTAATTGGCAAGGTTCTAATTGGCAAGGTTCAACCTTGCCAATAGACAAAAGTAAAAGCCCCGCCAAAATAGCCGGGGCTTCTGCTCATCTCTCTAGTTATAAATATAGAGAGACAAACGTCAAACGGAGATCATTCCTTCAAGAGCTGGTCGAGTGCACTCGCCCAGTCCTTGGCGCTCCCTTTCATGGGCGCATGCATCATGAGCACCTTCGCATTCTCGATTTTCACCGAGAAATGTGAGAAGTGATCAAATGCGGCCGAAAACGGATCCGCATGGTGATTCAAATCCGTGACCACAGCCACGAACTTGGCACCTCTGCGTGCTGCCTCCACCATGAGCAGGATCCCGTAAGGGACGAGCTCACCCAGTTTGAAAGCCTGGGAACCGAGAGTTTTAGAACTCATCGGAAGGTGCAGGTCGGTGAGGACTACGTCGAACTTCTCGTTGCCGAGAATGTCCATCGCAGTCTCATATCCGTCAGTCGTCGTAAGACAGTACCCCGCCAGGCCAGACTTGGCGCTCGCGAGATGCTCAGCCGTGTCATCGATGACGAGGACACGGAGGGCATCAGGACGAAGCCCTATCTTTTCCTGGGTAGGTACCTTCTCTTCGACGAGGGGCTCAAGTTTCAGCGAAACTTCGCTGATCAACTTGGCCAAATCTGCGACCAAACTCAACACGGGCAATGTAGTCACATTGCTCGGCAAGTTCGGTTTTTTGTCGGTCATTCCCCCGATGAATGCATAGGTTCTCGAGGTGGAAAATCCAGCCTCGATTGCCTGCATTTCGGAGAAGACGACCAAATCAGCCTCGCTGATCTTTTGGACGAAGCAGTGACTTTTCTCGTCACCGATCACCCCAAAGACCCGCTCGATTGCGCGACGAAGAGGATTTTTCTCCTCCATCGCCACATGAAGTCTAACGGGGCGCACTTGCTCTTTGCTCATTTCGCACCTCCTGTGCGGGGTTTTTGAGACTTATGCTTAAACATATCAAAAATCGCTCTGTATTGATTAAAGCATATATCACTTATTATGTCAATAAATATATTATATATAAAGAAATACTATTTTTTTCTTTTTATCGCGGCTTTTATAAACTCGGTAAACAGAGGATGTGGAGTGAGAGGTCTTGCCAAAAATTCAGGATGAAATTGCGTACCGAGGAAAAAAGGATGTACTTTTCGTGGAAGCTCAGCGATTTCCATAAGTATACCGTCTGGAGATTTACCTGAGAACACTAATCCTGCATTGGCTATTTGTTTAATGTATTCTGGATTGACTTCATATCTATGCCTATGTCTCTCTAGTATAGTCTCTCTGCCGTATGCTTCATATGCAATGGTTTTCTTTTCTAGATTTGCCGGATATGCTCCAAGTCTCATACTTCCCCCATAATCATTTTCCTTCATTTTTTTCTTCTGGTCGGGCATTATATCGATAACGGGATATTTTGTATCAGAATTAATTTCTGTAGTATTTGCATCTTTTAACCCAAGAATGTTTCTTGCATACTCTACAACCATAAGTTGCATTCCATAGCAGAGTCCGAAATACGGAATTTTATTTTCTCTAGCATATTTGATGACTGCGAGCTTTCCTTCTATTCCCGACTCTCCAAAACCTCCAGGAACGATTATTCCGTCAAATTTATCGAGAGCTTTAAAATCGGCCTTATCTTTATTTTCATATTCTCGAGAATTTACTGTGTGAATAACTGCCTTTTTGTTTTGTGAATACGATGAATATTTAATAGCTTCCAGAACAGAAACATATGCATCAGTGAGCACGAAATCTCCGGTATTAAAATACTTTCCAACAATTGCAATATCTATCGTTTCTTTAGTGTTTTTTACTTTTTCAACAAAATTTACCCATTCCCCTATACCGTTTTCATTTTTCTTTTTGCGTAAGTGGAGTAGCTTCATGAGAATTTTACTCATATTGTCATTCTCAAAGTTTACTGGTACATCAAAAATACTTTCTATATCAGGAGCGGAAATAATCTGTTCTACGGGTAAACTGCAGGATACCGCAATTTTTTCTTTTCGCTTTTGATCCATCGGGATTTCACTTCTCGCAATGATGATGTCAGTATTAACTCCATATGAATAAAGTTGTCTGATGGCATTTTGTGTTGGCTTGGATTTCATTTCTCCAAGTTTTGATGGGACAGGCATATAACTTACGAGGACAAATGCAACATCATGTGGATGCATGACTTTCATAACTCTAGCTGCCTCAATAAACATAATATTTTGGTAATCTCCAACAGTACCTCCTATTTCGACAACTGTAACGTCTGATTTGTTGGTTTTCGAAGCTTTCTCAAAACGGCGTATGATTTCGTCTCGAATGTGTGGAACTGCTTCTACACACTTTCCACCGTATTTAAGGGCTCTTTCAGCCTCTATAACGTGTTTGTAGACCATACCTGAAGTGATGTAGTCATTGCCAGCAAGGCTTCGGTTTAGGAATCTCTCATAGTTGCCTAGGTCTTGGTCGGTCTCAAGTCCGGTGTCTAGCACGAATACTTCACCATGTTCAACTGGGTTCATTGTTCCGGCATCAACATTTAAATAAGGATCAACTTTAAGAAGATTCACAACAAATCCTTTTCCTTGCATGATGGTGCCAATTGCAGAGGTTGTAATACCTTTTCCAACTCCTGACATAACTCCTCCAATTACAAAAATGTATTTATGTGATTTTCTTTTCATCGTTGATAATTGATTAAATTAATAAATAAGTTCTAATTAAAATTTAAAGTCGCGCCGAGAAGGCGCGACTTTTTTAGTTATTTGATTGAATCAATTGTTACTTTAAAGAATGGTTGTCTGTGTCCGTTTTTCTTGAAGTATCGGCTCTTTTGTTTGTAGTGGATTACTGTGACGGTTGGAAGCTTTCCTATTTCAGCAATAGATGCTTCTACCTTGGCTCCTTTAATAAATGGAGTGCCGATAGTTGTATCCTTTCCATTGTCTACCAAAAGCACTTCCTCAAAAGTGACTTTATCACCGACTTTGGCAGTATCTGAAAGTTTTTCTATTTTTATAGAATCACCTTTAGAAACCTTATATTGCTTGCCTCCTGTTTTTATTACTGCAAATTCCATCCCGTACGAAATAGGACGTGGACTAAACAAGTGTTTGGTCTTCTACCCTATTCTAAATTTATGCTGATAAATCAACTTTTATTTCCCGTATAAATTCGCGTCCGCGATTTCGTACGGGATCCATAGGCGCTATACTACACGAAAATTTAGATTATTGCAACTGATTTTGTTATTTATTTTTCCAACCAACGGAGGAATTACGTGCTTCGAGGATAAGGTTTCTCAGTACTTCAAATAAAGATGATTGTTCTTTGTCTTGATTTCCAAGAAGGTTAAGTAATTCAGATATGGCATTTCTTGCTAAATCGTATGGATGTAGAATGGTATATCTGGTTCTATTTTCAAGTTCGATTTCTTCTTTTATTTTTTCACTTAAATTAACTATTATTTTTCTACATTTATCTTTAATTTCGGTACTAACGTAAGAAGTCTCTATATAGGCCTCAATTTCAGGAGAAATCCTTTCAATCTCTAATAAAAACATACCACTTTCTGTCTCTAAGAGTTTTTCTTGATCCGATATTCTCACTGGCTCTTTTATGTTTTTGTCCATTTTCTTATTGTTGTTGAAATAATTAACTATTAAAATTTATGTGTTATAATTGTCTCATAATTTATTAGTTAATCAAAATGTGAACAAATATTTACTTTATTCACAAATCAAAATATGCAAGAACAAAATAAGAGTTTATATATACCAGCAGCGATAATCTTAGCCGGTTTTGTGATCGCAGGAGGAATTTATTTTTCAAATAAAGGGAATACCCCAGCGACAGAGAATAAACCAGAGGCAGTTAAGCAGTCAGATATTGTTGTGAGCCCAGTCTCGGCCAATGATTATATTCGTGGCAATCCAAATGCGCCTGTTACTATTGTGGAATTCTCCGATACTGAATGTCCGTTCTGTAAAATGTTTCAAAATACAATGCGATCAGTTATAGATACTTATGGTAAAGATGGAAAAGTTGCCTGGATTTACAGATATTTCCCTCTAGATCAATTACACTCGAAATCAAGAAAAGAAGCAGAAGCTATAGAGTGTGTCGGTAGTCTTGGTGGAAATGAAGCTTTTTGGAAAATGTTAGATAGCGTTTATGCAAATACTCCATCAAACGATGGTCTTGATCCTGCCCAACTTCCAGTTTTTGCTAAAGAGGCGGGTGTTGATGTGATTAAATTTAATGCGTGTTTGAGTAGTGGTAAGTTTGCAAAGCTCGTTGAAGCCGATTTACAAGATGGTATAAAAGCAGGAGCACAAGGTACTCCGTATAGCGTACTTATTTTGAAAAATGCTTTATCAAGCAGTGCAGAGACTTTACTGCAAAACTACATGATAAAAAATAATTTAGTTCAGAATATAACCATTTCTTCTGACAAAACTGACGTTGTTTTGAACGGTGCACTTCCAGTAGATATGGTAAAGGCTATACTAGATATAGTTTTAAAGTAGAAAGTTGTAAAGTAAATATTAAAGCGGAGCGACCTTTGGTCGCTCCGCTTTAATATGTTTTTTCACTAATTTATATCTACGCTATAGCGTAGATATATAGAATAAAAAGAATGAAGATTACAAGTTGGGGGGTTAATTTTTTTTAACCAAATCTATAAAGAATTTCCAGATTATATACATAATCATTGTGTCGTATTCGCAGTACTTGAGCATGGCCAGGCGTTTTTCTTCTGCAGCTTTACCTGTAATTTCTCCACTTGAAATTTGCCTATAAGCTTCTATTGCGTCGGTTCCGTTGTGTACATCGAGCTCTTTATAAGAAAAATCTGGTGCAATTACTGGTTGGACTTTTTTTATAGATGAGCTTCCCTTAAATCCATGATGAACATAATATTGCTTCTCAACAATATCCATCAGGTCGTAAGTGCGATTGATGACGCTGTGTAGGAAATCGTATTGTGATGGAACAAGTCCTGCTAGTTCTTTGTTTCTAGAATTTTCAAAACTTTTGTACCAGGAAATTACGCTTCCTATATCGCCGATGTCCTTTCGTAGGCTTGTGACCAATCTTTCCGCCGGATCTCCATTTAATATTAAACACTCTCTGTGTTCAAGCTTTGCATCTTTACTCTTTAAAATATGAAGTGAATATTGAAATACGACGTGCTGATATGGATGATAGCAGTTATATAGCGGAATGGCTCTTGGTGAGGTTTCGTAGTCAAGAAAGTATAGTGGAAATTGTAGCGCATCCAGCTCGCTTTTTATGGAAGCAATATCAATAATTGGTTTCTTGGTCTTATGGACACGAACTTGATTTAATTTTTTTGGTTTACTTTTCTCTTCTCCTGTTTTCTTTTGTTTTGGTTTAAGTCTATCATCTTCAGGAACTTTATCAATTTCAAGTATTCCTTCATTCAAAAGTTCGCTTAAATATTTCTTACTATTCCCTATTCTGTTTAAATCGTGAACACTATATGGTGGTACATCGGGGTTGCTGATACTAAATGAAGTGCAGTGAGATGAACGGCCCTTGAAATAACAAGTGCAGTGACCTTTTGGCATTTCTTTTTGTGAAAGATATGAATAAGCCGATTCCATTTCGGTCAAAACATTAGATTTAAAAGCCTCATTATCAATTACCTCTGTTTTGTCTTCAACTTCAAACATTTTGGAGAAATTAAGTTCGCCATTTCTTTCATATTTCTTATTGAGGCGAACTAAATATTTTTTATTAAATTTAACACCGCACATTTCTGCGACATTGGTCTGGAATGTAAGGTCATATTCATACTGTAACTCTTTTTTCCTATTTACTTTTTTTGGTTTGCCTGTGTCATCCTCATCTTCGTCCTCGCCTTCTGTTGAAGACATTTTTATTTCATAGAGATCATAAGCGCTAGCTTTTTCGTTCCAGTATATAACGTCTGTTGCAGCCAAATATTTGTCTGTGCTGAAGACGGCCTGATAGATGACCGGCGCATGTTCTTTCATGAGTCTAGCGGTCAATTCTTGGGCTCCAGCACTTCTTTTTTCAATCAGATAGCCGTTTGGCCAGAGTCCACGTGCCAATTCTTCAACTTCGTTTCCCATGACAGCAAGCGATTGTTCAAATTCAGAAATTTCAAATTTACCGTATTCAACCGGCATATTCCACTTTATCCACACGTTTTTTGTGCATTCACGGTAAAGTATAAAATCTGTTTTGTTAAGCCGATTCATTTTCATTTCGAAAGATAGTCCCCTTTAGCAAGATTATGTTTAGCACAAAGTATCTGAATGTTTTCTAAAACGGTTTCTCCTCCCTTGGACCATGGTGTTTTATGATCATAATGAATTTGGTCTCCAGAAAGGACTTCTCCACACAATGCACATTTGATGACTCCCTCTTTTACGTCGCGCATTAGAACTTTTACTTTTAGTCTATCACTAACATCTCTTTTTGTTTTATGTTTAGTGGCAGGCGAGTTGTGTTTATTATACGCATTTTCTTTTAGTTCTTTATTATCAGAATTAACCCATTTTATAAACAATTTTAATGCATTATTGTATGTTCCAAATCTTTTTTTATATATAGTAATATTTGCAAAATCACTTTGACGAGGTTGCCTACCAAGCTTTCCCCAAATTTTAGCTATGTTATTAAAAAGCTCATCATTTGGAATGTTCATTCTCCTACTAATCGGCAGATCTGCTTGTTTAAGGGCATTATTCCAGGATTTAAATCTTTTCTTAAAAACACCACTTTGGAATACTCCATTCTGATTATACACTTCTTGTGTGAGAGAATCACAACCAATTTTTTGGGTCACAGATTTTAGGTCACTTAGTAATTCGTTGTCTGGGATATTTATTCTTTTTAACTTCAGTTTATAGTCCATGTTTAATTGCCATTATTTGTTAATAGCTTTGAAGTCGATTTATCTTCTCATGCTGTCTTATTTTTTCATGAGCTTTTGCCTCAATTTGTCTAATACGCTCTCTAGTGACACCAAATTCAAGGCCGACTTCTTCAAGTGTATGGGTAATGCCGTCATTTAAGCCATGGCGCATTTCAAGAATTTTCTTTTCCTTTAGAGAAAGGTCATTTAATATTTCTTTTACCTGGTCTGAAAGAATTCTTCTTGAAGATTCTTGGTCAGGAGAAAGAATTTTGTCGTCGGCGACGAAGTCGCCGAGAGTTGATTTGCCATCGTCTTCTTCCCCGACTGGAGCTTCCAAGGAAATTGTATCTTGGTCAATCTTTTCAATCATATAAACTTTTTCAACCTCAAGTCCCATTTCTGTGGCTATTTCTTCTGAAAGTGGCTCTCTGCCCAAATCTTGAGAAAGTCTTCTGTAAACCTGCTTATATTTTGCAATTGTTTCAACCATGTGCACCGGAACGCGGATTGTTCTTGATTGATCGGCCAGTGCTCTTGTAATGGCCTGTCTTATCCACCAAGTCGCATAAGTTGAGAATTTAAAACCTTTTGTCCAGTCAAATTTATCTACAGCTTTAAACAAACCGAGGTTTCCTTCCTGAATAAGGTCAAGAAGTGTAAGATCTGCGCTCCTTCCAACATATTTTTTAGCAATAGAAACAACAAGCCTAAGGTTTGCCTTGGCCAGGAGATTTTTGGCTTCATTATCCCCTGCTTGAATTTTTCTTGCCAAATCCTTTTCCATCGAAGCACTAATAAGCGGATATTGTCCTATTTCTTTCAAATATATCTGAATTGAATCATATCCAGCGTCTGCACTCCTAGTACCATAAGTAGAATATTTCTTTATCTGCTCTTCATCAACTTCAAGCATTCCACCACCTTCAAGAACGTCTATTCCGGCAACAACTAATTTATTGTAAAGATCATCTAGAAAAATAATATCTTCTTCAGCTCTTGGAAATTCTTTCAAGATTTCGTCATATGTGATGAATCCTCTTTCTCTTCCTTTTGCGATGAGTTTACCAGCTTTAATATCCAGTTCCCTTTGTTTGGAAGTGACTTTAATCTTTTTTATTTTTACTTTTGGTACACGTCTAGACTTCTTAACAGATTTTTTAGAAGTCGTTTTGGCTTTTTTATTCTTTATTTTGCTTTTTGAACTCTTTTTTATTTTTGGCATTATTTATTAAGTTTATTTTCTAATAATCGACTTGCTAATAAATTGTTATTTTTTCTTGTAGAAGTTACTTTTCTCACTTCTGATCTCACTCAGTCTTTGCATTAGCTCCTTAAGACGTATGGATATGGCCTTTACTTTCTCAACAGTTTTCTCTTTTTCAGCAACTTTCAGATTTAACATAAGCTTTTCAAGCTCTTTTCTGTAATATTCATCACGAAGATTTAGCAGTAAGAATTCGGTTTCTTCGCACAATTTCTTTTCGTCTGCTTTCCCATAATATCCTTCAGCTTCAAAACTTAGCTCATTTATACTGTTTTTATATTCTTCTTCAAATTTTGCATATTTCTCCTCACCAAGTATATTTTTGATTTTCTCCTTCGTTTTTGCGATATCTAACTTATTGTTTTCTTGTCTTGATATGATAATCGCCAAACTTCTTTCAACTGAACCTTTTTTTAAAATATCGTGGCTGACTTCTTTGTTTATTGATTTATTTTCCGTCTGATTTTGAGGTTGAAATTCATCGTCTAGTTTAATTTTCTTTAAGTCGTCCCAGATAAACTCTTCCTTAATATTTATCAAATCTGATATTTTTTTAATGTAACGACTTCTTTCTGTATTACCATCTAGAAGGTAGATATATGGTAAAACTTTTGTTTTTATTTTTTCCCAAAGTTTCTTCTTATCCTTTATCTCAGCTTCGGCTCTATTTAATAGAAAGTCTATAAGGAAAATAGAGTTTTTTAATATATTTTTAAAAGTGTCTTTTCCAGATTCTTTACTTTCAGGCAAGCTTTTAAGTAACAAATCTGCCGGATCAAAACCCTTTGGTATTTCTGCTATTTTTACGTCCATACCATTTGAAAGTGCTAGCGCCCATCCTCTTTCTGCGGCTTTTGCTCCAGCGTTGTCAGAGTCAAAGGACATGATTATCTTGTTTGAAATTCTCTTTAGCAGGTTTAAATGTTCGCTTGTAAGAGCGGTTCCTGAAGAAGCCACAGTGTTTGTAAAGCCAGCTTGATGAGCCATGAGCAAATCCATTTGCCCTTCTACAAGAATTGAAAAATCAAACTTTCTTATAGATTGTTTGGCTCTATCATACCCATAAAGCGTTTTGGACTTGTCAAAAAGCTCTGTCTGAGGCGAGTTTAGGTATTTTGCAGACTTTCCGTCATCGTGAAGTATTCTTCCCGAAAATGCGATGACTCTACCTGCGCTGTCAAAGATTGGGAACATTATTCTTCCTCGAAATCTGTCATATGTGCTTTTTCCTTCGGTTTTTGTGATCCCCGCTCGTTCCATTTCTTCGTCAGTAAAACCTTTTGTTCTCAGATGATCTGAAATTGAGCGCCATTCATCACGAACATAGCCAACTTTCCAATTTTTAATTGTCTCACTACTCAACCCCCTCTTTTTTAGATAACCTAGTGGGATTTCTTCTGACTCTAGATTTTTATGTAGAAATGCTGTTGCGATTTCCAGAAGATGATACAATCTCTCTTTTTTGTCAGTTGTTTTTGAAGAAAACTTTTCAAGAGTTACACCAGCTCTGTCAGCTAGAATTTTAAGAGCACCGAGAAAATCGATACCTTCAAATTCTTGAACAAAAGTAAAAATGTCTCCTTTTGCTCCACAACCAAAGCAGTAATAGCTCCCTCTTTCCGGAGAAATAAAAAAAGATGGTGTTTTTTCGTTATGAAAAGGACACTTTGCTTTCAGACTATTGCCCGCTCTTTCTAGCTTTATGTATGAGCCAACAACCCCTTCTATATTTAACCTTTCTTTTATTTGTTCTACAGAAGATGACATATTTTATATTAAAGTGACAAAATTAACGCCTAAACTCACTAGGTAACTCTTACAGTCAAACATCGACAGCTGATTCTTGTGGCGCAAGAATCAGCCGAGATATTTAATATTGAGATTCAGTTTCGTCTTCTAAACTTTTTTGCACTTCATCTATCATCTCGAATTTCTTGCTTCCAGCGAATCCAGTACCAGCAGGAATTATTCTTCCAATAATGACATTTTCTTTTAGACCGACAAGATTATCTTGCGTGCCTTTTATTGCGGCATTTATAAGTATTCTTACAGTGTGTTGGAATGATGCCGCTGAAAGGAAGCTCCTTCTTGAAAGTGATGATTCCGTGATTCCCATAACGAGAAGCTTTGCATCAAGCTGTTCCCCACCATTTTCTTTAATTTCTTCATTTTCTAGCTTCAGATCTAGCTCATCTATGACATCTCCAGTGCAGAAATTTGATGCGCCAGGATTTGTAACAACTTTCTTTGAGAACATTTGTTTAACAATGATCTCAATGTGTTTTCTTGCAACAGCTGCTCCTTGTAATTCGTAAGGTTTGCTGACTTCAGTAATGATGTACTCTATCGCCTTTTCTTTTCCAGCAAATTCAAATATTTCGTCAATATCAGCAGAACCGTCAGTGAGGAGTTGTCCTTTTATAACTTTGTCTCCTTGTTTGACATAAGCGATTCTTTTTGGATTGAACACATATTCAATCTCGCCAGATTTCTTTGATTTACCTTTATCTTCTAGATCTGGGATAACTGTAATTATTTTTTCTTTGCCGAAATCTTTTACTGATGTAACGGTGCCGTTTACTGTGGCAATAATTGCTGGGTTTTTTGGTCTTCTCTTTTCAAAGATTTCTTCAACTCTTGGCAAACCTTGGGTAATATCTCCACCTGCTGATGCGGCTCCTCCGGAGTGGAATGTTCTCATTGTAAGCTGGGTTCCGGGTTCTCCGATAGCTTGTGCGGCGATTGTTCCTACGGCCTCACCTACGTCTATAAGAGAGCTCTTTCCAAGATCCATTCCGTAACATTTTGAACATATTCCGTGCAAGGTCTTGCAGGTCAATGGTGATCTTACTGCCACACTTTCAACATCAGCTTGGTCTATCTTTTGTGCATCATTTTTTGTAATAAGAGTTCCTTTCTTATATACTACTACTCCATCTTTGCCTACAATATCTTCTGCTAGAATTCTTCCTCTGATATTTTTTGCCATTGATGAACCAGTTTCTTGTCCAACATTTTTGCTAATTGTAATGAAGTTTTTTGTTCCACAATCATCTTCTTTGATGATGATATCTTGTGCTACGTCGAAGAGTCTTCTTGTGAGGTAACCGGCTTTTGCTGTGTTAAGCGCAGTATCTGTAAGACCTTTTCTTGATCCGTGTGTGGTAATAAAGTATTCAATGGGTGTAAGACCTTCTTTTGATGAATTGATAATAGGAAATTCAATCGTATCTCCCATAGTGTTTTGAATCATACCTTTCATACCGGCCATCTGGGTAAGGTTACCTGGTGATCCTCTAGCTCCTGATTTGAGCATGTCATAAACTGAGCCGTTTTTATCAAGAGAAGTTGGAATTAGTTTTTCCAATTCACCTTTAGCACCTTGCCAGATCTCAATGTTTTTTCCGATTCTCTCTTCTTCAATGAGCAAACCTTCGTTGAATTGTTCCATTACTTCAGATGATGCTTTCTTGGCTCTTTTAATGATCTCTACTTTTTCTTTTGGAATCTGAATATCATCAATACCCCAAGTTACTCCAGAGTAAGTTGCATATTTGAATCCAAAGTTTTTTATCTTGTCCATGATAGATGCGATCTTATCTGAACCGTGTTGGATAATAAGGTCGTCTATGATTTTTCTTAATTGCTTGAGATCGATTTCTTTGTTTACAAATGGATAATCATCTGGAAGTACTCCGTTGAACAATAATCTTCCGACTGTAGTTTCAAAAAGCTTACCATTAAATTGCGCATACTTAGCTTTTTCTGAAGGCAAAACTTTTATTTTTGTTCTATATCCTACCACGTCGAAATCTTTTGCTGTTATTGCGGCATTTTTTGATCTGAAGTATTTTCCTTCACCTTTTTCGCCAGCGATATCTTTCGTCATCCAATAACATCCGAGCACGACATCCAAAAGTTTTGCTGAAATTGTTGGGTCCCCGTCTCCTGGTTTGAGAATATTTTTATCAGACGCCATTATTTCTTTTGCCTCTTTTTGTGCCTCTTCTCCTAGAGGGAGATATACTGACATGGTATCTCCGTCAAAGTCTGCGTTGAAAGCGGTACATACGAGAGGGTGAACTTGGATTGCGTTTCCTTCAATAAGAATAGGTCTGAAAGCTTGAATACCAAGTCTGTGAAGTGTTGGCGCTCTGTTTAGAAGAACATATTTGTCTTTAATTACATCTTCCAATATTGCCCATACCTCTGGGGCGCCGTCATCTATAAGTCTTCCTGCACCTCTTATGTTATAAGCAAGTTCTTTTTTCAAAAGTTGTGAAATGACGAATGGTCTGAAAAGCTCAAGCGCCATATGTTTGGGAAGTCCGCATTGATCCAAGTTTAATTCCGGACCAACCACGATGACTGATCTACCAGAATAGTCCACACGCTTACCCAAAAGGTTTTGTCTAAATAAACCTCTCTTGCCTTTAAGATTGTCCGCCAAGGATTTTAATGGTCTCTTGCTTGAGGCTGATCCCATAGCAGAGAACAATGCGTTTCCATGTCTAATCGAGTTGTCTATCAAAGCATCGACAGCTTCCTGAAGAATTCTTTTTTCATTTCTCAAGATAACATCTGGAGCGTTGATTTCTTTCAACTTCATAAGTCTGTTGTTTCTATTTATAACTCTTCTGTAAAGATCATTTACATCTGAAGTTGCAAATCTTCCTCCATCAAGCGGTACCATTGGACGAAGTGCGGGTGGAATAACTGGAATCTTTGTGAGGAACATCCACTCAGGTCTTGATTTTGATGCGATCATTGATCTTATCAAGCTCAATCTTTTATTTAGCTTTTCTGTATCGGCAGTGTTTGATTTTTCTAAGCCTGCTAAAATTTTCTTTTCTAAATCCTCGAGATTAATTTTCTTTAGGATTTCATATATCACTTCTCCTCCTATTCCTGCTTCAAAAACAGATCCATATTTAATGGAGAATTTGTGATAGTTGGCTTCATTTAGAACTTTTCCTTCAACTATACTTTCAACTTCTTTTCTGGCATTTGTGGCCATTTCTTTTAAAGCTTCTTTTGTTTTTTCGTCAGTAACGGTTTTTACTTTATTCTTAAATTCGTTTTCAATTTCTTTAAGAACTCTTTGTTTTTCTGATTCAGAAGTTTTCGTGATGATATATCCAGCAAAGTAGATAACTTTTTCTAGATCAGAAACAGACATGCCCATAACTGCGCCAAGTCTTGTTGGTATGCCTCTCAAGAACCAAATATGAGAAACAGGCGTGGACAATTCTATATGCCCCATTCTTTCTCTTCTCACGATCGATCGTGTTATTTCAACTCCGCATTTTTCGCAGACAATGCCTTTATATCTGATTCCTTTATATTTTCCGCAATAACATTCATAGTCTTTGTCTGGACCGAATATTTTTTCATCAAAGAGTCCGCCTCTTTCTGATCTTTGTGTTCTGTAGTTGATTGTTTCAGGTTTTGTGACTTCTCCAAATGACCATTTGGCTATTACTTCAGGCGAAGCAACGTGTATCGATATGATATTGAAGTTTTGATCTGAAGATTGTTTAGTTTTAATCATGTTTAGTGTTTGTTTTAAATTAATGTTTTTTTCTTAAACTTATATTTATCTAGTTTAAGATTATTTTTCATCAATTAATTTTTCATTCTTGAGTTCGACGTTAAGTCCAAGACCTCTCAAGCTGTTTAGTAACACGTTAAACGAAGCTGGCAAATTTGGTTGCCTGATTCTTTCACCCTTTACTATTGAATCGAATGCTGCCGATCTTCCTACAATGTCGTCTGATTTTATTGTAAGCATTTCACGTAATGTGTATGCAGCGCCGTATCCAAGAAGTGCCCACACCTCCATTTCTCCAAATCTTTGTCCTCCTCCTTGTGCTCTTCCACCCAAAGGTTGTTGAGTGATCATTGAGTAAGGTCCGATAGATCTCATGTGAATCTTGTCTTCAACTTCATGGTGAAGTTTCAAGATATACATATAACCTACTGAAATTTCCTGCTCGTAAGACATTCCTGTTCTTCCATCAAACAGTTTCATCTTTCCGTCTTTTTTATATCCAGCCTTTACCAATTCCTCCTTGATTTCTGTATCTGTTGCTCCCATGAATGGAGGAACGATAGCTTGGTAATCGAGCGAGTTTGCTGCAAGACCCAAGTGAAGTTCAAGAATCTGTCCCAAGTTCATACGACTAGGAACTCCGAGTGGTGTAAGTATGACATCCACGGGTGTTCCGTCTTCCATGTAAGGCATATCTTCTACTGGTAATATTCTTGAGATAACTCCCTTGTTTCCGTGTCTTCCTGCGAGTTTGTCTCCGATAGAGATGTTTCTGAGCTGAGCTATTTCTATGTAAATTGTTTTTATAATGCCTGACTCTAGTTTGTCTCCATTTTCTCTTGAGCGTATTTTTACTGAAATAATTCTTCCTCTCTTTCCGCTCTCAAGCCTCTTTGATGTGTCTTTTACATCACGAGCTTTTTCGCCGAAAATGGATCTTAGCAGTCTCTCTTCTGGTGTAAGCTGGGTTTCTCCTTTTGGTGTTATTTTACCAACAAGAATATCTCCAGGGCTGACTTCTGCTCCGATTCTGATTATCCCATCTTCATCAAGATTTCTTAGTTTAACTTCCCCAACATTTGGAATGTCATGAGTGGTGACTTCTGGACCAAGTTTTGTGTCGCGTACATTTACTACGAATTCTTCGATGTGGATAGAAGAGAATTTGCTATTTTTGACTAGTCTTTCTGAAAGAATAATAGCGTCTTCATAGTTTGATCCGCTCCATGTCATAAATGCGACCAAAACATTTTGGCCGATTGCCATTTGTCCATTGACGCTTGATGATGTGTCTGCAAGTAATTCTCCTTTTTTAACTTTCTGTCCTAAGTTTACGCTTGGTCTTTGGTGAAATGGCGTAAAACCGTTCGTTCTTGAAAAGCTTACTAGTTTGTATTCTTTTTCTTTATTGTTCTTTGATGATTTTACAACTACTTTTGAAGCATCTACTGCAGTGACGACTCCTTCTTCCTCAGCATAAATAACTCTACCAGTATATCTTGCAGCTTCTGCTTCAATACCAGTAGCGACAAGCGGTGCTTCCGGGATAATACAAGGAACCGCTTGTTTTTGCATGTTTGTTCCCATAAGAGCTCTTGTGGCATCATCATGGTTCAAGAATGGCATCATGGAAGTTGCAATTGAAAATGCCTGGTTTGGAGCAACGTCTATAAGGTCAACATCTTCTCTTTTGACAAGTTTTGGCTCACCATTAACACGTACTTCTACTTCGGATTCAATTATTTTACCTTTGTCATCATAAGCTGTAGCACCGTGAGCAATCTTATGGTTTTCTTCCTCAACTGCATTAAAATATTTAATCTCACTTGTGATCACACCATTTTTTACTTTTGCGTATGGTGTCTCAATCATTCCAAAGTCATTTATTTTTGCATATGATGCAAGTTGTAAAATAAGACCAATGTTCTGACCTTCTGGTGTGTGAATAGGACAAACTCTTCCATAGTGAGATGGGTGGACGTCTCGAACTTCGAAGCCGGCTCTTTCTCTTGTAAGTCCCCCTGGGCCAAGCGCAGATAGTTTTCTCAAATGTTCTAACTCCTCAACAATGTTGACCTGTCCCATAAATTGAGACATCTGACTTGTTGTAAAAAATTCTTTTATTCTTGCTTGAAGTGGTCTTGCTGAAACAAACTGCACTGGCATTTTGATGTCAGGATCAACGGTAGACATTCTGTCTTGAATATTTCTTTTCATCTGAGCCATACCGACACGTACTTTTTGTTGCAGAAGTTCTCCTACGAAACGAACACGTCTTGAACCCAAATGATCGATATCATCTTCTTTTGCATCTGGATCATTATTAAGCTCAACTATCTTTTTGATGGTTATCACTAAGTCCTCTAGTGTTATGTGTTTTTTTTCAAGAGTTTTATCATCGATAGGCAAATCAAATCTTTTATTAAATTTGGATCTTCCAACTTTTGAAATATCGTATCTTTCCGGACTAAATATCGATCTGATATATTCCTTTGCATTTTCAAGTGCCGCTAGGTCGCCATCACGAAGTCTCTTATAGACTTCTAAATATGAATCATCCTGGCTTTTTGCGTGATCTTTGAGAATGGTTGTCTCCATTACCTTCAGAGCTTCATCATTATTTTTAAATAGATCAATTATGTCTTTATCTGTTTTTGCACCAAAAATTCTAAGGAGAGAAGAAATCGCAAATTTTCTCTTCTTATCTATTTTTACATATATACCGCCATCTGTTTCAGACTCAATTTCTAACCAAGAACCTCTTGCTGGAATTATTTTTGCTCCAAACAAATTTTTACCTTTAGCATCGTTCAATGTGAAAAATATCCCATATGATCTTGCGAGCTGTGGAACAACAACTCTTTCCATTCCGTTGATAACAAAAGTACCGTGGTTTGTCATGAGTGGAATATCAGACAAAAATATTTCTTGTTCGTTTTCTGTTCCTAAAGATTTATTTTTTAATTTTACTTTAGCCTTAAGCTGTCCTTCATAGGAAATCTTTTTTTCTTTTGATTGGAATTCGTCATATTTTGCTTCGCTTACTTCGAATCCAGTAAAAGATAATTCAAATTTCTTATCTGCATAATCTTTGATTGGGGAAAATTCCTTGAACACTTCTCCTATACCATCTTTTAAAAGCCACTTATATGACTTCATTTGGTGGTCAACCAAGTTTGGTACTTCAATAAGAGGTTTCTTGTATTTGCTAAAATATTTCTTTTTTAGCTCACCTCCTGTTGCCCCTGCTGTCAAAATATTTGCTGGTCTGTTCATTCTGTTTGATTTTAATATGCGAAAATGTAAACTACGAATATTACGAACACCTACGAAAATTTAATGCATTATTTATTTCGTTGGCTTTCGTTATTATTAGTTGTACGAATTTTCGTATATTCGATTATTAATAAATTCAGTTAAATTAATTTCAAACTCATGCACAAAAAAATAAATACGATTATTATTAAAAATTATTCAAAAACAAAAAACACCTTTCCCCAAAAGGTTTCTTTATTTCCTCTTAAATTTTAACTTATTTTTCTAAGCAAGATGTTAGCAACTTAATCTAGCCTACTATTTGGCACTTTACGCCCAGAACACATTCGTTATAAAGTTGTTGCTAATATAGACTATCTGGTAGAAAAAGTCAACCCTTTATTGAGCCAATCCAGTGCATCTCCAGTTTATTTCAGCTGTTTTTGTTTCCTCACTTACTACACAGGCGGGGTTACATCCTTTTTGTGTCGAATTTAAGTTTGCGTCGTACCACCATGTTTTGGAGTTTTCATTATAATAACCAATAGAAAGTGTTTCCCCTCCTTTGATGCATGTTTTTTCTGCAATGACACGGGCCTCGTTTTCCGTTATAGCAGAAGCATTACATTTTTCTTCCCATATTCTCAAACATTTATTCTTAATTTCACACCAAGAATACCCAGCGCTGCCAATACATCCATGAATATCTCTATCACCTCCAACAATCGTGCCAGGGTTATTGATGATTTTTACGCTCCCATTATTTTTTTTATATGAAAGCAAAACTCCTAATATAACTATTAATATTATAATAAAAAATACAACAATTTTATTTTTCATACGATAATTATATCATCAATATTTATAAATACTAATATGTATAAATACAAAGAGTCACGTTTCCGTGACTCTACCTGTTACCTCCCAGTGACAGGGTTTATTTATTGGACAGCTTTTCGCCCCGCTACTTTCTTTCCAATAGCTGTTCGAGAAGCTTCTCGATTGGGCTCGGCTTTGCCATATCCTCCTGCAGTTTCTTGATCAAGGGATTGAGCACATGATCATATGCTGCGAGTCTAACCGACTGGAGTGCCATCGTGTTGTCCGTCCACTCCTCGATGGCACTCGTGGTCAGCTCAACTTCATCTGAAGTCAGCGTCGAGGTGCTCGCGTTGAGCTGCTGTAGGTGCTGTTCGGAATCGTTCACCCTTTTGATGTAGATCCGTTCGAGCTCCTCAGCGATCTTCACGAAGCTTATGTGGCTCATTGAAGCGGAATCGACGATGTAGTTCTCGATTTTGTCCTCGAGAACCACGTTTGTTTTTGTGGCAGTATCCGTTTCCTGGTCATACTGTCGCACAGCTTCATCAATAGCCGACGTCAGCTTATTGATATTGCTGAGGTCGATTTGTGGAGCAGCAACCACAGCTTTTTTGGCAGTTGCGTTTACGAGTTCGACGCTACCGAGAAAAAGTAGCGTTGCGACAACAATAGTGATTCTCATATTCTCCTCTCTATTTGCGGATTGTACGGCAGACCTCTTCAGATCATTCTGAAAATATGTTATCACTTAAATAAAAACATGTCAATTTATATAGATAATATGCACGTTACCCAAAACCGTTGACAGCCTATAGTATAGTATGTTACCTTCCACACAGTTGTTGTTTAAAAAAGAGTATTGTTATTCAGTCAACGCATATTAATGAGGAAAAAAAGAGGGAAAATACGTACAGCTTTGACTGAAGTAAATCCATAAGACCTTACTTTCATTGTTTGTATGTGAAAGAAGGCTGGGTTTGGATAGGAGAAGATATGTCCACAATACTCGTAAAGGGAGTCGCACCTCGAATACTGCGGTTTCTAAGTGAATGTGGTACCAAATATGTAAGTACTGGTGCTATTGCAACAAGGGCCGGTGCCAAGGACATACTTAGTTTGAAGTCAATCTTAGTCCGAATGGTCAAGGAGGGCTATTTGGAAAGATTGAACCTCATGGCACTGCGTCACGGAATCGTGGTGAACACCCCCTGTAATGGTCCGAGGAAGAATATTACATCCACTGACCTTACTGGTTCTCATCCACGGATAACTCCATCGGAGTTCCTGAAACTCCTACGAGAGCAAGGGGTGCTGTTTGGTGACGCGGGAGAGATTGAGCATGCGAAGGTCGCTTATCGACTTTCGGTGATTGGGCAACAATATTGGTCTACCAATGTTGAAAGCCATGTCTCAGATCTTCTCATTCACCATACCAATGGATGTAAGCTCACATAAACCCCCACCTGAGGTAAGGGGTTAAAAGGCCCACACAAATCATATGTGTGGGCCTTTCACTTTTTTTAAAACAAAAAACCGCTTTCGCGGTTTTTTGTTTTAAAGCTATTTTGAGATTAGTATCTTGCTGGTCTCTCTTCTCTTGGTCTTGCTTCGTTGACGGTCAATTTTCTGCCATCAAGTTCCTTACCATTCCACATTTCAATTGCGGCCTTTGCACCCTCTTCGGTTGTCATTTCGACGAAACCAAAGCCTTTTGATCTACCTGTCATTTTGTCCATGATGATAGCAACCGATGCGACTTCTCCTGCTTTTGAAAAAGCGTCTGATAAAGCTTGCTCTGTAGTGCTATAAGAAACACCACCTACATATAATTTCTTCATTCAATTATAAATTACTCACACTTAATAAACCTTAAGAACTCACTTGAAACGAAAGACGACTAATCCTTACAAAAATCAACTTACTTCTTAATTAGGACAATTATAGTCTATATGTTGTTTAATGTCAAGGAAACAATAACAAATGAGAAAGATTGTATATAATTACAATATATATAAATTTTCTGTTATACTGTGGAATAGATACAGGACCCAATCATCTTATGATGGAGGTCAGATGAATCAAATTCAAGACCGTATTCAGCTTCTGATCATCATCGCTACTATTAACAAGATGAAGAAACTCGATCTTTTAGGTGACAGTTGGGTAGGAATAAAGATCGACGGATCTGAAGTTGAAGCAACGACGCATATCGCATGGGCGAAGTTCGGCTTCATATTAAAGAAAGATGAGGGTATTCGTTTAACTCTTATCGCTTCCACAAGAGATCAAAGAAAATAGGTTGCTGAACCTCAAAACCAGCACCTCGGTTGAATTCTCAGCTAGAATTCACTCGAGGTTTTTTGTTTATTATTGATTTAATACTTTAAAGTTTTTTATGATAATAGAATTGCTATTTTGATTATCGAGTCGTATTTCATATTCAAAAGATGCTTTTAAAAGTATATGTCCATCTTCATATTCAACCATCCCAGAATTATTTTATAACCAATCTATCTTGATTATATAAAATTTTCCTCCCAAAACTTCTTTTTGGGGTGAGATGTCTGATATATTTTCTTTTAAATATTTTTCTACCTTTTTTTCTTTACTCCCACAAGATATTGTAGGTTTGGTTGCGTTTGGTTTACCATGTTCTATCCATCCACTTTCTGTACATATCCAAGAATCTTCAGGTGACCTTAAAATTAATACAATAAAAATTAAAGTAAATAGAGCAAATATAATTTTCCAAAATAGTTTGTTTTTCATCATTACTTATATCCTTTAGCTTGAATATTGAAAGCATTATAATACTTACCCTTTATCTTCATAAGTTCTTTATGATTTCCACTCTCTATGATTTCTCCTTTATCCAAAACATATATCTTATCTGCATTTCTGACAGTTGAAAATCTGTGCGAAATAATTATTACAGTTTTTCCTTTAAAAAAATCATAAATCTTACCAAAGATTTCCGCCTCAGAGACAGCGTCTATTGATGCTGTGGGTTCGTCAAATACAACGACAGGTGTATTACGATAAAAGAATCTAGCTATAGCAATTTTTTGCCATTGTCCTGTACTAGGGCGAGTACCTCCTTTGTATCCTTCGCTTAGAATTTGATTAAAACCATTTTTGTAATCTCCTAGAAATGAGTTTACGTTTGCTTGATTTGAGGCCGCCTCGATTTTTGACATATCGACAGATTCATCTGATTGTCCAAGATATATTATTTTCTTTTAAAGATAAGTATGGATATTTGTTATATTCCTGAAACAAAACTCCTAGATTTTTATACCAGCTTTTAATTTCAATCTGATTAATGTTGATGTCATTTATATATATGTTTCCTTCATTTACTTTATAAAATCTACTTAATAATTTTACAAGCGTAGTTTTACCTGCCCCATTTTCACCAACAATAGCAATTTTCTCTCCGGGTTTAATATTTAAATTAAGTTTTTTAATTACAAATTTGTCTGCTCCCGGGTACTTAAAACATATATTTTCTAATTTTATGTTTGGTGTGGTTTCAAATTTTGGTAGTTTAATATTACCATCGTGTATCATTGGACTCATTTCGAAAACTATCTTAACCTCATTTATTTTTATCGCTCTTTCATAAAGACCGCTAAATACGTTACCTACCGTCATCATGTTATTCACGAACATATCCAAAGTTTTCATTTGAAATGTTACATCTCCGATAGAAATTAATTTATAAAAGAAATTTTTGAATATTGAAAAATATCCGAAAATTGAAGTGATGTCAGTAATTGACCCGAGGAAAAAGCTCCAAGTCTGCCAGCTTTTAGAATTTTCTACCTGTTCTTTTATATAACCTTTCATAAAATTATTAAACACATTACTTAACATCCCAAATGATGATGTTATGGTTATTTCTTGTAGAGATACAGTTTCTGTTAATGTGGAAGAAGCTGAATTTGCCCTTCTTCTTCCTTCGGTGCCTCTTCTCCAGATTTCCCAATCTTTTCTCATGTGGATTCTGTTTGAAATTAATTCGGGAATCATTGCGACACAAATTATTGAGGTGATGATTGGCATTATTTTAATGACAATAAATGATGTGGAGATTAATACAATAATCTTACTGATAAACATAGTCATTCTTTCTAAATCATTATTGAAACTACCAATTAAATTTCTTGATCTATCAATTTTATTAACAATCTCTGGATTTTCTAATGTTTGTATTCCAAGACAGTTTATGTGTTCAGCTAATATAATTGATGATCTATTATTTAAATTTGTCTGGACTACAGAAGCAGCATAAGCATACATCGAATTTAATGCGGAAATTAACAAATTAAATAAAAATAAGATAACCAAAAGTGGAATGATCTCATTTATATTAGAATTTGGAGAAGTAATTATTTTAATAATCTGATCCAATAATTTAGCAAAAATAAGTGCATTCAATAATGGACTGACATCTAAAAATATTCTCAGGATGATTTGTATCGGTGCGGCCCAAGGAGATAATTTATAATTGAAAACAAACAACCATTTGAGTGTGTTTAAAAAACCAAAAAAAGAAAGTCTATTTTTATTTTCTGAATTAGTTTTAGTATTCATTAAAATTACTTTGTTAAAAAATTTTTCTCACTTTAATTTATTGTATCATACTATTATTTACAAATTAATTATATTAATTGTTTAAAAATTCCTCAATAAACAATTCAGCGCACTGATGCCGGAGCATAAGCGCGCTGTGTATGACAACTTTTAAGGTAGTTGTCGAAAGACCTTATCTGGAGAGGAACATTGTGGCCGGGCACAGGGTTTTCATCTCGTAGGTATAGTCGCTTTCCCTGAAATGCCTTGTCCAGTTTCCTCTCTCGTCTTTTTTGATACCCAAGTGAGGTCGTTCTTTTGCCAGGATCGCCATGAAATCCTCGATCTGGCTGATTGAGTCGAACGGTCCGATGTATCGCGATGAAGATACATCGTTTATGCTCATCGATTTCTCGATGAGTTCGTATGTGAACTGATTGAACATAATCACCCCCCCTTTTTCTATGATGAAGATACCACGAGATATTTAATGTGTCAAAAATGTTTTGAATACAAATATGGAAGGAAAATTATCATGCCAACTATTATTGCTGTAATAACAGATATAAGTACCGCTCCAGCGGCAACATCCTTGGTATCTTTTGCATAGGGATGATATGTAGGAGAAGTCAAATCCATATCTATTTCAATCGCCGTGTTAAAAGCTTCGGAAATAAAAACTATTCCAGATACAATAAAAATCATTGCCCATTCAATTTTAGTGATTTGGAAAAAAATACTAGCAATAATTGCCAGGAGAAAAACTACTATATGTATCCAAGCATTATGGGTTGATTGTATAAAAATATACAATCCCCTGCCTGCGTGGGTAAAACTTTCAGCTCTTTTTATTATAGAAAATCTTTTTTCTTGATTACTATTTTTTTCCATATTTTTTATTTAATTCGATTGCACGTGTCATTATTCTGTCGCCAACCTCTCCCCAATCGAAGTATTTTTTATAATCCTTTGGGTCAATTAATTTAATTTCTGTGATGTCGCCGTCAGGATCAAAAACAAAATCCCCGTATGGTTCAACAATACAAAACGAGCGAGCTTGTCTTTCAATCTTTTTATTTGACATATCACTGACATCTTGATAACCAAGACATTCTTGATATGTAACTCTCATATTTGATTCTTCTTTGACCTCTCTAACAATTGCTTCATTGTATTTTTCATTTGGTTCAATGCCTCCGCCCGGTGGTGTCCAGCGTTTTTTCTTTTTTTCATAGACAATAACCATCTTGTTTTTATAAAAACAAATTGCATGTACACCACCTAAACGATCACCAGGCCCTAAATTATGTGTTGGTTCGTCCTCAGTCCAATGTGTTTTATAACTTTTACCATTATGTTCAAACTGTGATTTGATTTCCATTTAATTAGTATATAGATATTAAAACAATTTACAAACTACTCGTATCTCAATGCGTCAATCGGATTTAAATTCGAAGCTCTTGCTGCGGGATAGTATCCGAATATTATTCCTATGATAGCTGAGACTCCAAAGGATAAAATGATCGACATTAATGAAACTTGCGCAGTTAAGAGTCCAGTTAGAGTTATTGCCCAAGCAATTCCAATTCCTAAAATAATACCGATGATTCCGCCAATTACGGTAAGCATCATTGATTCAATCAGGAATTGCATACGAATATCTCTTTTTTTTGCTCCAACCGCTTTTCTTAAACCAATTTCTCTTGTCCTTTCTGTGACGGTTGTAAGCATCATATTCATAATACCTATTCCTCCGACAAGTAAAGATATGCCGGCGATTGCTGCAAGTAAGTATGTCATTGTTGAGGTTATTGATGACGCAGTCGCCAACATATCAGATTGATTCATCGTATTAAAATCAGCTTTGGTTGGATCTGTTATATTGTGTCGCGCAAGCAAAATATCAGTGGCTTGATTTTGTACATCAGTTACTAGATTTGCAGTTTGTGCAGAGATATTTATCGCTGAAACATATTGATTGCCTGTAAAGAATTGTTGAGCGACAGTTATCGGGATATATATTACATCGTCTGTACTATTTTGACCGGATCCTCCTTTGGCAACCGTCACACCAATTATGGTAAAGATATTTCCATTTATTCTGATCAATTGGCCAATAGCGTCTGTGCCGACTCCAAAAAGGTCGTCTCTGGTTGTTGGACCGATTACTGCAACTCTTGCAAGACTCGTTACTTGGTCGTCAGTAAAAAAAGTCCCAGAATCAATCGCAATATCTCTGATATCAGTGTATGAAGGTGTAGTCCCTATAATTGAAGTGTTGGTATTCGTTCCTGGTGCGACAACCTGTAGTCTGCTTGTTACTGAAGGTGCCACTGATTTTGCGCTGGTGACCTGACTCGCTAAAGCAGAAACATCTGCCATTGTTAAGGTATTTGCTGATCCCCTACTAGCTTTTACCTGGCTTCCTGGTGTGCTGGGTGCCCCGGGAGAAATTACAACAAGATTTGCGCCGATTGATTCTATTCTTGCCTGAATAGAATTTGTGGCGCCATTACCAATACCGAGCATTGCGATTACAGATGCTATTCCTATAATGATACCGAGCATCGTAAGACCAGTACGAACTTTATTCGATAATAATCCTGCGGATGTTTCTTTTAGTAAGTCGCTGAATAACATTTAATTATTTTGTTTTATTTATTTCTTCTGTAGTTACATTACTAATTCTTTTATTTATATTTTTTTCATCGCTGACGATAATTCCGTCCCTTATGTGTATTATTCTATCAGCGTGTTCTGCAACATCTAGTTCGTGGGTAATGAGAATAATAGTATGTCCCTCAATTTTGTTTAGATCTTGAAAAGTTTTTAATACTATCTCTCCGGTTTTTGTGTCTAAGTTTCCTGTTGGTTCGTCGGCCATTATAAGCGATGGTTCATTTACAAGAGCTCGGGCAATAGCCACACGCTGTATTTGTCCTCCTGAAAGTTGGTTTGAGAGATGATGCCATCTGTTTTCCTCAAGTCCGGCAGATTTTAAAGCTTCGGATGCTCTCCTCATTCTCTCCTCTGGTGGAACATGTAAATAAACTAAGGGTAATGTAACATTTCTAATAACTTCAGCTCTAGGTAGCAGATTGAAAGACTGAAATACAAAACCGATTTTATTGCCTCTTATGTCAGCGAGCTGATCGTCAGTGAGTTTTGAAACATCTTCACCATCAAGAAAATATTGGCCACCTGTAGGTGTATCGAGCCCACCCAGAATATGCATGAGAGTAGACTTTCCTGAACCTGATGGGCCCATAATTGCAACGAACTCACCATCTTTTATTGTAAAGGTGACACCCTTAACAGCTTTGGTCTCAGTTTCGCCATTAATATAAGATTTTTTAATATTTTTGCATTCAATCATAAATAAAATCAAAAATTAAAAAGCAAAATGTAAAATTATAATTCAAAATTAAAAAATTAATTTTTACTTTTTAATTTACCTAGTTTTCTCTCGTAGCTCCACTGAGTGCTCCAACTGCCCCACCACTAAAAACCACCACCAAGTCCTCCTCTGGTATTTGTGGTTGCGGCTGAAGCGGTACTTTTTACTGCAGCACCTGAATTTACAGTAGATTTCTTTGTAACAATTAACTGTCCTTCTGAAAGTCCAGACAGAACTTCTGTCGTGGTATTATTTGATATACCAGTTATTATTTCTGCACTTACGACTGGGTACTGTGTTGTCGTACTAGAAAATGTATATGTTGATGATGAATTTTTAAATTGTCTTGTGGAAGTCCCCATATTTCTAGTAGAAGAAGCATTATCAAAATTTTTACCGAACATTTGTGAGCTTGAAGAAGTTATATTGGCAACCAAAACATATTTTTTCCCTCCATTTGTTGTAATTGCTGAAGTTGGAACGACAAGAGTGTTTGAGTGTTGCGTTGTTACTATTGAAACAGTCGCTGTCATTCCAGTTTTTATTTGGTCATTTTGTGTATCTATAGATATTTGTACTGCATAGCTCACAACTCCTTGGCTAACAGTTCCAAGCGGATCAATATAACTTAATTTGCCAGTTAAGGTAATGCCGGGTAAAGAATCAAAGGAAATTGTAACTGGATTCCCTGCAGCAACTTTTGCCGCATCTATTTCATTCAACGTTACATTTATAACCTTATCTGAAGTGATTAAAGTCCCTAAGGAATCTGATGATGAAACTGACTGTCCTACTGCAGCTAAAAGTCCGCCAATTTGTCCATCAAATGGAGCTGTAATAATTCTACTGGCATATGCTGTTTCAGCATTTGCTAGATTAGCTTTTGCATTATCTAGGTTTGCTTGAGATACTGCCAAATCATCTGCAGTTGGTGGAGCTTGTTTAAGTGATAAAGTATCTTTTGCACTTTGAAGGGAAAAAACTGTACCATTATAGGATTGAAGGGTTGATGTAAGATCGCTAATTGAGGAGTCAATACTGCTTCTAGCACTTGCGGCCGTATCCCTGTCCGTACTTATCGTTGTTTGTCCTGTTGAGTCTGATGATACGCTGTACAGATTTAAAATAGTTGTCATATCATCAAAATAATTTCTAAGGATATTTAAATCAGAAATGGCTTTATTTAAGGATACGACTAAATCGTCAGAAGTGGTTTGATTTTTAACTTTTGTCCTCCATATTTCTAATATTAATCCTATATCATGTCTTTCCATGTCTATATTATTTTGGAGCTCCTGATTTATGAAATTAATCCCGCTTATTGAAAGTGATGGGTTTGTATTTTCAGTACCGCTAAAAAAAGAATCAGTACTTATATAAACTGAATTTGCTGATGCTGTATATGCACTTCTCAATTTAATTAATATATTTTGTCTGGCATTATCTAGAGAAGTTTGGGCAGATGTAACTGCATTATTATATGTCAGTGCATCAGATGCAGTGAGACCATTTACTAGCTTGTCATAGCTAGCTTGCGCACTTGTTACACTTGCTTTTGCCTGATTCAAAGTTTGAAGAGTATTTTTACCATCTAGTATAGCCACAATTTGTCCTGCTTTTACGTAGTCACCATTTTGAACTCTTACTGAGATAATTTGTCCCAATGTTTGTGTTTGACCGGTAGTATTTGGTTTTATCGTGACTTTGCTTAAGGTCGAAACCTGTCCCGAGCCAGCGACACTTACCACAAGATCTCCACGAGTCACTTTTCCAAATGTATATTGCACTGTTGATGTAGTCGGAAAAAACCATGAATAACTAAAATAACAAAAAACAATTATAATAACTGCTATTATGATAGACCAGATTGTATTATTTTTTATAAAATTTTTTATTTTTACAAAAAATATATCAAATCTAATCATATTTAAAAAGTTCTCTAGCTTTTTTTTCATTATATTAAATTTTAAATTCGCGTTCCAGTCCCCAGTTGAGGGGTGAACGGTAAACTCGCTGGATTAGGCATAACTCTAATAAGTTTTGCTTCAACCTCAGCCTTATCATTTGGTGATCCAATCACAGTGACAAAATCATTTAGTTTTAGGGCTTCTGCTTTCACAGAATCTTTAAATAGTTTAATATCTGTACTTGTGCTAATAATTATTGTTTTTTCAACACCGTCTTTATCCGCAACTATTAATGATGGGAGTTTAATACTTATTATTTTTCCAGCGGTTCCGTGTGAATTTTCAAAATCCCCCCTATTCATTCCCATAAATTGATCATTTGGCCTTCCATTCATCTGTCTAAAATATTGTTCCCCGGCTTTAAAAGAAAAACCTGCTTTTTTAAAACCAACAAACATACCGGCCTGAAATATTAATAATGCAACAAAGATATAACCCAGTGTGTATATTGTATATTTAATTTTAGTATTTTTAAAAACCTCTTTTATTTTATTCATATTTTTATGTATATTAATTAATAATTTAAACTCATTTATGCATTGTAAGAACTCAACTTTGTGTTTGGAAGTTTTTCCATGATTGTATTTAACGACCAAACAAGTATTCCCATTGAAGCAACTACTACTGTTATTTGAATTATTGGCAAGGATTCTACTACAGATAATACGTAAGTTTGCCAGTAAGAGATTAGTGAGGTTCCATCTGAAAAAATTAAAGAAAGATATTCAGAAAGGCCAGACTTATAAGCGTCTTTGATTATATTTATCATATATACGACCGCTACTGATATCGAGACTAAAGAGATAATGGAATTGAAGACTATGTTGTATACAGCTTTTTTTGTCTCTTCCATTTTAATTGCATGGATAACGGAATTTCTTAAATTTGTACTTGGTTCAATAATATTGAAATAATGATCATTGTTTTTCATACTCTTGTTTATACGTTTATTTTGATAATTCAGGTGCATTTAATAAGTCTTTCATTCTAGAAAGTGCTCTACGATGGTGACTTTTCGCTGTATTTATTGGGATATCCATAATTTCAGCGGTCTCTGAAAGTGACATGCCGTTTATATATTTAAGGATTATTACCTCTTTTTGTACAATTGTGAGTTTGTTTATTATATTTTCAATATTTTTTTTATTCTGTGCTACTTCAAATATTTCATCAGCTTTTGGTTCATTGTCCGTGAGATTGTCTTCAATTACATTTCCGCCATCATCATTATCAAATGCAGACATTGGTATATCTTTTCTTTTTCTTAAATAATCAATGCAGGTGTTTTTTGCGATTGTAAAAATCCATGTCTTGAAACTTTTTTTCAAGTCGAATTCTTTTATATTTTTCCAGACTTTTAAGAAAATCTCCTGAGTAACATCCTCGGCATTTTTTTCGTTTCCGATTAACCTATATACAAAATTATATATTAATTTTAAGTAGCGGTTTACTATTTTATTAAAAACCTCTTTTTCTCCAGTAAGATAATCTCCCACTAATTGTTCATCAGTTTTGTGCATCGATTTATAATTTAAAAGAGGTATTATTCTTTGTTTAACAGTGCTCTAGTTCCAGGACCCACTGAACCTAGCTGATCGAGTCCATTATTTTTTTGCAATTTTTTTACTGCTGATACAGTAAGATTTCCGTAGTATCCAGTTATTGGGCCAGTATAGACGCCCTTTTCAGTTAATCTCTTCTGTAATTCAGTTATTTCTGTCCCCGACATGCCAAGTTTTAATGCTTTCGTAAATTTATATTTAATATTGCTGATGTAAGTGCTGGTAATTTGCGTACCTTTTTCGATCGTCACCGTTATAGATCCACAAACGTTAGATGATGAACACACCGAAAGAGTTCCTGTGCCACTTACCTTTCCTGTAACAATAAGTGAACTTCCAACTATATAGGTACCAACAGAGGTTGGATTTGAATTGTATGATATATAGTATCCTGTGCCCGAACCGCCAAGAATATTTACAACTGATACTCCCCCGACTTCCATATTTACTGAGGATTTATTAAAAGTTATCGGGGTGGAGCTGACTGTACTGACAGTAGAATTGCTCACATTTACATATAGTATGTTGCATTGTCCGCCCGTTTGACAAACGGTTATGTTTGCAGAACCCGCTGTGATACCAAACACGACAACATTATTTCCGCTTATTGAAGCAGACGCAATGTTGCTGTTAGAGTTGTTAGATATATAATATCCGCCGTTGCCAGATAATAGAATTGTCGTTGTCTGGTTTGTATTCATCGAGAAATTATTTTGACTAAAAGCCGGCTGTACTCCAGAGATTGTCGAGCTCAAGCCAGTTACCAAAACTGTTAAGGTGACACAAGCTCCTCCAGCAGAACAAACTGTTGCCGATGATGAGCCAGACGAAATTCCTGTAATTGTTAGTGTGCTCCCACTTAAGCTATATTGTGCTTTGCCGTCATTATTTTGGAGTATCGAATACGGGCTTGTGCCACCTGTGATAGAAATGCTGGTAATTTGCCCGACGTTTAAACTTAAACTGTTTTGGCTTAGAGCAAATGTGCCTCCGTATGAACTCACAACTGTTGCGTTTACAGTTCCACAAGATCCTGAAGGAGAACATATCACTATGCTAGAATTCCCAGGTGTATTGCCATAGAGAGTTATTGTACTTGTAGATATATAAGTTTGTACGATACTAGAGTTTGAATTTGAAGAAATATAATAATTTCCATAACCACCGCTTATATTTATTATTTGTGTTTGCCCAGTAGTAATAGTCGGATACGATATGCTCAGGGATAAACCTGTACCTGATGTTGTGTACGTTCCTATAGAAGCTAGAACAGTTCCGCAGGCGTTCATATCTGTAGAACAAATTGCAACGGTAGTTGAGCCGGTGGAACCGTTGGCATAAAGAGTAAGCGACGGTCCATTTAAACTAGCGCTTATGACGCTTGGATTTGAATTATTTTTAATACTATAGAATCCATTTCCTCCTGTGACTGATATTGTAATATTTTGTCCGCTAATAATTGAAGTGTTGTTTTGGCTAAACGAAAGTGATTGAGTTCCAGAATTTTGAACAATAACATAAAGACTTGCACAATTTGAATTTGCAGAATTTGTTGAAATTGGACAGAAAGTGGCTGTTGTTTGTCCAGAAGTTAAACCATATATCGTGATTTGATTTCCACTTATTGAGAAATTTGCGACTTGTGGACTGGTACTATTGGACAAATAAATTTGATAAGTGCCACTATTTGATGTTGTTATCGTATTTGATTGTCCTACTGTTGTGACGACGCTTGATTGATTGAACGTCAATGTGCCAGATGAAGTTACCGTTGAAGAATAAGGCCAAACTGTCGATGATGATCGTTGCCCGTTCATTGAAACACTTATGGTGCTATTTTGGGTTATATTTAGGTCGCTCAAAGTTATGCTTGTAGAAAGACTACCATTTGAATTTGTAATACCTATACTGCGAGCTTGGGGTCCTGAGCCATTTGATGAATAATAAAATAATATTACACTTGAATTTGCATCGCCGTTTACATTTAAAGTTACAACACTACTACTATTTGGGTCAGTCGATATGGAAATTGTGGGTGTCGTTGCAAATACACTGTTTGCAGAAAGAAAGATTGTTAAGAAAAAGGAAACAAGAAAAAGTCTTTTATGTATACTCATATAGTTATGAGATTAAATTGATAAAATAATAATACTGCGGCAATTATACCACAGTTGTATACGTATTGAATATTGTTTCGTGTGCTATTTGTTTTTTTAAATATTAAAATAATAACAAAGATGGCTTTATTTCACCCACTCCTCTTTTTATATTAATCAGATATTTCTTTCAGAATATTATTTCCTTGAGAATCAATCCTTCTTTTAATTTTCTGTATGTCCTCCGCGGGTGGTAAATTTTCAGGGACAATTCCACGTTTATTTAATAGTTCACGAACTTCCCTATTATTTCTAATATGTTCGCCTTTTATACTATTTGTTCCTCTTAGACTATTGTCTCTTTTGACATTAAATACGGTAATTTCATCTGCGAACTCTTTTGCTTTGATAGTAATAGTTGGTAGAAAGTCAGCGAGAGCTCTTGAGTTCGAAATTTTATATTTAGCTTTCATTTCTGCTGTTGTTTTTCCTCCAAACAGTGCTTCATCACCACTGCTTCTTATAACAGCAAAACCAGCTCCATCCACTCCTCTTTCATAAACAACTCCAGACAATTCTTTTTCTGATTCACCTAGTTTTTTCCTAGCTTGTAGTCTTTCGATTTCTTCCATTCTTTTTGCAAGAATCTCTTGTTTTCTTGCTTGTACAGCAAAATAACTCATAGCAAATGCCACCTGTTCTTTTGAAGAATCGCCATTTTGCGCAATCAAATAACACGCGTATCTAGATAACATAAAATCATCCACTTCTTTACTGCTACCATCTGGCATTTCTATCAATCTTTTTATCACAGCAAAATTCTCATTACACATCATTCCCGAGTTGTCACATGCGGTTTTGGCTTTTTCAATGACATTCAAAAAACTTCTCCAGTCTTTATATCCCAGTAATCCTTGCAAATCTCGCGCGAAGCAAAATTCTACCTCACCGGATTTGTGAATATACTGATTAAATTTTTCTATATATTGTTGCAGTGCCTCTATTTTCATATTACTACAATTCTACAACAATTTTAAAATTAATACATTAATCTCAAAAAATACAATTAACTTGAAATTATTCACTTTTTAAAGTATTGTTATGCGTGAGTTTGTGTTTTCTAAGAAGCTAACAAGCTACTTTATCTACAGACTGTAAAATTGGGGGATCGTCTAATGGTAGGACACATGCCTTTGGCGCATGGTATCGGGGTTCGAGTCCCTGTCCCCCAGCAAAGTTGAAATACCAGCATTTTTAGGTGCTTTTGATATGAGTGCGTAAGTATTTTTAAGACTAACTTGAGCCACATTTCTTTCTTTCATTGAAAGATTCCAAAGTAAACTTTCTACAACTTTTCTTTTTTTATAATCATTACCGTCCAAAAACTCTTTTTTGGCTCTACTACCTTGTAAAAAAACTTCTTTGATTGGTTCCAAAGTAAAAGCAGGTTGCTTCTTTTTTAATTCATTTATTTGTTTTGTAATAGAGACTCTTTCATTTTGTAAATGTAGCGATTTTTGGTCGTACAGTTCTTTGCTAATTTGCTCGGCAAGGAAAGTATCAAGTAACTTAGATTCTTTCTCCTTGAGCGATTCTAGTTGATTTGTGAGGGTATTTAAAGCTTGGTCAATATACTTTGTTTTATCGCAGTCTCTTTGCTTGGCAGCTTGATACATAAGTTCAATTTTTCTCTCAGTAAATGCAAGTGTTCCCAAAATATTTGAAAAGATTGTATACAAGTATTCTTCTCTCAAATAACTTTTATGTTCATCACACGAACCTTTTCCATTAGTGCAGTAGTAATAGTGATGTCCTTTTTTCAGAGAAGCAGTTAAAGCACAACCACAATTAGCACATTTCAAAAAACCGCGGAGAGGAAAAAACTGTTTTTGCATACGAGGACGATTTTTGTTATGAACAATATTTTGTACTTTATCAAACAATTCTTTAGAGATAAGAGCTTGATGTTTACCATTATAATATTTACCATCGCGAACCATAAGGCCACAGTAAAAAGGATTTTTCATAAAGCGATGAAATTGCCCTTTATAAATTTTATTGCCTGATTTTGTTCGTAAACCTTCCTCATAAAGTTTGTTAGCAATATCAATGAAACTATTACCACCTGTAGCATACATTTGAAATGCACGAACAAGATATTTTGAACGAATCGGGTCAATAATTATTGATTTCGTAGCTTTATCATTCAAATATCCAAATGGTGCATGATTTGGCCATTCACCACGAGATAATTTTTCTCTGTTGCCTCGTTTTACATTTACACTTAAATCTCTGATGTACTGATTAGCCATACCCATTTCAAAAACCATCATTAAAATATTATCTTTGGGGTAATAATCTCTTTCAAAAGTTTTTATATTTTTTATAACATTATCTTGAAGTAGTGATTGAACATATCCAGTATCAATTGGATTACGAGAAAGACGGTCAAGTTTCCAACAAAGTACACCGTCTGCTTTTCCAGTTGAAAGCATTTGAATTAATTCATTAAAAATTGGTCTGCCTACTTTTTTAGCAGATTGACTTTCTTTCAAGATTTTTACGATGGTCAGATTTTGTTTTTCTGCAATCGTAAGCAACTCTCTTTCTTGTGAGTCAATAGACTTTTCTTGTCTGTCTTCTGATTCAGATGATTTTCTGCAATAAATTATATATTTCATAATTTGTATACTACTCTTTTTATTTTAAATTGGAAATCTTAAATAATCTATATCTACCTTGCCCGAGCCATTTAGTGTTATATGTTCTATCGACTAACGCATTTTCGACAATATTGTATTCATCAAAAATAGGCCACGTTAGAGAAAAATTCTTAATAACAGTTGGTCTCTTAATATTACGAGAAGCAACATAGCATTTTTGATTTTTTAATCTCGAATCAACAAATGCTTTAGCCATATATTTTGATAAATAAAAGGATAATTTTTCGTCACCATCAGTTTCTTTCAAATAAATAAAACCGTGCCCCCAAAGTCCGGCAAACGTACGAGTTCTCCTCTCCAATAAAAATACTTCCTCGGGTAACCCCCAGATGAGAGCATGGAAATGAACTGCTCCACGCTTTTGAAATTCTGGTACACAGACGTACCTAAAATCTTTTCCGTATTTGTAACGGAGAGACTGGATAAAAGACGAGTAATGTCGATAGGCTTTTTCAAGGTTAGTAATGTTCTCTCGGTAGGTAAGAGTAAACAATAAAGGTCGTGCAAATCCGTCCAAGTTTGACGCAACAATTCTTCGGAAATCCATGCTAGCGCGCCTAGCGTTATCTTGTCTTTTCCCCAAGACCCTTTCCGATAACATATCTTCTCTGTAAGCTCCCATATTCGCGTTATCAGAGTTATTTTTGCTCGGAGTTCTGCTTCCTCCCAATCTAATAATGTCTTTTTTATATTCATATAGTTCCAAATTATTTCCATATATAATTGCTTTGTTATACCCCATAATTATTTATCTATCTTATTAAGTGAGTGAGTAAGCAAGTCAGCTTGAGGAACCTTGTCCGCCTCATAAGAGGTGGGACAAGGTTCCTCCTCAGCAAATGCCAAATACAAATCAGCAAAGCAGTTTAAATGTTCGTTTGCTTGTTCTGGAGTAATGTCTATGTCATTCTCCTCTTTGAAACATTTGATAGTTTCATTTATGAGTTTTTCATCATATTGAAAAGGCACCTACTTTTTTGTTAGGTACAGATGATTTTTAAGAAGACAAAAACAAAAAAGACCTTATTACTAAGGGACTCTAAGTTTTAAGCATTTTAACTCTTTGTATTATATTATACTCTCTAATTATTTGTTTTTTACTAGCTTTTGGCAATTATATTATGATACTGGCCAAGGTATCTGAAAAGTAGGTGCTAGATATTTTATTTTTTATTTGGGCGAGATGTTTATTATTTATTTTTGGTATGCCTATATTCCAAAGACCAAACTGTACTTACTCTAGTGTATACCCAAAAATATTTATGTCAAACTTAAATTTTGTGATATAATCACCATACAATTTAATAAGAAAGTAACCTAAACCAATAAACAATTGTTGGCATGGTGAAAAAACACGGTCGGTGATAAAGAACTCCTAGTCAGAGTTTTGCACTGACCGTGTCATATCTGGAAACGGGTATGGGTGGCTTTAAAACCACTAAATCTGGCTAGGAGCTTTTTGTATAAAAAAATATGAGTATTAACTTTTCACACAAATTAATAAAAGGAAAAATAACAGAAATGGTTTTTGAACAAATGTTTCGGGCTATGGGTAAATTTACTGTTATACCGTTTGGTTATGAATCAACCTTGCCTGAAATTGCCCAAAACTCTCAACAAATCAAATATCAATTCGTACTTGAACAAATTCGTACGGCACCAGATTTTGCAATTGTTTCTCATGACAAAACAGAGGTATTTTTGGTCGAAGTTAAATATTTTAATAATCACACTAATCAAGAAATATATAAGATAGCAGAAAAGATTCACAGCAGATGGAAAGTTGTTTGGTTGTTTATGGCAACACCACAAGGTTTCTTTTTTGATTCTTGTTCAAAAATAATTAAAAAAAATGGAAAAATGCAAAAATTAGATATAAGCTGGATAAATCAGGAATTACAAGATAGTTTTCTGCAAATATTAAAAGATTTTATACATTAATATAATAAAAAATATGATTACAAAAAAGTTTCGTATCTTACATACAGACGATGACAAACTCCTTCTTGAAGTTTACAAAAAAACTTTTGAAAAAGAGGGTTTTGAAGTAACAAGTATGTCCAAACTCCCAAAAGATTTTATAACAGAAATTATTACTATTAAACCCAATCTCATTATCTCAGATATTATAAAACCTGAAATTGACGGTCTAGAATTACTGAAAAGAATAAAAACAGATAATCATACAAAAGATATACCGTTTATTTTTTTATCTAATATGAGTGCGGATGAAAATATTGCTGAGGCGAAGAAACTTGGGGCATTGGAATTTTTTGTAAAATCAAAAATGACTGTATTGGAAGTTGTCAAAGAAATAGAAAATTTGTTTGTTTTATTATTGGTATAATAAAACAAGTAATTATCTAATGTTTGACATGACTCATTTTAAAACATTCCTCAATAACGAAACTACAACGAGAAGGTTTTTGACAATATTGTTAGATTTTACATTAGATTTCTTAAAATAACAGTTCCAACTTCGTACCACACAGTCAGCAAAAATTTACCGCAGGTAAATTTTGGTGTGGGAAGAAAGTGCTTTAATGCACTTTCGTCAGGGACTCGAAAAACCTTGAGTATATTTGTGAAGATGTAATCATCTGAAGAAATACGAAAGGTGTACAGCTCCTGTAAGGAGAGAGATGCGAAGCGGTCCTAGTATTGTTTTGAGTTTGGGTTGGGACCCAAAGGAAAAACCTGTCCCCCAGCATTAAGTTAAAATATGATAGAATTAGACTAAGTAAAATAATATGCAAAATAAAGCACTAATTCTTGTCGATTTTCAAAAAGAATGGATAAACCCAGTCTCGGATGATTTTGTGGGCGATATTTCTGCGGTTCTAGAGAGAACAAATAAGCTAATAAGTTTTTGTAGAGAAAAAAATTATAAAATCATTTTCACCAAACATATAGAGAAGAATTCAATTGATGTATGGTCTCAAAAATCAGAAGGAACCCAAATTATTGATATGATTGAAAAACAAGATTCGGACACCATTATTATAAAAAATAAAGTGAGTCCATTTTTCCAGACTTTACTTGAGCAAGAACTTGCAGGAACCAACGAAATAGTTGTTTGTGGTATTCTCACTAATATGTGTGTGCGAAGTACTATTCAAGATGCATATGACCGAGATTTTGACATTACTGTTATTAAAGATTGTTGTGTCTCATTCAACAAAAAGACTCAGGAATTTACTTTTGAGGATTTGAAAGCAACTAGAGAAGAAATTAAATTTATTAATACTTTAGAATTTATAAAGTCAGTCTAAATAATTATCTGCTCAGGTCGCGTTGTTTTGGTACACTTATAAAGTGTCAAAATAATCTTGTAGAGTTTGGTCGACCATTGCTCCGGCATCTTTCCTTACCTACCAAAGACTGTCCTTGCTAGGTAAGGAAAGAAGTCCTATCCCCTCTTGCCATATCACAAATTTATGATATTATATTGTCTCTATGAAATGGATAATTTTTACAGGGACATGGCGTCTAACCAATAAAGAAGTAGAAAATGATGTGCGTTCTGCTGCACGAAAAATCTTTGAGGCTGGCGATGGATTAGTTACAGGAGGCGCAACAGGCGTTGACTATTTTGCAATGGATGAATTTGTAAAATTAAATCCCGATTGCAATCGTATTCGTATTTTTATTCCAGCCAGGCTAAAGCATTATATAAGAGATTACAGAAAAAATTGGAAACATGCACCGATCAAAAATGTCGATATAGATAATCTTGCATATTTACTTAATATAATTAAAAAAAGAAACCCGAGTGCTGTTTTTGAAGTTAGAAAAGATAAAGGTGATATTCTTCAATATGATTACGATCTTCGACACAATGAAGAGGTGACATTTTCAGATGAGGTCTATGCATTTAGAGTTAATGATAGCGCTGGAACAAGCGATACCATAAAAAAGGCTGAATCAGCTGGTTTGCCTATTAAACTATACAAAAAGTATTTAATTAAAGAATAGTCACATATATACTGGTATCTGTATTTTTTATGAACGATATTTTGTGATAATATAAAATATATGGAAAAAACATCTGACATTAAATATGATCTTTTGAAAACCGAACTGTTGCTTACTCAACAGCAAATGGATAAATATGATCAACTATCATCAACAACAAAGACTTGGGCAGTAACTCTATGGGTGGCTATTATTGGTTGGACGGTTCAAATTCATATTCGTGAATTGATTTGGGTTGGCGTAGTGGTCTTAATATTCTTTGGTTTTTTTGATTGGAATAACAAAAGATTTCGCCAAGATTATAAAGATCGTAGAAATGAAATTGCAAAAGCACTTGAATCATATTTTAAAACAGATAAAATTTCTGATTTGGTTTCCTCCCCACAATTACCATCCCACGAAAACAATAATTTACTAAGTACAAAATATATCGTCCATATTGGTCTGCCGTATATCACTCTACTTATTTTGTCTGTTGTTGTATATTTTTTAATATAGAATGCCCACTTTGAAATGATTATCGAACTTACAGTAGCATTTACAGTTTTTTAATGTATTAAAATATAATTACTTGTATAATTAAACAAAGTTTTTGATAATACAAAAAAATTGTAATTTTTAATAACTTTAATTTATTCACAAAGCAAAATCTTTGTTTATGCATAATCAAAATCAACAAAAAGTAGTATTCTCCTGCAGTCAGGTATCTAAAAAATTCGAATTGAACGAAGTTCTGAAGGATATATCATTTACAATTTCTAGAGGAGAAAAAGTTGGCCTGGTTGGTCCTAATGGATCAGGTAAAAGTACCCTTCTTAAAATAATTGCAAACCTTCTAGAAAAGGATGCTGGTACTATTTCATATTCTAAAAAACTTAAGATACAATATCTGCCCCAAGTTCATCTTGAGCAACAAAAACTTAGTGGAGGAGAAATTGCAAAGAAAATTATTTTACCCATGATCTCATCTAACGCAGATCTCCATATCTTGGATGAGCCGACCAACAACCTAGATACTGATGGTCTTAATCTAATTGAAAACTATATTTTAAAAAGTAGTAAAGCTTTTTTAATCGTTTCTCATGATAGGGCCTTCTTAGATAAACTGGTCACTAAAATAATTGAAATAGATATAGTTACAAAGTCATCTTCTATTTTTGAAGGAAACTACTCGAGTTATATAGAGGAGCGAGAAGCAAAGATAGAAAGACAGTGGAAAAACTATAATGATAAGGTTGAAAAAACAGAAAAATTCAATTCCAATATTGATCAAAAATCTACTTGGCTTGAAGATGTTGAATCATCTAAAAAAGGAGAAAAAAGAAAAGAGGATGACTCAGTTAATGTTCACTGGAAAAATGCCGATGGAAAAGCTGGCAGACGTCTTAAAGTTATGAAAAATAGACTCGAGAGATACAGGGATAATTCAAGTAATATAACGAAACCTAAATATAATTTACCGCTTGTGATATCTTTTGATAATATACAAGGAGGCACTAAAGTATTTGATTTAAATAATGTTGAAAAGAAAATTGGTAAAAGAAAAATTGGGCCCTTAAATTTTCGCATCCAATACGGTGATAGATTACACATTGTTGGAAAAAACGGCTCAGGAAAAACCACATTGATTAAAATGCTGGTCGGTGAACTTAAAAATGATTCCGGTATTATTGAAAAAGGAGAAAATGTTAATGTTGGATATATTCCACAGGAAAGATGGCTGGATAGACCCAAAAGAAAAGTGATAGAAGAATTCTTAGATATAACTAAAATATCAGAGACGAATGCCAGAAGATTGCTAAACAGGTTTAGAATTACAACTGAAGATGTGAAAAAAGATATTGTTTTGTTGAGTCCCGGTGAGTATTCTCGACTTATAATCGCCGAACTTGTTACACTAAAACCTAATTGCATAATTCTCGATGAACCAAGCAATCATCTTGACCTTGAGATAATTGAAGAACTAGAAAATGCATTGAAAGAATACAAGGGTACACTTATAGTAGTTAGTCATGATAGATATTTTGTAGAAAAATTAAATCTCAGTCAAATAATTGATCTAGATAAGATTTCATCAAATTTGAATATGGAGGTTAGTTGATTTCGTTGATTTTTGCTATGATTGACGAATATTGGAGCTTTTGTTACCATCGTTCTTACTGTCTAAAATGGCAGGTTGTGACATTGTTTGTCTAGGAGGGTGTAGATTGAATACAATTGCGAACATCGTTAAACGTGGCGTGAGTTTCCTGGGATACCCTGGGATCTCCGTAATGCGCAGAGTCGCAGGGATTCAGAACGATGGGGTTGTCATCGAGACAACGAACACTACGGGTCATGGCACAATCGATGATATCAAATGTGTCATCGAGAACAATGTGCACTTGATCGCCCTTTCTCTTGGCGATCACAGCGCTACCGTACAAGACGTGGATGCACTCAGCAAAAAGACTACCCATCCGTTTATCAGCGTATCGGCAAACGGAAACATCTACTATCACAACGTAGGGACGAACAGAGAGACATACCCTATTGAGGAGATGGGTCGTCTCATCTGCGAACCTTTCAGATCGCGATCGATCAGCCTCCGAAGCGGAGTCCTCGTGATCTGATCACAAAATCCACCCATTCTCTCGCTCGTGATTATACGAGCAAGAGGATGTGGTGGATTTTTTATTTAATATCTCATCGAATTATTGATAATTTTTTAAAAAACACTTGACAATCGTGTGTAGTTTGTTAATATCTCCGTCACTGTTCTTTCACATTTAGAATGGTTATGTTAAATTGATCGTCCACACAACGGAGAATTGATACATGCATAACAGAAACAAGTTGAACATCAGCAACGTTACCGTGGTCGGCACGTACATGGGCAGGGAGATCACGGACAACGTGCTCGAAACCTATGGCAAGCTGACGCCGATCACCTTTCGGCATCAGGACTCGCTGAACACGGAGCTGGTGCAGAGGGAGATCAGGCAGTCCAACCGCGTCACGTATCTTTTCTCGAGCGAGACCATCAACGTGCAGACGATCAACAGCCTGAGCAAGGACGGGGTCAAGTTCGTGGTCGTCACGCGCGTCGACGGCAAGATCACCTCCCGGGCGTACAACCTCGGCAACAACATCGGTTCGATCAACGACCTGCGCACCTACTTCCGGACGACGAAGGAGGTGTCCGCCGGCACCCGGTAGCTTTAAGCTACCGGCGACACAGCCTCACTCCCCTCTGGAGCTCGCGCAAGCGAGCTCCAGAGGGTGTAGTGAGGTTTTTTTATTTTAAAATAATTAAAATTTGACAAATATATAATGTCTGTTATTATCTCTTTCTGTCTGTAAAGAATGGCATACATAATTCAAATGAGGAGGATTGAATGAACATAATGGGTGTTGTTTTGCGCGGGGTGAATTTCATCGGTGATCCCGGTGAAGGAAAGATCGCGCAAATCAGTGAGATCCATGGTGCCAAATTCAGGCATCGGATTCTGAAGCTTGAGAATCACATGACCAGAGAGAACATTGCGGAGGTCATTCAGACAGATCCGCATTTCTCTTACCTCGTAATGGGTGAGCTGTCCATCTCGAACGAGGATATACCCACGATCGAGAAAATGACGGATGCGCCCTTCGGTGTAATTAGGGAATCTGGCACGGTTCTCTATTACAACATCGGGGACGCTGTGATGACTTTCGATGAGTTCATCGCCGTCCTGCAGGAACCGGTCGGAGCTGGCACAAAGTAGCCCGACTGAACAAGTTAACCTCGCCCACCTTCCTGCTCGTGCATGCACGAGCAGGAAGGTGAGGTGGGGTTTTTTTATTAAAAAATCGCCCGCATACTTCATAAAGAAGTACGCAGGCGATTACTGTTCAGGAGAGGTGCAGGTGCTTATACGGCCGGTGCATGAGATCACGCAACCCCTGTGATAACCTCACCGCTCCGTGATATATTCCTTGCACTATCATTTTCATGATGAAGTACAATAGTGGAGCAACGGTCAGTATGGTCAGGAGAGCAACGATAATGAATGCCCCCATCCAACTGACCAAGCGGAATAGGACAACAACGAACAGTCCTGCCAAACCGCTAAGTATGAGCAGTACCTCCGGTGCGAGATGACGTATCCAGTACGCTATCAGCCGGACCACAACGACTGGAAATGAGCACATGAAATATGTCTTGACGCACCCGACATGTTCCCTGGCCCACTTTACGATATGCGAAATATAAAGAATGTCGTCCATTATTTTGCCACCCCCAGGTTATATTAATGTACAACTTTGCGAGATAATAACATGATTCATCACAGATGTCACGTTTGTAATAAATTGATAAAACAAAATCCGCTCCTGTATCTATATGTTAAATTAGATGCATAAGCGGATTTATATTGACGGGTTGACGTTTTTTCTATCATGGATGGATTGAAGATCCTGAAGCCAATATGGATGCAATCAGAACGAAAGTAATCGCAAGTAACGACAAGACGGAACTAGATATGATCTTATAGGCTAAATAGCCAATATCTTTCCATTTCATTACTTCCTCCATAACTTTATGACAAAGGACAATTACATTTTGGATAGTATCATATTAGTGGTATATGTCACTAGCTATTTTATAACAAAGATATTTATTAGTGTTATAATTATGTACGATTTGGTGTAGTTAATTGTTTAGAAAGAAATGTATATTATATATGTTAGAAATAAAAAATCTAAAAAAACTTGTCAAAATTTCTGAATATACTACCTACAAAATTGGTGGTGATGCTGATTACTTTGTGATTGTTAAATCAAAATCAGAATTAATTAATGCAATTATTCAAGCAAGAAAAAATAAGATCCCTTTTTTTATTTTGGGCTCAGGTGCAAATATTCTATTTGGAGATAAAGGTTTTCGAGGACTAGTTATAAAAAATGAAGTTAAACATATTTCAGTCACAAACAATATTGTTACAGCAGGAAGTGGTACAACAATCGCTGAACTTATTGAAAATTCTATGAGGATCGGGCTTTCTGGTTTTGAACATTTTGCTGGAATTCCAAGTACTGTTGGTGGAGCACTCTGGCAAAATTTACATTTTCTTTTACCTGATAGGACAGAGACAGTCTACATTGAATCAATCTTAAAATCTGCAGAAATTTTAGATGAAAACAACGATCTCTTTAAAGTTGGAAAGGATTTTTTTGAATTCGGATATGACAAAAGTATATTACACAAAAAAGACTTGGTGGTAACTGAGGCAACCTTTCACCTTCAGTCAAAGGATGCAAAAAAAATTAGAAAACAAATCGATGAAAATTTGAAATGGAGAGATGAAAAACAACCCTCGCTAGAACAGTTTCCATCTTGTGGCTCTGTCTTCAAAAAAATTGACGGCATTGGTGCGGGAAGATTGATCGATAAAGTTGGACTTAAAGGATATCAAATCGGCGGAGCAAAAGTATCAGAAAAACATGCAAATTTTATTGTTAATACAGGAGGGGCAACAGCAAATGATGTTGTAGATCTCATAAAATTGATTCAAAAAAAAGTATTTGAAGAGACAGGTCATAAATTAGAAATTGAGATCAATCTCGTTGGTGAATTTTAATTATTAACATTATAAGTTTGACACAATTTAAAATTTCATTAGCATAGCAGTAGACAGTATAATACCGAAGACAAGGAGATAATAATGTCCGAGGTTGGAACAGGAAAGCTATTACCAGTCGAAGTGGATGACGGAGTCCGCAGACTGGTCTGCGTAAATGGGGGTGGCACGAACGTCTGCAGTTTCCTAGTGTATTTTGCTGGGGACTTCAGGTGTACGAAAGGCACTGATCCGACACAGGTCAGCCAGTACAAAAAGATAGCATCGGCCAGCGGAGACAACTGCTCCGGTCCGCCGAATTTCTCTATAAAGAAATGAGGTGAGGGAGGCACTCGTTAGAATGGGGTCTGTAGCTATAGCTATGGACCCCTTGTTGTTTTATAACTTCTATCCTTCAATAATTTTGGTTAAAACAAGTTCAAGTGGTAATTCTGGAATATAAGCTTTTGCCACCATATCATAATAAGATAAAAGCATGAGTAAAGTGTCGGAATTAATTTTCGATGGTTTTTTGTCAGCAAGACCTTTTAGGAATTTAAAATCGGTGTCAGTCATTTCATCTTGCAACTTCCCTTCTGAACTTTTCAAATTTCTCAAAAGCAAAACTGAGCGCATCTTGTGAAGTACTAGTTTGAAATACAAAAGCATATCAATATTTGCTTCAGTCGCCTTTGAAATTGCTCTAAGACCAAGCTCAAGATTATTTTCATCAATCGCTCTAATAAAATCATTTACAATCTCATTTTTAGGTGCACCGGTTACCATCTCTACTTCATCGGGACTGATTTTCTTATCTTTTGATGCACTCATGACTTTTTGCAAGATACTTTGTGCGTCGCGAAAAGATCCGTCACCGAGCAATGCAATGAGGTCTGCAGAAGAAGCTTCCAGTGAAAAACCCTCTTTTTTTGCTATTGTGACCACCACATCTTTTAGAATCTTCTGGGTTGGCTTTTTAAATGAAAAATTTTGACATCTTGAAATAATAGTTTCTGGAATCTTATTTGTTTCTGTTGTGGCAAAAATAAAGACAACGTGTTTTGGTGGTTCCTCGATCGTTTTCAAAAGTGCATTCCATGCAGATTTTGATAACATATGCGCTTCATCAAGAATATAGACTTTGTATACAGATTCAAAAGGCAGTGTGCTGACGGATTCATTCAAAGCCCGAATATCGTCTACTCCCGTGTTTGAAGCTGCATCGATTTCAGAAATATCGTTTGAAGTTGTACCGATTTCTTTTGCAAAAATTCTTGCAATACTAGTTTTTCCTGTTCCACGCGATCCAGCGAAAATATAAGCATGAGCAATATTTCCATTATTGATGGAAGATTCTAAAACTTTTACAATATGATCTTGTCCAAGTACTTCTTTAAATTTTTGTGGTCGATATTTTCTATATAATGCTGTCTCAGTCATTTACCCGAGAAAATTTTTACTGATGAAGATGTTATTGTATTAACTGCTCCTACCTTTAAATTTTAAACTTGGATTAGTATAACCACAAGAGTTTAGTAAGGGCATCTTCAATAACTTCAGTAAAAACTTTAACGGGTGAATTATATCATTCGTTACTGTTTTTGTTAACATATTTACAAATGAAAAGCCGCTCCCCCACACAGAATGTGTATTGGGGGGAGCGGCTGGGTGCACTTACGTCGTTCATGGTGACGGGCGCAGGTAGCTGGTGGGTAGCTTTTTATTTGAAGCTTTGCTCGAGGATTTTACTAATGTCCTCGTACTCAGCGAATCACCTCCTTGCGAAGAGCATCGAAAGCGGAATAACTGATCCGATTTCAGAAAAGATATTAGCATAGACATTTTTTATGTCAAGTTTTTGTAAATATATAACAATTTGACTTTAAACAGTCAATACTATACTTTTAAAAAAGAGATTTGATGAAAGGGAGGACTAAATGTCACTCAGAGGAAGGATAAACGAACTGATCTTGAGGGTCTTGTATCTCAGTAAGGAAAAACTCCACCCGTAAAGATGTACTAGACGGGCTCCTTGCATCACGGGAGATGAGGCAGGAGATACAGGATTTGAAAGACACGAAGGTCAAAGGTAAAACCTACAAAGATGACGGTGAGCTCATGGGTACTCTTCGTCATCATTATGGGTACGCAATGGATGGAGTACTTAGTCGATTTTACGGAAAGAATTACGTGAAAAAGACTGGTACAAAGAAACACCCGCTATATCAGATTACTGAGATGGGTGTGCAGGAGTTCAAGAGATTGAACCCATAGATACCAAGATATGTAGGTGGGTATCTAAAACCGCGGCAAACGTAAGTTGCCGCGGTTTCATTTTTATATAATAAAAAAGCGCCCTCCCGTACAAATTTGTTGGGAAGGCGCTCCGTCGCTCTAGTCGACGCTGTCCTTGATCGTGTGCCACTACTTTACACCGTGATTTTAGGCTCACGGTAGCCTCCCTCGAATGTCGAGGGTGACTTTTTTATGGGGCTTTCGCCCGCCAACCCGCTGGCTCTTACTTCTCCCGAGCAATACCCTTGTTGGGCGGAAACTCGGTTCCTTTGCGGGCTTCTGGTTTCTCCCTCCTGTGTACAGATCCCTTTTGGTGGTTTCTGTTTTGTTGGTGGCTTTCGCTCCAGCCCACTGGAACTTCCTGAGCGCTACCCTTGACGGGCGTCAACTCAGATCCTTTGTGGGTTTCAGGTGGTAGTTACCTCTCCTGTGGGTTTGTTAATAAATGCGCATGCATCGACGCATATGACATCCCGGAGGGATGTGCACATATGCGGGCTATGCTTGCATTTCCCACAATCTGATGGAGAGCATAACACAAGTATTTTATATGTCAAGTAATTTTACACTTTTCTCATATATTTTACCAAAATAACCATATAAAATAAGGCTATTTTAATTTTAATAGATAATCATTAATAACTTCTTTTACCTCTTTTGAATTATTTGTTCTCATAAGTTCAGTTCTGAGCTCTTTTGCACCATCAAAGCCACTTACATACGCTTTAAAGTGCTTTTTCATGTTTGCAAAGTTTCTATGTCTTAAAAGTATTTCGTAAAGTTTGGTATGTTCCACTAAGACTTTAAACCTTTCTTCGATAGTAGGTGGTGTTTTCCTTTTTGTATCAAAAAACCAAGGATTACCAAAAATACCTCTTCCAATCATCACACCGTCAAAACCGGATTTTTTTGCAAACTCACTTCCATGCTTTATGCTCCAAATATCTCCATTTACAATCAACACAACATTTTTGTCATGTGCTCGAACAACTTTTACAATATCTTTTGCAAGTTCAAAATGTGCAGGAACGTTAGACATTTCCTTTTTTGTACGAAGATGAATAGTCAGTGCTGAAATATTCTCAGCCAATATTTTTGGAAGCCATTTTTTATATTCTATATAATTAAAACCAATACGTGTCTTTACAGAAATCGGCAGCTTTGATGCGCCGGCTTTTGCTGCTCTTATTATTTCACATGCAAGCTTCGGATTATTTATGAGTGCTGACCCAGAACCCTGCTTTACAACAGATTTGTCTGGGCAGCCCATATTTATATCTATTCCATCAAAACCAAGTTTTGAAATGATCTTACATGCGATTTTAATATTTTCTGGTTTGGCACCAAATATCTGAGCTATGATAGGTTTTTCTTTTTTTGAAAATTTAAGTATTGGTAAAAGTTTTTTTCTTCCTTCCGGAGATGCAATGCCATCTGCAGAAACAAATTCTGTGAAAAATATATCTGGTCCACCACCACTTTTTCCGTGTCTGCTATGCTTTGCAATTATTTGCCTAAAAGCAATGTCAGTAACATTTGACATTGGTGCAAGACAAAAAAATGCATCTTTTTTTGAAACTTTTTTCCATATATTAACCATATAATCTTGATGCTATCATTATTTATAAATTTTGACCAATTTGTATAGAAATGTTACTGTATCGTTATATGGTTAAAGCTAAACAACAAAAAATTGAAATTCTACAAGCTGGAAATCCGGTATTGAGGAAAATATCAGTTCCTTTGACTATAAATGAAATTAAAAGTATTAAAACAAAAAAGTTAATTTTAGAACTAAAAAAATCCATTGACAGTCAAAGTGATGCGGCTGCAATATCTGCAGTTCAAATAGGTACACCTGTTCGTCTTTTTATCATATCTAGAAAAGTTTTTGATACTGATTTAACAGACCATTCAACTGATAAAAAAAAGATAAGTAAGGATCTAATTTTTATAAATCCTAAAATCGTTAGAGTTTCCAAAATGAAGCAGACACTTGAAGAAGGATGTTTATCCGTTCGATATGTCTACGGTAAAGTTCTGCGTCCAGAAAAAGTTACTATTGAAGCATACGATGAAAACTGTAAAAAGGTTTCTAGGGGCTTTTCTGGCTTATTGTCGCAGATAGTACAGCATGAAAACGATCATCTAAATGGTATTCTTTTCATTGATAAAGCCACTGAACTTCAAAAAATAAGTCCTGAAGAATATGAAAAAATGCTTAAAACTCTATAATTTATCCGGGCACCTAATATTATTTCGTTATGTTCTACGTATATATTTTAAAAAGTAACAAGTTCAATGAACTATATATTGGTTCAACAATAGATCTGAAAAGACGTTTTACAGAACATAACAAAGGAAAAGTTTACTCTACCAAAAATAAACGACCATACAAATTGTTATATTACGAAGCTTTCGGAGCTGAATCAGACGCTCGTAGAAAAGAAAGTATGTTAAAATGTCGAGGACAAGCAAGAAGACAATTATTAGCTAGAATAAAGGAAACATTATTAAAATGATCTTAGGTGCCCGGATAAAAATTGCGTTCTTTGGAAGTTCGGAATTCTCTCTTGTTGTACTAAAAGAACTTAAAAAAAACGGGGTTATTCCAGATTTGGTCGTTACGACCCCAGACAAACCACAAGGGCGGAAGATGATTCTAACTCCTACACTCACGAAAGTTTGGTCAGAAGAAAATAGTGTGGAATACGCTGAACCAGGAAGATTAAATGACGAAGCTTTTTTGAAAAAAATCAAAAACTACAATTTATTTGTAGTAGCTTCTTATGGAAAAATAATACCAAAAATTATTCTTGATATACCAAAATATAAAGTTTTAAATATTCATCCTTCATTTTTGCCAAAATATCGTGGCCCCTCTCCCCTACAAGGACAAATTTTAAACGATGAAAAGAATATAGGAGTTTCTATAATGCTTATAGACGAGCAAATTGATCATGGTGCTATAGTTGCACAGAAAATGGTTGAGATATCCAACTGGCCAGTTGGATATTTGAAATTTGAAGCTATTTTGGCGAAAGAAGGGGCTGACTTATTAGCACAAATATTACCCGGCTGGATAAGTGGAAAAATAAAAAGTTCGACACAAAATGATAAAGAAGCTACATTTACAAAAAAAGTTCTCAAAACAGATGGATTACTCAGTTTATTAAACGATGCATATAAAAATTATTTAAAAATATTAGCATATGAGGAATGGCCAAAAACCTATTTTGAAGTTGATAAAAAAGGACAGAAAATTAGAGTTATTATAAAAAAAGCGACTTGGAAAAACGGCAGTTTACAAATAGAAAGTGTACTACCCGAAGGTAAAAAAGAAATGAGTTATTCTGATTTTCTTAGGGGATTATAAATATAAATTAAAAAAACAGCCAGTTTTTGCTGGCTGTTTTTTTAATTTATCTATTCCTTACAATTACCTTTCATTATGCACTTCACTCTAGCTCCGCCTTTTTTTGTTAAACTTAATTTTTTGTCTTTGTGTGATTTTAATTCCTCGGTCATTTCCTCAGTAATTTTATCTAATGCAGCATACAAATCTTCTTCACATGCTTCGGCTCTGAAAGATTTTGACCCAATATGTATTGTAAATTCTGCTTTGAAAAGTTCCCCTTTTTTGTGATGATTTGTAGATTTTCCTATTTCAACATAACACATAGGAAGCTCTTTATCATTTGGATTAACAAACTTATTTAGATGGGCCATTCTCTTCTCAACATAATCTTTTATAGCTGGGGTCATTGAGAAATCAGTCATTTTTATATTGTGTCGCATAAATTTATTGAATAATATCTAAACTAATAATCTTACTTGGAGAGTGATGACCGCTCACAATCCGTACATTACCATTATACACTTTAAAATATTTACGCAATAGCTCTACAATCTTTTTGTTTGCCAAGTTTCTTTCCGCTGGTTCCTTGACTGCAATATCAAAATGGTCTTTTGTTTTTTTGATTATTTTCTCTTTCTTTGCTCCAACTATTACTTTGACTTTAATATACATGTTCACCTAACAATATATTAAAACGCTTCACTTTTCAACGTTTATTTGTTAATATGTGATTCATATTCCGGAGTAGTTGATTTGCGAATACGTGGAGCAAATCAAAGACGGAGCACGTCGGTGCGAGTCGGGGTCGCAAGATTTTTCAGCAGAAAAATACTTGTGGTCTGCGGTTCCGCTGAGTTACTCCGGAAATGTTGGATGTTCGATTGATTCCGGAGTAGCTCAGCGGTAGAGCAATCGCCTGTTAAGCGATGGGTCACAGGTTCGATCCCTGTCTCCGGAGCA